>JAEEGH010000875.1_pt1 | contig 92192 bp, 67 predicted proteins | sample 9134181 | NCBI WGS metagenome assembly JAEEGH01 (sample SAMN16246544, study PRJNA631951) | gut metagenome | biome: gut microbiome; feature: rumen; material: DP-attached | host: Bos | place: Iran: Karaj | collected 2018-10 | reverse complement strand
GGAAAGGTGTGCCACTGAGGTAGAGGTAATGATCACCAGTGATGGGCACATCACTATCGTCCCAAGCTCGTCCGCTTTCCACATCGATGCCGCTCTCACTCATCACCTCATCCTCCTCTGCCTGCCGCTTTTTGGCCTCGGCATCCCCAAGGTCAAGCAAACTCTTGGCATTGTCGTTCCATGCACCAAAATGGTACTCGTCCAGCACAATCAAATCCCAATGGATACTGTGAACCCACTCGTTCTTGGATTTGATGTTTCCGTAGCGGTCCCTGCCGAGATAGTCTTGGAAGGAGCCGAAGACCACCAAAGGCAGTTGAGAGTTTAGGCTTGAAAGTTTAGAATTATCAGTATCACGACTGCTATAGTATTGCCAGCCCTTGAAGTCACGATGGCGCAACAAATCGTCGCGCCAAGAGTCCTCCACAGCAGGTTTGAAGGTTAGCACCAACACTCGCTTTGCCCCCATGCGTTTGGCGAGTTGGTAGGTGGCGAAGGTCTTGCCGAAACGCATCTTGGCGTTCCACAGATAGTGGCTGGGGCGGTCGGGCTCCTCTTCGTCCATTTTGGCAAAGTATTCCGCCGTCTGCTTTACCGCCTGAGCCTGCTCTTCGCGCATCTCGTAGTCAAGGTCGCGCACCGTTTCGACATACGTATCGCGATGACGCACGGCCACGTATGCCGCCTTTGCTTCACGCAATGAGCAGCGGCACCACTCGCCGATAAGTTCCTTGCCCATACGACGCAGGCACTCGTGCAGGTCATGGTCACTGAAGCTCTCACCGCTGCCATCGGCATAAAAAGCATTATCGTGCCACAGCAGGTGGTAGGTCTTGTGCGGTTCAGTGATTGGGTGCTGCTCGTCGATGCGTTTCCGCACATCAGCACGGGTGGTCTGTCCTATTTTAATCCATCCCGGAAACGATGTATCGTCATACATGTATATCTGCGGCACCGCTCGCCGGCTGTTAGGAAGGATTTGGTCTATGGTCTGCATAATCAAGTTTTTTATTATTCCATTGAGCGTATCATGCTCTCAATAAAGGCAATCTCATCCTTGTCTAAGCCATATTTCTTGTACAGCATTTCGTCTGTCCAGGGATGGGAGAAGTCTTGAAGGGGAACGAATTGGTATACACCTCGCATAGCATCTTGCGAATTTTTTCTTAGAAGAACCATAAATCTAAAAAACCGTGTTTTAATATAAGAGATAACATTGTCACACTCATTTTTATCTTTAAATGGTCCAATAACCAAATATGTTTGATTACATACACTACCAGGTTCCGCATAGAAAGGATTACTTAGAATTGAATGTGGGAAAGAATCACTTCCACTTCCTGCTTTACCAATAAGCACTTTGTGACAATCAATAAGGTCTTTTCCTTTGGTTATTTTTTTGTTTTCAATAAATGATACTCCGCCTTTATATTCTTTCTCATTACCACTTATATACATTTTAACATCTGAAGACGACATTTTTTCCATATGACCTTTTTCACTGGTTATTATTCCAAAAGGAGTTTGAGGACTAACAAGACTACTAAAGCTATTGTTTTGATTATCCTTTGCTTTTATTTTGTAATAAATGGAAACCATTTGATTGTATCTAATAAAAGTTGTCGCCCCTTTTTCTAAAAGAGGTCTTATAGTTGGACCTATTTTTTCACCATTTAGGTTTGTTGTCACACTACAGTCTCCAGCATTATCTTTGTCCCAAAGAAAATAACAAACCCCTGCTTTAATTTGAACTCCAGGGAAAACATCTGATGCGTCTGGATAATCTTCCAATACACGCAAATGATTATCATGCAACATTTCATCTCTAAATTCATCAAGGCCACGCCCACCTGCATACCAACGGGCAGGAATAATCATACACAAGTAACGAGGATTTAGTTTTTTAGCTTGTTGGACAAACTTATGGTAAATGGCAATAGCATAGTTTTCTTTTTCAACACCTACATTAAGTTGGTACGGCGGATTACCTATAATTACATCGAATTGCATATCTTTATGGAATATTTCATTGATACTTTTGTGAATAAACGGATAGGCGTAAGTTTCACGAGAGTCTGCACGAAGATACTCGCTTTGGCTGGCACCGCAGTACTCACAGCGGCCTTGCACGTTCCATGTGTGGCTGCAGCGATCATAGCGCAAGTTACCTTGAGTGTCACGAAAAACTGTACTGACACTGTATTTGCCGTTGGCCTGCTTGGTGCAGTAAAGTGTACGGCGGCTCATTTCTGCAGTGAGGTCGGTGCACGCAATACCGAAGACCTGCTTCGTCATAATGTGGTTGATGCGTTGTTGCAAGTCGGGAATCTGCTCTTCGAGACCGGCCAACAAGCGTTTGGCAATCTCACGAAGAAAAACACCACTTTTGCTACAAGGATCGAGAAATCGTGTTTTGGTACTGCGGAACAATTCCTGTGGCAACAAGTCAAGCATACGGTTAGCCAACTCAGGAGAGGTGAAAACCTCATCGCTGCTCAGGTTAGCCAAACAATTGAGGATGTCGGGGCTATAGTAAGTCATATCTATAAAGTTGGGTATAATGCAATGGAGGATAGGTACGAACAGGCTCGTCAAAACTTTGCGGCTCACCCTGCTCATCGAAGAGACTATACTGGTGGCTTTGTGTAACAAGGAAATCAAATTGAAAGTCACGTCGTGAAAACTGCATACTACCGGCAATAGGTGTCCACTCGCAGAAGCTAATAGGCTTGTTTTCTGCGGTACGATACGTCAGCGCATCGCCGCAGACAATGTTCTTTTTTAGCATGTATCGGAGCGAGAGGAGGTATGGACTTTCTTCCACCACACTGCGCCTATCGGCTTGTATGGTGTTAATTGCACTACGTGCGTTCAGCCTCTCCGAGGCTGGGTGTTGGGAAAGGACATACTCTTCCAATCTTGTGCGGCACGCCTCGGCATTGTCAGGCAGGATGTCGATGCCATAGCAGGAGCCTACTGCGATGAGGCTTTTGAACTCCCATTCAGTTTGGGATTTAATGTCTTTCAGGAGGGAAAGTTTGCGGCGTAGAATCTCTATAAGGAAATTGCCATCACCGCAGGCGGGCTCGAGGAAGCGGCTGTCGAGTCGAAATGACTCGTCATGCACCAAATCGAGCATAGCGTTCACTTCGCGTGGATTGGTGAACACCTCGCCATGGTCAGCCACCCGCTGGCGGCTTTTGATTTGTTTAGGGTTTTCGTTGTCAGGCATAAAAAAATCGTGGAACTTTGCTTATGCCCACTTAGGTGTTCCACGACCTGCCTGACAAATAAGTAAAGCCCACGATTGCTCGCAGGCGTTTACCGCTTCACTAGTCAGGCTTGTTTGTGGAACTTCAAGTGGACAGTTAGAGCGAAAACGCTTTTATAATATGTTATTTATCTTTTTATTCTTTTATTGGTTTGGTCTATTATTCGTTAAAGATTATATTATTGATTGATTTGGGCGGCAAAGATACGGAATTTTTGGAAAGGGTGATGATATTAGAACACATTTATTGCAAATGCATTTGACAAATGAGTATTTCTGACTTAAGCCGCTAATTATCTATCCCGTCCTCAGACACTTCTGTGGTGCTTCGTTTCCTGTTTTGCCAATCCTCTGATATTCTTTCCCAATTAATTTTGCGTTCTTTCAAGCCTGTCCATACATCCCAATAATCTGGATCATCCGATTGTGGGCATTGGGACTTTGGTAATGTACGCATTTTCACAATTACAGGTAATTCCGAAGCCCATCCCAATAATACAGCATACTGCGAAGGAAGGGAAGGCATTTCACGAAGAATACCCCTCATGTTGTCGGGCAACAATCGATGAATCAATTCTTGGTCGCGGTCATTAGTTATTCTATGCAACAGGAAAGAATTGCATTGCGACAATACCGTAGGTGAAAGTTCCGATGGTCTTTGCGATGATAGCACTAATCCTAATCCAAACTTTCTGCCTTCACGAGCTATCTTCTCAAACACCTTGCAGCATTGGGACGTGGGGCTTGTATTCTCGGCATCTTCATTATAACGTTTCACAAAATAGTGGGCTTCTTCCATCACAAGTACTGTTGGTAGGCATTCTTTATTCAGTTTGAGATAACGTTGTTGTGCTTCAAACACCATACGGGCTATAACAGCAGTAACAATGCTTGTCACATCTGATGGCAATAATGACAAATCAATAATTGATAGCGATTCCTTGTTGTCAGCACCAATGTAGTCACTTAACCAGTCACTTAATTTAAGGTCTTTGTTATCAATAACTCCCTTAACTCGTACATCTGATAGTAATGTTTTGATGCGAGGCATCAAAGTAACGATATATTCAGTTGTATTCAATAACTCAGCATTGGCCTCAACAGAACGCATAAAGTTTTCGCCTGTAAACGGAATAGGGCAATCTTCGTCAATAGGCAGAAACTCCTCTTCTCTTCCTCCAGCTTTAGCAAATACGACCTTAAGGAGGCTGATAAGAGTATCAACTTCACCTTTTATGTAATCTTGGTTTGCATATTGAACAGCCCTGGGCCTTTCAAAATCATTAACTTTGCTATTGAAAGCTGCAATTGCTTCATTTAATTCTTGAGAATAGGCATCGTCTGTAACAACTCCAGCATTCCATTTTTGTAATGATTCTCGGAAATTCTTTGGCGCTGGAAAATTACCCCATGGGGAACCCTTGCTTTTATATACTTCTATTGTATTGATTACTGTCCGTACAAAACTTGCTAATTCACTTTGTTTACTTACTTCTTCAAAAACATTGCCACTCCTAACCGACTTCAACGCATGTACAATCGTTGTTCTATGAGTCTTTGGCGAGGCTTTGGTAAATCCACACCACTCATCGGTATTCCAAAACCACAAAGGTACTTCTAATTGTTTCTTTCCGTTACCACTTTCAACATTCACTGTGTAGATGTTGGCATCTTTCTTATCAGCAAATGCCTTGCTATATTCACCATTTGGATCAAGTACAATAAAACGGCTATTAACTGGGGTTTCATTATTCTGCAAACAGGCCTTAGCACTTTCCAAAGACCATCTAATCAAACCCGCAACGGAGCATGATTTGCCACTTCCAGTATTACCTAATACTGCAAGATGACGGCCAAACAATCTGTCGGGATCAATCATTACTTTGGCATTACCAACCAAAGGACTATTACCTATATAGACCCTACGGTTTTCTCCAGATTCAATGATAGACTTCAGTTGATCTTCCATAGGGAGAACAACAATGTCTCCCACTGAAGGAAATGCCTCAAGACCGCGTTTAAATTTATAGCCGTGCTCTGTAGCTACAAGGGTCCCAACAGGTTGTAGTTCCATCTTACGTAAAGGGAATGGCAAGTCAATCAAACCAAAATCTTGAAAACCACTACGTTTTGGATATGGAGAACGCTGTATGGTTATCCAAGACACTTGTCCCACAACAAATCCCAAATCGATGGGTATCATTACATAGCCATTGATACGCGGGAAACTCCTAGGTGTACCTGTATTTAGAGCCACGCTTTCTGGAGATTCAATGTCTAGTTGGACCTCTATCCTGTCTGGAGAGATATACTCAACCGTTCCTACACGCAAGGAAGCAAGCCGTTCTATTGGTGTCGTTGTCATAGATTACACTATTGGTGATGTTGGCGTTATAGGTATTGTAGTCGGAGTAGAAGCTGCTCTCGTTGATGTAGCACCAGATAAAGTAGTAGTACTTGAAGTAGCTCCAAGGCGGTTTTGCAACAATTCAGCCATTCGATTTGTAGCTCTATCGATTGCAGCTTTCGGAAGGTAGTCTTTAGCCAAGTTTGTAATATTCCCCAAGTTCTTACCCATTAGGACAGACATCTGCGCATAATGTGTAGCTTCATAATAGAATTTCAAAATACGCCCTATCGGATCATCATATGAAATCACAACAAGATGAGTTGATGGGATAGTGAGCATATCATGAATCACGCGGTTGATATGTTCGTCACCAAATCCGTAACCATATGTAACTAACGTACTGTTAGGACGGCAAATGGCTGCAGCAAAATCACGAAACAGTTCCACGTATGGATATTCTGCAGTTTCTCGATCCTTAGCAGAGTTTGGATATATCATCAACTTCAATGCATCTGCTCCTTTCAAACCAGGTGCATTTAGATAAGGTTTTATATCCTCTGCTCCAAACGGCAATCCCATACGCCTTATTTCATTGCTATTTTGTACCCAATCAACAGAACCATGCAGTTTGGTCAAACGAGCCACACCTTCTAGATAACGAGGCTCTCCCCGTATTCCGGGGGGATTATAATGGATATCCAGATTTAACCTTGAAGAGCGAAACACTGGCATCATGGTTCCTATAAATCTATCCATCAAATGTATACCTGCCAGTTCTGCGCCTACCTCTATCAGTCGGTCATAGTTTGTGGTAAATATGTTCAGTCTTTCTCTATTGCCTGTACGACTGGAAAAACTCAATAAAAAGTTTACTAGTACTGAATATGCCTCCTCTCTTTTGTCATTGTCAGCGGTAGCAATAGCGTTTTCAGAGAGCAAAATAGATTTAGCAAATTTCACAATTAAAGTATTAAGTTCTGTTTCCAACTCGGTTGCTTCAGTGTTTTTTTTCAAAATCCTCAGCCCACGCAGCAAATCATTAGCTGTTCTTATTTGATCTTCAATATTACCTTTTTCTCTGCCACTTGCCATTGCTGATGCCTCCGCTGCCTCGCTTATTTCATCTTTGAAATGAGTAAATGTTGTTGCTCCCATGGTAGTACCACCACTTGCACCTGCTAAATAACTGATAGCATTAGTAATACCAGATCCACAGAGTAATGAAAGATGCTCCGATTGGAAAAGAGAAGTAAGCCATGGTTCTATACGGGAACGAAACACGGCATTATTCACTATGCCATCCTCATCTGGCAACCACCCACAATCATCGGTATTCTGTACTTTTCCATCTTTATCAACAAGTATTAATTCACGATCATCCCTTGTTTTAATAACATCACCACCAAGTGCAAGTACTTCATTGGCATTATTAATCTTTTTAGCATCCATATGCAGAATTATTTATATGTAAACATTGAACAATAATTGATTAAATCATGAAAACAACGTTTCTCTCTTCCCCTCTTCCGCCATAGAAATCCCCATAAAAGTACAGCCCAGTGGAATTGTTCAGACATTCTACTAAGATCTCCGCAATATTGTCTCTGCTCCACATCTTTCTTCATAACGCAACATTCAAGAATGCAAAGATACAAATCTTTTCACATTCGTCAGATTTTGTGCAAGAAAAAAACACCCACTATACCTCTAAAAATAAGTATCACAAGATGAATAGCATTGTGACGAGAGTACGCGGCCAGGCAGTGATAGTAAATTTTCAAATATACTACATTGCTTCATTTCGTGTATTTATTTATTCGTTTCTCTTCTTTTCTTCATCAGTTATGCTCGAATCAAGAAATTTTTCCAAATAATCCTCATCGAAGTCATTATTTGATTTTATTAGACTTTTAAAATAGCAATAAATCGGCTCAATTACATCCAAAATATGGAATCCATACACACAGATGATGGGAACATTATTTTCGACTTGAAACATTTTAGAAAGTGTCTTCGGTATAGGATACCTTGCAGCCCATTTAATCATATCTGATAAGCTTTGCAAAACATTTTTGACATGTTTCTTATCAAAATCTGTCTTAAACAAATGAAGACTTCTGTCCAAAATTCCAGCTCGATAGGATAAAGAATAGAGATCATGACTCTTTCCTGCTTTCCCGCCAATATCACGAAGGATTACATCATCTCCAGATACTTCGAAATTTATTAACTCAGGCTTATTCTTGATAATCACTCCTTTCAACCCGTTTTCAATTCCAAGACCATAATGGAACAACGCATTGGCCCATAAAGCGATAAACTTAGACATATTATGAGCATCTTTTAGGCCATTAATAAAGTTTTTATTCATGATAACATCGACCAAGAGTTTATCTGCGACCATCTTTTGGGCAAATGCCTGTTCAAACCAACTGTCTGGATTGTTCAATATTTCCAAATATTCTTCATTGTTCATGAGTCAAATTATTTTATTAAACCATAAAGAGGAGCCCTGCTTCATTTAGTAAATTCAAGGATAAATGTCAATTATATTTCCACTAATAAACCACTATTCTTATCCAACTTCATAGGAACATTGTCCTTTATGTATTCAAATCGACCATCTATATTTTCCGCGCCAATCGCTGGTCGTAGACTTATCTTTATGTTTTCCAATCTGAGGTCTGTAGAAAACACGGCCTCACATTTAGAAACATCAAAGATAGTTAAATTAAAACCGCCTCTATGCAAAGAACTACCATATCGAATTCCATCAAATCCTATGAGCCTACAGAATTCAGCAATAACTTGTGAATGAATATAGTTATCGGGGTTGTTTGTTGGAGAAGAAAAGGCCGATTGTACGAAACTCAATAACCATTCATCCACACTTCTTTGTTCTTCGGAGCCCCAACCTATATCTACCGCCAAATTCGTGATTTTCAGCAACTCCTTTACCTCAATTCCAGCCACATTAATCGCACTATACAAAAGGGGGCGAACTTCAAAAACGGCTGTTGTGGGACTCTCTGCCATATACAAGTATCGAATGAATTTAGGATTTGAGCGTCCTTCTCTTATCAATGCTGAATTCGGTGGAACATAAGAACCTTCTTTACACAATCCTCTGAACTTGTTCGCCTTGTTTCGATACCATTTATGATCTTCTTCTGTAGAATTTGGACCAAAACATTTTGCTACCATGTGTTCTGTAAGAGCAGCATTATGATCAATAATCCTTGCCCGATAAAAAATTGATCCTGGTTTTATCTCCATCTCATTCTTTCTTGCAATTTCGTCAATCCTATTAAGAACTATATGAGATGGGAAAAATCTATGTTGGTACTTTACCTCATCACAGAAAGAATCCCACATTTTTTTAGCATTGTCGTAATTCAAAGATGACATTATCCTATTAATTTTGATTTGAAAACTATTCTTATAAAAAATTTGCACTGACAAACAGTTCTTTTATTGCCATCAAGTATTTTTCATTAAGCAAAAGAACAACTTAATCGTTCAGTAAAGTTATCTTTCTGAAAGCCACGCTCACATCAGACTCCCAATAAACCGCACAAACGCCTCAATATTTCCCTCCACACTGGCCTGCTCTAATGCCGCCATGTACTCTTCCCGGCGCTCCACGGGGATCACCACCCAGGGGTAGCCGGCGGTCACGAGCTGACTGTTCATCACGAAGCGAGCGGTGCGGCCGTTGCCATCCATGTAGGGATGGATATAGACAAAGAAGAAATGCCCTAAAATGGCGCGTACCAATGCATTTTCTTCTTCCATCATCAAATCCGACAAAGCACTCATCGCATCTAACAAAGCATCCGGATTCAACGGAGTATGCTTGGAATTCTTGATGTACACCTGATGTCTGCGATACCCTACTAAATCCGAAGCCTTCACGATGCCCGCACGGATGCACGGCTCAAACAGCTGGAAGTGCCAGTCTTGATGTCCTTTTACGTACAATTGTGCGGGTGCCTGCCCAGAAAAGCAGTCGGCCACACCCTGCTTCAGCAGCTCGTATGCTTGATAATATCCACGGGCGGCTAACGCATTTCTGCGCTCCTTGTCTGCCTCGTCTTTCTCGGGATCCCAGTTTCCACTCCGAACTCGTTCCAACAGCCCCTCCGTAATCTTATATCCCTCTATCGACAAAGAGTTGTAACTGTCTTTCACATACGTAGCATCCATCATCGCCAACACTGATGCCGCATCCTGTTGCACAGGCTTCACTTTTAATTTTGCCAACACCATCTCCCGCATCTGCATCCACATCAGTCGGATGCGCGATGCGTGCGGCGATACCGCGAATGTCTCCAACCGTACATCTTCCTCAAACGGGTTCTCTTCGGTCACCGTATGTCCCACTTGGCGCATCATGCGCAACAGCTCGTCGGCCATCTCCTCCCGGCCGATGGAGCGCAACGCTCCTGCCACGCGCCCCGCCCGGGTGGTGTGCCCTCCGTCAATGGCCGCCGATACAAGTGGTGAAATTTCCCTCAGACTTGCCAGACAGGTTCTCGCCTCCAACGCATCATGCCGATAATAATCGGGACCCACCATCAACAAAGCATATTCCATCGGATACAAACGCACCCCATAGCGAGGTTCTCGTTCCACTTCCGGCGGCAAAGATGCCTTGATGTCCACAAGTGAAGTTCCAAAGGGCATTTGCAGGATGTTGTTTGTCCCCGACTCGCTACGCACTATCAACTGCTTGGGGATCACCGTATTTCCACTGTAAAAATAAAGTGACAGTTCTGGAGAAAGACACCATTTACCATTGAACCTATTGTCTAAATAAGCCGTAATGAAGCTCCAGTACGACACATACCATACTGTGGAATCACCCTCACTCCCAGGCGACGACGGAATATACCATCCTTTGATGACCATTTGCAGATACCCATTGTTCACCAACCGCTCCGTGTGTGTCCGTCCTAATGTATCCGCTCCATGAATCACCAAATTGTCCCCATGGGCATCCTGATACTCCTTCAGCGCCTCCAGCGACTCTGCTAATTTTTCCTGTATTGTTGCCATGATATTTCCTGCTCCTTCTATTAGTTTATGTTGTCCTTTTTTTATTAGTTTGTGCTGTCTTGTAACGAGTGGTTTATATTATTTTGTAACTATTAGTTTGTACTTTCCAAAGGTTATTGGTTGATATTTTCTTGCAATTGCTGGACAATATTTTTCTTTTATTAGTTTTTATTGTATTACTATTATTAGTTTTTAACGTTTTAGTATCATTAGTTTTTAACGTTGCAAAAATACAAAAACATTTCAATATCACACGTAATGACACATCTTTTTTTAGGAACTATTTCTTATAGTTTTGTTGACATTATACGGCAACAGTATGATTTTCCGCATCGGCTAAGATGGATTCGTTCCGCGGTGGGTTGGTTTAGTGCTTCGGGGCAATGATGTCGCAGGTATATGCCTGCATTTTTTTAGCCACGGCACAAACTAATGGTGCACTGCGGTTGACACAAGGAGTGTTCAATTGCGGCAATACGGGCCATAAACGGCTGCGGGAGGGAATGCCGACATGCGGTGCGGAAGCGGAGTGAATGGCCAGCTTCGTACAGCGGCGTGCGAAAGCGCGTAAGCGTCCAGTTTACTTTCGCCGCCGCTGTAAGGAGGTGGACAGAGCGGGTGGCATTCATGTCGGCGAAAAAGCCACTTTTCTTTGCAACTTTCTTTTATGGCAGTAAAAGAAAGTTGATAAAAAGCCGCAAAAGAAAGAGGTATAAAAAAATATGCGGTAGCCGTGAAAATCAACAAGAATAAAAGGATAATTCCGAAAAAATAAGTATCTTTGCAGACATTTTATACACTTATCATGAAGAAAATACTGACCATCACTTTATTAGGGATCATGCTGTCACTATCAGCAATGGCACAGTCCAATATAAAAAGGGTTTATAATGAAGAGATTAACCCCTTGGAGCAGATTGACAATGCGATAGCCCAGGCCAAAAGCTCCGACAAGTTCGTGGTCTGCCAGTTGGGAGGCAACTGGTGCCCCTGGTGCCTGCTCTTCGCCGATTTTGTGACCAAAGACAGCACCATCAGCCAAGTAATTGACGAGAATTTCATTTATATTCATGTGAACTACAACCCACGCGTAACAGCGGACAAAGAGAAAGCTCAACAGAACACCAAACTGCTGCAACGCCTGGGTAACCCTTCCCGCTTCGGCTATCCGGTTTTCATCGTTCTTGACGAAAAAGGCAAGGTGCTCCATATCCAAGATTCGAGTTTTCTGGAAGAAGGCAAAGGCTACAACCAAGAGAAAGTGCTGCGTTTCTTCAAAAACTGGACACCCAAAGCCGTAAAAGGATCAACAAAATAAGCAAAATAGCATCAAATAGCACATTCCTGACCATGGAAAATATCACTTTCTACGAAATCTGTGGCATGATAGCCAGTATCTGCATGATTTTGGGCTATCTTCCCCAAGCTATCCGCACCATCCGCACAAGAAAGACCGATGACATTGCCCTTCCGACCTTTCTCATGATGGGTGTTGGCGCTATTTTCTTCATGCTGCAAGGTATCCTGCATAAACCTGATATCATCTGGTCACTCTTCATCACCAACCTCATCACCGCCACTTGCAGCTGTATTGTTTTCGGCATTAAAATCTACAACGACTATTTCAAAAAAAGGTAATGTCACGGGAAAAAGAACTATACAAGGTAACTCTGATTGGCACAGCAGGCAATATCGCCTTGCTCAGCTTCAAGTTTGTGGCCGGTATTCTCGGTCATAGTGCCGCCATGGTTGCCGATGCGGTGCACTCGCTGTCCGACTTTCTCACCGACATCATCGTGCTTATCTTCGTCAATATCAGCTCCAAACCACAGGATAAGTCGCACGACTACGGCCACGGCAAGTTTGAGACTTTGGCGACCTTCTTCATCGGCATGGCCTTAGTAGCCGCCGCCACAGGCATCATTGTGTCTGGGGCTGTAAAATTCGCCGACTGGCTGAACGGCGCGCAACTGGAAGCTCCTGGCAAACTCGCTTTGTGGGCTGCCTTGATCTCCATCCTCGTGAAAGAAATCCTGTACCAATATACCGTACGGAAGGGACGGGCACTGGATTCGCAAGTGGTAGTAGCCAACGCCTGGCATCACCGCAGCGACGCGTTGTCGTCTGTGGGGGCCGCCATCGGTATCGGTGGAGCCATCCTGCTCGGTGATCGCTGGACAGTACTCGACCCGCTGGCTTCCATCGTGGTAGGAGCCATGCTGGTAAAAGTGGCATGGGACCTGCTCAAGACCAGCATGAACGAACTCACCGAATGCTCTCTCCCTGAAGAGACCGAACACGAAATAGAAGCTATCATCACTTCTTTTTCCGATGTGTCAGAGCCGCATAACCTTAGAACAAGACGCATTGGCAACCGCATTGCCATCGAAGCGCACATCCGCATGGACGGAGAGCTCCCGTTACACCTTGCCCACGAACGCGCCTCCGACATCGAACGCAAACTGAAAGAACGCTTCGGAGCAGAGACTCACGTCACCCTGCATACTGAGCCAACAAAAGAACAGAATCAAAAATAATAACCCTTAAATTCATTCAAAATGAGAAAAACTATTATTTTCACTTTATTTATCCTTATCACAGCCAATCTTTTGGCACAAAGTGTAAGTTTGTCAAAGCCTTATTCCAACACATGGATCAGAAGGGGGTTTGTCCACAGTATTTCTATTGGTCAAGATGAAAGCAATGCATACCTGTATCAATACATACGTACCTCAGATCCTATGCAACCCAAAAGTTATACAGACCATCTGTACATCATTGACAAATCCTCACTACAATCCACCGACATAGAGGTCACGGTTCCCAAAACACACATTCTGTTGGATGGATTTGTCAACGACAACAATATTATTGCAGTATTCCGTCACGCCAATAAGAAAGGCGACCAAGTCAACTTCACCGTTGCCACCATTGATAAAAATGACAAAACCGTCACTTTTAACGATGCCAACACTATATCCGCCACTACCAATAAAAGTTACTGGCCTGATTTCAAAACAGCCAAATCTCCTGACGGCAAAATGCTGGCAATTCTCACGATGGTTACTGGAAAAAACAGCCAATTGGAAAGCATTTTTGCCGCAGTAGTAAACAATCAAGGGGAATTTGTCTGGAGCGGTCCTGTTGCGCCACAATTCAACGGCAAAACTTTTTCTCTTGGCAATCTCCTTGTGGACAATAACGGCACCATTTATCTTCCCGCATACACCTGCCGACTTCAAGGTGAAAGTGTCTCAAATGTCGAATTCATGATGAATGTATGCAAGGAAGAAGGCACTGATTCTTATTTGGAAGCCTGCGAATTCGGAGCACTGCAGAACTTCACAGCCAAAATCCTTTCCGATGGCAATATCGTCGTAGCAGGCTATTATACAGAAAAACACACCAACACTGCTGCCAATTCCAACGGATATTATTTCTATCAATTCGATACCCAAACTGAATCCATTTCCGATGTGAAAAATTTTAGTTTCAGCAACAATTATGTAGAGAAAAATGCTTGGGCCAGGTTCGCAAACGTTTTAGGCAACCAACAATACTCCATTAGTGCAGATAATATTTACGAACTTGAAAATGGAAGTCTAGTACTCTGTGGCGAGCATCGCTTCGTAAAAGCCATTTACGACCCCAATATGAACAGCTACAGTTACCAATTCCTTACCAAGAACATACTGGTTTCAACCTTATTGACCGATGGTACTTCCTTATTTTCCATGATTGAGAAACAACAATCAGCAGGTGCACCTTTCAATATTATTGGCGACTGGACACCCATGAACATCTCTTATTCGGCTTTTGCCAACCAAAACGACATGTACTTTGTCTTTAATGATGATGTGAAAAATATCCCTTATCCCGGCAAGGATGTAATTTGTGCTGTAAATACTTTGACCTTTCCAAAAGATATGGAAACAGTCGTGATGCGTCTCACACCCCAACAAGAAATAACACAGAGGGTATTGAGAGATGCCACACAACATTTCTACTCTGTCGTGTTTACAGATGACAACGATTTCTACACTACTGGTGTAGGAAAAAGCAATCTGTACTTCAACAAATATACCGTCGAAGAATAAACCGAAAAGAGCTCTTTTGTATCAAAAGCCTGACGACTTCTACAGACCATCAGATTCCAAACTTTTCCCTATTCCACAGCACATAGCGACAGGCTTTCAACAGCAAACTGAAATGTGAAAAATTAAGCATTACCATAGCAGGAGGCATAATTTCTCTGACAAACTGCATGAATGGCAGGCTCGTGCCTGGGAATGTATATCCTCCACATTGAACTTGGAATGGAGTCTTGTATGGGAAATATCCATAACCACATGCATTGTCTGTGTTGCTAATGACAAGTGTCTTGCCTTTCTGATTTTGGAAGGTGATTTCCAAGGTGCTATAACTGGTACAACCACCATCCCAGTATGTTTTTACGATGTCCGTCCAAACACTATCACCAAGCTGGGGTAAAACACCCAAAATTCGCTCAACCGTAATGCTATCACCTAAATAATCAAAAATTCCCCTTGAGTTTGAAAACAGAAAACGCCTGAGAGAATCGTAATCTGCTTGTGTAAATCCAATGTCAGCAACCTTCACGGATGCATCATAACCGACATTGAGCGCCTCTAATTGTTTATAGAGCTGTTGGACCGGAATGTTTTTGACGAAATCATTCTGTTTTTTTCGCAACGACAATTTCTTGACGACAAAAGAATTGCCATCAAGACAATATAAGACATTCTCCTCATAGCGTCGTCCATCACAAGGGAAAAACTTGTAAACAATGTTTACAGACAGAACTGGACTTTTAAGAAAATCCTCCAATGGACGCTCATAGCGGAATGGAGTGATTACCGCAGTATCCATTGGCACGAGGTATAGGCGAGCGCCATCGGAAAGCAGTAAATTTCCAGCAAATTCTCCTCTACAGACCTGCACATTTTTGATAGGGAAAGCTGTCTTCAAATGCCTATACCATTTCTGCTCACTTTTATCATAAAAGATAAGTTCATCGGCATTTGCCAAGGCCACACGAGTATTGTTCGCCACAAGCTCCTGTTCCGCACGACCGTCCTTTTGGCTAATGGAGTATTCACGATGGGGTCCAAGCGCCACATCTTCGGTATAGAGTCCGCAAGAGGTCAACCCATCCGTTGAAAAACGGTAAAGAGTGTCAATTTTGCTTCGAAGAAACCTCATCTTATGAGCGTTATACGACATACCATAAACTGACTGACGGTCAGCATATTTTATCTTTGCAAAATAGCAAGGACCACCCGTGTTCACGGTATCGAAAGTAAGCATGTTGGAGCTACGCAACAAGGAATTTCCCCATGTGACGATTACCCATTCATTACTTTCGCGGTCCACAATAAAATCGCGGATATCAAGCGGTATTTCCTTCCAACAGATGGTATCGATGGAAGTCCAGAAATACTTGTCAGACTGCTCTACAACAAGTATAGAGCGACAAATCGCAAATTCGAAGAAATAGGAACGTTGCTTGATTTCCGGATGCTGTTCACAGGGCGTTGGCACCGCCTCGTAATGCTTCCAGTTGTCCTTGGTAATCAGTATTTCATCCCTTGTCTTACCAGAGGGATCCTTCATATCGCGCTTCCCCACACCGCAAAGCCCATTATTATCCATGTCGAATTTTAAAGAAGATAGATAGGGTATCGCTGTAAGCTCCCTAAAATGAAGGCCTTTATCTATGGAATAATATAAAATGCTGTCAACTCTTAGCCAAACCTTCCCGCCAGCACGACTTTCAACCCATATTTTGTCCCGTTTCATTCTTTGTGGCATAGACAGGAAATCCCAGTTTTTGCCTCCATTGGTGGAGCGCATGTACTTGTTGTATCGGGATGTTGAATCAGATGGATCAAACATTCTGCCAAAAACAAGCACCGTATTGGTATCCGGGCACACCACATAGCTGAAATCCACCGCAATACTATAAGGATGAGGCACTTTTTTCCAAACAGAAGACATTCCGTGTGTATGCCATAGACTATAGTTGTTGCTCAACCAGATCTCACCCGAGGGAGAGACGGCAAAAGAAGCGTCGAACGCATCGAAATGTAAACTTGACTTATAGTCCCGAGACGTGTTTTTCCACATATTCCGCCCTCCTTGACCTTGTCCCACAACGCCAAATAAACTTAACAGCAGCACAACAGTGGCGATTAATTGTTTCATAATATGATAGTTAAAAAAAGTAGGGCTATCGCCATGCGAGAACCCTACATGTTATCATAGAATCAATATATTATCTCGCAATATTATTCATGCTCTACTTCAAATTCGTGTCGAACCAATCGAGGAAGTTGCGGTGCCAGAGCAGACTGTTCTGCGGTCTCAGCACCCAGTGGGTTTCGTCGGGGAAGTAGAGGTAACGGCTCGGAATGTGGCGCATTTGCGCAGCATTGTAAGCAGCCATACCTTCGGAGGCCACAATGCGGAAGTCGAACTCGCTATGAATCACACAAATCGGAGCATTCCATTTGTCCACAAACAAGTGCGGTGAGTTGGCATAACTCTTCTTCACCTGCGGGTTGTTCCAGTCCCAGTAAGGACCACCGATATCCCAATTGTCAAACCACATTTCCTCAGTTTCAAGGTATTGCTGCTCAAAGTTGAACATGCCGTTATGAGCCAGCAAAGCTTTGAATCTTCTTCCGTCATTATAACCTTTCACATCGTGATTGTGACCGGCTAACCAATAAACGCTGTAACCGCCGAAGCTGGCACCACAAGCGCCCAAACGTTCTTTGTCAATCTGTTTCACATTATCGGTAAAATAGTCAGCTGCAGTCATATAGTCCTGCATACAGAGTCCGCCATAATCGCCGCTGATTTCCTCTGTCCAAGCTTGGCCAAAGCCCACGGTACCACGACGGTTGGGAGCGATAATGAAATAGCCTCCACCACTCATCACCATGAAGTTCCAACGGGTACTCCAGAACTGACCCACCTCTGATTGCGGGCCACCTTCGCAGTACAGCAATGCGGGATAAATTTTAGTGCTGTCATAATCGTATGGGTAGATCAACCAAGTGAGCATATCCTGACCATCCACCGTCTTGATCCAGTGTTCTTCCACCTTGCCCATACGCACCTGGGAAAGGATATCATCATTGATAGCGGAAAGTTTCTTTCCCTCACCCTTGTCGTCAGTCAGATTGTAAACGTAAATCTCCGAAGGATACTGCATAGACACCTGATCGGCATAGAGTTTACCATCTGCCAATTCGAAACTATGCACATCGTGATAACCGTAAGAAATCTGACGGAACTCTTTGGTTTCGCGGTTGCAAGCGAAAATCTGGTCGGTACCACGATAATAGACGACACCTAAAATTTCCTTGTCGTCGTCGGTCCAGCTGATGCCTGTGAAATAATAGTCGAAGTTCTCCGACATGTTGGTGCGCTCACCCGTAGTGAGGTCCATCACCATCAGACGAATCAGGTCGCTCTCGTAGCCATCACGCTCCATGCTCTCCCAAGCGATATATTTTCCATCGTGACTAAATACAGGATTTTGGTCGTATCCCATATTATCAGGACAAAGATTTTTTGTTGTACCATTCTCAATATCATACAGATAGATATCGCTATTGGTAGAATGTGCATAGTCGTAACCCGTTTTTTTGCGGCAGGTATAGGCGATGGTTTTGCTGTCGGGGCTGTAGTTGTACTGTTCTACCCCACCCCAGGGACGCATCGGGCATTCGAAAGTGCTGTCGATGATGGCCACAGAATGTTTAACATCCACTTTTCCGCCGTCAAATTTGGCGAGGAAAATCTGCGGAATCTCATCCACCCAGTTGTCCCAGTGGCGGTACATCAGATCCTCATTGATACGACCTGTCGTTTTATCCAGTCCTTCATACAATTTTTGCAGATGTTCCGGACGTTTTACAGGAATAGTAGTGATATACACGATGGATTTGCCATCGGGAGCCAGCTTGAAGCCTTCCAAACCATTTTCGAAAGTACCGATGGTCTTTTCCACTTTGGTTTTCACATCCATGGAACGGATTTCATTGTCACGGCAGAACAGCAGCGTATGGTCATCCTGCCAAACGAGGTTGAACTCGCTCTGGGCAGTGGTGGTCAATTGCACAGCCTCTCCTTCATCCGTCGGAAGCAGGTATATCTCAGCATTGCCTTTGTTTTCGGCCATATCGTAATAGGTGACCGTATAGGCAATCTGCTTTCCGTCGGGTGATACGGTTTTCTCACCCATTTTGCCCAGCGACCACATCACTTCGGGCGTGAAGCGGCCGTCTTTCACTTCAACATTCGGTTTTCCGATGACTTTCGTGTCTTTTTGTTCTTGTTTTTTGGTACAGGCACAAATCAGTGCGACCAAAGCGATAGCGATAAATATCTTTTTCATAGGTATAAAATTTGATTTCCTATAATAATGAGGATGCAAATTTACATGAAATTTTTGGAATACCACAAACACACACAATAAATTTACACGGTTGCCGCAAGTTTTTTTTTTTTTTGCATTGGCCATGACGAGTCCGTTCCGCGGTGAGATGGTTTGGTGCTTCGGGGCACACGACACCCACTGTCATCTCCATCATTCTTGTCGATTTTGAAATTCCGGAACTGAAAGGCAAGAACGATTTCATGATGCATGTCACCCTAAAAGATGATGAAAACAAAATTTTTTCAGAAAAAGTAACCTTTATTTTGGTAGATTTAACTAAATTTGCAGCGAAAATAAATTTCGGGCAGCTCACTGACGAGAGAAAGAAATGGTGCTATGCTATCAAGAACATGTGGAGGATGACAGATACGGACATTCCAACCGAGGACAAGATTTTCCATGAGCTGTACGAGGATTGCAAAATATCAAAATTGAGCGACATGGAAAAAAAGGAATATGAAAAAAGCATTTTGGAATACGACGATGTGAAGGACGCCTTGGACTACCATCGCAGACTGGCAAAAGCGGAAGGAAGAGCAGAAGGAAAGGCTGAGGGATGGGCAGAGGGAAAGGAGGAGGGAATCTCAGAAGGTATTGCCAAAGGGAAAGTAGAGGGAATTACCGAGGCCAAACTCCAAATAGCTGTTAAAATGCTGAAAGCCGGCATTGACATGGCAACCATCACCCTAACCACTGGTCTGACGGAAGAAGAGATTATTAAGTAATTTCAATTCCTGCCTGCGCTCTTGCGTGCACAAGCCATATTCTTGACAAGGCGAACGGATCGTCCGTAGCATTGGTCGCTGTTGTTCATGTGCACTGCACCGCCCGAAAAGAAGAAGAGTCGCCACGCAAAGCCTGAAAAGAGTGTAGATGACCAATAGTCACCGTATGAGTTCACGTAGTTAACACCACCATCGCAACTGCGGTAGCCCGCGGCGGGCAGATAAATGGATTGTCCATTGGGACCAACTACCTTATAACCACAACCCATCCATGTCCACTGGCATTTGGTGACCAATTCTTCCAACTGTTCTTTTGTAGGCAAACGCTTTCCGAACTTATTGACAGCTTGTTTGTAAGTATAGAATTCCCTTTTCTCATTTTTATCCTTCCACAAGGTTCCACTTGGAAGACCTAAGTCCACCCATTGCGCATTTACAGACAATGCCATCAGGCATATCAAACTAAAAAAGAGTATCTTTTTCATAAGTGCAAAAATAGTGAAATTTTCAAATCATGGCAACTTCTAATTACTTTGCATACGGTTATAGCATGATTTTTTCACATCTGCTGTGAGTTCTCACTTCCGCGGTGTGCCAGTTCAGTGCCGCAGTGCAGGTTCAGAGCGCACCGCGGCAAAGAGGCACCAGTTCCGCTTCCACCCCAGACTGCCGTCTGGAGTTATTGAGATGCGGCATCTCCGATGCCGTCATATTGCGGACAATGTACTTCCGTGCGTAGGCCATGCCGACATGCGATGCGGAAGCGGTGTGAATGAACGGCCTCGTACAGCGGCGTGCGAAAGCGCATTAGCGTCCAGTTTACTTTCGCCGCCGCTGTCAGAGGGCGGACAGAGCGGGTGGCATTCATGTCGGCAAAGATCTTTGCATACTTTCCATCTTTGGAAAGTATGAAGAAAAAACTGTATCTTTGCAAAAAGAAGAAACAAAAGCCAACTCATTCTTTTTCAGATGAAAAAAAACAAGGAACGGACCTACATCGCCATCGACTTGAAGTCGTTTTACGCCTCGGTGGAGTGCGTGGAGCGGGGCTTGGACCCGCTCACGACCAATCTGGTGGTGGCCGACGCCAGCCGTACCGAGAAGACCATCTGTCTGGCGGTCTCCCCCTCGCTGAAAGCCTACGGCATCGGCGGACGCGCGCGGCTGTTCGAGGTAGTGCAGCGCTTGCGGGAGGTCAATAATGAGCGACGACTGCAGAGCCCACAAAAACGTCTGACCGGCAAGTCCAGCTCCGACCCTGAACTCAAAGCTCATCCCGACTGGGCCGTGGACTACATTGCCGCCCCACCCCGCATGGCACACTACATCGCCTGCAGTGCCAAGATTTATGAGATTTACCTGAAATACATCTCCCCCGACGATATCCATGTGTATTCCATTGACGAGGTGTTCATGGATGTGACCGACTACTTGAAAAGCTACAAGAAAACCGCCCATGAATTAGCCATGACCATCATCAAGGATGTGCTGAGGCAGACGGGCATTACCGCCACGGCGGGCATCGGCACCAACATGTATCTCTGCAAGATTGCCATGGACATCATGGCCAAGAAATGCCCCGCCGACCAAGACGGGGTGCGCATCGCCGAGTTAGATGAGATTTCGTACCGCCGACAACTGTGGAACCACCGCCCGCTTACTGACTTCTGGCGGGTGGGCCGCGGCATCGCCCAGCGCTTAGCCTTTTATGGCATCGACACCATGGGCAAACTCGCCCGTTGCTCGCTGCAAAACGAGGAGTTTCTATACAAGGAGTTCGGCATCAATGCTGAGCTGCTGATTGACCATGCCTGGGGCTGGGAGCCCTGCACCATCGACTATGTAAAAGCCTACCGACCCGAAAACAACTCCTTCAGCAACGGACAAGTGCTGACTTGTGCCTATACGGTCAAAAAGGCTCGTGTAGTGATTCAGGAGATGGCAGAGGCCATGGCTCTGCGCCTCGTTGCGCACCAATTGGTCACCGACCAATTGGTCGTTTATGTAGGTTATGACGTAGAGAGTTTGACAAAACCCTCTGTCAAAAGCAAATACAAAGGCGAGGTGGCCGTGGATCACTACGGCCGGCCCGTACCCAAACCTGCCCATGGCTCCATCAACCTCAAAACGCACACTTCTTCCACCAAGCTCATCATTGAGGCAGTCACTGAGCTTTTCGACCGCATTGTCAATCCCGACCTGCTTATCCGCCGGATGAACATCAGCGCCAACCATGTCATCAGCGAGGAAGAACTCAAAAACAAAGCCACCACGGAGCAACTTGACCTCTTTGCCGATTACGAGGCCATCGAGAAAGAAAAACAGGAAGAGGCTGCCGCCCGCCAGAAAGAGCGGAAGATTCAGGAGGTACAGTTAGCCATCAAGAAACGCTTCGGCAAGAATGCCATCCTGCGGGGCCTCAACTTCGAGGAAGGCGCCACTGCCAAGCAGCGCAACGAGCAAATAGGAGGACACAAAGCATAAGCCCATTTCGTGCAGATTGAACTTCACAAAAAAACGCTATCACCGAACAATACCACAAAAAGTGAGAGGACACTAAACATGAAACCAACGGATTTGAACGACAATTACGACGACATCATCAACCTGCCGCACCATGTGTCGAAGCACCATCCGCCCATGTCGATGATGAGTCGTGCGGCGCAGTTTGCCCCCTTTGCCGCCGTCAGCGGCCACCATGCCGCCCTGGACGAAACCGCGAAACAGGTGGAGGAGAAGATGGAGAGAACTGAAAACTGAAAACTGAAAACTGAAAGTTGAAAGTTAAGAATTCAGAATTCAAAGTTCAAAATTCAACATTATTTTTCAATAAAACAATATTCACACAGAATATTCGTTATAAACGCATATTCACCAATATTATATTTTAAATTTTTACAAATCAATTAATTATGAGAAATCTGAAAAGAATCTTGTTTTTATTTTTGACCATTGGACTCGCGTTTTCCCTGCATGCTCAGAAGGAAGATCCGTCGTGGAAGTTGACATTGCCGAGGCATGACCTGCAATTCGGCATCGGTGACCCCGCATTAATCATGAATCATGACCATAAGTTTTCATGGGGAGTCAACAGCACCGCTGACGACTGGTTCAACAACACTTACAACGCATTGACCATAGCCATCCCCACCATCAATTTCGAGTATCGCTACCGTTTTGCAAAATGGTTCTGGTTCGGCGGGGCTATTTCCTATAACGCCAGTTTCAGTCGCTGGGAGGATTATGACACACACGATGTGTTGGCTCGCACCTCCAATCATTACTTGTCCATCATGCCCTCCGTGCGTTTCTCGTGGCTCAACACGAAGTATGTCACGATGTATTCCGGAATATCGTTAGGCTGCATCATAGGCTATAAAGAGAATTTCAACACGGACTATGAGCATAACGGCAGATCCAAAATATTCAAAAACATACTGGTTGACGGTGCCGGACAGCTAACCGCAGTGGGCATTCAAGTTGGAAAAAACTGGTATGGTTTCACTGAACTCGGCATAGGTTGCCAAGGCTTTATCAAAGCCGGCTTCGGGTACAAATTCAACAAAAAAGCCAAAATCAACGAATAAAATTTCACTTCGCCAACAAAAAATATAGAAATCATGAAAAAATCACTTTTTATATTAAGTCTTTGTGCAGTTATATGTAGCGGATGTTGGAAGCATGGCATGCATGCAGATAACGGAAACGACATTTTCAACTCATGGAAAAATTCCACCCAAGCTGTCCTTAATGAGACGGTTAATATGGCCTTTATAAGCAACGCCTGGATCAATGGCGATGATAATACCAGAAGCCTTATTGAAGACATTTATTTCCCCGACACACGCATCCGCCACGAAGGCGGCAACGAGTACGGTATTTATCGTGGGACACAACAGCTGCTACTCATCAACACCGGCGGCAAAACCATTGACGAGGATGACGCCAACTGGCTGATTACCAGATATTCGAATTATGACCAATATTACGCTGACGGTATCAGACCTGTATTTTTAGGCAGTTATAACCACACCCGTCTGAACATCAGCAGGCAAGGCATTGGCAAATGGGCTGTAAAGCTTGACAGTGTCACCTGCTCGGGCAGCACCACCGACTGGATCATTACTGTTCCCGACAACGAAATTCCTGTAAGTCTGTTCAACACCAATTTCACTTTGTCTGGCAGCGGGGTTTTCCTCTTTGACGGCTCTGCATATTACGACAACTATCACCATGTTCAAAGTCCTGTCACCATGCACTACGAGATAGTAACGCCTTTGTGCCAACGGATAAGTGACAATTGTTTGTTCGAGTCCGGAGTAGTGGACATCATCGTCTCGAAAAAGTCTTACGAAGACCTCTCATTACGAGCCGAAATTTTGGAAACCAACCAATATCACCTTGTATATCGTGGTAAGGAATCATATTATACCCTTCCACAATAAACAATAGATAAAAAACGGACACAACAAATCGCGTCCCCATTACGGCTGCCATGATATGACAGTCCTACCTACTACCTACTACCTACTACCTGCTACCTACTACCTGCTACCTACTACCTGCTACCTACTACCTGCTACCTACTACCTGCTACCTACTACCTACTACCTGCTACCTACTACCTGCTACCTACTACCTGCTACCTACTACCTGCTACCTACTACCTGCTACCTACTACCTAAAAAAAAAGGAGTCTTGCGACTCCTTTTTTTTTTAATGTCTGTATGAATCAACCTTGGCTTTCAGCTCTTCGGGAACCGGAAGTAAAAGCTTCACCTTGATCTGCTGCAACATCACATTGTTGTTGACATCGTTAGGATTAAGGTTATATGCTTTTTCTGACCAAGTGTGAGCGTTCTGCAGAATACCTTTCTGAACCTCTTTCAATGCGTTCACCTTCTCGGCACGCTCCATATAGCTGCCTTCCTTTGACTTCATGGTCTGGTCCTGCAATTCCTGATTAGCAATAGCCTCAAAGAAGTAGCGGGTTGCCATCTGGAAGTTCAAGTCAGCATTGTTGGGATCAATAGCCAAACCCTTGTTGATAACACTTTCCGCTTTCTCATACTGAGCGTTGTTTACCAAGTGGTTAGCGATCAAGGCCAACACAGGAGCTGATTTCTCATACTTGGCAGCCATTTCGTCGCAAGTGGCATTCAGCTTGTCAATCTGACCAGTCATAGCGAAATAATCCAATTCAGCAGCCTCGATATCAGCACGTTTGTCTTCCGGAACATTCTTGATAGCGGTTTTCAATATCTTTCCGCAATTCACGGTATCTTTCTCTTCTTTGTATAAATCATACAAATCCAGATAAGCTTCCGAACCAGGGTATTTCAATTTCACCACCTCGTTCAACATAGTCTTATAATTGGCTTTGTCTCCTGTATGCTTATACAGTTGAGCCACTTCATAATAAGTGATACCAGCATTTAGATTGGACTTTGCGGCCTTGAAATCTCTGGCAGCCAAATTATAATACTTGATAGCGTTTTCAATGTCACCGGCTTCGGCAGCTTTCTGTGCCATTGTATATACCGGGTCAGCGCACAGAGCCTGTCCTTCGATAGGTCCGAGCATACCTGTCATCGGCACAATATTACCATCCAGTGAAATAGCCTGATAGAAAGCTTCATTGGCAATGATAATTGCATCGGGAGTTCTGCTCACGTATGCGGGGTCTTTTTTGATTCTCTCCTGATCCTGCTGATAAACCTGCAGATAGGTATTACCTTTCATCAGCCAAGCTTGGGCGTTCTGTTCATTGCCTACCATAGCGGCATCCATAACTTTACGAGCCTTGCCGATTTGTTTGTTACGAAGGTTCATCCACACATCCTCCAAGCTCTGTGAGTATGCGCTTCCGATTGCCATTATAGCCATTAAGGCTAAAACAAATAACTTTTTCATCTCTCTTTTGTTTTTAGGGTTATTATTTTTCTAATTCTTTGATTTTCTTGACTATTTCATCATATTTTGGGGATTGCTTTCTGGCATATATCTGCTTCATCGCCGTCAACACATTCAAATCATTCGCATCATATTTCAAAGCTGCCTCAAAGAACCTCTCTGCCTCATCCAGATAATTGTTGGCCTTGGTCTGGTAAACCGCCGCCTGGCTATTGGAACCTGCCACTTTCAATTCATTCGCTTTCATATCATTTTCATTAAAGAGGTAATATGTGCAAACTCCTAAATTATAGACCACCACATAGCTGTCAGAGTTTAAGCGATAGGCTTTTCTCAGCAAGGTTTCCGCTTCAGCATAATTTTTCTCTCTGATATAGAAATTAGCGATATTGACGGTAGCATCCGCATTACTATAGACAGAAGCAGGCAGATTTTGCAATAACTGGCGGGCTTTCACCGAATCATTAATCCAGTAATAGTAATCCACCTGAGCTACTAACACATTGGGATCATTGGGATTCTTCGACAATGCCTGATCCAGCATTCCTTTTACTTTTGCCTTGTCGCCAGCCTGTTTGTACTGTTCTATCAGTCTGACCAGCACATTCGGATTGGTAGAACCATCCTTGACAGCCTTCTCATAATATACAATTGCCTGCTGAGGCTGATTCACATTCTCCAAAGCGACAGCGTAATAGTAATACAGCTCACCACTTAACGGATATTCGGGGGGATTCTTCATCTCATAGCTGGCAATAGCCTTCTCCAGCGTGGCCTTTCCTGCTGCGAAGTCATTGGCAATCAGCTGGTCCACGCCACGCACCAACAAGAGCGAATACAATTTTGGCAATGCCTCATCCGGCGACAGCATCTCGAAGCCTTCCACATTTTTGTTCAACTCCTTGGCTTTCACAAAAGCGTCGTAAGCTTCAACAGGTGCGTCAGGAAACTTGACGACAGCCTTATTGTCATTCTGCTTGGCCATATATTCCTGATTCGCCAGATAGAAATAAATATTGCCCTTGTACAGCCAAGTCTGTGCTTTCTCTGCCAGCTTTTCATTCTGAACACAAAGGTCTATCGCCTCTTTTGCCTTTTCAAAATTCTTCTCATAGAAATGATTGTAGGCATTGTTCAACGAGGCCTTCTGAGCGTTAAGCAACAGAGCCACAGAGAGGAACAGCAAGGTTAAAAAGGTTTTAGCGTTCATATCGTTGATATTGATTTGATGTGGAGACGCGGCATGCCACGTCTCTACATTGTTATTCGTTCGGGTTGGTTTCTTCAGTTTCTTCGACTGCATTTTCGGCTTCAGGATTAATCACCTCACCCTCGGCACCCTCAACGGGAGTTCCTTCGGCGGGAGCACCTTCGAGGCCTTCCTCTTCTTCATCATCGGCACGAGGCACGCGAGAAACGGCGGCGATGGCATCCTTGGCACCCAAGTTTATCAAGCGAACACCCTGAGTAGCACGGCCTAACACACGGATAGTGTCCACATGCAAACGGATAGCGATACCCGACTTGTTGATAATCATCAAGTCATCATCATCCGTCACCTTCTTGATGGCAATCAGGCCACCGGTCTTTTCGGTGATATTGATGGTCTTCACACCCTTACCACCACGGTTGGTGATACGGTAATCATCTACCACAGAGCGTTTTCCGTAACCATTTTCAGACACCACCATCACATTGCACTCGGGTTCATCCAAACAAATGATACCCACCACACGGTCATCTTCGTTGGCCAAAGTTGCACCCTTCACACCCGAAGCGTTACGTCCCATCGGACGGACAGTTTGCTCGTTGAAGCGGACAGCCTTACCGGATTGCAGAGCCAACATCACCTCGTTGCTACCATTGGTCAAGCAGGCATCCAGCAGGTGGTCGCCTTCACGCACCGAAATAGCGATGATACCATTGGTTCTGGGACGAGAATATGCCTCCAATGAAGTCTTCTTGATGATACCCTTTTCAGAGCAGAGGATGATGTAATTGTTGTTGATATAATTCTCATCCGTCAAGTCCTTCACATTGATAACGGCCTTGATCTTGTCATCGCTTTCGATGTTAATCAAGTTCTGAATTGCACGGCCCTTGGAGGTTTTGGTGCCCTCAGGTATCTCGAATACTCTCAACCAGAAGCACTTACCCTTCTCTGTGAAGAAGAGCAGGTAGTTATGGTTGGTAGCGATATACAATTGTTCGATGAAATCTTCCTCGCGAGAGCTGCTGCCCTTGGAGCCACGACCACCGCGATTCTGGGCACGGTATTCGCTCAACAAGGTACGTTTGATGTAACCTAAGTGAGAAATCGTGATAACCACTTCTGAGTCAGCAAAATTATCCTCGATTCTGAAGTCAGAGGAAGCGGTATATTCTACTCTTGACAGACGCTCATCACCATATTTGGCTTTGATTTCCAGGATTTCCTGTTTCACCACCTGCATACGCAAATGTTCGTCAGCAATCAAGCTGCGGAGATATTCAATCTGCTTCATCAGCTCATCATACTCATTCTGGAGTTTGTCGCGTTCCAGACCGGTCAGCTGGCGGAGACGCATTTCCACGATAGCGGATGCCTGGATTTCGGTAAAGCCATATTGAGTCATCAAACCGCTGCGAGCCTCATCCACGGTTTTGGAAGCACGGATTAGCGCAATAATCTCATCGATGATATCCAGAGCTTTCAGCAAGCCTTCGAGGATATGGGCACGGGCTTCTGCCTTCTTCAGGTCGAATTGGGCGCGGCGCAGCACCACGGAGTGACGATGTTTCACATACTCAGCAATCAGATCCTTGAGGTTCAGCGTCATAGGACGACCATTGACCAAGGCCACATTGTTCACGCTGAAGGAAGCCTGGAGGGAAGTATATTGATACAGTTTGTTCAGCACCACATTGGCCACAGCCTCACGTTTCAGATCGTAAACGATGCGGGTACCGTTACGCTTGTTGGTCAGGTTTTCGATATTGGTAATACCCTCAATCTTGCCTTCTTTCACCAATTCAGCGGTACGCTTAATCATTTCCGAAGGATTGGTCAGGTAAGGCAAAGAGGTGACAATAATTCTGGTTTTACCTTCATGTTCCTCGATTTCCGCATCGCCACGCATCACCACACGGCCACGGCCAGTTTCGAAAGCTTCTTTCACGCCATCGTAACCATAAATGGTACAGCCACTTGGGAAATCTGGAGCTTTGATATACTGCATCAACTCTGGAACTGTAATTTCAGGATTGTCGATATAGGCGGCGATGCCATCGCAAACCTCCGACAAGTTGTGAGGCGGCATGTTGGTAGCCATACCTACAGCGATACCTGACGAACCATTGACCAGCAGTGAAGGAATCTTAGCCGGCAACACGGTCGGTTCTTCCAGTGAGTCATCAAAGTTAAGGCTCATATCCACGGTATCTTTCTCGATATCCGCCAGCATTTCCTCAGCGATTTTGCGAAGGCGGGCCTCGGTATAACGCATAGCAGCGGGACTATCGCCATCGACGGAGCCGAAGTTACCCTGGCCATCCACGAACGGGTAGCGCAGTGACCACGGCTGGGCCATACGCACCATAGCATCATAAACAGCAGTATCGCCATGCGGGTGGTACTTACCCAGCACCTCACCCACGATTCTCGCGGATTTCTTGTAGGGCTTGCCAGCGACAATACCCATGTCCCACATTGCGTATAATATTCTTCTATGGACCGGTTTCATACCATCCCTTGCGTCCGGCAGTGCACGCGCCACAATCACCGACATTGAATAGTCGATATAGGCGGTTTTCATCTGATTCTCGATATTCACCCGGACTATTTTTTCTCCTTCTGCCATTTTTTTGTTTTTTTAGTGTTTTTTTCTTTAGTTTAAATAATTCAATATCAAATAATTATCTTCATTTACATGAAAAGATAAAAATACAAAAAAAATCAATACAAATGACAGAAAAAGGGAATTTTTTTAGGGAAAGTTTTAATGTGCCAATGAATTAGCAAATTCGTTAATTCGTTAATTAGCAAATGATTTTTAATGTGCCAATTAAACTGAAAAATGAGGCTTGATTCTGGACTATGTGATTACAGGATTATAGGATGGAAAGGTCAGGATGGTTAGGATGGTTAAAAGGTTAGGAAAGTTAGGAGGCTTAGTGTTGAATTGTGAATTGTGAATTATGAATCCACCCCTAACACCTAATCACTGACCCCTGACCACTAACCCCTGACCACTGTAACCTGTAACCTATTAACTATTAATTATTAATTGTTAAGTGACACTGGTCTTTGGATACAACAAGCGATGCCATGCGTCCCAAGCGCATAGCCATATTCTTGCCATCGTGGCCTGCGGGAAATTCGAAACAGATGGGATAATTATATTTCCCGCACACGCCTAAAATCACATCCTCAATTGTGGAATCAAAGTAGTAATCGTCAATTTTGATTTTATTCATGGAGCCCACTATCAGGCCTTTCAGATTTTTCAGTTTACCAGCCCTGTCGAGTGCCACCAGCATACGTTCTATGTGATAGATATTCTCGCCCACATCTTCTATAAACAGAATCTTTCCATCAGTATTGATAGAGGACACGGATTCCAGCATAGCATACAGGAGCGACAGGTTTCCTCCCACCAAAATGCCCCTGGCCTTTCCTGGACGGTTGGCGGGATGAGGATCAAAATCATATCGCAAAGTCTCACCGCGCAAGGCTTTGATCAATGAACGATGGTACTCATTATCCATATTTTCCTCCCAGAAATTAATCGTCATCACGCTATGCAGTGTAGGATAGCCCAAAGTATGCAGATGAGAATGGAAAGCTGTGATATCGCTAAAGCCGCAAATCCATTTCGGATGTTTCTTAAACCCTGTAAAATCAAGGTTATCCAACAAAGAGACAGCACCATAACCACCTCTTGCACAAACAATTGCCTTCACACCAGGCCGGTCCATCAAGGCTTGGAACTGGGCAACGCGCTGGGACACTGAGCCGGCAAAGCCCGAGTAGTTCTCATAAAGATCATCTGGCACAATGACATTAAAACCTTGCGACTGGAAATACTGCACAGCAGGAAGGACCTGCGAAGGCTCAACCTTGCCCGAAGGCGCCGCAATGGCAATGGTATCACCCTTTCGCAATGTAGGCATATTCTGGGCAGAAAGTCCCATCAGTGCAAAAACCACTAACAACAAAAGCAAATATTTTCTCATGATATGTTTCTTTTCATTATGAATCACCTTCTGTTATCGCATATCAGCTTACTTAATCACGGATACAGCGAACTGAGAGTCCGTCTTCCTTGAAGTGACCAAACACCTCCACATAAACTTTATCGAAATACAAATTGTAGGACAAAAGGATAGTATCCCACCGATCAGAAGCACTGGCGAAACATGCATGTTGACCAAATTCAGGCCAAGTCCCATTACGGTAGATACCGGCAGGATAAGCGGAAAAACCCGTGGCATTATTCGTATTCTGATTATTCCCCACGCAACAAGTTTGTTCACACAAATCCCAACAGTCAGCCGCCGCCAATGACTTACCCACATTAATATTGGTGTCTCCGCAAATAAAAACATTCTGTTCTCTCACACACATTCTCAACTCGTTCCACTCATAAAAGCTGGGCACATGCCAACCCTCTGGACAAATGCCCCGTACACCACTTGGAACATCATAACTACTACTATCACCGTGCATCAACGCTGACCAGTTGTACAAGTAACCATATACCAACACATTACTACTGTCATTATTCGGGGCGTAGCGATATGGATTAGGATTTGCATCATTCCCGTAACCATTTAACATATATACAGGATTGGGGTCTAGCAGAATGGAGTCGCCATTGGCAAAACGCGTGGTACGGAGATTTTCCTTCATCCAGCACTGGTTGCCCAGCTGAACCGTATGGTAAACATTGCCATCTATGTCGGTCACCGTAGGACTACCGGGACAAGGCTGACCATCTGTTGTAGTGGGCGAAACAACAAAGCGCAACATGATGGTTTGCGACACTTCTGGGGCTTGCTCCACACTTAAACTCGCCACTTCTTCGCCATTGATGGAAGCATAACCCACAAATATCATCTGGTCACCCAAATGGAAAGGATTGGTAGATAAACCTTTGGGAGCACCTTTCGGATTGGGCAATGCGGATGCCATGAACGGTGTCCCCACATTGCTGGTGATAACAATTTCATCCTTGCCTCCATTGCCTTGGTTCACCATCTTGATGGATGAGGATTCTCCGTTCATCCGTACGGTCAGGAAGTACACACCTGCGGTGGACAAGGTGACACGCAATTGATGGGTACCTGCTTGAAGAAATGCACGTCTGTACATCCCCACAACGCGACCATTTATATCTGTAATTTCCACCAACACATCACCTGCTTCTGGCAGCATCAATGTTGCATACGTGTTGCCACTAAACGGATTAGGATTGTTTTGTGATAATTGCAGAGACGTTTTATGAGATGTTTCCGCATCTCCTATGCCTGTTTCAACTTGCATGGTTAACACCGTATCGGGCCAATACAAGGTTTCCTGCCATCCTTCCGTGATATTATTGATCACCACCCTATCCAGCTGAACATAATGGTCATTGGTATCGAGCGCCGTAAAAGTTAATGTTAGTGTCTGCGCATAAAATGACAAACACAACAGGACTAAAAACGCACTCAATAGTATTCTTTTCATGAAAGGATATTATCAGTTTTTGGTGACGAATTTATTGATTTTCAGATTGAACTCAGCATTATTATTCAAGAGTCCTGTCACAGACAGGCAAGGCTTCGGAGCATCTTTCAATAAACGGATTTCCACCTCATCAGGCGATTCCTGAAGAATAATACCGCCGTCGAGGGTCCACTGTGCGTGCTTCACTTCTGTACTTGTGACATAAAAAACGGTATTATCTTGCTGTTTAAGATGCACATCATACACCAAATCGTCATATAAGAACTTGGTCACTTTTCTCTGGATAAAATAAAACACATCATTCAATTTGCGATCATCCTTATTTCTCCAGGGAGCATGTCCCAGACTATCCAGCGGATAGAATTCCTGATGCACTCCTTTAGCTTTCAGCACCTCATGAATTTCATGAGAGCCATACATCTCATCGAAATACATACTGCTCAACTGACCTTTGCCTTTTTTCCCGTTCAGTTGCGCAAAAGGATAGCCTTTATAGCACGGCACCACTTGGTCGGCAGTACCATGGAAAGAAATCATAGGCAGGGGTTTCTCACTCACATCAACAAGCTCATAGACAGCTCCCCACATATTGATAATACCCTTAACTTTGAACTTGTCCGTCAAATCATTGCCAGATTCTGTCAGCGAGCCGAATTTGCCTGCAAAATGCTTCTTCAAAGTAGATTTCGGTCTTGAGTCGTCAGTCATATATACCGTACTCATAGCCGTAATGGAGCCGGCACTGGAACCTCCGATATACATCCGTTCTGGGTCAATGCCATACTCGGCAGCATGGTGTGCCATATAGCGCATAGCGGCATGGGCATCCTGAATGGCTTTGTAGCCACAGCGTTGTATAGAAGTTTTTGACAGTTCAAAGCCCATCCGATAATTGATTGACACAGCCACATAACCCAATGATGCGAAATGACTGCACTGTGCAACCATCTCTTTATCATGCTTATCGCCAAAAAAGAATGCACCGCCATGAATCAGCAGCACCATGGGGCGCTGTTTCAGGCTATCACCACGAGGCGTATAGATATCCATGGTCAAAGCAAGATTCTTATTGTTAGAGGCTTTGAAGAGATAGGGCAAAACAGCTTTAGCATAACCCTCGTCATCGGCAATAGCCAAGGATGTCCATGGTCCTAAGGCATGGCCATACACAACATCCTGCTGACAATCAACCTCAAATACTTTTTTCTGATATCGATTAGAACTAATCTTCCCTTTACCAGTCTCATACTTTTGGAAATCAAAATAGACAATTTCCGAAACCGCTCTTCTCGGATGTTTCTCTATTTGAATGAAAGCACCGTTTATTTTTTTCTTATTAGTCTGATACTTCGTCTCAAAAAAGAAATCCTCATCACCGCCTTCCCATTTATAGGCATTCCCATCGGTGGTGACACAAAAAGCCACGGGCTTAAGGTAAAGATTGACAGAATCAATCACATAATAAGTTCCTTCCAGCTTATCTTCACTACTGTAATCCAAGCGGACATATACTTGTTTTGAGCCAAAATGTCCAAGATAAGTATTCTTGGTATCCAATACAGCCAAAATAGCTGGACCTTCAGGATTCACAAGGGAGAACTGCTCATCCTCGGCAATTTCTTCCAATGGGGTATTTTTCGACAATGTTTTTTTCCCGTCACAGGAAGCAAACAGTGTTAAAAAAACCAAAATAGCAATGGTAAGAAACTGTCTATTTAACATTTTTTAATCGACGAATAATTTCAGTTGGGTTATCTTTTGAGAAAATAGCGTTACCTGCCACCAACACATCCGCACCAGCATCCACAAGAGCCTGGGCATTAGACAGATCCACTCCCCCATCCACTTCTATCAGGCATTCCGACTTGTTGCGTTTGATCATCGCCTTCAGCTCAGCGATACGGTGCAAGCTACGCTCGATGAAACGTTGTCCTCCAAAACCCGGATTCACAGACATAATCAGCACCATATCCACATCATTGATAATGTCTTCCAAACCTGCCACAGGGGTATGGGGGTTCAGGGCGACACCAGCCAGCATATCCGCATTTTTAATTTGATATATGGTACGGTGCAGATGCGTACATGCCTCCCAATGCACGGTCAGAATGTCGGCACCCATTTCTTTGAAGCGTTCCACATAACGCTCAGGTTGCACAATCATCAGATGCACATCAAGGGGTTTCTCCGCCATGGAACGGATGGCTTTGACCAGCGGCATACCATACGAGATATTCGGTACAAAAACACCGTCCATGATATCTAAATGGAACCAGTCGGCTTCTGATTCGTTTACCATCTGAATAGCCTCTGCCAGATGACAGAAGTCGGCCGATAACATTGAGGGAGAGATTAAAGGATTCATAAGGTTACAGGTTACAGGGGTAAAGATTCTGGATTACAGGATTATAGGATTATGGATTACAATATTTAGGATTTAAAAGTTCAAGTCATTGATTTGCCATTTTCAAATTGACAACTATTAATTATAAATTATTAATTATCAATTATTTAGTGGTCATTTCTCCGCACATGGTGTGCTGGAGCCAGAAGCGAATTTCATCTTCGGGCATGTCGGTGCCGAAGAGGTACATCATCTTGGTAACAGCCGCCTCGGTGGTCATGTCGCCACCGCTGATCACACCGCTTTTATCAAGGCCCACGCTGGTTTCGTACAAGCCCATCTTCACGCCACCGCCATCTTTGCACTGACTTACATTCAGGATTATCACCCCACGGTCTGTAGCCTCTTTGATCAGGTTCAGAAATTCTTTGTCGGAGGGGGCGTTACCCGCACCGAAAGTTTCCATCACCACTCCGCGCAAATCCGGAATAGACAGCACCGAACGCACCATATTGAGGGAAATACCTGGATATAGTTTCAGCAAAGCGATATTGTCATTCAGATTTTTATGCACTCGCAGCGGTTTCTTTTCCGACTGGTGAATGAAAAAATCATTGTAATGAATGGTGACGCCAACATTGGCCAAACGGTGGTAATTGGGAGAAGCAAATGCACTAAACTCCTCGGCATTAGCCTTATATGTTCTATTACCACGGAAAAGAGAATTGTCGAAATAGATACACACCTCCTGGATACGGGGTTCACCCATGCATTCATCCGCGGCGATTTCCACTGCGGTCACGATATTATCGCGGCCATCGGTACGCACGGCTCCCAGTGGCAATTGCGAGCCAGTCAGGATCACAGGTTTTGCCAAGTTTTCCAACATAAAGCTCAGGGCAGAAGCCGTATAGGACATGGTGTCGGTGCCATGCAGGATAACAAAGCCATCATACAATTTATAGTTATCCCCTATCATGGTAGCCAGTCGCACCCAGAAATCGGGATTGGTGTCAGAGGAGTCGATCAGCGGCAACAATGTCTTGAATTCGATGTCCGCATTCAGCAACTTCAGCATCGGCAAATGGCTGTATATGTCGTTGAATTCAAAGGGTTCGAGGGCACCGTTATCGGGATTGTGCATCATGCCAATAGTGCCACCGGTATATATCAACAATATTTTTTTCTTCATACAAATTAATGCTTAAACCAATCTGCAAAGATACGAAAAATAATTAGCAAATTAGCAAATGAATTATACACCTCGGTCTTCAGCCACCCACCGTATACAAGAAGGGAAATTTAGGATTCGTGAACCCGTATAAAAAAAACGGGCAGAGGTTTGTGCCTCCGCCCGTTTTGCCATATGATAAATAGAAAGGGTTATTCCTTAACGATCTTTCTAACAACCAGTCCTTCTTCGGTCTGCATATTCAGCATATAGATACCATCTGACAGGTCGCTGACATTGATGCTGCTGCCAACGGTGGTGAAGGTCTTCACCAGTTTTCCGTTCACATCATACACATCAATCTGGTTGATAGCCTTGTCATAGTTGATATTCAGCACATCCTTCACAGGGTTCGGGAAGATAGCGAGACTGCTTTCTTCAACTTCTTCGACACCCACAGGACTATTCAAAATTTCAATATTATCGACAAAGACATTATTGCCATAACCAGAAGTAAAGACAAATTTGATAATCACGTTTGACTGATTAGCACATTCGGTCAAATTAAACCATGCGGTCTGATATTGAGCTGCTGTAGCGTTAAATTCGCCAGAACCACTTGTCACTGTTGCCAGATCTGCACCAGATTTTTCCCAAACAGTGGTCCAAGTTTCGCCACAGTCGGTTGAGACCTTCACTTGCAGTTTATCGCTGTAAGATTGATAACGACGGTGTGCATAGTTAAACTTCAAAGAAGGAGTTGAAGTATTGGAGAAGTTCATCATCGGAGCATATAACTCGCCAGTGGTACCACTTGAAGCATAATAAGCGCGGAGGCGCAATGCACCATTGTAAACGCCGAAATAGCCACCTGTATTATCTATCAATGACCAATCGCTTAAATTGCTACTTGAGAAATTCTGAGAAGCATTGTTGATATTCGAGCTCACCTGAGCACTGAATGTTTCGGTATGCGTATTGTAAGTAGAGCCTTCGTCGGCCTGGCCGTTTACCGTAAGAATCTCAACAGTCAATGTATGCTGACCATTGTCTGAACCTGTAATCGTAGGCAATGTCACCATTTCTTTGTCAAACTGAGCCAGATTGCCAGTCCAGTTCATGGTTTGCACATCATTGCCATGGGTCACACGCAAGGTGGCGGAGGTCATATTAGCCGAACCCAGATTTTGAATCTCGATTTGAGGCTGAACATTCAGATCGCAGTAATACACGTTATTAGTGATTCTACCTATACCCAAAGCAGCATCGTTGGTATGGTTCCAAGCAGGGCATTTGGTGTTAATAAATCCATGAAAAGTAGCAGATTCGTCACCACCATTACGTTCCAATTCAAAAATCATTCTGTTGGGGCAAACCATGTAAAGGGTCGGGAAATAATGGATATCGTATCCAGAGTGGAAAGTATAGTAATTGCAACTGGCATCACCTGACACATAATTTGGAGAAAAATACAAAGGAATAAAAGGATAAGGCACTACCTCTGTGGAACTTCCATATGTATGAATAAAGTCATATGTGTTAGAAGTATTACCAATAAGGGCATTCCAGCTATTGCCCGTTTGAGCGCCTTCAATGAAAAGAACGCGGGAATCGTTTACGGTACTGTTGGGACCATAATTATTGTAAATGCTCTCCAACGTACCCGTTTGGTGGAAACTATAGCAGGGACCACAAGTAGTCGCAGACACATCGATATAGACGGTCTTGTAGTCATTCAACATGCTATAGAGATTGATTGTTTGACTAGTGATCATTTGTCCAGTTGTCTTGTCAATCTCATAAAGACTGAAATCAGGAGCGGTAGAACCATCTGGCAACTGGGCGTATGAGAATGCCATCATGGCCATGGCGGCGAAAAGGGTAAAGATTTTTTTCATAATAAATAATTTTAGTGAATATTCATTTTTTGAATTGCAAAGATACACATTTTTTTTATAGATAAGGCATTGAAAAAAATATTATTTTTGCACGCAAAAAAATTTCTGCCCCATGTTTATCTTAATGATTGTCATTTTCCTTATCGGCTACACGCTGATAGCCTTAGAACATCCCATTAAAATTAACAAAACCGCCACTGCCCTGATGTTAGGAGTCATACTGTGGGTATGTGCCATCATCGGTGGAGATGGCATGTTGGTGGATACCACTTCCATGCAAAAATACATTGCGGAACATCCTGGCGCCGGTTTTATAGACTGGATTACCCACTTCGAGCTGATTCATGTATTAGGTGAAGTGTCGGAAATCCTGTTTTTCCTTTTGGGAGCCATGACCATTGTGGAAATCATTGATACCAACGGAGGTTTCTCTCTCATAACTGATCATATCCAAAGCACGAAAAAAGTAAAATTATTGTGGATATTATCCATTTTAACCTTCTTCATGTCAGCTGTTTTGGACAACCTTACCACATCTATTGTCATGGTGGCATTATTACGGAAACTTATTGACGACCGACACGACCGCTGGTTTTATGGCGGCATGGTGATTGTAGCCGCCAACGCAGGTGGTGCATGGTCACCTATCGGTGATGTGACCACCATCATGTTATGGATTGGAGGCCAAGTATCTGCCCTCAACATCATTGAGGCCACCTTTATTTCCAGCGCCGTATCCATGATTGTTCCTCTCACTATTTTGTCCTTCATCCTGAAAGGCGAGATTCAGCGTCCACAGCTGCAAGATACGGCAGAACAGATACATTACGAAAATTGGCAAAGAACACTGTTTTTATGCTTAGGTGTAGGCTGCTTGGTATTTGTACCCATTTTCAAGACTTTGACACACCTGCCTCCTTATATCGGCATGATGGGTGGCCTGAGTATTTTGTGGATGACCTCTGAGATTGTTCACCGCAGAACCAACGAGACGACCGATACCTTCACCATCAACAATATCATCTCCCGCGTTGATGTACCCAGTATTTTATTTTTCTTAGGCATCCTTCTTGCTGTCAACGCATTAGGTACGGTAGGTCATTTAGGATTGTTGGCCAACTCACTGGACAGTATTCCTTTACAGGAACCTGGAAAATACTACAGCATCAGCGTTATCATCGGTATTCTTTCATCCATTGTGGACAATGTGCCATTAGTGGCCGCCACCATGGGCATGTACCATTTCCCGATGGACCACTATTTCTGGAGTTTCATCGCCTACTGTGCCGGAACAGGCGGCAGCTTACTCATCATCGGTTCCGCCGCTGGCGTAGCCGTTATGGGCATGGAGAAAATCGACTTTATCTGGTATCTGAAGCACATCAGCTGGATTGCGCTGGTAGGCTATCTTGCAGGTGCCGGAACGTTTATTCTGGAGCAAGTTATCAGAGCAGCGATTTAAATTAGCAAATTAGCAAATTAGTAAATTAGCCAATTATTGAATTCAATAATTGGCACATTAGCACATTGTTAATTAGCACATTAACTAATTAACTAATTAACTAATTATCAGAGGCGGTCAACGACTTTGGTGATGAGGTCGTTCATGAGGTCGTGGTAATCGTCGAGGAACTCACCGGTAACGCGATTGGCGATTAAAACACAACAAGTGAGGGCATTATGGCCTAATACACGACTCAAGCCATACAGAGCGGCACATTCCATCTCCATATTGGTACAACGAAGTCCTTTATATTCAAAAGATTCGATTTTTTTATTCATATCGGGGAATTTCAGAGGACCACGCACTGCCCTTCCCTGCGGGGCGAAGAATCCTGGAGCAGTCAAGGTCATACCCTTCACCATGTCAATGGCAATACGCTGCATCAAATCCTCTGAGCATTTGACACAATAAGGATACGGCAGTTTCTCGCCCCAGCCTGTATGTTCAATAAAAGCATTGACGACATCTTCCTCATCCACTCCTTCGTGATTGTAAAATTGCAGCAGTCCATCCAAGCCAAAGCCATACTCAGAAGCCACAATTGTTCCCGGAGCATAACGGCCATCCAGAGAACCAGAAGTACCGACACGCACCAGATTCAGTCTATGGTGCTCTGGTTTCACTTCCATCTTCTCCAAATCGATATTGACCAAAGCGTCCAATTCGTTCATCACAATTTCCACATTATCGGGGCCCATACCCGTAGAAATTGCGGAAATACGCTTGCCGTTTTTGGTTCCCGTATGCGTATATAACTCACGGTTGCTCTTCTTCACATCAATGGTATCGAAGTGTTGAGAGATCATAGACACACGTCCGGGGTCGCCCACAAGGATGATATTGTCGGCAATGTCTTCCGGGAAAAGGTTCAGGTGATAGATGGCGCCGGAAGCTTGTTTCGGCAATTCGGATGCGAGGATTTTCATGATAAGGTTTTTTGATGTTTTTATATTCCCCACACTGCGCTGCGCTTGTGTGGGGTTACTGAGATTTAACCTCTTCGAGGTAATTTTTTAAAGTTTTAGAGAAGGAGTTTAACGAGTTTAAGGACTATAAGGTCATTAAGGACAGTTTTCAGTTTTCAGCTTTCAACTTTCAGTTCTTTTGAGTGCGGAGGGAGAGGAAGGTGAGGTAGAGGAGGCAGGCGAGGGTGACGAAGAAAGCGTAGCGGGGGTTGAAGTTGGCGGCAAAGCCTGTGAACAGCGGCACAATAGCGGCACCCACGATAGCCGTGGTCATCAAGCCTGAAATCTCATTGGTCTTTTCGGGAATTCTATCTACACAAATGGAGAATATCAAGGGGAAGATGTTAGCGAAACCAACACCTATCAGGATGAAACTCAACCAAGTGGTCACTGCATTGTAAGGCAGGAACAACAGGATATTTCCGATAATGGATACCAGCACCGTCAAAATCAGGAATACATTCGGTTTGATATAGCGCAGGCAGACACCACCCATGAAACGTCCCACGAACAATGCCACAATCAATACAATATTACCCAATGCCGGAGAAATGGCTGGATTGTTTTCAATCAAAATAGAAGGAATTCTGTTAAACATGGAAGCTTCGGCACCGCAATAGAAGAAAATGCCGAGGAACATCATCAAGATGAAAGGATTTCCCAAAGCGGCAAAGCATTTACCCAAAGTGGTTGGGGTTGTTGTATCCTTTTCGGTCTGGTTGGGCACAAAAAACATCACCATGAGCAAGGTAATCAGCAGCACTACCGCAAAAATCGGGAACAGGATGCGGAAGCCCATATTTACAGGCTCAGCAGCACCTTCCGGAGTAAAAGAGAACCAACCATATTTCATCAGCGAAGTACCTATCAGCACCAAAATCAAAGAGGTGGACAGAGTTCCAATTGCCTTCAACGACTGGGCAAAAGAAAGCATACTGGAATATTTTCCTTCTGGTGACACATCCCTAATCAATGGATTGCCAGAAACTTGCAAGATTGTAGCACCCGCACCCATCAGCAACACCGCCAATAAAATGATGGGGAAATTAAAGGCCATAATAGGCAAGATTGCACCTAACAAAAAGAGTATCAAGCCGATAGTCAGCATTTTTTTCTTTCCGATTCTGGATTGCGTAACCCCCATGGGTACCGACAGCACTCCGAACATAATCATACCCGAGAAAGACACTAATGAGGCAGCTAATGGAGTGATATTAAAAGCCTTTTCCACAATGGAGACCAACTGTCCCGCCGCATCGCCAAAGCCCATAGCGAGGAACACCAAAAAGACAGAGACAAGAGATAATTGTTTTTTCATAATATTATTTTTATGTTGCAAAGATACGATTTTTTCAATTAGCAAATTAGCAAATTTGATAATTAGTAAATTAGTTAATTAGCAAATTAGTTAATGTGCCAATGTGCCAATGAATTAATCCTATAATCCTGTAATCCTATAATCCCGTAATCCTGTAATCATTAACCCCATCCCCAGAACTATTAACTATCAACTAATAACTACCACGCCCAAAGCAGCAATCCCCCGCAAATAATCACGCCAGAAACCACCAGGTCGATAATGCAGAAACCCATGATATCCTTGGCATTGAGCTTGGCAATGGCCAAAGCTGGAATAGCCCAGAAAGGCTGAATCAGGTTGGTCCACGCATCACCCCAAGCTATAGCTATACCTGTTAGTCCAGGGTCAACACCGAGATCAGCACCTGCTGCGAACATAATAGGAGCTTGGATAGCCCAGTGACCGCCACCAGAAGGCACAAACATGTTGAGCACCGCGGCACAGAGGAAGGTCAGCAAGGGATAAGTATGTGGGGTAGAAATAGAAATGCAGGCATCACTGATGACCGTGCCGAAGCAGATTCCTGAAGCACCGACACCTGTAATAATGCCCATAATACCTGCATAGAACGGGAATTGCAGAATAATACCTGCCGCACCTGTAGCCGCTTTGGTGAATGCACGCACATAGGCCAGCGGAGTGCCATGCAAAATCACACCTGTAAACAGGAACAGCATGATGACAGAGTTCAAATCCAACGAACCACCCTTGAAACCCAAATGAATCACCAAATAAGAGAAGCCTAACAATGCCACTATCCAGCTCAACAAACGGCTGTTTTCCATCTTTTCGGCAGGTGTCTCAGACAAGGGTTTTATTGGTGTTTCCTCTTCTTCCAGCAAGGATGGATCAACGGTTACCGTATGCTCTTTTTTGGGATGCATCAAGGCATTGACAGCCACCAAAGCGATAATCACCAGAATCACCATGACAATATTATGCGGATCTAATATCGTGCGGGTGATATGGACCGGTTCGGTCAAAATACCATTAGTAGCCTTGGTCAGTGCATCACCCGGAGTAGCCATTGTCAACGGAATAGAACCGGAAAGGCCAGCGTGCCATACCACAAAACCACTATAGGCAGAGGCTATCAGCAAACGGTAATCGACACCCTGCAGCTTGCGGGCAATCTCCTTAGCGAAAATCACCCCGACAATCAGTCCAAAGCCCCAGTTAATCCAGCAAGCCACAGCGGAAACACCTGTCACCAAGGCGATAGCAGCGGCGGGAGTTTTAGGGATAGCCGCCAAACAGCCAATACCTTTTTTCACGACAGGAGCGGCTGCCAAGGTGGAACCGCAGACCAGCACCAAAGCCATCTGCATAGCGAAAGCCAGCAGTCCCCACACGCCATTACCCCAGTGTTCAATTACCTCAATGGGAGTCTGACGACAAATCGGCATTGCTAACAAAGCTGCCACAAGAGTCAAGATAATAGCAAAAATAAAAGGTTCCGGCAGGTATCGCTGCACCACTTTCACACAAGCACGAATGATTTTTTGGAACATAATGGTTAGAAGATTACAGGATTATAAGATTACAGGATTATAAGATTACAGGATTATAGGATTAATTCATTGGCACATTAGCACATTAACTAATTTGCTAATTGTCAATTACTCCATTGGGATGCTGTTCCCAGAAATCAGCATTTTTAATATCCAGCTCTTTCGGGTCAAAAACGGGATCCTTGCCTTCTTTCTGCTGTTTCTCATAACTTCTCAATGTTTTGAGAGCTGTCTTAGAAAGCAGCAATATGGCCACCACATTGATCCAAGCCATGGTTCCCACGCCGATATCACCCAAATCCCAAGCGGCCTTGGCAGTTTTCATCGAACCATAAAATACCGACAATAGAATCGCAATTCTCAGCACCCAAACGGCCACATGCTCACGTCTGCCTTTGCCGAACAAATAAACGATGCTGGTTTCCGCATAATAGTAATAGGCCATAATGGTGGTGAAGGCGAAGAATGCCAGTGCCACCGCCACAGAGATATTGCCCACCATCTGTCCAAAGACCGTCCCGATAGCCGTTGACGTATAAGACACATCCGGGGCTCCCAATGCGTAAGAAGAAGTGACAAGATATTCGCCCGTCGTGGCATTCACCACGTTATAGGTTTTGGCGGCCAAGATCATTACGGCAGTAGCCGAACAGACCAACAGAGTATCGATATAAACGGAGAATCCCTGCACCAAGCCCTGTTTCACGGGGTGTGACACTTTGGCAGCGCCGGCCACGATGGGACCTGTGCCCTGGCCCGCCTCATTGGAATAGATGCCACGTTTCACTCCCCAGGCGATAGTGCTACCCAAGATGCCTCCTGTAATTTCATGCAGACCTACCGCACCCGACAACATATCTTCCAACACGGAAGGGATGGCTGGCCAATGGTAGCAAAGCACCACCACCGCCATTACCACGTAAATGATGGCCATGAACGGGGCCACAATCTGCGCCACGTAAGCGATACGCTTGACACCGCCTATCACCACCAAACCGAGCAAAAAAGCCACTATCAATCCAATATACATGGGATTAACCTGAAAAGAATTGGCAAAGGCGATAGCAATGCCATTACTCTGCACGGGGGGCAGGAATAAACCGCAGGCTACCACTGAGCACACGGCAAACAAAACTGCCAACCACTTGCTATGCAATCCTTTTTCAATATAATAGGAAGGACCTCCACGGAACTGTCCATTATGGTTTTCCTTGAAAATCTGTGCCAACGTAGCCTCTACAAATGCCGAACCAGCACCGAAAAAAGCGATAATCCACATCCATACGATAGCACCTGGTCCGCCATAACCAATAGCAGTAGCCACGCCCACAATATTGCCTGTGCCCACTCGACCTGAAAGTGCAATGGCGAAGGCCTGGAACGAGGAAATACCCGTTTTCTGTTTCTTGTCGTTGGCAAACAACAGTCGCACCATCTCGCCGAAATGGCGCACCTGCACAAAACGTGTACGGAAAGAGAAATACAGTCCCGCCAGCAGACACAATGCTACCAATGGCGGACTCCATATCCAAGCCGACAAATTGGCCACCCCTTGTTCAACTAAATTCTGAAGTTCTGCAAAGCTCATTTTCGCACACAATGAAAATGCAAAATTACGAAATTTTTCAATTAGCAAATGAATTAATGTGCCAATTAACAATGTGCTAATGTGCCAATGTTATTTATTAGCGAGTCAGTATCATTTAACCGTTTTACGCATTTTCGGATAAAAATTCACAAAAAAGCACATCTTATCGTCAAGAACATCTATCCACAAGGGACTGGATAAATTCATTACATATTAAATATCAACAACTTACATAACACTAAAAATTTTTCAACAACCTATTGTTAGAATAAAAATTTTTCGTATTTTTGCATCGCAATTTTGCAAGGGAGCTTAGCTCAGTTGGTTTAGAGCATCTGCCTTACAAGCAGAGGGTCACTAGTTCGAATCTAGTAGTTCCCACCAAGAAATGACACTCACGGTTTCGTGAGTGTTTTTTTTTGCACAGCACGAAGCCGGAAAAATCCCACAGCTTATTCATCATCATCACGATCACACATAGGTCTCGCAATTTGTTGAACAAAAATTTCCAATTTATCTGCTTAATCTATCAACACATACGATGATAGCGGACATCGTTTTTCAGGATAAATCGGAAACAATCAAAATAAATTATTGACTCACAATATTTTACACAAACAAACAACAGCTAATTCATTGACTGAAAAAATTTTAATGGACTAATATATTATATAAGAAAAAAATTGTATTTTTGCAGTCCCAATTTTTTGGGGAGAATTATAAACAAAAAACAAAGGTTAAATTTAATTGTATGCCGACAATTCAGCAATTAGTAAGAAAAGGAAGAAAGAAATTGACTTCGCAAAGCAAGTCAAGAGCGTTAGACGCTTGTCCGCAGAGACGCGGTGTATGTTTGAGAGTTTACACAACAACTCCTAAGAAACCTAACTCAGCTATGCGTAAGGTAGCGAGAGTACGTATGACCAACGGAAAAGAAGTGAATGCTTACATTCCGGGTGAAGGCCACAACTTGCAGGAACACTCTATCGTATTGGTTAGAGGCGGTCGTGTGAAAGACCTTCCAGGTGTAAGATATCACATCGTCCGTGGCGCATTAGACTCCGCAGGAGTAGAAGGCCGTTTGCAAGGTAGATCAAAATACGGTGCAAAACGTCCGAAAAAGAAAGCGTAAACCGACAAACATAGTAGTAAATTGAGCACTAAAATGGGTGTCTCGAGAGTAAATAACAAAATTATTGAAGTTACAAAATGAGAAAAGCGAAACCAAAAAAACGGATCATCCTTCCCGATCCAAAGTACAATGATGTAGCAGTCACCAAATTCGTGAACAACATCATGTTGAAGGGAAAGAAATCAATAGCTTTCGAAATCTTCTACGATGCTATTGACATTATTGCAGAAAAAACAAACGAAAACGGCATTGAAGTTTGGAAACAGGCTCTCGCCAACGTTACTCCTTCTTTGGAAGTTAAGAGTAGACGTATCGGTGGTGCAACATTCCAGATCCCTACCGAACTGCGTCCTGAGAGAAAGCAGTCTGTAGGTATGAAAAATTTAATCTTATTCGCCCGCAAGCGTCATGAGAAAACCATGGCCATGAAGCTGGCTTCAGAAATCATGCAAGCCTACAAGGAAGAAGGTGCTGCCTTCAAACGTAAAGAGGATATCCACAGAATGGCTGAAGCTAACAAGGCATTCTCTCACTTCAGATTCTAAAAGTATATATATACTAAATAAAATTATACCGGAAAGAAGAAGTTTATGTCGGAAGATTTATCGAAAATCAGGAACATCGGGATTATGGCGCATATTGACGCCGGTAAGACCACCACGACAGAACGTATTCTTTATTACACCGGTAAAAGCTACAAGATTGGTGAAGTAGACGAGGGCACAGCTACCATGGACTGGATGGTACAGGAGCAGGAACGTGGTATTACCATCACCAGCGCCGCCACCACCGTCAACTGGGACTATGAAAACCAAAACTACAAGATCAACATCATCGACACACCGGGACATGTTGATTTCACCGTCGAAGTAGAACGTTCTTTGAGAATATTGGATGGAGCCGTCGCCATTTTTTGCGCGGTAGGCGGTGTGGAACCCCAGTCCGAGACCGTATGGAAACAGGCCAACAAATACAATGTAGCCCGTATCTGCTACGTCAACAAAATGGACCGTATGGGTGCCAACTTCTACGCAGTGGTTGACCAAATCAAAGAGAAACTTGGCGCCAAGACCTTGGTGCTGCAACTGCCCATCGGCAGCGAAGAGAATTTCGTGGGTTTGGTGGACCTCATCGAGAAGAAGGCCTACACCTGGAACGAGGAAGACCAAGGCGCAACCTACACAGAATGCGAGATCCCCGCAGACATGATTGAGGATGTGGAGACTTACCGCAATCTGCTGTTAGAGACCGTGGCCGAACTCGACGACAAACTGATGGAGAAGTTTTTCGATGACCCCGACAGCCTGACCTCCGAAGAAATCAAGAGCTGCATCAGAACAGCTACTATCAGCAATCAGCTGACCCCTGTGCTCTGCGGTTCTTCTTTCAAAAACAAAGGAGTACAGCGACTGATTGACGCCATCGTAAGCTACCTCCCCTCCCCTGCCGACATGCCCGACGTCAAAGGTGTCAACCCGAAGACTGAGGCAGAAGAGACGCGCAAAATTGATGAGAAGGAAAACTTCGCGGCTTTGGCTTTCAAAATTGCCATCGACCCCTACGTCGGTAAGCTGACTTTCATCAAAGTCTATGCCGGCACGCTGAAAACCGGTGACATGATTTACAATGTCTCCACCGGCAAACGCGAAAGAGTGTCGAAAATCATGCTGATGCACTCCAACAAGCAGATTCAGCTGGACAGCATCAGCGCAGGCAATATTGTGGCGCTCGTGGGTATGAAGGAAATCAGAACTGGTGACAGTCTGACAGACGAAAAACACCCGATACTGCTGGAAAACATTGAATTTCCGGATCCAGTGATCCAGATCGCCATCGAGCCGAAGACCAAAGACGACGAAGACAAGCTGATGCAAGCCCTCAACCGCCTGGCAGAGGAAGACCCGACTTTCCAAGTGAAAGTGTCTGAAGAATCTGGTCAGACTTTGATCAGCGGTATGGGAGAACTTCATTTGGACATCCTGCTGGACCGTCTGAAACGCGAGTTCAACGTTGCTTGCAACCATGGCAAACCCCGTGTCACCTACAAAGAGGCCATCAACGACTTTGTGAAACATCACGAAGTCTATAAACGCCAAACCGGTGGCAAGGGTTCCTTCGCCGAACTGGAATTCCAGATCAGTCCGACCCCCGCTGACAAGAAAGGCTTGTTCTTTGACAGTCAGGTCAAGGGTGGCGTGATTCCGAAGGAATACATCGCCGGCGCTGAGAAGGGTTTCAGCATCGCCATGACCAACGGCAAATACGGATTCCCACTGGAAGCACTGACCGTCACCATATTGGACGGCAGCACCCACAGTGTCGATTCCGACGCCATGGCCTTCGAGGTATGCGCCAAGATGGGCTTCAGAGAAGCCATCCGCAGCGTAGAGACCTCCATTCTCGAGCCCATCATGAAGGTGGAAATCACCACTCCTGACGAGTACATCGGGAATGTGACCAGCGACCTCAACCGCAGACGTTCGGTTTTGGAACAGATCGAGGCGAAAATTGGCTACCAGATCATCAAGGCACAGGTGCCGTTGGCTGAAATGTTCGGCTATGTCACCACCTTACGCTCCATCAGCTCAGGACGAGCCAACTACAGCATGGAATTTCTGCGCTACGCAGAAGTTCCCGCTGAAGTAAAGGATTACATCCTGAATGTCGGCAGATATGCCCTGTTGTAATATTCTGAAAGAACTTAAACAATACAATAAACAATTTCAAAAATAAACCAATAAAAACAAAACAACGTGAGTCACAGAATCAGAATCAAATTAAAGTCATTCGACCATACTTTGGTAGATAAATCTGCTGAAAAGATTGTGAAGACAATCAACGCAGTGAAGGATGACAAAGTTGTCGTTGTGGGACCTATTCCACTTCCGACACACAAAAAGATTTTCACTGTAAACCGTTCAACTTTTGTCAACAAGAAATCAAGAGAGCAGTTCGAACTCTCCACCTACAAGAGACTGTTGGACATTTACGGTACAACCTCCAAAACCATCGACGCTTTGATGAAGCTGGAATTGCCCAGTGGCGTTGATGTTGAAATCAAAGTGTGATGATAGTTTCCTGATGCCAAGGCATCAAAAACATTCACATTACAATGCAACCTCGCTCCAAAAGAGCGAGGTTTTTTTATACATCCGCTTACCTTCATTTGTGCACATCTCCAATCCTGTTCCTGTCCTCTATCAGAGTATAGAAAATATGAATTTACTCTCAAAAAACCGAACTGGTGGGAGATTCAATATTTCGGGCTAAAACAGGACTTATAGAAGGTCTAAAAAACAGATAAAATAAAACGAATTTTAGTGATAGAGTTAAGCTTTTTTTTTATATTTTTGCATCATATTTTTTACACATACTAGTATAACTATTAAAAGTATTAATTAGGTATGAGATTTAGTAATCTAGTTATTGAAACTTCGAAAACAGCTCCTTCAGATGCTATCATTATTAGTCATGTATTGCTCGTGAGAGCTGGATTTATAAAACGAGTTGCAAATGGTATTTATACTTTAGGAATGCCTGCCTTAAAAATGGCCTCTAAAATTGAAAATATCATTCGCCAAGAAATGGACCGTCTTGATGGCCAAGAGGTAAAATTTCCGGTTGTCATGCCCAAAGAATTGTGGGAAATGTCAGGACGCTATTACAGTATTGGTCGCGAGATGGCACGATTCAAAGACAGAGCCGATCATGATATGGTTCTTGGTATGACCCATGAGGAAGCTGCGGTTCATTTTGCCATGAACACCATAAGCAGTTATCAAAAACTGCCTTTTATGATTTATCAGATTCAGACCAAATTCCGCGATGAACCTCGTTCAAGGGGTGGCTTGATTCGTGTGCGCGAGTTTACCATGAAAGACGCATACTCATTCCACATGACCCAAGAGGATCTTGAAAAGTATTATTATAAGCAATTAGAAGCCTATAATAATATTTTCAGAAGAATCGGCATGAACAATTTTATCTATGTGCAGTCTGACTCAGGAATGATGGGAGGAAAAATTGCTCACGAATTTATGGCTGTAACACCTGATGGAGAAGATGAATTAGTTATTTGTAGTCATTGTGATTATAAAGCCAATGAGGAAGTGGCAGAATGTCAAACTGACACATTTGATAATACTAACGACACTCCTTGCGAAGAGGTTTTTACGGGTGAAGCCAAGACCATTGAAGAAGTTTGTCAACGGCTTAATATTGAAGCCACCAATACGATAAAGGCAGTGGCATACGCTAATAAAGAGACTGGCGAGCCTATTATGGTTTTCATTCGTGGAGATTTAGAAGTGAACGAATCTAAATTGTGTAAGGTAGTGCGAGCCGAAATAATACCTCTTGAATCAACTGAAAATCCAGCTATCAGCTTTGGTAACATTGGACCTTTAGCCAACCTTCCTGTCAAAACTATTATTTATGACAGAAGCATTGAGAACAGGGCAGGAATGGTTGTCGGAGCCAACAAACCCGAATACCACATCATAAACTTCAAAGTAGGCAGAGATATAAATATCGAACACTTCCACGATGTGGCTAAAGTGAAACAAGGCCAACGCTGTGTGAAGTGCGGCCATGAGTTGACCATACAAAATGGCATTGAGATTGGCAACATTTTCCAATTGGGTACTAAATACACCCAATCTATGGGAATGACCGTTTTAAACGAAAACGGTGAATCAATCAATCCCATCATGGGCTGCTATGGTATTGGAGTGGGCCGTGCTATTGCTTCTATCATCCAGAACAGTCATGACGCCAATGGAATGATTCTTCCCATTTCCGTAGCTCCTTGGACAATCCACATTTGTCCTGTGAGAATTGACAACGAAGAAGTCAGGAAATTATCTTTCGACATATATGATCAACTCCAGAAGAAGGGAATAGATACCCTTATTGACGACAGGGACATGAGTCCTGGTGTCAAGTTTGCAGATGCGGATCTTTTGGGCATGCCCATCAGGCTTGTTGTAAGTCCCAAATTAATCGCAAATAACGAGATTGAGATTAAAATTCGAAAGACTGGTGAAGTTGTTATTGTGAAGATTGACGAGCTCTATTTGAAATTAGATTCTATCATTCAAAATTTGATGGAAGAATACAAATAACTCATGAATGATTCTAAGGGTTATTCACAAGAATAACTTGCTAAAAAACGATTTAGGTCGATTTATCTTTTGCTCAATACTTGCCGTATCAGCTTGCGTTCATTGTAAAGCATAACTGCCACATAGATCAGGAGCAGTGCTGTGTTGAGTACCAGCGTCCAAATCTGGGAAGCGGGATGAATCCAACAGCTAACGAAATACAAAGCTAAAGCAAGGGCAAAATAACCGAGGATTGACATTACCGGATAAGGCACGGGTGCTTTGATTTGTCCTACAATATAAGACAGCAGCATACAGATGCCATAACCGGCGAATCCGCCCCATGCACAGGCCATATAGCCGTATTTAGGCACAAAAACAAAGTTAATGACCAGCAATGCAGCGCAGCCTATGGCGGAGAAAATAGCCCCCCACCAAGTCTGACCATTCAGTTTATACCAAAATGACAGGTTGAAATAAATGCCCATGAAAATTTCAGCCATCATCACAATGGGTATCACCTTCAAGCCTTCCCAATAGGTACTTTCGATAATATACCTGAATATATCGAGATACATCACCACGATGAGGAAAGCCAGAAGAGTGGTCATGACGAAATACTTCATCACCACAGCCTGTATTTCCGGACTGTTTTTGTCACGTTGCCCACCAAACACAAACGGTTCGTAGGCGAAACGAAACGCCTGGGTAAAAATGGCAATAATCATCGCTATCTTCACACAAGCACCATAGATACCCAGCTGCACCTCCCCTTCGAGTCCCGGCACAATAAAGCGGTATAACATTTTGTCGGCCACCTGATTCAAAATACCAACAAGGCCTAACAAGAGGAGTGGCCAAGTATATTTCAACATCTGTTTCAGCAGTGAACGGTCAATGCCAAAACGCAGATTACGGATTTCCGGAATAAAGCCGAACGTCACACATGCCGTACAGATAAGATTCACAATAAAGATATAACCCACCTGATAGCTGGGATTATACCAACTCATAATCGGCCAACCTTTTTCATACAATATCGGTGCCAAAAGGATGACAAAGAGATTGAGACCTATATTGCAGAAGATAAACGCCAACTTAAGAGTGACGAACTTGATGGCCTGATTGTTTTGTCGCAAAGAGGCAAACAACACAGCCTGAAAAGCGTCCAGAGACACCACTGTAGCCATAATGGCAATATATTCCGGATGAGCCTCATACCCCAAGAAATTAGCTATTGGATGCAGAAATATCAAGCAGACAAGTAAAAACAGCAGGGATACCAAGCCGACCGCATTGGCCGAGGTAGAAAAGGCCTTGCGGGAATCCACTTCCTCGCGGTTGACAAAATAGAAGAAGGTGGTCTCCATGCCAAAAGTCAGCAAGACCAACAGAAAAGCCGTATATGCATAAATGTTGGTTACCACTCCATAACCACCAGATTCTGCCGCCATATTATAAGTGTATAACGGCACCAAAAGGTAGTTGAGGAAACGGCCAATAATGCTGCTTAAGCCATAAATGGCGGTCTGTCCGGCGAGTTTTTTCAGGGAATTAGCCATGAATTTTCAGGTTACAGGTTACAGGTTACAGGTTACAGGTTACAGGTTACAGGGGTCAGGGGTCAGTGATTAGTGATTTGTGGTTAGTGGTCAGGAATCAGAAATTAAGAATAATTAGTACATTAAAAACATTTGCTAATTTGCACATTAACTAATTAACTAATTCCATTAGCACATTAACCAATTTGTTAATTTACTAATTAACTTTGCTAATTTTTGCTGTTCCTATCAGGTTCTTCGCATCATAAACTTTGACAAGGTATATTCCTTGGGAGAAAGTGCTCAAATCTAAAGTAGCTTGGTCGGACTGCCATTTTTGGGTGTATAGCAGGCGGCCATACATATCATAAACATTTACATCCATGTCGGTTTCTAGCACAACGCCTGATAACGACATATTCAACTGTCCTCTTGTAGGATTCGGCCATACGGCGAGCTGTCTTTGTGCCTGATAACCACCTATACCCTCGCCTATTGTCAGGTACAGTGTGACCACTGAATCACAACCCCACTCATTTGTCAGAGTCACACTCGGTCCCTCGATACTCTCTGAATAAGTCACTCCGTCAATCCACGTATAAGGCTCAGTAGCGAATACTGAATCAATAGAAGATGAAGTTTCATTCACTGTCAGGTGCAAGGTCACCAAAGAGTCGCAACCATCAACCGTTGAGAACTGGAATAAAATAGTTGAAAGATGGGTGGTGCTGAGATCAAAAACAGTATCCCCGTATGTATATGGCAATTCATTCTCACAAATAGTCAGGATATCTTCTGTTTCGTAAGAAGGATTCACCGTAAGGTGCAAAGTTACCAATGAGTCACAGCCTTCAGAAGTTGAGAACTGGAAGTTGAAGGTTGACAGATGGGGAGTATTGACATCAAATACTGTGTCTGCATAGGGATAGGGCAATTCATTGGCACAAATTGTCAGATAATCATCAGTCTCTACCGAGTGATTTACCACAAGATGCAAGGTCACCACCGAGTCGCAACCGGAAGCACTGGTATAAGTCATGGTTGGTGTATCCGTATTTTCTGTATAAGTACTATCATTAATCCAAGTAAACGAATCACATACAACATGTTCTTCTACCTGATAAACACTATGGTACACGGTCAGATGCAACGTTACCACCGAGTCACAACCCACCGAATTAGTATAAAACATTGTGGGTTCATTCGTGCTTTCAGTATAGCTTATGCCATCCAGCCATGTTAATGAATCACATACGACTACTGAATCTATTGAAGATGATGAATGCAAGATAGTCAAATCCAAGGTTACTGTAGCATTATCACAGCCTATCACATCTGTAAAATAGACAACTGGTCCCTGAACACTTTCGGTATAAGTAACACCATCAAGCCAAGTCAAAGAGTCGCAAGCGACTACCGTGTCGATATAAGCGGTAGCCTGCAGCATAATCAGATGCAGATGAACGATAGAGTCACAGCCAATAGCGTTTTCGTATATCATCGTAGGCACATCCGTGCTTTCCGTATAGGTACTGTCATCAAGCCAGGTATATGGAGAGCATGAAACCACAGTGTCTATGCTGAAAGATGAGCGCAAAATAGTCAGATGAAGGGTCACCAACGAATCACAACCTTCGGCATTGGTATAGTGGAAGGTAGGCTCTTGCGTGCTTTCGGTATAAGTAACACCATCAATCCAGGTAAATGAATCACAAGTGGTTACAGAGTCAATAGATGAAGACGAGTGCTTGATAGTCAGATGCAAAGTCACCACCGAGTCGCAGCCTTCCGCATTGGTATAAACCATGGTTGGTTCCTGTGTGCTTTCGGTATAGGTTACATTATCGAGCCAGGTGAAAGAGTCGCATGCTACTACTGAATCTATAGAAGAGGAAGAATGCTTGATAGTCAGATGCAGAGTTACCACCGAGTCGCACAATTCCGAATTGGTCAGTGTAAACACTGGGGTTTGTGTACTTTCGGTATAAGTAACACCATCGATCCAGGTAAGGGAGTCGCAGGCCTCAATTTCGTCAATAGCAGCATTTGCATGTCCTATGGTCAGATGTAAGGTATCCACCTGCCAGCAATCGTCAGCATTCCAATATTCATGCAGATAAGTGCCACTTTCCGTATAAGTGGAGTCAATCCATACGTAGCTACCGCAAGCATGAACGGTTTCACCAATATTTACCACATGGCAAGGGGGACGGAAGTTGACCATCTGTGACACACCATTGCCGCACTGGTTATTCCAAACCGCCTGTACTTCATAGTTATAATGTGCATACACTGGCGGATAATCCGCATACGAGGTATCGCTGGTCATGGTCGTCAGCAATGAATCATTTCTAAATACCTCATACTGAATGAAAGGATTGTCGATAGTGGCTTTCAGCACAAAATTGTCGCTGTAGGGATACCAGAACACCTCACCAGCAAAGTCATAGCCATAAATATTTCCCTTGAACGGGACACACTCGGAGCCACCGACTTTTACCGCAGCGGTGTTGGCTGGTGCAGCGATATAGAGACCATACCAAAGTTCCTGACTGGCATCTATCACAATAGGAGTATCCAAGGTTACGGTATTCCATCCACCCATCGTCAATTCAGACAAGTTGAGTGGTTTATCCAAAATCTTCGTACCAGCATCCAGTCTTCGACCATAATCAGAAAGTCCACCACCTTTATACACCACAACATGGTATTCCGTAGCACTTGCATCCGCGATAAAAGACACTTGTGTCAGAAGATGTTTATGGAACGGAAGCAAGTCGCTTTCTTCCAGACGGTGCAAAGGTATAATCACATACGGATATTGATCTCCCATGGAGGTATTCGGGACAGAATCCCATGAGACACATGTCACATCTGGGATGGGAGCTTGCCAGGTGATCATCACCTGATTGGTATCCGTACCTGCATCTATAGTTCCCTGTTCACCGTACATAGAAAGTGGGGCATGGCAGGCTGGCATATAGTTTAAGCCAATCAAACGAACGGTATCCATAGCGATTCCAGATGTAAGCATAACATTAGTCCTATCGCAAGTGGAAACTTCTTGCTGAGAAGCATATTTCACAAAGAAACTGCCACCTATTGCAGGCAAAACTACATGATTGCTAAAGTTGACCGAATCGAGAGAAAGGCTGAAATCACCAGTGACAGTCACATCAATCACATCTTCGATATCAACAGTAGTCACATTCACTCTTTGGATTTCCGCAGGCTGTCCTTCCTCTTGGAAGAAGGTCAATTCTTCCTCTACTGCATTCAGCATAGGTGGATTATGCACAATATTGATAATTGCGGTCTGGGCCGTATTGTATGAATTCACATTCGGGCTCAGGTCTGTAAGCAAATAAAAGCCATCCGCATGACCGCCCCAGCCCCAGTTCATGTGGAAGAAATTCTGGTCATCATAGCCATCGCACACAAAAGCGTGCACCACTGCCGCACCTGCGCCTGTATATATTACCGGGCGAAGCTGATTGAGTTCATTTTTCAGCCTATTCAACCAGCTGGTTTCCGTAAAAACACTACGGTAAATATGTCGAATCGTGCTGTCATAATCAAAATAATTCCGAAGTGCGTCATCCACTCCAGAAATATAAGCACTACTGCTAACCACACCATACGCAGTGTTCAGGCTCACCCCGCAATGGTACAAAAGGGTTGCCACCGCATTGATTTCAGCAGGGCTGCTTGATGCGGACAAAGAATCAGGCATATTGTCATAATCATAAGTAGTATTTGCAAAATCCGCAGACAGTGTACCGTAGTCACCGTAACCGATACCCAGGTGACTATTATTGGACAGATAGCTATGACTACCCACACCTTGAACAGGGTAATTCCAATAACGCATAACCTGTCCCATAGCCACAGCAGTACAGCCCGTAGAGGCATGTCCATTGGAAGAATGGTTATCGGCAGGGCAAAGCGCATTATAGTAAGGATATTGGTTCCACTTGCTGGTCAGCAAAGGCTCTACCACGACACTGCGGGAATGCAGGCGGGACGGATGACGCAAAGCTTCCCATGCCGCCTCGACTGACGGTGCTGGTTCTTCTGAAGCTTCGCAGATAAGCTCTATTTGCTGTTGATACTCACCCAAGAGGAAAGCCATATTTTCCGGTATTCTGCTACCATCAAATGAAGAAGTGGTGGAATAGGCCAGAATCGGACTTACACGACTATCGGCAGCGACAATGGCAAAAGCATTAGTACCTACATTAACCACATAATACAGGGGTTGATCCACATTTCGCGTCCCCTCTTGACGTGTTGCCAAGCCAGTGTATGCCACTGAAGGTGCTAACGAACGTGAATGCAAGTCTGGAAATGACTGGAAAAAACTCACAGCCATATTTTTAGCGTATGTTGAGTCAACTGGTGAAGCTTTCAGCGTCAGTGACATCATCATAGGCAAGACACATAACAACAACGTAAATAAATTTCTTCTCATCATCATTTTTTTATTGCTATCAAAAATTTTTTTCATCATAAATCATTATAAACTAAATGCGAACACAATTCTCCGCGCATATTATCACATATAACTTGCAAAAATACAACTAATTTTCGTATCTTTGCAGGTCTTAAACTATAACTACTAACATCGCATAAAAACTCAAAACATCTTTAACCTCAGTATTTAAACCTTTCTGTTTCAAAACGATTCTATTTAAAAATTATTTTCTCATCGCAACGATATTAACAAAATAAACAATTTCAAAATAAAAACGATGAAAAAGACATTCATGATTTGCCTGATGGCAGCATTTATCGGAATCAGTATTAATCTTAAAGCACAAGAAACTATGACACAAGAAGAAAGAATCAGTTATTTTTTGGGCGCCAATGTTGGCGAGTATTATAAACATCAAGGTGTAGATATAATAGTGAAAGACAAATTTTACCAAGGTTTTTCCGATGCATACGCTGGCCAAAACATTTTCACCCAGGAAGAGATGCAAACCCTGAATATGGAATTCGAGAAAATGATGCAACAAATACAAAACAGTTTAAAAGACAGGGAGAAAGCCAAAGGTGCAGCCTTTTTAGCTGAGAACAAGAAAAAAGAAGGCGTAGTTGAAACCGCTTCAGGTCTGCAATACAAAGTGGTGAAGATGGGTACCGGCGCCAAACCGAGTGCTACCGACCGTGTGAAAGTCCACTACCACGGCACCCTGATCGATGGCACCGTTTTTGATTCCTCCGTACAGCGTGGCGAACCTATCACTTTCGGACTGAACCAAGTAATCGCCGGCTGGACAGAAGGTGTGCAGCTAATGCCCGTCGGCTCCAAGTTCATCTTCTACATCCCCTCTAACTTGGCTTACGGCGACCGTGCCGCTGGCAGCATCAAACCAGGCTCAACCCTGATTTTCGAGGTGGAATTATTAGACATTGAGAAATAAAATCACAGAATATTGAAATCCAATAATTTAGGAAACAAAATCATCGAGGTGCTCTCGCGTGGAAACGCCGGGGCAAAATACAACTACAAGCAAATCGCCGCCAAAGTTGGCGTTTATGATAAGCAAGGACGGGCTACTGTCCAGGAAATCCTGCAAGATTTCCTGGAGGCCCGTATTTTATTAAAAGCCGGACGCGGTCACTATAAAATCAACCCCAAGTACCTCAGCAAGGAGACCACAGGGCGCAATTACGTGATTGGCCGTCTGGAGATGAAGCCAGGAGGTACCGCTTTTGTTGTTAACGACAAGAAAGGAAGCTCTGACAGCGAAGACGAGGACATCTACATTGCTGATGGCAACTTGGGCAACGCCCTGCACAACGACCTTGTGAAAGTCGTGGTTTTCCCGTCTCGCAAAGGAAAGCGTCCTGAAGGCCAAGTGGTTGAAATTGTGGAACGCAGCCAGAAGCAGATTGTCGGTGTGCTCCACATCAACAAAGGCATTGCCTATTTTATTGCCGACAACCCCAACTTTCGTCGCGATGTGCTCATTCCGGGACGCAGTCTCAAAGGTGGGCACAACGGTGACAAGGTGGTGATCCGCATTGTGGAATGGGAAGCTGGCACCCGCAGTCCGTTAGGAGAGGTCATCCACGTGTTAGGTAAACCTGGCGACAACGAAGTGGAAATGCAGGCTATCCTGGCCGACAACGACTTTCCGCTGGGCTTTCCGGAGACTGTGGAGCAAGAAGCAGCCCAGATTGACAGCCGCATCAGCGAGCAGGAAATCCAGCGCCGCCGCGACTTCCGTCAAACCCTTACCTTCACCATCGACCCTGCCGATGCCAAGGATTACGACGACGCCATCTCTTACGAGAAACTCGAGAATGGACTGCACCGTGTGGGCATCCATATCGCCGATGTCTCGTTTTATGTGAAACCCAACACGGAGATTGACCACGAGGCATACCTGCGTGGCACCTCCGTCTATCTGGTGGACCGTACCATCCCCATGTTGCCGGAGGTACTGTCCAACAACCTATGCTCCCTGCGACCAAATGAAGACAAGCTCTGCTTCAGCGCCGTCTTCGACCTTGACGACAATGCCAAGGTGCACAAAGAATGGTTCGGACACACGGTCATCAACTCCGACCGCCGTTTCAACTACGACGAAGTGCAGGAAATCATTGAGCAGAAGCAGGGAGAAATGTGCGACACCATCCTGCAGCTGCACCAGTTAGCACAGATTCTGCGCAAAAAACGCTTCGACAATAATGCCATCAACTTCGAAACTGAGGAAGTAAAATTCAAACTGGATGAAAACAGCAAACCCATCGGAGTCTATCTAAAAGTGCAGAAAGAGGCCAATTGGCTGATTGAGGAGATGATGTTGTTAGCCAACCGCCGTGTCGCGGAGAAAGTCGGCAAACGCACCGCCCGCCAGCTGCCTCGCACCTTTGTGTTCCGTGTGCATGACGAACCGCTGAGCGACAAGTTAGAGACGTTCAAGAACTTTGTCAAAAAGTTGGGCTATGACCTGAAGACCACCAGTCACAAGGCATTCACCTCATCCATGAACCAGATGTTCGAGCAGGTGAAAGGCAGCAACGAGTACAATATGCTCAGCAAGCTGTCCATCCGCATCATGGCCCGTGCCGCCTACTCCACCGACAACATTGGACATTACGGTCTGGCCTTCCCCTACTACACTCACTTCACCTCACCCATCCGCCGTTACCCCGACCTGATGGTGCACCGCCTGCTTGACCAGTATTTAGCTGGCAAGCCTTCGGTCAACAAAGCACAATACGAAGAATACTGCCAGCATTGCTCGCAAATGGAGCAGAAAGCCAGCGATGCCGAACGCAAGTCAGTGAAATTCAAACAGGCCGAATACTTGGTTGACAAAATCGGACAGGTTTTCGATGCTACTGTATCGGGTATTTCCAAGTGGGGTGTTTATGCCGAACTGGATGAGTCGAAATGTGAGGGCATGATCCCCATGCGCACCTTTGATGACGACTTCTACTACATTGATGAAGACAACTATACATTGGTAGGCTTGCACCACGGCCATGACATCCGCTTTGGTGACAGTATCAAAGTTCGGGTGGTGGAGGTGGACTTGCTGAGGAAGCAAATGACTTTTGAGAGAGTTGAAAACTGAAAACTGAATATTAAGAATTAAGAACTAAGAACTAAGAATTAAAAACGGGGAACAATTAAACTCCCCTCGAGCGAAGCGAGACTCCCCTTTGATGCGAGCATCACTCCCCTCGAAGGCAAAGCCTGAGACTCCCCTTGAGCACGAAGTGCACAACTCCCCCTACTAACCCCTAAAACCTAACCCCTAATCACTAATCACTAATGAAAATCGTCCTCCAACGTTGCAGCAGAGCCGAAGTGCGAATCGACGGGGAAACCGTGGGGCGCATCGGCACAGGTTTTGTTGTCCTGGTGGGCATCACCCACAGCGATACCCGCGAGGATGCCGATTTCCTAGCCAAGAAAGTAGCGGGGATGCGAGTTTTTGAAGACACAGAAGGCAAGATGAACCTCTCGTTAGCAGAAGTTGGCGGACAAATTCTCAGCATCTCACAATTCACCTTATACGGCAATGCACGCAAAGGCAACCGTCCCAGCTTCATTGAAGCTGCCCGCCCCGAAGTAGCGGAACCACTATACGAATATTTCAACCAGGTGCTGCGGGAACAATATGGTCTGCATGTGGAAACGGGTCGCTTCGGTGCCAATATGCAGGTAGACTTTGTGAACGACGGGCCGGTGACGATAATAATGGACAGTTGAAAACTGAAAACTGAAAACTGAAAGTTGACAACTATTAATTATTAACTATCAACTATAAATTATAAACAATGTGCGGAATTGTAGGATATATTGGACAACGGGAAGCGTATCCCGTATTGATGAAAGGACTTCATCGACTGGAGTACCGCGGATATGACAGCGCCGGAGTGGCTCTTATAAACCCACAAGGGCAACTGAACGTATACAAAGCCAAAGGCAAAGTTGCTGAATTAGAAGCTTTTGCCAGCGATAAAGACATCAGTGGCCACATTGGTATCGCTCACACCCGTTGGGCCACCCACGGAGAACCCAACCAAGTGAACGCCCACCCTCACTACTCGGAATCAGAGCAGTTGGCCATTATTCACAACGGCATCATCGAGAACTATGCCGTACTCAAAGAGGGTTTGATGAAACACGGCTACAACTTCCGTTCCACCACCGACACAGAAGTGCTGATTCAGCTCATTGAATACACCAAGCACACCTCACAGGTAGACTTACCCACAGCTGTTCAATTAGCACTTAACCAAGTGGTTGGAGCCTACGCCATTGCCGTTTTAGACCGACAGAATCCCAATATGATTGTTGCAGCCCGCAAAGGCAGTCCCCTTGTGGTCGGTATCGGTGAAGGTGAATACTTTTTAGCCTCTGATGCCACTCCGATTATCGAGTACACTAACAAGGTTATTTACATTGGCGACGAGGAAGTGGTCGTATTGGAGCGTGACAAAGAGCCATCGGTCACTACCATCACTAATGTCAAAAAAACTCCTGAAATTCAAAAGTTGGAGTTAACCTTGAACCAGTTGGAGAAGGGGGGCTATCCGCACTTCATGCTGAAAGAAATCTTCGAGCAACCACAGACCTTACGTACCTCCATGCGCGGACGTGTCAACGTGGAAGCCAATAACATAGCTTTATCAGGTTTTATCGACAACAGAAAGCGTTTTCTGAATGCCAAGCGTATTATCATCACCGCTTGTGGAACCTCCTGGCATGCCGGCCTGATTGCCATGTACGCCATTGAGGAATTTGCCCGTATCCCCGTGGAAGTGGAATACAGCAGCGAATTCAGGTACCGCAAACCCGTCATTCACAAAGACGATGTGGTAATAGCCATCTCACAGTCGGGTGAAACCGCTGACACACTGGCTGCCATACAACTGGCCAAACAAGCCGGAGCCTTCATTTTCTCCATCTGTAACGTAGTAGGCGCATCTATTCCACGATTGTCCGATAGCGGCTGCTACACCCATGTGGGCCCCGAAATCGGTGTAGCCTCCACCAAAGCCTTTACCGCACAAGTAACCGCACTGACCATGCTGGCCCTGTGTATTGGTCGCGAAAAAGGCACCATTGAAGAAGAACAATACCTAAGAATACTAAAAGAACTGGCCAATATTCCGGACAAGATTTCAAAAATCTTCCATCAGAATGACCGTATTGCTGACTTTGCCAAAATTTTCACCTACGCTCAAAACTTCATCTACCTGGGTCGTGGCTACAACCACCCTGTGGCCTTGGAGGGAGCTCTCAAACTCAAGGAAATCAGCTACATTCATGCAGAAGGCTATCCTGCCGCCGAGATGAAGCACGGTCCTATCGCCCTTATCTCACAAGAGATGCCCGTTGTGGTGATTGCTCCTAACTGCGGTACTTACGAGAAAATCGTCAGCAACATTCAGGAAATCAAGGCTCGTGAGGGCAAAGTAATTTCTATCGTGACGGAAGGTGACACTATTGTGTCCAACATGTCAAACTTCTGCATCACCGTGCCCGAGACCGAAGAGTGCCTCACTCCCCTGCTCACCGTCATCCCATTGCAGCTGCTGGCATACCATATCGCAGTGGCAAAAGACCGTGACGTGGACCAGCCGAGAAACCTGGCGAAATCGGTAACCGTGGAATAGTTGATAGTTGATAGTTGACAGTTGACAATTAATAGTCTGTTTTCAACTTTTGATTAGAACGGATAGCCTATACTAAAGTTGAGGCGTAGGGCATCAAAGGCTGAAGGAATATTGTAATACTTAGTAATTGGTCGTGTGAGATCAGGCTTACCTTCCTTGTCATATTTATATGTCTGATAAGGTGCGTGGATACCTATACCTAAGTCCAAGCGGATAACGAGTCCGTCGATGTCGAGACGGAATCCCGTACCGGTACCCAGAGCTATCTGCTTCGCAATATTCGGATTTCCGATAATTCCGTCATAAATCATCTCTGTATATCCCATTTTCTCAGCCAATAGTTCATAATCCTCGCTACTGAGGAGATCGGAGGTGTTTCGCCAGCCCCAAATATTGCCGGCATCGAGGAAAAAGGCACCATAGAGCTTCCATACAATAGGAAAACGTAATTCGATATTGGCTTCGAATTTTATATCACCGGAATGGAAAAAGCTCTGGTTATATTTGGTGCTATAGTAATTTCCTGGTCCGTAAGCGTATGGGGCTGCTGCTCGCAAGCTGTTGGGTCCACCGGCATAGAAAGCTTCAGATAGCGGAGCATATTGGGAATTCCCCAGCGGTATATTAGCACCTGCAAAAAGACGCGTCGCGATACATACCTGTTTCGGCATGTTGAACTTATTCCACAGTTCGACTGTCAACTTTACGAACTGGTCGAAGGGAACCTTGCCAATCGGTTTCTCCAACTCACTCCACTTGCGTCCGAAGACGCAATAGATAGCGTTAGTCAGGTTACCAGCTTCTTTGACTTCAAAGTCAAACATAGTGTTGACATGACGGTCGGAGCGGTAATCATTATAAGTGAATCCATAGCCAATTGAAGGTACAAACTCGTTTCCGGCAATAATTTTGAGGAGTTCCGGTTGTTCAAATGCATTATTAAGCAAATCAGATGACTCGACCTTCACCCTGACCAGAGAAAGCGAGAAAGGAGTGAAGACATGCGTGATATGATTAGACGAGCGGATGAAATACGTGAAGGATCCGGAGAACCTGTGAATACCATATCCTCCTGCTATATTCTCGTACTTGTACCCTATTCGGTAGCGAGTGTCGCCATCGGGATTGTTTTCTCCCACCCATTGCAGATACGGGAATACAAGTGCGGCTTCAACTCCGAATTTGTATGTGTTGCTTTTTTTCGAATTTTGCATATTTTGGTCGCGCAGGAACCAATAGTACGCTCCATAACCTTTGAACGTGAATGTCTCTCCGCGTCCCAATAAATTCCGTATAGAATGGGCAAGGGTGAGGTTAGGGCCAAGACTGTTGTTGGAGCGATAAGTGACATCCGCATCCGCCGTGAAATTGTGTGTACGTATGATGGCGGAATCACCCAAAGAAGGTACGTATCTTTTAAGATTCCATTGCTTGGTAGCCCTCACGCCTATACCGGACTTTTTGAGTTCGCCTTCGAGGATATTATCATAATCTCGCTGTGAGAACATGCGCAGAAAAACATTGCCTGATTTGGTCAGTTTAAAGTCTGCGGATATAAGACTGAGCAATCCATTGGCTTTATTGACTTCCGGGTTATCGGAGATGGTGGAGCCGACCGTAATACGCAGTTTATCATTGAATAGGGATTTACTGATAGCTATATTCATGTCATTGGTCTTGCCGGACGCATGTACGGTTTGTCCACTACTGAAATCAATATCTATCTTATTTCCCATCTTGGAATTAGCCATAGCGGCGTTGATACGGCTGTTAATGATGCTGGACAGGGTATATCCTCCTTTTTGTGCAGCCACATTGCTTTCGCCCATATACATTCCTGTAGTCAGCAATACTGCCGCTATTCCTTCACGAGTGTCCTCATCCAAAGATGTTAGTTCATGCGTGATAGTCTCATCATCCGGTGCTTCAAGGAAGAAGCCCAAAGCGTTAAGACCTAAGGAATCGAGAATTCCATTTACACGCACACCCGTGTTGAAGAGCACACGGCGTGTCTCTTCGCCCTCCGATTGCACATCCGCTTTCACCTGTTGCGATGCTGAAACATTCAGCAACGTCTGTCCTAAGGGACCGTTGAAGCTTACATTGCTTCCTGAATCCACATAGAAGGGCATAATGGGATATAAATTGGGCGAATAACGAACCACCCCTTCATCTATGTTGATCTTTCCGCCCCAGTTAAGCTCCCCGTCGGCAGTACCATACTGTATATTGACTGTACCATATGGTTTGACTTGTGCCAGATTTTTCTTATCAATCGGATAAGTAAGATCTGTGGAAGGCAGGATGGTGACATCCACGTCAGCAAGGATACTGTCCAGCGGCCCGGTCACCTTTCCGCGAATATCTGTTGCCAAGTCACCATAGACAGGGAAAGGTCCATCCTGCACCAGTTGCACCGGAGCGAAATTATCGGCAGCTACATCTACATCCACAAGCATCGTATTGAGATCCAACCCTCCGTTCAGAGTCATATAGGATTCATTGACGCTATAGATGCGCACGTCGTTGAGTTTTACATTATTATGTTCCATTATGATAGGAGTTTCTCCCAGACTCAACTCCACATCGTATGGTTTGTAGTAAGCAATTACATCCAGTGGCAGCACTTCGGCGGAGAGGTCCATTTGTGCGGGCAAACCGTCTGCTGTCGCCTTAGCCCGAACGATGCCATCCAAGTTAATGTCTTCCATATCAAGAATGTTGTTCACCAGTTCCATCGGGATATCGTCCAAGCGCAAATCTGCCTGTATGGCATTATCATACTGCTTCGATGGCTTAATCCGGATGTCCGCCGTACGGTTTCCGAGAACCATTTCATTGTATAGGAGGCTGTCCAGCTCGAGGTGTCCCGTTCCGTTCAGCTCGCGTCCACTCCGTTCCAAATCAAGTTTCAGTACGACATCGGTGCAAAGGTCATTCACGCTCATCACACCGTCGGTAATGCTGGTGTTGGCAGTTACTGAGGCAATGGTCTTGCCTTCCGTCATGTTTACCCGCATCGATGCTGTAGCAGGGGGCAAGCGCAGTCCCGTACTGTCATCCAAATTGTCAATATACGGGATGGAGGCATCCAATGCCAAGTCTGATTGGAGTGAATCAGATTTCAGCAACAAATTCAATTCGTTTATATCCAATCCGTTCCGCTCGATGATAGCCTGAACAGGACTACCTTCCGTCAGTTGTATTTCCGCCTGTATGTCTGGTATAAGCCGTCGAAGCGTATCCAGCATTGTCAGGTCTTGTAATGAGACGATGGACTGTACAAACGTTGTGTCTGTAACGACATCAAGCAGCGGTTGTACCTCATCCACCAGCCGGAGCACATGCATCGGGCTTTGTGCATCGATGGTAAGTCCCTGCGTAGCCAAATACAACGATGTAGCGGTATCCGTAGTAAAATCAAGGTTCAGAGACTCAATATCAAAATCCTCGCCTGCCACATGTGCCAACACATTCTTCATCTGCGTATGATAGTCCACATTCATTCGCTCGGGAGCAAGGAAGTCTGATACGCGGAACTGATGCTCCGTCTCGGCCTTCACCCGCATGTCTTTGTCCGTCATCTTAACCGGCAAATACAGGTTTCCCACCACGGTTTTATTAGCCAATTCAGCATCAAGCATCAGGCCAGAAGCATTAATTTGATTATAGATGCAAGTGTTCAAGTTCATGGACACTTTGCACTTCATCGCAGAGGAATAAGGATCTATACCCTTCCCTTGCGCATATATTTCGCCTGCCAATTCCGCATAGGTGCTGTCTTTGAGGAAGGGATATAGGTTCACTTGCTCAACATTCACCATCATATCATACACCTCATCATCAATATCATAAAATCCGCTCAAGTATGCCTTATTGCCTTGATAATCAGCATTGCCTGTCAAATCCACCCGCATTGTCTCCAGATTCAACGTCGTAGCCTCCAGGTCCGCTTTTGCCCCAAATGCGTCAGATCGGGCATATAATCGGTTAGAGGTAATCAGATTAGTGTTCAAGTCCACCAGTGCATCTCCATTGATCTTCTCAAAAGGCAGGTACAGCGTTTCGAGCGTAAGCGAAGCATTCTCGATATCCAGGTGACGTGCATCGTAGCGACTGCCCCCTACATCCGCCAACACATTTGTAATCAGAGAACCAGCACGCAAATCCAGTCCCATCGGATTGAGCACAAAGCGCACATTACTCAACTCACCATCCAGCACATCGAAAGCCATCGGGGTAGATGTTGTGTCTTCTGGGTCAGAGGTAGTGTCGCGCAGATTAATACCCACATACGCATCCGCCAACTTCAATCCTTGCAGCGGGTAATATCCTTTCGCAATACTGAGTCCCGGACTTTTTACATCCAGATGCCTTGCGATAACATCAATACCCACAGCTTCTATCAGGGTGTCGGAATGGACAGTCGTTTGTTCCAGTAGCAGCTGATCCACCACAATAGTACGGGCAGTCAGATCCTCACTCGACTCGCCAGGCTCAACTTTCTTCACACTGCCTTGCAGGCGCAGGGCATGCACGTAAATCAACGTATCCTGGCCGCGATGACCAATATAAAGACTGTCTATTTCTATGTGCAGCGGCAGGTCTTCCTCGCCCTTATAGGCGCGATAGAGAATCATCGGAGAATGATGGAAAGGCGACAGATAGAGTCGTCCCAAATCCACATCCAGATCGGTACGCTCATTGACCATCTCCACGCATTTTTGCAGGACAGCCGTACGGGCTCTGGGCGTCACCAGAATGACCGTTACCGTAATCAACAGTAACAGTACTATTCCCAAGACGACACCTACAACGGTGCATGGTATTTTCCAGATCAGGCTCTTTTTGCTCACGCCGTGTTTTTATCCTTTAGTTATTATTAGATTCTCCTATCTGCGTATGCTTTTGTTTGATTTAGGAGATGAGAAGTTTTGAGGTTTATATACTTATCGTTTGTTTCAGATTAGACATTTTCATTTTCAGCATCTTTAGCACTCATATTCTTGATGAACAAATCAACAAGACGCTTTGTGAGGAAGGTCTTTCGGACGGCATGGCGCACTTTGTCTGCAAACTCATGTGTATCACCTGATTGGACAGCCATCTCCGCTTCTGCCACAAGCTGCTCACGTCGATCGATCTTGGCGCGCAAGCTCGCTGAAGCATGATTATAGAGGAAGTTATAGCATGGCACAGAAGCCTTCATGATATAGGGTGTGAGGAAGGTAGTCACCACACTCGATGCCACGATAATAGGATAGATAGCAGGGTGAAGAACGCCTAAACTGGTACCCAAAGAAGCGATGATGAACGAGAACTCACCTATCTGCACGAACGAGAAGCTGGTCAGCATCGAGTCACGCATCGTCTCGCCACCCCACCAGCATCCCAAAGTGCCAAAGAGAATCATTCCGATGATAATCACCACGCAGACTAAAAGGATGCTTGACCAATATTCCACCAATGAGGACGGGTTGATCAGCATGCCCACAGAGACGAAGAAGATAGCCGCAAAGACATTCTTTAACGGTGTCATCAGCTTTTCGATACGATGCGATTCCACTGTCTCGGCAAGGATAGAACCCATTACAAAAGCACCGAGTGCACTGCTGAACCCTGCTTCCTCTGCCGTCAGTACCATGCCTAAGCACAGACCCAAGGAGAGGATGGTAAGCGTCTCGTCATTCAAATAGGATTTTACTTTGCGCAACAGCGTCGGGATAATCAATATTCCGCAGATAAACCATGCTGCAAGCGTGATGGCCAAAACGACCACTTTGTTAATCAGTTCGGCACCTTCGAACTGATGCTTAATAGCTATACTGGACAGCAGCACCATTAGGACTACCGCCACCACATCCTCTACGATGAGAATGCTGGTTGCGCCCTTGACGAAACGCTCCTTACCCAGGCCAGCCTCGTCAATCGCCTTCATTACGATAGTCGTACTTGACATGCAGAGCATGCCTGCCAGGAAAAGGGAGTTGATCATATCCAATTCGGCAAACTTTCCTACGCCGTAACCAAAGACCATCATGCCCAAGATAATCGTCAATGCACCTATTGCTGCCACTTTGCCGCTACTGATAAGATTCTTGAGGCGGAATTCCAGACCGATACAGAACAACACAAACAGCACACCGATATTACCCCAAGTCTCTACATTCTCTACATCCACAAGGGTCTCGCCAAACAGATACGGGCCTATCAATACACCGGCAACGATATAACCCAGCACAACAGGCTGTTTCAATAACTTAAACAAAAGACTGACCACACCGGCCGTAATCATCAAAATGTATAAATCATGTACCATGCTAATAAAGTTTAAAAAGTTACAAGTTATTTACTATAGTATCCTAAAATTTTATCATTAAATCACCATATTTTTCAAAGAAAGCATCTAAAAACAATTAGAAAAATGCGTAAATCATTAAAATAATTTGCAAAGATAAAAAAATTCATCCCAATAAGCTTGAAATTAGCACAAAAAAATCAGTTTTTTTGGAGGATATTGTAGCATTCTTATGAAACTCCGTCACACCTGCTTGTACACCATGTCGGCATAGTAATTGCAATCTTTTGGATTTTTTTTCATTCTATTAATAGAAATTATTTTAATTTTGCAACGTTGTTTGCTGACCCTGATGTTTAACGGACTTTGCACCAAGAACGGCAGCAATGCGTAAGGAATAAATAACAGAAGTCCCCCTAATAATTATGACAAAAATTGCAATAATTGGATACGGCAATATTGGCAAAGCCGTTGAAGAAGCTGTAAAGACAGCCCCGGACATGGAATTAACAGGCATCTACCATCACAATGATGATTTAAGCCAAATCAAAGCCGATGTAGCTTTATTGTGCACTCCCACGAGAGAAGTGCCCGCCTTTGCCGAAAAAATGTTACAATTAGGTATATCCACGGTGGATTCCTTTGACATTCACGGACAAATTTATGACCTGCGCCAACAGTTAACCCCGCTGGCCCAAGCCAACAAAGCGGTAAGTATCATTGCTGCAGGCTGGGATCCCGGTTCCGACTCGGTGGTACGAACTCTGCTGCAAGCCATTGCCCCTGGAGGCATCACCTATACCAACTTTGGTCCCGGCCGTTCCATGGGACACACCGTTGCTGCCAAGGCTATTCCTGGAGTCAAAGAAGCTCTCTCCATGACCATTCCCCTTGGTACCGGCATTCACCGCCGCATGGTATATGTAGAATTGGAAGAAGGTGCAGACTTTAAAACTGTGGAAAAGAATCTGTTGCAAGACGACTATTTCGCCCACGATGAAACTCATGTCATCCCCGTGCCTTCAGTAGCCACCCTGAACAATGTGGCCCATGGAGTGCACTTGGTACGCTCAGGTGTCAGTGGCACCACCCACAACCAACGCTTCGAGTTCAACATGAGCATCAACAATCCCGCTCTGACAGGTCAGGTGATGGTAGCCTGTGCCCGTGCTGCCTGTCGTATGAAAAACGAGTCCAACTACGGGGCTTATACCCTTATCGAGATTCCGCCCATTTACCTGTTGTCTGGCGACACCGAAAACAATATCAGAAGTCTGGTATAGGCATTTATCAAATGTTTTCGCACCTGTAAACAAGGTCTGTTATGGTCGATCTACATCTCACGATATTAGGCTGCGGCAGTGCCAAACCGACCTTGCGGCACCACACTTCCTCACAGATTATCAGTCGTTTGGGGAAACTTTATATGATTGACTGTGGCGAGGGTACACAAAGACAGTTCCACAAGTTCGGATTCCATGAGGGGCAGTTGGAAAACATCTTCATCAGCCATGCCCACGGCGACCACTGTTTAGGGCTGATCGGACTGCTTTCCTCCATGTCGCTTAATTCTCGTTATCGGGACATAAACATCTATATTCCAGCTAATTTCGAGCAGATGCTAAAGGCTCAGATTGACTTTTTCATGCCGCATGCTGAATATGGTATTTATATCCATCCGATAGACTGTCAGGAGCCAACCCTCATACATGCAGACAAGCACTTTGAGGTTACTGCTTTCCCCTTGAACCATCGCGTTCCTTGTTATGGTTTCCTATTCAAAGAGCGACAGGGGAAACGGCACATCAAGCCTGAAGCCATCCAAACATACAACATCCCCTACCCTGAAATTGAGTTCATCCAAGGTGGCCGTGATTTCACCACCGCCGACGGCAAGGTGATTCCCAATGAGGAGCTGACCACCCCACCAGCGCCGACACGCAGTTATGCCTACCTCTCCGACACTCAGCCCATGAAAAAGTATGTCGAGTTATTGCAGGGGGTTGACCTGCTTTACCACGATGCCACCTACTGTGAAGGAGATGAGCAGCTTGCCTTTCAATACGACCATTCCACTGCAAGTCAGGCGGCAGAGTTCGCCCAAAAGTGCAATGCCGGAAAGCTAATACTCGGCCATTTCTCCTCGCGTTACAACAACGAGGAATGGCTGCTGGAATGCGCTGTAAGACACTTTCCCCACACCATCTTAGCCAACGAAGGTCTGAATGTGAAAATCGTGGACAAAACGGGGGATGGAACCACATTTGTTGAGTGGAGAGACTAATCCTGCTGCACCTACCATCGACTAATTTTTTTGTTACTTTTTGGCCATACAAAAAGTAATAAATTCTTCTTGCTTATTTGAAAAAATAATCGTACATTTGCAACCTTAATGTAAAATGTATAATTATATTCAAAACTAAATAATTATGGATAAGTTTATTACTGTAGATGAAGCCGTTGCAAAAATTAAAAGCGGCATGACACTGATGATTGGCGGTTTCTTGGCTGCCGGAACTCCTAACAAAATTGTTGAAGCATTGTCGAAAACTGATGTCAAAGATTTGACCATCATCGCTAACGACACCGCATATCCTGACAAAGGTATCGGTTTGCTGATCACCAACAAACAGGTGAAGAAGGTCATCGCTTCCCACATCGGCACCAACCCCAACACCATCCAGCAACTCAACGACAAGGAACTGATCGTGGAATTCTCACCCCAGGGAACCTTGGCTGAACGTATCCGTTGCGGCGGCGCAGGCTTAGGCGGCGTGCTGACCCCCACAGGCATCGGCACCGTAGTGGAAGAAGGCAAACAGAAACTCACCATCGACGGTAAGGAATACCTGTTAGAGAAGCCCCTCCACGCTGACATCGCCCTGATCGGCGCCAACATCTCAGACGAAACTGGCAACCTGATTTACAAAGGCACTACCCAGAATTTCAACCCCATGATGGCAACTGCTGCCGACTTGGTTATCGTTGAAGCTCAGGAAGTAGTAAAGACTGGCGAGATTCCGATGGAGAATGTGCATACACCGGGAATTTATGTGAATTATATTGTGAGAGGATAAACGTCTAGGCGTGAAGACGGGGAGACGGGGAGACGGGGAAAATCTCGTCTTAACGAATGCACAACGTGCATGTCTCAACGCCTTAACGTCTTAACGATTAAACAAGTCAACAATTAAACAAATCAAAAAAATGGAATACAGAACAAAAATCAGACTTCGCATGAGTGCGAAGGATGCCCACTACGGTGGCAATTTGGTTGACGGTGCCCACATGGTTCACCTTTTCGGTGACGTGGCTACCGAGCTTTTGATTATGCGTGACGGCGACGAAGGTCTCTTCTGCGCATACGACATGATTGAATTCAAGGCTCCTGTTTATGCAGGCGATTTTATCGAAGCCGAAGGTTGGATCGACCGCGAAGGCAACACCTCTCGTCACATGATGTTTGAGGCTCGCAAGGTTGCTGTCGCCCGTCCCGACATTTCTCCTTCAGCCGCCGACGAACTGGATGAACCCATCCTGGTTTGCCGCGCTTCCGGCACCTGCGTTACTCCTAAGGATTGCCAAAGAAAGAACAAATAATCAACAATTCAACAAATCAACAATGGATAAACTGATTATTACCGCCGCTATTTGCGGCGCAGAAGTCACCAAGGAACAGAATCCCAATGTGCCTTATACCGTTGAAGAGATCGTCCGCGAGGCTAAGTCAGCCGTTGATGCTGGCGCCGCTATTGTACACCTGCACGTTCGCTGGGACGACGGTACACCCACCCAGGACCGTGGCCGTTTCCAGGAATGCGAAGAGGCCATCCTGAAAGTGTGCCCCGATGTCATCCTGATTCCGTCCACCGGCGGTGCTGTGGGCATGACTCCCGACGAACGTCTGCAATCAACTGACACAACCCCGCTGCCCGAAATGGCAACCCTCGACTGCGGTACCTGCAACTTCGGCGACGAGATTTTCGACAACACCATGCCGACCATGCGCGCTTTCGGCAAACGCATGATGGAACGCGGCATCAAGCCCGAATATGAATGCTTCGAGATGGGTCACCTCGACACCATTCTCAACATGGCCAAGAAGGGTCAGGTTCCCGGAGCTCCCATGCAGTTCAACTTCGTGTTGGGCGTTCCCGGCTGTACCCCCGCCACTGTTGCCAACCTCTGCTGGTTGGTGAACGGCATTCCCGCTGGTTCTACCTGGACCGTCACCGGTGTAGGTCGTCACGCTTTCCCGATGGCCGCCGCTGCTATCGCCATGGGCGGTAACGTACGCGTAGGTTTTGAGGACAACCTCTACCTGTCGAAAGGCGTATTGGCCAAATCTAACGGTGAGTTGGTTTCCAAGGTGGTCCGCATCGCCAAAGAGCTGGGTCGCGAAATCGCCACCTCAGCCGAAGCAAGAGAAATTTTAGGATTAAAACAAAAATAACGATTATCAATTATGGATTTCAGTTTAACAAAACAAGAACAGCTGTTTTTGCAGATGATTCGCGAGTTTGCCGAAAACGAGGTGAAACCTCTGGCAGCAGAAGTCGATGAGGAAGAAAGATTCCCAATCGAGACCGTTGAAAAAATGGCAAAAATAGGCATCATGGGTATTCCCATTCCGAAACAGTATGGCGGACAGGGTGGTACCAACCAGATTTACGGCATGGCCGTTGAAGAGCTGTCACGCGTATGCGCCACCACCGGTGTAATTGTGTCAGCCCACACTTCTCTCTGTATGAACCCCATTTTGGAATACGGCACAGAGGAACAGAAAATGAAATATTTGCCCAAGTTGGCCTCAGGCGAATGGATTGGCGCTTTCGGTCTGACCGAACCCAACGCCGGTACCGACGCTGCTATGCAGCAGACTATGGCTGTGGACGCTGGTGACAAATGGATTCTGAACGGAACCAAGATTTTCATCACCAACGCTTCTTACGCAAACGTCTTCATCGTGATGGCTATGACCGACAAGTCACAGGGCACCAGAGGCATCTCCGCTTTCATCGTGGAGAAAGGCTTCAAAGGCTTCTCTATCGGTAAGAAAGAAAAGAAGATGGGTATCCGTGGTTCTGCTACCTGCGAGCTGATTTTCGAGAACTGCGAAGTGCCAAAAGAAAACCTGTTAGGCGAACTCGGCAAGGGCTTCAAGATTGCCATGCAGACCCTCGACGGTGGCCGTATCGGTATTGCCGCTCAGGCTCTCGGTATTGCACAAGGTGCTATGGATGAAACCGTTAAATATACCAAAGAACGTAAACAGTTCGGCAAGGCTATCGCCGCTTTCCAGAACACCCAGTTCCAACTGGCCAACCTGGAGACCAAAGTACAGGCTGCCCGTCTGTTGGTTCGTCAGGCCTCTTACAAGAAAGACATGCACCTGCCCTACTCCGTAGATGCCGCCATGGCCAAGCTGTTCGCAGCCGAAACCGCTATGGAAGTGACCACCAAGGCTGTCCAGCTGCACGGTGGCTACGGTTACACCCGCGAATATCCTGTTGAAAGAATGATGCGTGATGCCAAGATTACCGAAATCTATGAAGGAACTTCAGAAGTTCAGCGTATGGTCATCGCCGGTAAATTATTAAAATAGAAGAAAATTATGAAAATAGTAGTTTGTATAAAACAAGTTCCGGACACCACTGAAATCAAAATTAATCCGGCAACAGGTACCCTGATCCGCGATGGTGTTCCCAGTATCATGAATCCCGACGACAAGGGCGGTTTGGAAATGGCCCTGCGTCTGAAAGACCAATACGGCGCTGAAGTTACAGTAATCACCATGGGTCCCCCACAGGCCGACGCTATCCTGCGTGAGGCTTTTGCTATGGGCGTTGACCGTGCCATTCTGCTGACTGACCGTGCATTTGCCGGTGCCGACACCTTGGCTACCTCCAACGCTTTGGCTGGCGCTCTCCGCTGCCTCGACTATGACCTCGTAATCGGTGGCCGCCAGGCTATCGACGGTGATACCGCACAGGTAGGTCCCGAAATGGCTGAACACCTGGGATTACCCCAGATTTCTTACGTTACCGGTCTCGAATATGACGGCAAAAACACTTTGACCGTGAAGAAAGAGACAGAAGAAGGCTATCAGATGTTGTCTGTGGAAATGCCTTGCGTACTGACCGTGTTAGCTACCGCCAACAAGGCCCGTTACATGACCGTTTCAGGCATCATGGATGCTTTTGAGAAGGAAGTGGAAATCTGGACCGCGGCCAAAATTGACATCGCTCCTGAAAAATTAGGTCTCAAGGGCTCTCCCACCCGCGTGAAGAAATCATTCACCAAAGCCCAGAAGGGTGCCGGTGAGACTTTCGAGGTGGATGCTGAAGAAGGTGTCAACATCATCATCAACAAATTAAAAGAAAAACACATCATCTAATCGCCGTTGTCGGTAATATAAATTGTATTTATTATGGAAAAAACAGATTATAAAAATGTATATGTTTTCGTTGAACAACGCGAGGGCACTATCCAGTCGGTAGGATTGGAGTTGCTGGGCAAAGCCCGCGACCTGGCCTGCGCTCTGAACGAAAAAGTTGTGGCCATTCTGGCCGGCGATCAGGTGAAACATCACGCCCAGTACCTCATCGAGATGGGTGCCGACGAAGTCATCTGCATTGACGCCCCTGAATTAAAAGACTATCTGACCGAACAATACTCACAAGCCATTTACCAGATGGTGCAGAAGTTCCAGCCCAGCATCCTGATGTTCGGTGCCACCACCATTGGTCGTGACCTGGCTCCGAGATTGGCTGCCCGTTTGGGTACCGGTCTGACCGCAGACTGCACCAAGTTGGAAATCTCCGAGGAAGGTGAGCTGATGATGACCCGTCCCGCTTTCGGCGGCAACCTGATGGCTACCATCATGTGCACCGAGCACCGTCCGCAGATGTCCACCGTTCGTCCCGGTGTGATGCAGAAACTGGAAAGAGACTGCAACCGCAAAGGTGAAATCATCGACTTCGCCCCCACTTTCGACAGCAGCAAATTCAAAGTGAAACTGCTGAAGACCGTGAAGGAAGAAAAAGGTGCTGTGGATATCCAGGCTGCCAAGATTCTGGTTTCCGGTGGTCGTGGTGTTGGTTGCAAGGAAGGTTTCGAGAAATTGCAGGCTCTCGCCGACGTATTGGGAGGCCAGGTTTCCTCATCCCGTGCCATGGTTGATGCCGGCGTGATGCCGCACGACCGTCAGGTAGGTCAAACCGGTAAGACCGTTCGTCCGAATGTTTATTTCGCCTGCGGTATCTCTGGTGCTATCCAGCACTTGGCCGGTATGGAAGAATCCGAATTCATCATCGCCATCAACAAAGACAAGTACGCTCCTATCTTCCAGGTGGCAGACCTTGGCATTGTTGGCGATCTGAACAAGATTATCCCCATGCTGACAGAAAAACTGTCGAAGAAAACCGAATGTAACTGCTAATCCCGCCACGATGAATATTGCCGTTGTCGGAGCAGGCGCCGCCGGACTGTTTCTGTCCAGGTTGCTTTCTGAAACGAGAAACTGCAATATCCACATCTTCGAACGCACCGGCAAGCCCGGCTACAAAGTCAAAGCTTCCGGCGGCGGAAAAGCGAACATTCTGAATACCCAAATTAGCGGTGAATGCTACAACAATGCGGCATTCATCGCTAACTTATTATCTAAGGCCAACTATCAGACCATCTATCACGAATTTGAGAAGATGGGACTGAAAATGAGTGTGGACGAGGAGAACAGGGTTTACCCCAGCACCTTCTTCTCGCAGACCGTGCTGGATGTGTTGCTGAACGGCATATCAGACCGAGTGCAGTTTCATTACAACACCGAAGTCCAGCAAATTTACAAGAAAGGGACACATTATTATATTAATAATGAAACAATGGCCTTCAATGCGGTGGTGCTGGCATCGGGTTCACCTGCCGGAATGATAGCCAAAAACCGCAAGCATTTCGACCGCTATTTAACAGATTTTAAGCTTCAGCAAAGGGAATACAAACCCTCGTTAGTCGGCTTCAAATTGGAAGACTACCCTGTGTCACTTTCGGGCTGTCGCTGCAAAGCAATCTGCTCACTATATCAACGGGGAAAACTCATCTATCATGAAAGTGGAGAAGTCACCTTCAAAGACGACGGAGTATCTGGCATTGTAATTCTAAATTTATCAGCATATTACAATAGACTGAAAGATAAAAAAAATTGTGCTGTCGGCTTTAATTTCATGTACGATGATGCTGATTATAATGTGGAGGAACATTTGCGGAAATATGGCAGTCTATGCGGACTTTTGCATCCTAAACTAAACCGTCTATACGAGCGTAATCCATTTGATGTCAAAGATTTAAGATTCAAAATCAAGGACACTTACGAGTTTGAATTCGCACAGGTATGCACGGGAGGCATTGCGGTGCAGGAAATTAATGATGATTTTGAGTTGAAGAAGTATCCTAATGTCTATGCCATAGGCGAGATGATAGACATAGATGGTGTATGTGGCGGGTATAACCTGTTTTTCGCATGGGCAAGTGCCTATATCGCAGCCCAAGCGCTAATCAATCAACATTATGCAAATTAAAATCTCCAATATCAAGATTCACGTGGGGCAGCAGCGGCAGCTGCGCCAACGAGTGCTGCAATTATACCCTATTGCGGAGCAAGATATTGAGGAGTTTAAAATCCTACGGGAATCCATTGATGCGCGGAAGAAGGACCATATTTTCTTTCTGTATCAAGTATATATTAAACTGAAAAACAAGCGGGAAGACCTATTGCTGCTTGATAATGTCAGTCTGTATCAAGCTCCTGATCCTATCAGCTACCCGCAATGGAAAGAGCAGCTACCGCCTGTAGTGGTGGGGTTCGGTCCTGCCGGCATGTTTGCGGCCCTATATTTAGCCCGTTGCGGAGCCAAGCCCGTGATCATTGAAAGAGGCAGTCGCATTGAAGACAGAAAAGCAGAAGTAGCTGAATTTCTGCAAGATAAAAAATTAAATCCCAACTCCAACGTTCAGTTCGGCGAAGGCGGAGCAGGCACTTTCTCTGATGGCAAGCTCTCCACCAACATCAACGACCGCTATATCAGTTTTATACTGGAGGAATTTCAGAAACACGGGGCTACAGAGGACGTTTGCTATGCCGCCAATCCCCATGTAGGCACCGACTATCTGGAAAAAGTAGTGCGTAACATCCGTGAGGAAATCATCAGTTTAGGCGGAGAATTTCACTTTAACACCACCTTCGATGACTTCCAGCGAGAAGGCAAGATAATCCAGCTGCACTGCCATAATGGTTTCAGCATTAAGAGCAAACATGTGTTGCTCTGTTTGGGGCACTCCGCTCGCGACACCATTAAACATTTGTATGCCAAAGGCTTGAATATGGAGGCCAAAGCCTTTTCCATGGGGGTGCGTATTGAGCATTTGCAAAGCGACATCAACCGCATGCAATACGGCAAGAGTGCCAAATTGCTGCCCGCCGCCTCATATCGTGGAGTGGTGCATTTGAAAGACCGCAGTGTCTATACCTTCTGCATGTGTCCCGGCGGTGTGGTGATGGCCTCGGCCAGCGAGGACGGCACTATCGTGACCAACGGCATGAGCGAGAAGAAACGAGACAAAGCCAATGCCAACAGTGCCTTGTTGGTGGGCATCAATCCGGAAGATTATTACCAAAACAGTCCTATAGATGGGCTGAATTATCAAGCAAAATACGAAAAGTTGGCCTTTGAGGTCAGCGGGGATTATCGCGCCCCCGCCAACTTGGTGGGCGAATTCTTGCAGGGCAAGATTGCCAAGGGATATCGCAAAGTGAAGCCCAGCTATCCGCATGGGGTGGTGTATTGCGACTTAGGCCGATGCCTGCCTGCGTATGCAGTGAAAGCCTTGCGGGAAGCCCTTCCTTTGTTTGACCGGAAACTGCGAGGCTTCAACGATGCCGATGCCGTGCTGACCGGCATTGAGAGCCGCTCCTCCTCACCCGTAAGGATATTGCGAGACGAAAGTCGACAGAGCAACATCCCCGGCCTCTACCCTGTAGGCGAAGGCGCCGGTTACGCCGGTGGCATTGTCAGCGCCGCATTAGATGGGCTGAAGACAGCGATGAAAATAGTTGAAAGTTAACAATTACCACTGAAACAACATTTTCATGTTCATGCCGGAGGCATGCTGTCTTGGCCGACGAGACATGCTCTATCTGACGTCTCCATTCTATGCGGATCTGTCGCTTTCTCACCACACTACACGACTACGTCGCTTGTGCGGAGTTAATAAAATTCCCTATGCGGCCAATGCAGCGAAACCACAACCTCGTACGGATGAATGATGACATGATGAATAGCAAAACAAAAAATTTGCGGTGGAACCGCAACCGCCGCATAGGATAGGAATACGGATTGTATGTATGGTCGCGGCGCGTAAAATATTTGCACCGAAGCACACCAGTTGTCGCCGCGAAATTCACAATCCAGCAATTCGAAACAGATATCGTAATGTAGAGACGGTGCTTGCCACATCCCCCAATGAAAAGCCTGATAAATTTTCACATACCTTAAAGCTCTGCAGGCCTTACAGCCTGTGCTCTGACGGAACATTAAATAATCCAACCGTCTATTGAGACTGAGCTCTCAGCAAGGATATGTCTATAGTACTGCATTATGCACCAGCAGTTTCGGGCATCATCATAGCACAGCGGTCAATGATCATATTGGCATAGTCAAAACCAGAATCACAGGTTCTCTTATTTCCCGTACCATCATAGCCCATGTGCAAATGCATGGTATCGTATCCGGTTACAATGTAGGCAAGCAACTTCTGGTCTCTTTTACCTGCGGCTTCCTTGTATTTGTCAATCGAAGGACGGCCTTTGCCCTTACGGATGTTCAGCACTGCATCCAAAGCGATCAGACAACCCTTCCATAGAGTATCACCAGCCATTTTCACATACTTCCCATCCATATACATTTTGAAATTACGGTCATAGTTCGCATTCTTAATGACGTCTTTCGCATTAGCGACATATCTTCTGGCTTCATCAATAGGATTTTCCATTTCAACAGTTTTTATCATTTGTTCCTATTGCAAAAATACATGGAAAACCATTATAAATCAACAAATTTCAAAAATTTTTATGCATTGTAATTCAATATATTGAAAATTCAAGCAAAATATTTTAACAATTATAAATTATTGAAGTAGTCATAATTTAACACTTAACACCTATACCCTATTAATCTTTGACGCAGCGGAGGGAGATAGCGGTCCCTACCTGGCCACCAGCGGCCAAGCCCGAAATATCAGGAGAAAAACAATAGAAACGGGGGGCGGCAATCAACTTATAGTTTACATTGATCATCGTGGTACTCCAAAAGTGCGCACCCAAGTTCTGGTCCATATAATTACCATTGTATGTTCCACAGGGATAAGCAGAGAAACCAGTGGCGTTATTGCTCCAAGACTCCCAACCCGGGCAGCATTCAAAGCCAGTGCCAGCGCTTTCCCAGTCTTTGTTAACACACAACGATTTAACAATATGCGCAGGATTACCATCGCACACATACTCGCTTTGGCTTCCCACATAACTGAACAGCTGTTCCCACTCCGCCTTGCTGGGCACATGCCATCCCGTAGGACAAATACCCTGCACACCTGACGGATTGGCCGTGGTGGAACCAGAGCCATGCATTACCGCCGACCAGTTGTACAAATAACCCCATAGTTCAACTTTAGTTTCATCCCCTGCAGGAGCATAACGATAGGGATCTGTGTCGCTCCACTGACCGTCCGTTCCCATCGGAATTGCTGTACCATCGGCATAATGAGTGACACGGAGACTCTGGGCCATCCATTCCTGATTGCCCAACACTACCGTATTATATTGATTCCCATCAGCATCCGTCACACCGTTGGGAATGACATGATCTCCCGTTTCCTCTTCTCCGTCACCGGGATCTTCTCCTTCGCCACCTTCGCCACCACCAGGTTCATCTCCAGGATCCTCACCGCCACCCGGCACTTCAGTGTCAGTATTATTTTGGTTATTGGTCAAATTCTCCTTGTGGCAAGAAACCGTCAGCAACGCCAAAGAGATGAGCAATGACAAGCCTAAAAAAACAAACTTTTTCATATTTCTGTGTTTTCGTTTTTTATAATATGTATATTTTATGTGACGCTTTAAACATCAAAAACGTTACAAGAAATATGATTTTTTTTTGTATTTTTGAAATTTGAAAAAATTTCATCAGAATCAATAACAAAAAAATAAAAACATCATGGATTATCAAAGAAAAACAAACATGCGCAAAACCATCATCTGGTCTGTTGTCGGCTTTTTTGCACTGATGGTGATTTTATCCTCCTTCTATGTCATCAAATCCACTGAACGTGGCGTCTTGAGCACTTTCGGAAAGATATCAGAGACTCCGGTCACAGACGGATTACATGTGAAAATACCTTTTATTCAGACCATTAACAAGGTGAACATCCAGCAAAAGAAATTTGACGGCCACGAAAGCTCTTACACCCGTGATGTGCAAACTTCCGAAGTGGATTACACCATCAACTACGACTTGGTACAGGCCAATGTGAGCAACCTCATCAAAAACATTGGCGAGAACTATCACGAGCGTATCGTGGTGCCTTTCATCCGCTCGGCCATGAAGCAATCCTTCGGTAACTTCAACGCCACACAGATTGTGGAGAATCGTGACGCTGTGAGACGTGAAATTGAAGAACGTCTGCGCGAGACACTGAACAAGAACTATTTCACCAATATCCAGTTCCAGCTGGTGGACATTGACTTTGACGATGCCTTCGAGAACGCCATCAAAGAGAAACAGGTGGCCGAACAGAATGCACTGAAAGCCAAGAATGTGACCATCCAGGTGGAAGAGCAGGCTAAGCAGACCAAAATCAAAGCTGAGGCCGAAGCCGAAGCTATGCGTATCAAAGCCCATGCATTGGAATCCAATCCCAAATTGGTGAGCTACGAAGCCGTACAAAAATGGGACGGCCAGCTGCCGCAATATATGCTGGGCGATGCGGTACCGTTTATCAACCTTAAATAACTGAAAACGGAAGTTGGCTGGGGGAAGAATTAAGAATTAAGAACTAAGAATTAAGAATCAGAATGTCAACTTTATAATCATGAATAAAGTACATATCGGTATTTTCGGGAAGCGGAATCAGGGCAAGAGCATGTTAATCAACGCTTTGGCAGGTCAGAACATCGCCATTGTGTCGGATGTGCCAGGCACCACTACAGATCCCGTGAAAAAAAGCATGGAGATTTTCGGCATTGGTCCCTGTGTGCTGGTAGATACGGCTGGATTGGACGACAGCGGCGAGGTAGGCAAAAAACGTGTAGCCAAGAGTCTGGAAAGCTTGAAAATCATTGACATAGCCTTACTACTCATCAGCAATAATCAATTTGGAGAAGACGAGAAAGAACTGATCAAACAATTCAACAGCTTCGAGTTGCCCTACATTATCGTTCACAACAAAGCCGATCTCCAAGTTCTAAATCCACAGTGCCGCAGTCAGTTGGAAGCCTACGGTGCCCCCGTTATCGACTGTAGTGCCGCCACCCGACAAGGGTTGGACGAGCTGATTCAAGCCATTGTCAAAACCACACCCGCCTCGGCTTACAGCAAAGAGAATCTGTTGGATGACATCATCCATGAAGGGGAAACTATTGTGTTGGTGATGCCCCAAGACTCAGAGGCACCTGAAGGACGACTGATACTGCCCCAAGTGCAGGTTATCCGCAACATTCTCGACAACAAAGCTATCGCTATCTGCCTGCAACCGTCGGAATTATCCACCTATCTGGCTATCCATCAACCGGATTTGGTCATCACCGACAGTCAGGCTTTCGGAGAAGTATCCAAAATCGTGCCTGATAGCATTCCATTGACCGGTTTCAGCATTGTGCTGGCGCGTTCCAAAGGAAATTTTGAGCATTTCCTTAAAGGCACCCAACAGTTGCGTCAATTGCAGGACGGCGACACCATCCTCATGTTGGAATCGTGCACCCACCTAAGTTCCTGTGAGGACATTGGCAGACACAAATTACCCCGGCTGATACAGAAGTTTACTGGCAAACAGCTGAACTTCCAGTTTGTAGCCGCCCTGTCACCCCTACCCTCTTTGGATAACATCAGCATGGCCATACAATGCGGCGGCTGCATGGTGACCAAGCGGCAACTCATGAACCGAATGAAGGAAATCATCAACAAAAAAATTCCCGTAAGCAATTACGGGATGACTCTTTCGTTAGTCAATGGTATTTTTGAACGAGCGATTAAGGTTTTCAGTAAATAAATAAACTACATTATATCACCCATATCGTCCATGTCATCGTCTTTAGCGTTAGGAGATACCGAACGCTGCAATGAGGCGACCAAAGAACCAATCATTTTGGTCAATTCCATCAATTGATTGCGTGAACGTTCTTTCTGTTCATCACTCATCACACCTAATTTTGAAGCAATCTCTGTATAGACAACACACTCTCTGACAGAGCTTTTGGCCATTTTCAGGTAATACACAAACTGCGCTTTGTTACGTGACGAGCCTTCCGCAATATTCAAAGCAATGCTTTGTGCGGATTTTGCGAACATATCCCCGAGAGCTTCTTTCTTGTTTTCAGGAAACATCGGGACTACCTCATATACCCAATTGGTATAGTCGAGGGCTTTCGCATAAATTCTTAAATCTTCAAATCTGAAGAAGCTTACAGGGTTTTCTTGTTCATTCATATTTTTGTGCTTTAAAATTTTCTGATTCAATCGACAAAGATAAATATAATTTTTCGAATATGAAGCTTTTTTGAACAAAAAAAAATCACATTTTTTCAAAAAAAAATTTCAATACAATTTTTTCCCTTAGGGAAATCGTCATTTCAGCAAGTGTACAAAATTTAACTTTTCGTCAAAAAAAACTTTCAACATCGTCCATTTGAGGGCAAAAAATCTTATCTTTGCAAGCGGAAAATAATAACAAACAAAATATATTCAATGAAAAAACATCAAATTTCGTCAGAGCTTATCAATCTTGACATTATCAAGAAAATTTTAGACAAAAAAATCAAGCTGGAACTTTCCGAGGAAGCCACCGCTGCCATCGAAAAATGCCGTAATTATCTGGATGAAAAGATGAAAAACAGCAAGGTGCCCGTTTATGGTGTCACCACAGGTTTTGGCTCATTGTGCAACACCAGCATTTCCAGCAAAGACCTCTCCACACTGCAAAAGAATCTCGTGATGTCGCACGCCTGCGGTTTCGGCGAGGAAGTGCCTCAAGAAATCGTTCGCATCATGCTGCTGCTGAAAGTGCAGTCCCTGTCATACGGACATTCCGGCGCCCAGTTGGTCACCATCCAGCGACTGATTGACTTTTTCAACAATGGCGTTTATCCCGTTGTATATCAGCAAGGTTCATTGGGAGCCTCTGGCGACTTAGCCCCATTGGCCCACCTCTGCCTGCCTTTGATTGGCATGGGCGAAGTTTACTACAGAGGCAAGAAATACGCCGCTGAAGAAATCAACAAGAAATTCGGTTGGAAGCCTATCACGCTGAAATCCAAAGAAGGTTTGGCCCTGCTGAACGGCACCCAGTTCATGAGCAGCTACGCCGTATGGTTGCTGCTGAAAGCCGAGAAACTTTCATGGCTGGCCGATATCATCGGAACAGTATCCTTGGAAGCTTTCGACGGACGTATCGAACCGTTCAACCTCAACGTGCATCTGGTGAGACCTCATGTGGGACAGATTCTGACCGCCACCCATATCAGCCATTTGTTGGAAGGCTCTGAAATCATTAAGAGAGAGAAGAAACATGTACAAGACCCCTACTCTTTCCGTTGCATGCCGCAGGTTCACGGTGCCAGCAAAGACTCCATCCAGCATGTAAAGAATGTGGTGGAGACCGAAATCAACTCGGTGACTGACAACCCCACTGTTTTCCCTGATGAAGACCTCATCATCTCGGCCGGCAACTTCCACGGACAACCGTTAGCCTTAGTACTTGACTTCTTGGCAATGGCCATGGCCGAATTAGGCAACATCTCCGAACGACGTATTTATCAATTAATTGCCGGCAAACGTGAGCTGCCTTCATTCTTGGTGAAAAACCCCGGACTGAACTCAGGCTTCATGATTCCGCAATACACTGCCGCCTCTATCGTGAACCAGAACAAAGCATTCACCATGCCATGCTCTACCGACTCAGTGGAATCATCACAGGGCCAGGAAGACCATGTGAGTATGGGTGCCAATGCCGCTACAAAATGCTATTTGGTGGTCAACAATGTGGAGAAGATTTTGGCTATCGAGCTGTTCAACGCCGCCCAAGCCTTGGAGTTCCGCAAACCGCTGAAATCCTCACCCTTCATCGAAGAATTCGTAGCCAGCTTCCGCAAGACCGTGCCGTTTGTGGAGAACGACCGCTACATGCATGAGCTCATGGTGAAAGCGCAAGAGTTCATTCAAGGAGTGGAAGTGGTGATCAGTTAACAGTTAACAATTAATAATTAATAGTTAAAAAAGAGGCGAATGCCTCTTTTTTTTGTATTTTTGCATATTCTTATTATCAAAAAATGATCAAATACAAAAAAGATATCGATGTGACCGTTGTGGAGAACAGCGGTAATATTGAGGGAAAGATTTCCAAAGACATCATTCTCACGCCCGAGGAGATGCTGGACAAGGCGCTCATGTTCAATATCATCACGCTCCCTTCTGGTAGTAGAATCAAAGAACATTCGCATCAGCCAGATACCGAAATCTATTACATGATAGAAGGCGAGGCCATTGTGACCGACAATGACACCCAGGCGGTGATCCATGCCGGAGATGTGGTATTCACGGGCAATGGCGACAGGCACAGCATCACCAACAACAGCGGCAAAGACGTACGCTTTTTAGCCTGCATCCTCAAGTAGTCAACAACAACAATCACCAAACAGAGACCCATGAAACCCATTATCAACCCGTGGATCGGCAACACCAAAGGCTATAACTGTTTCGGCTGTAACCCTGATAATCCCTTGGGGGTACACATGCACTTTTACTGGGACGGCGAACAGGTGATTTCACCCTGGAAAGCCAACCCCAACTTCATCAGCTGGGTGGATACGCTGCACGGCGGCATCCAAGCCACCTTGTTGGACGAGATATGCGGCTGGGTGGTCTTTTACCAACTGCAGACCGCAGGTGTGACCGCCAAAATGGAGATGCGCTACCGCAAAAACGTCAATACCACCTGGCCCTACATTCTGCTTACGGCCAAGCTAATGGAACAAAAACGCAACATCGCGGTGGTACATGGCGAAATCCGCAATCCTGACGGGGATCTGTGTGCCGAATGCACCTGCACCTATTTCCTCTATCCCGCGGCCAAAGCCATTGAAATGGGCTACGAATATGCCCGTTTAGGCGAAGAAGAAGTGACGCTGGAAGAGGCGATCGAGCACATTACATAATGGGGCACATTGTTATTACTAATACTCCTGATTATTATATTGTAACTTTTTCCCCACTATATTTGGAGAATAATAAATTGCACCGCACATTTTTCCATCTTCCACTATTTTTATTTCCACACCATTTATTATAAATTTATACGTATATCCATGCTTCCATAAAACATTCGAGTCTAGGAGGTTAATTAAATTTAATTTGTATTTTCTATTCAATCTTAGTGTTTCACCTGACAAAATCTTATTATAAGGGGAAACAACATAATAATAATTTACTCCAGCTTTATACGTTTTGTTAGAAAACATCATCAAATAATAATTGTCCTTTTTTGATAATTTAACCAGCCGAAATGTTTGTCCTTTAATTGTATCCGGTATGTTGGCTCTTTCCCCTCTTACCTTTGCATCCAAAGGATGTTCTTGAATGAATCTTTGGTATTCTTCTTTTCTCTGAATATCATCAGTGAAACATAAACCATAAATTTCGTTCGTCAAAAAAATATCACAATCATATTCAGCTTCATTAAGTATAACGTTGTCGTCTCCTAACCACCCGTAATTCCAATCGCAGGGCATAATATTATAAGGATCCATGGAATTTAGACTGCATAATGATAAATTGAAGCTATTCCCAACAAAAACATTACGGCAATCGCTTTCCACTTTTCTTGTAACTATTTTGAACTTTCTCTCTTTATTAGAAGCACATATTATCATGTAGTCGTTTGTGGAATCTATTCGCTCAATTACTACTTCACATTGAATACTTTTACAACCCACAGGTATTTGTGCAAAACAACTGCTAAGAATCGAAACAAAAAGTATTATAAAAATATTTTTTTTCATAATATCACTATTATTTGCTTGCCTTTTTCATTGCTAGGCAAAATTACAAATAATCTGTTTATCAGAGGTGAAAATATGATTTTTTCTGCGACAACGATAGAAGCAGTTACAAGCCTTTTATGGCGCAGTTCGAGAGGATAGCGTGCCCGGTTGAAAAAAAATCATAATCCCAATTCAAGACACCAATCGTAAACGGGCTGTATCTTTATTTGATATTCATCCTCTTCAATAATGGCGCTTTCATGGTCAGTTAGTAGTAATAAGTTGTCACACTTGGTTTGTTTGGCCGCAAGCAACAAGCCCTTAATCTCTCGTTTGCGCGTTTTCTTAGCGCTGATATCATACGATACCTGTACTGCTTGAACAACTGTATTCCCTTTACAAATCACAAAATCACATTCTCCATAACGATCATTCAGATAATACACATCCATATCTTCCATTTTGCATCTTCTGACCAGATGAATCAGGACGATGGTTTCAAGTCGATGCCCGAGGTTCTCTCCCGCAAAGGCATTATCCCGCTGGTCCATCATCGCGACATCAACAGCATAAACTTTTTCCTGCACTGCTCTCACCTTACTTTTGGGCGAATATTTCTGCACACCGATCAGCATGTAAGCCTGTTTCAAATAATCCACATAATTCTTGGCTGTATGTTCCGATTTTATGTGGAAGGTATTTGCGAGGTCGGTTGAAACCACCATTGTCGGCGAAACATTCAGCAAATGGTGAGCCATCTTTTCAAATGCCGCTTTATAGGATATCCTGTATCGTTGCTCTATATCGCGTTTCAAAATATTCTCAACAAGCGTGTTGACGTATGACCTTTTGTCTTCAATCGAAAAAAGTTCCGGAAAGCCGCCTTGTTTCAGATACTCATCAAATGCCGCCCTACGAAATGCCTCTGCCTTGGTAGTCTTACGTTCAGTATCAACCTGCTTCATCGAACAGAACTCTCTGAAGGAGAAAGGATAAAGCGAAATCTCCTTATTTCTTCCCGTAAGATGGGTGGCCAATTCACCACTCAATAATTTGGCATTCGACCCTGTGATGACGATATGCATTTTCTTCCGAAGCATTCGGTTCACAAACAGATGCCAGCCTTTCACATTCTGAATTTCATCAAGAAAGAGATAATTGAAATCTCCGTATATCTTGTAAAGAGTCTCCAGCACATCATTCAGCTGTTTTGCATCAAGACCGTCCAATCGCTCATCATCAAAATCGGCGTAAGCGTATTTCACCCTCGCATTTTGCAATGCCTGATAACAAATAGTTGACTTGCCGCTACGTCTCACACCAATAACAACCTGTGCCTGTGTGCTTTTAGTATCAACGAGAACAATCTCTTTTCTTTGACACAATTCGTCTTGGGCCTTCTCCTCTATCTCTTCCTGTTGGTCAGTGAGAATATATTCCAGTGCTCTTTTATCTATCATACTAAACTTTTTTTTTGACACTGCAAATATACAATTTTTTCTCAAATTGCGATATTTTGCTATTTTTCATCATTCAAACTGCGATATTTTACCATTTTACAAATATACAAATTGCGATATTTTACCATAATAAAATTCTTTAACAAGCCCCAAATTTTTACCAGAAACTCCCCTATCTCATTTGCAATAAATAGAATCCTAAAATCATTGGCACATTTGCTAATTAACTAATTCGCTAATTGAAATTTTCCGTATCTTTGCAGTTTGTCTAATTTGAACTGTCAATCATGTCAGAAGAGAACATTATTATCAAGGGGGCGAGGGTTAATAACCTGAAAAACATCGATGTGGAAATTCCCCGCAACCGCTTGGTTGTCATTACGGGCTTGTCGGGTTCAGGCAAGAGCTCGCTGGCTTTCGACACCCTTTATGCCGAAGGACAGCGTCGTTACGTGGAAAGCCTCAGCTCCTACGCACGGCAGTTCATGGGCAAGATCTCTAAGCCCGATGTGGACAGCATCATCGGCATTCCACCAGCTATCGCCATCGAGCAGCGGGTAATCTCACGCAACCCGCGTTCCACCGTGGGCACCACCACCGAAATCTACGAATATCTTAAACTGCTGTTTGCCCGTATCGGCCACACCTACTCCCCCATCAGCGGCAAGGAAGTGAAACGCGAGACGGTGGGCGATGTCATCCAATTCGTGCAAGAATTACCCAATGATTCGGTTTTCTATGTCATGTCACCCCTTCAAATCTTCTCCGGAAGAACCAATGCCGAACAACTGGAGATATTGAAACAACAGGGATTTAGCAGGATTATTTTCAACAAAGAGCTAAAAGAAATTGATGATGTTTTAGCGGGCAAAGTCAGCAAAAACGCCGAGATTTTCATTCTGATAGACCGCTTCAAAGCCGCCAAGATTGCCGACAATATGGCCCGACTAAGCGACTCCATAGAGACCGCCTTTTATGAAGGCAAGGGCAATTGTGTCATCCAATATGAAAGCGAAGGAAAAATCAAACGCGGTAAGTTCAGCAACCAATTCGAGGCTGACGGCATTGTCTTTGAGGAGCCTTCAGTCAACCTGTTCAGCTTCAACAACCCTTACGGCTGCTGCAAGACCTGCGGTGGCACGGGCATGGTGGAGGGCATCGACCCTGATTTGGTCATTCCTGACCGGACCATGTCGGTATATGAAGGAGCCGTAGTATGCTGGCGCGGACAGGTTATGAACGAATGGAAGGACTACTTCGTCCGCCAGGCAAGCAAAGCCGGTTTCCCCGTCCACCGTGCCATCGACGATTTGAGTGAAGAAGAGTTTGACATACTGTGGAACGGTCGCCCTGGACAGAATATTGAAGGGGTAAAACAATTCTTCGAATATGTAGAGAAAAACATTTACAAAATACAATACCGGGTGATGCAGGCACGGTATCGCGGACGCACACTCTGTCCCGACTGCAAAGGCACCCGCCTGCGCAAGGATGCCAACTATGTGAAAGTCAACGGGAAGACCATCACCGAACTGATGAAAATGCCTGTTGAACAGTTGTATCAATTCTTCAAAGAATTCAAATTCAAGAATGAAACTGAAGAAAAGATTGCCCATCAACTCATCACGGAATTGATTAATCGCATCGGTTTCTTAGTGGATGTGGGCTTGGGCTATCTGACGCTGAATCGTAACAGTAGGACGCTTTCCGGAGGTGAGTCGCAGCGTATCAACTTAGCCACCTCTTTGGGCAGCAGTCTGGTAGGCTCGCTATACATCCTTGACGAACCCAGCATAGGCTTGCATGTCCGTGACACCCAACGGCTTATTTCCGTTTTGCAACGTCTGCGCGACATTGGCAACACGGTTGTCATTGTGGAGCACGACGAGGAGATTATCCGTGCCGCCGACTATATCATTGACATTGGTCCCAAGGCTGGCCGTTTGGGCGGCAACGTAGATTTCGCCGGTGAAATCAAGCAATTGCTCAAACAGAAAGACAACCTCACTGCCGCCTACCTGCGAGGCATGAAAGAACCCGGCAAGGAAGGCAATCTTCAAATCGAGATACCCGCCAAGCGCAGAAAATGGCGTAACTATATCGAGATTATCGGGGCTGCCGAGAACAACTTGAAAAATGTGGATGTGAAGATTCCTTTGGAGATTTTCACGGTGGTGACTGGCGTCAGCGGTTCCGGCAAGAGCACCCTCATCAAGAACATCCTCTACCCTGCCTTGAAGCGTATGCTCAACGAGACAGCCGAGAAACCCGGACGGCACAGTCGTATCAATGCCGACCTGAACAAACTCAACGATGTGGTCATGGTGGACCAGAACCCCATCGGCCGCTCCACCCGTTCCAATCCCGTAACCTATATCAAGGCTTACGACCTCATTAGAGACCTATATGCAGACCAGCCCTTGGCCAAGCAACGCAATTACAAGTCTGGCTTTTTCTCGTTCAACAGTCCTGGTGGGCGTTGTGAAGAATGCGAAGGCGAAGGTGTGGTGCACATCGAGATGCAGTTCATGGCCGATGTTGACCTGGTTTGCACGGAATGTGGCGGTTCCCGCTTCAAAGAGGAAGTTTTGGACATTAAAGTTGGGGACAATACCATCAGCGACATCCTGAATATGACTATCAACCAGGCAATTGAGTTCTTCCAGTCGCTGCCCAAACAGAAAATCATCGACAATATCATAGCCCGCCTGAAGCCATTACAAGATGTTGGTTTAGGTTATCTTAAGATGGGGCAATCTTCCTCTACCCTTTCCGGCGGTGAGGCACAGCGTGTCAAGTTGGCCTACTACCTGTCGTTGGGCAGCAACCAGCAGAACACTTTATTTATCTTTGATGAGCCCACCACTGGCTTGCACTTCCACGATATCCACAAACTGTACGAGGCCTTCAACCGACTGATAGAGAAAGGCAACTCCATCTTGGTGATTGAACATAATCTTGAGCTGATCAAGTGTGCTGACTGGGTAATTGACTTAGGTCCAGAAGGTGGCGACCAAGGAGGACGGGTTGTTTTTGAAGGCAAGCCTGAAGACCTTGTCAAGAGCAAGAAATCGCATACAGGGCAAGCGTTGCAGGGAAAGGTCTAAGCTGCTATGATGGTGGATTTTTCCGTTTTTTTGGAGGAAAAACATTGAGAATTAACAATTAACAATTTACAATTAATAACTAACAGATTGATTTACAAAAAGATACATTCCAAAAGAATTTTTCATTTTTTTTTATCAGGAAAGTAAAAAAGTTGTATCTTTGCAACCTCAAAAGACGATGACCAATGGTGTAATGGTAGCACTACAGTTTTTGGTACTGTCTGTCTAGGTTCGAATCCTGGTTGGTCAACTCAGCGAACTCTCACTTCTA
>JAEEGH010000873.1_pt1 | contig 92461 bp, 79 predicted proteins | sample 9134181 | NCBI WGS metagenome assembly JAEEGH01 (sample SAMN16246544, study PRJNA631951) | gut metagenome | biome: gut microbiome; feature: rumen; material: DP-attached | host: Bos | place: Iran: Karaj | collected 2018-10 | reverse complement strand
TTTGAGCAGGGACTGTGCGGGCCTGAAGAGCCTGACCGAATGGCAGGAGAAGCGTAAGGAATACGAAGCGCATTTGGGGCAAACAAATACCGCAGGACAGGAGTCCTGCGGCATCAATCTCATGACGGCCCATGGTTCCAAGGGGCTGGAATTTGAATCCGTGTTCCTGCCGGACTGCAACGAAGGGGTGTACCCCTACGGCAGAATGCCGGAGGATCGGATCGTTCAAGAAGAGCTGCGATTATTTTACGTGGCCATGACCCGGGCAAAGGACCGGCTGGAGATGTATTATCTCACGGGCACCAAGGAACGGCCCCGGATCCCTTCCCGATTTTTGCAGCCACTGCTGGGAAATGCAGACTTCCGGGATTGCATCGCATAGGGCGCGGGGATTATTCCTCCTCGGAATCCTCAGCGTCCACCAGCTCGTCGAACTCACAGGAGTCAAGGTACTCGTCGAAGGCATCGGATGCCCGCTCGTACTCCTCCTCGTCGTCGATGTAGGTCAGTTCAGGCTCTTCGTTGGGATCGTCAGGATTCTCGCTGTAGCGGTAGATCCAAACATCCCCTGCCTCGCCCACGCTGGTCTCGCTGGTGGGGAGCAGTGCGATATAGTCCCTGCCCTCCATTTCAAAGATGGTAACAATGGCGCATTCAACGCTCTCGCCGTTATCCAGCTCCAGGCTGACGGTCATTTCTTCTTCTGCGATCTGATCTCTGGATGCCATAATGGTCCTCCTTATAGGTGAATTGTACGGTACAGCTCCATTTTAATCGGTTGCTGATTTTCTTGCAATACGGTATAATTGTAACGATTTTATGCACAATTCTGCGTATAGGGATATAGGAGATTTATGAGTAATCAATCCTGGACGACAATGAGTTATCTGCAGGGCAGTTATCCGGATCGGGACGGAGTGACTTTTGTACTCCTTTCGGATGCGGCGGACTGCGAGGTATTGCTGTACGATAAACAGGGAAAAACCTTGACGGAGCGCCATTCCTTTGCGAAGGGACAGCGATACGGTGCGGTGCAGATGCTGCATCTTCCCGGCGTGAAGAGCAGTCGGATCTCCTATACCTTTTCCTGCGGCGGCATAGAAGTGGAAGATCCTCTGGCCAAGGGATTTTTGAAGCTATCTGACGGCGGTGTCAGAAAAGCCGTTTTCCCTGATTTTTCCTATGACTGGCAGGGCGACCGGCATGTGCGTCATCCCTTCGAGGACAGCATCTGGTATCAGCTCCATGTCAAAGGCTTTACCGCATCTGCTTCCTCTCATGTGAAAAAGCGCGGAACCCTTGCGGGACTCCGTGAGAAGATCCCTTACTTAAAAGAGCTGGGGGTCAATACCCTTTGCCTGCAGCCTATCTATGATTTTGAAGAGACCATCACCGATAAGAATCAGCAGGAAGTGGTGACGGGTAAGACCAATTACTGGGGCTATGCTCCCGGCAGATATTTTGTTCCGAAGCCTTCCTACATCGGCACGGGAGATGCGGTGAAGGAGATCTGCGACCTGGTCCGTGATCTGCATGCTGCAGACATGGAAGTGATCCTGCAGTTCTATTTTGACAAGGATGCGCCGGAGGCCATGATCCTGGCGGTGCTCCATTACTGGGTCCTGAACTATCACATCGACGGCTTCCATCTGGTGGGTGAGCAGATCCCCATGGGCGGTCTGTCCATGGATCCGCTGCTGGCGGAGACAAAGCTCCTGTGCGATCACCTGGAAGGGGTTCCCGGCCTGGGAGGCGCTTCCTACGACTATACGAAGCAGCGCCGCATCGGCCTGTATCAGGAGGATTATCAATATCCTGCAAGACGGCTCCTCAAAGGAGACGAGGGGACTCTGGCATCTTTCCTGGGGATCCAGAAGGCAGAGCCCGCGGGCTACGGACGGATCAATTACCTTACCAGCTACCGCGGCTTTACCATGGCGGATCTGGTGAGCTACGACAAAAAGCACAACGAAGAAAACGGCGAGGAAAACCGGGACGGCAGCAATTACAACTTCAGCTGGAACTGCGGCGAGGAAGGACCTACCCGGAAAGCGAAGGTTCTGGCACTGCGGGAGCAGCAGCTGCGGAATGCATTTTTCCTGCTGATGACCTCCGCGGGCACTCCCATGTTTTTCATGGGCGATGAATTCGGGAATTCCCAGAAGGGAAACAACAATCCCTATTGCATCGATTCGAAAGTGACCTGGCTGGACTGGAAGGATCAGGAGAAAAATGCTGCGCTCTATACGTTTGTGAAGGAGATGATCGCTTTCCGTAAGGCACACCCCATCCTCCACACGGGACGGGAGCTGTCCATGCTGGATGCGGATCACACCGGATTCCCGGATCTGTCCTACCACGGCGAGAGCGCCTGGAGAGCGGCCATGGATCATTATTCCAGAACCGTGGGAATCCTGTATTGCGAGAACTACGCAGGAGGAGAAGCGGTCCGGAAAAAGAGCGAGCCTGCACTTTTGTACCTGGCCCTGAACCTGTACTGGAAGGATCAGAACCTGGCACTGCCGAAGGCACCGAAGGGATACGTCTGGAAGGGAGTATTTTCCACGATTCCCGGAGAAGAGGCGCCGGAGGTATCGGCTGACCTGACACTTCGCATGCCTCCCAGGACCATCGGTGTCTACCGCCTGGAAGCTGCGCCTGTGAAAAACACGAAGAGCAAATGAGTACTTGGAAGAATTTTTGGGGACATTTCAGAACGGTCTCCAGACATCGCAGATATGTGAGAAGAGGGTGCTTTAAGGTGGGCCTGTATTTTCAGGGCCTGACCCATGACCTGTCCAAATACAGCCCTACGGAATTCCTGGTGGGAGTCCGTTACTATCAAGGGAACCGGAGTCCCAACAACGCAGAAAGAGAAGCCATCGGATATTCTTCCGCATGGCTTCATCATCAGGGGCGCAACAAGCACCATTATGAGTATTGGATCGATTACAATCCCAGGGGCAGAGAGCCGGGGGAGCCGACGCTGGCGCCTGTTCCCATGCCGGACCGTTACATCGCTGAGATGATCATGGACCGGATCGCGGCCTCCAAAGTCTACATGGGAGATGCCTACACCGACAGATGTCCTCTGGATTATCTGTGTGACCGGATCGAGCGGACGCCGGTGCATCCGGAGACTCTGGCGAAATTAAAGCATTACCTGGAGCTCCTGGCGGAGGAAGGGGAAGATGTGACCTTCCGCCGGATCAAAGAGGAGCTGGTGAAGGGAAAGAAAACAAAATAAGGCGCTGATCGGACGATGTACCTCAGTTGTAGAAATCCTTCAGGTACTGCAGTCTGGCACTCTGGTTCACCAGCAGCGCATCCAGAACGGTGATGGCACACATGGCTTCCATCACCACAACGGCTCTGGGAATGATCACGGGATCGTGTCGCCCCGCAATGGTGAGGGTGACGGAATCCCCGTTTTTGTTTACGGTTTCCTGAGGGGAGAAGATGGAAGGGGTGGGCTTTACGGAGGCTCTGACCAGAATGTCGGTGCCGTCGCTGATGCCTCCCAGAATACCTCCGCTGTGATTGGTGGTCTTGGTCACCTTACCGTTCTCCGTGGTGAAGGGATCGTTGTTCTCCCTGCCGGTGAGGGTGCTGACCGCGGTGCCGTCGCCGATCTCCACGGCTTTCACCGCTCCGATGCTCATGACTGCGGAGGCCAGAAGGGCGTCCAGCTTGTCAAATACCGGGTCTCCCACGCCTGCGGGCATGTGGCGGATGACACATTCCATGGTGCCGCCCACGGAGTTTTTCTCGGCAGCCATTTTTTTCACATATTCGGTGGCTTCTCTGTCCGCCTCGGCATCGGGCATGGCGGTGGGACAGGAGAGGACCTGCTCTCTGGAATAGATACCTTCCCGGATTTTTACGGGACCGATGGAGGAGGTGTAAGCCTCCACGGAGATGCCCAGCTCGGAAAGGATCTTGGAGGCGATGGCGCCTGCTGCCACCCGGCCGATGGTCTCTCTGCCGGAGGAGCGTCCGCCGCCGCGGTAATCTCGGATGCCGTATTTAGCATCATAGCAGTAATCTGCGTGACCGGGACGGTAGGTGTCCTTCATCTCTCCGTAATCGGAGGAGCGCTGGGAAGTATTTTCCACCATGAGACTGATGGGAGCGCCGGTGGTGACGCCCTCAAAGACGCCGGAGAGGATCTTTACTTTATCCGCTTCGCTTCTGGGGGTGGAGAGGGGCGATGCCCCGGGCTTTCTGCGGTCCAGGAAGACCTGAATGTCCTCCTCGCAAAGGGTCAGTCCCGCGGGACAGCCGTCAATGACGACACCCAATGCGGGGCCGTGGGACTCCCCCCAGGTGGTGATTCTGAAGATTCTTCCGAAACCGGATCCGGCCATGGCAATGCTCCTTTCAGGGCGAAATGTATTTTTACGCATTTTTGCGAATGAATTCTCAATCAGTATACTGAAAACGGCTCTAAAGGTCAAAGCCGTGTTTTTCAAAAATCCTCTGTATTTTTACGATGCATGTGCTAGAATAGAATCAACTATGGAATGCAGGAGGTGCATCATGCCAAAGGAAGTAAAATACGTTGCTTACGTGTCTTCTTATACCCAGGGGCATAATCACGGGATCAAGGTTTATGATGTGGATATGAAGGCAGGTCGTTTCATCGAGAAGGATAAGGTGGAGATTACCAATTCCTCCTATGTCACCATTTCTCATAACCGGAAGTATCTGTATTCCATCACGGACATGGGCGTTGAGGCTTATACCATCCAGCCCGACGGAACCTTAAAGATCATCAACTACGCGCCCATCAACGGCATGCGCGGCTGCTATATTTCCACGGATTACACCGACAGATATCTCTTTGTTGCGGGCTACCATGACGGTAAGCTGACGGTGCTCCGACTGAAGGACGACGGCTCCGTGGGTGCCATCACCGACGAGATCTATCATAAGGGACTGGGGAGCATGGTGGAGCGAAACTTCCGCCCTCACATCAACTGCGCCCGCATGACCCACGACAACCGCTTCCTGCTGGTGGCAGACCAGGGCACGGACCACGTGAATGTCTACAACCTGGATACCAAGAGCGGCAAGGTGCGCCTGGTGGACATCATCCGTTGCGACATCGAGGCAGCACCCCGTCATATCAAGATCTCCAAGGACGGCAAGTACATCTACATCGTGAACGAGCAGGAATGCACCATCGACGTGCATTCTTACAAATACAAGGACGGCCTTCCCGTTTTCGAGAAGATCCAGTCCGAGAAGATCGTAAAGATGGAGCAGGGCAGCACCTATGCAGCCAGCGCTCTGAGCTTCTCCGAGGATTACAAGTATCTGCTGACATCTCTTGCGGGAGACAATTCCGTGGCGGTCTTTGATGTGGATCAGGAGTCCGGACGCATCACCCGGAACTTCCTGCTTCCCATTGCGGGTGAGTACCCGAAGGATGCGGAGATCTTCCCCAACAACAAGTTCCTGGTCTCCCTGAACCACGAGACCAATACCATGACCTTCTTCTCCATTGACCTGGAGGCACATACCATGGTTCTGAACGGACGCCCCGTTCCCGTGAACCAGCCAAACTGTATCATCTTCCACGCACTTTCCTAAGGACACCTTATGTTTAAGAAGACGCTGCGCGAGCGGGTCCGTTCCCGTCTCATCCGTTTTGGCAGGAAAAACAAAATATGTTACATTCCCGCTCTGGTAGCGCTTTGCGTAACAGGCTTTGCCTTTCGTCTCTGGGATCTGCTGGTGGGGAACACCAAAAAACTGGGCATGACTCTGGTGTCATGTATGTTCTTTGTGATCTACAGCAGCTTCTCCTTCCCAAGCTTCATCGGTACCCAGAATATCACGGGTTCCATCAATTTCGGCGAGATCGACAGCAGTGTCAGACTGGCTGACGAGGAGGAGATCGATACGGCTCTGGTGTCCGAGGAGGTGACCCAGGAGCTCTCCACCGAGAGCCGGGAGCTGACGGCCGGATTCCATACCGGAGACATGGAGCGTTTTGACGCAGGCGACATTCTGGCGGACCTGGAGGAGACGGAAAGTGTTCCCGCCAGAAGCCCTGCCGATAATGAGGATCCGGAAGAAGAAATCCCCGTGGAGGACGGCGTACCCGTTTTTTCCGAGGATGATTGGCGCCTGATCCTGGTGAACAAGCAGCATTTCATCCCCGAAGACTATGAATTTCCTCTGGGAACCATCAAGGGGTCCTTACGCTGTGATGAGCGGATCCTGGAGGATCTGCGGGATATGCTGGTGGCTGCCCAGAATGCGGGCGTGCATCTGCAGATCCAGTCGCCGTACCGCACGGAGGACCACCAGAAGGAACTCTTTGAGCGGAAGATCAATTCCTACATGCGCAAGGGCATGTCATATCTGGAAGCATATCAGCTTTCTTCTCAGGCGGTCACGATCCCCAATGCCAGCGAGCATCAGATCGGACTGGCTCTGGACATTGTCACCCCCAGCTATATTTATCTGGATGAAGGCTTCGCGGATACCGAGGCCGGTATTTGGCTTGAGAAAAATGCCATGAATTACGGTTTCATCCTTCGGTATCCCAAGGAGAAGGAATATATCACCACGGTGGAATTCGAGCCCTGGCATTTCCGGTATGTGGGCAGGGAGGCTGCCGTCTATATGACGGAAAACGATCTGACCTTGGAGGAGTTCTGGGAGGAAATGTTCTGATGGCGGAATACAGGATCTTAAAAACGGAAGGACGGGCGAAGCGCGCCGAGTTCAAAACGGTGCACGGTACCGTCCAGACCCCTTTGTTTATGAATGTGGGCACCGTGGGTGCCATTAAGGGAGCCGTTTCTACCCAGGATCTGGAGGAGATCGGCTGCCAGGTGGAGCTTTCCAATACCTATCACCTGCATGTCCGCACCGGGGACAAGGTGATCCGGGAACTGGGAGGACTTCATACTTTTATGGACTGGCATCGTCCGATCCTGACGGACTCGGGTGGGTTTCAGGTATTTTCCCTGGCAGGCCTGCGAAAGATCAAGGAGGAAGGGGTTACCTTCCATTCCCATATCGACGGACGGCTGATCTTCATGGGCCCCGAGGAGAGCATGCAGATCCAGTCCAATCTGGGATCTACCATTGCCATGGCTTTTGATGAGTGTCCCCCTTCCAAGGCGGAGCGTGCCTATGTGAAGGATTCCATCGACCGTACCGCCAGATGGCTGGTGCGTTGCCGGGATGAAATGAAGCGCCTGAACGGCCTGGAGGGCACCGTGAATCCTCAGCAGCTGCTCTTCGGTATCAACCAGGGCGCGATCTATGATGATCTGCGGATCGAGCATGCAAAGGTGATCCGGGAGCTGGACCTGGACGGCTACGCCGTAGGCGGTCTGGCTGTGGGAGAGAGCCACGAGGAGATGTATCATGTGCTGGAGGAGGTGGTTCCCTACCTGCCCAAGGATCGGCCCACCTATCTCATGGGTGTGGGTACTCCCGCCAACATCCTGGAAAGCGTGGAGCGTGGCGTGGACTTTTTCGACTGTGTTTACCCTTCCCGCAACGGCAGACACGGTCATGTCTACACAAAGCACGGCAAGCTGAACCTCATGAATGCCAGATTCGAGAAGGACATGCGTCCCATCGAGGAGGGCTGTCAGTGTCCCGCCTGTCGCAGATACAGCAGAGCCTACATCCATCACCTGCACAAGGCGAAGGAGATGCTGGGACTGCGCCTCTGCGTATTGCATAACCTGTATTTCTATAATCATATGATGGAAGAAATCAGGGATGCGCTGGATGCGGGGACCTTTGCGGAGTACAAGAAGGCGACTCTGGCGGGATTCGAGGCAGGAGAGGACGCGTAATAACGCACCCGTGAAAGTGAAAATCTGCATCGGTAAAACATCTTGCCGATTACGGGCGGATTGTGTATGATACTTATTGTTTTAGATTTTAGAAACGGAGGCTTTTGAAATGATTCTTTTGACGGATACTGCCGCTGCTGCGGGCAATGCTACCGGCAGCCTGATCAGTATGGTTGCCATTTACGGTGTGCTGATCTTTGCAATGTGGTTCTTCTTTATGAGACCCCAGAGCAAGGAGAAGAAGCGCCTGGCTGAGATGCTGAGCAATCTGGAGTGTGGTGATTGCGTTCTTACCACTTCCGGTTTTTACGGTATCATCATCGACATCTCCGATGACACTGTCATCGTAGAGTTCGGTAACAACAAGAATTGCCGTATCCCCATGGATAAATCGGCCATCAGCAAGGTCGAGAAGGCAAATGCAGGTGAATAATCATTCATAACATTGCATAAAAGTGACGGGCAGATTCGCAGAGTCTGCCCGTTCTTTTATGCATTTTTACGATATACAAGAGACTTGAAAAAGTAGCCCCGTATGCTATTATTTATGTAATGCGCTCTTTCGCGCTAAAGCAAAAGGAGAATACGCCATGGAACTGAAGATTACCTGCATTCCCGGCGACGGGATCGGGCCGGAGATCGTAGCCCAGGCCAAGAAAGTACTGGATAAGGTGGGAGAAGTATACGGCCACCGGATGCATTACACGGACATTCTGATGGGCGGTGCGTCCATTGATGCCTGCGGCGAGCCTCTGACGCAGGAGGCCATTGATACCGCAAAGGCGGCGCAGGCAGTTCTGATGGGTTCCATCGGTGGAAATACATCCACTTCCCCCTGGTACAAGCTTCCTCCCGAGAAGCGTCCGGAGGCGGGACTCCTTCGGATCCGCAAGGAACTGAACCTCTTTGCAAACCTGCGTCCTGCAGTACTCTACGAGCAGCTGGCTGCTGCCTGCCCTCTGAAGGAGGAAATCAGTTCCAAGGGCTTTGACCTGCTGATCATGCGGGAGCTTACCGGCGGTCTGTATTTCGGCGAGCGCAAGACGGTGACGGAGAACGGTGTTCGGAAGGCCATCGATACCCTGACCTATACCGAGGAAGAGATCAGACGCATTGCCATCAAGGGCTTTGACATCGCACAGAAGCGCCGCAAGAAGGTGACCAGTGTGGACAAGGCCAATGTGCTGGATTCCTCCAGACTCTGGAGAAAGGTTGTGGAAGAGGTGGCGGTAAACTACCCTGATGTGACTCTGGAGCATATGCTGGTGGACAACTGTGCCATGCAGCTGGTCCGGGATCCTTCCCAGTTTGACGTGATCCTCACCGAGAACATGTTCGGTGATATCCTTTCCGACGAAGCCAGCATGGTGACCGGCTCCATCGGAATGCTGTCCAGTGCCAGCCTGAATGATACGAAGTTCGGACTCTACGAGCCCAGCCACGGCTCCGCACCGGACATCGCAGGTCAGGACATTGCAAATCCCATTGCAACCATTCTCAGCGCTGCCATGATGCTGCGGTTTTCCTTCGATCTGGACAAGGAAGCGGATTCCATCGAGAATGCGGTGAAGTCCGTACTGAAGGCAGGTTACCGCACCGGAGACATTTACTCCGAAGGAATGGTAAAGACCGGCTGCAATCAGATGGGAGATTTAATCTGTGACTACATTAAGTAACAGGGGATTTGGGCCGAAATGCGAGAGTTTCGAAGAAACGGAGCATTTCGGTAATATATCATATCGGAGGTATAAATCATGAGAAGTGATTCCGTAAAGGTGGGAGACGCACAGGCGCCCCACAGAAGTCTTTTCAATGCACTGGGTATGACGAAGGAGGAGCGGGAGCGTCCTCTTATCGGCATCGTCTGTTCCTATAATGAGATCGTTCCGGGTCACATGAACCTGGACAAGATCGCAGAGGCTGTAAAGCTGGGCGTTGCCATGGCGGGCGGCACTCCCGTGATCTTCCCCGCCATCGCGGTCTGCGACGGAATCGCCATGGGCCATGTGGGAATGAAGTATTCCCTGGTGACCAGAGACCTGATCGCCGACAGTACGGAGTGTATGGCAATGGCACACGGCTTTGACGGTCTGGTGTGCATCCCCAACTGTGACAAGAACGTGCCCGGCCTTCTGATGGCTGCGGCCAGAGTGAATATCCCCACGGTCTTTGTATCCGGCGGCCCCATGCTGGCAGGTCACGTCAAGGGCCAGAAGCGCAGCCTTTCCTCCATGTTTGAGGCGGTGGGCAGCGTCGCTGCAGGCAAGATGACCCATGAGGATCTGGAGGAGTTCGAGGAGAAGGTATGTCCTACCTGCGGCTCCTGCTCCGGTATGTATACCGCTAACTCCATGAACTGCCTGACCGAGGCCATCGGTATGGGCCTGCGCGGTAATGGCACCATTCCTGCTGTTTATTCCGAGCGAATCCGCCTGGCAAAGCATGCGGGTATGAAGGTGGTGGAGCTGGTGCAGAAGAACATCTGCCCCAGAGACATCATGACCCCCGCCGCTTTCCGCAACGCACTGATCGTGGACATGGCCCTGGGGTGCTCTACCAACACCATGCTGCACATCCCCGCCATCGCCAAGGAAGCAGGCGTGGATCTGAACCTGGATATGGCAAATGAGCTCTCCGCCATCACCCCGAACCTGTGCCATCTGGCACCTGCAGGTCCCACCTACATGGAGGATCTGAACGAGGCCGGCGGCGTCTATGCGGTGATGAACGAGCTGTCCAAGAAGGGACTGCTGGACCTGACCTGCATGACCGTAAACGGCACCACCATCGGCGAAAACATCGCACCCTGTGTCAACCGTGATCCCGAGGTCATTCGTCCCGTGGAGAATCCTTATTCCGAGACCGGCGGCATCGCCATCCTTCGCGGTAATCTGGCACCCGATTCCGGCGTTGTGAAGCGCTCCGCAGTGGCTCCCGAGATGCTGGTACACGAAGGCCCTGCAAGAGTCTTTGACTGTGAAGAAGATGCCATCGCTGCCATCAAGGGCGGAAAGATCGTGGCAGGTGACGTGGTCGTCATCCGTTACGAGGGACCGAAGGGCGGCCCCGGCATGAGAGAAATGCTCAATCCCACCTCCGCCATTGCGGGCATGGGCCTGGGCAGCACCGTAGCACTGATCACCGACGGAAGATTTTCCGGCGCATCCCGCGGCGCTTCCATCGGGCATGTATCCCCCGAAGCTGCAGTGGGCGGTCCCATCGCTCTGGTGGAAGAGGGAGATATCATCTCCATTGATATTCCCGCAAACCGTCTGGAAATGAAGGTTTCCGACGAGGTGCTGGCAGAGCGCAGAGCAAAGTGGCAGCCCAGAGAGCCTAAGGTGAAGACCGGTTACCTGGCACGCTACCGTGAGCTGGTTACCAGCGGTAATCGCGGCGCAGTGCTGGAAGTTCCCGGCAAGCAGGCATAAAAATACACCCGGAGGAATGAGAGAAACACTATGGAATTAAACGGTTCTGAAATTGTAGTGGAATGCCTGAAGGAGCAGGGCGTTGATACGGTCTTCGGTTATCCCGGAGGCGCGATCCTGAATATTTATGATGCGCTGTACAAGCACAGCTCCGAGATCCGTCACGTGCTCACCAGCCATGAGCAGGGTGCGGCACATGCTGCGGACGGTTATGCCAGAGCCACCGGCAAGGTGGGCGTCTGCATGGCTACCTCCGGCCCCGGTGCCACCAATCTGGTCACCGGTATCGCTACCGCATTTATGGATTCCATTCCTATCGTTGCCATCACCGCTAATGTGACCCTGCCACTTCTTGGCAAGGACAGCTTCCAGGAGGTGGACATCGCAGGTGTGACCATGCCCATCACGAAGCACGGTTACATCGTGAAAAATGTGGAGGACCTGGCTCCTACACTGCGGAAGGCATTTACCATCGCCAGAACCGGCAGACCCGGCCCTGTGCTGGTGGATATCACCAAGGATGTGACTGCGGCTGTTTGTGAGTTTACCCCTCAGCCCGTGGCGAACCGCGTGGCAGACAGCAAGTATACGGAAAGCGACCTGACCCAGGCTGCGGAGATGCTTTGCAAGGCGAAGAAGCCCTACCTTATGGTGGGCGGCGGAACCATTCTTTCCGGCGCATTTGATGAGGTGGCAGCCCTGGCTGAGCTCCTGGATGCACCTGTGTGCGATACCCTGATGGGCAAGGGCGGCTTCGACGGCCACTCCGACCGCTACACCGGTATGCTGGGTATGCACGGTACCAAGAGCTCCAATCTGGGTGTTTCCGAGTGTGACCTGCTGGTGGCGCTGGGCGCCAGATTTTCCGATCGTGTCATCGGTAATCCCAAGACCTTCGCAAAGGATGCGAAGATCCTGCATATCGACATCGACGCAGCGGAGATCAACAAGAACATCCGCTCCGACCTGAGCCTTGTGGGAGACCTGAAGGAAGTGCTTACCGCACTGAATCAGCGTGTGACCAAGCAGAATCATCCCGATTGGATGGCACACATCGCAGACCTGAAGGCAAAATTCCCTCTGAAGTACGACGAGAGCCGTCTGTCCTGCCCTTACGTCATCGAGAAGATCGACGAGGTAACGGAAGGCAAGGCCATCATTACCACGGACGTGGGCCAGCACCAGATGTGGGCTGCCCAGTTCTATCGTTATTCCAGACCCAGGACATTCCTGTCCTCCGGCGGTCTGGGAACCATGGGCTACGGCCTGGGTGCCTGCATCGGCGCACAGGTGGGACGGCCTGATGACATTTGTATCAATATTGCCGGCGACGGATGCTTCCGCATGAACATGAATGAGCTGGCTACTGCTTCCCGCTACGGCATTCCCATCATCCAGGTGGTGATCAATAACCACGTACTGGGCATGGTACGTCAGTGGCAGACCCTTTTCTACGGGAAGCGTTATTCCCAGACCATCCTGGAGGACCAGGTGGACTATTGCAAGGTGGCGGAAGCGCTGGGATGCGCTGCCATCCGTGTCACCGAGAAGGATGAGGTGGAGCCTGCCATCCGCAAGGCCATCGAGCTGAAAAAGCCCGTCCTCATCGAGTGCGTCATCCCCGAGGATGACAAGGTATTCCCGATGGTTCCTGCGGGATCCCCCATCAGTGATGCTTTTGATGCCGACGATCTGGCTGCAAAAGGAGAGTAAATTTGCCGAAGTCCAAAGCAGGCGAACTTCATATCGGCCTGTGGTTCCTGGGAGCGATACTGATCCTGGGAACGATGGTATATTTGGGCGTTGCGTTGATGCTCTACGATACCTTTTTGCCCGGCACCTGGATCAACAACGTGTATTGCACGGGGCTGACGGTGCAGGAGGCGGACGGACTGCTACGTGGCAGCATGATGCGCCCCACCATGACGGTGCTTTACGGTGAGGAGGAGTATAACATCGAGTTTCCGGCGGGAAGCTATGCCTGTGATTTTACCGGAAGTCTCCAGGAATATCGTCGGGAGGAAAACTGTCTGCGGTGGCCCCTGGCCATGATCGCGGGACAGACCAGAGTGACCATTGCACCCGATTTTGCCTTAAGCGATGACAATCTCCTGGAACAGTGGGAAAATCTTCCCTTTGTGAAGGCGGACAGGGACATCGACAGAACCCTGCGGCTGGAGTACAGCGAGAAGAAGGGCTACACCCTCTACAACGGACTGGTATCCAGACTGAAAGCAGATCAGGCAAAAGCGGATTTTCTGGCTGCTGCCCACAGCGGAGTCGTGTTATTTACGGTGGATGACAGTTACTACGAGGATGTGAGCCTGTCCGAAGCGGACACGGAATGCACCAGACTTTACGAGAAGATCGAAGCCTTCCAGAACTGTGACCTGGTGTATGACATGGGTGCCGAGCAGATCGCCATGGAGCCCGGCATTATGGCAGGTTTTCTGCTGAAGGAAAACGGTGTTCCCTACGAGAATGAATTCGGGAATCTGGCCATCGACTACGACGCTGCGGATGTTTATCTGTCCGATCTGCTGGATAAATACACCACCTACGGCAAACCCAGGGAATTTGTCACCAGCCTGGGAGACGTGGTGACGGTGAAGGGCGGTACCTACGGCACTTCCTTTGACACCAAAGCGGAGCTGGATTTTTTCCGGGAAGCCCTGACGAATCCTCAGTATTTTGACGGAGAGCCCACGGCACATACGCCGAAGTACAAAAAAGAGCCCTATGTCAGGGGGCTGGATGATCTGGGCAACACCTACATCGAGGTGGATATGACCAACCAGAAGGCTTATGCCTATGTGAAGGGCGAGCTGCTGCTGGAATCGGATGTGGTCACCGGCAACCGGGGCTGCACCCCCGAGGGAACGGATTACATTTATTTCAAGCAGAAAAACCGGACCCTCATCGGACCGGACTATCGGACCTTTGTGTACTACTGGATGGCGGTGAATGAACATATCGGTCTCCACGACGCCACCTGGCGGAGCAAATTCGGAGGAAATATTTACATGGGAAACGGCTCCCACGGATGTATCAACATGCCGAAGAAAGTGGCCGCAACCCTGTATGAAACCTACGAAGTAGGCACTCCCGTGATCCTGTACTATCGTAAGTAAACCAAATTCAGGTTTATAGTTTTATGAGTTGACGAATTAAAGTGTAAAAGCTATTCTAATCATTAAGCTTTTCTATTAAACAACCAGGAGGAATGAAAAAATGGCAAGAGTGTACAACTTTTCCGCAGGCCCCGCTGTTCTGCCCGAGGAGGTTCTCAGGGAGGCAGCCGATGAGATGCTGGATTATCAGGGATCCGGTATGTCCGTAATGGAGATGAGTCACCGATCTAAGGTGTACGATCAGATCATTAAGGACGCTGAGAAGGATCTTCGCGATCTGATGAACATCCCCGATAATTACAAGGTTCTGTTCCTGCAGGGAGGCGCAAGCCAGCAGTTTGCCATGATCCCCATGAACCTGATGAAGAATAAGAAGGCCGGCTACATCGTTACCGGTCAGTGGGCAAAGAAGGCATTCCAGGAGGCAAAGCTTTACGGTGAGGCTGTGGAGCTGGCATCCTCCGCAGACCAGACCTTCTCCTATATCCCCGATTGCAGCGATCTGCCCATCACCGACGATATGGACTATGTCTATATCTGCGAGAACAACACCATCTACGGCACCAAGTACAAGACCCTTCCCAACACCAAGGGCAAGACCCTGGTTGCGGATGTGTCCAGCTGCTTCCTTTCCGAGCCCGTGGATGTGACCAAGTACGGCGTGATCTACGGCGGCGTTCAGAAGAATGTGGGCCCCGCAGGCGTAGTCATCGTCATCATCCGTGAGGATCTCATCACCGAGGATGTGCTTCCCGGCACTCCCACCATGCTTCGTTACAAGATCCATGCGGACAACGATTCCCTGTACAATACCCCTCCCTGCTACGGCATCTACATCTGCGGCAAGGTATTCAAGTGGCTGAAGAAGATGGGCGGCCTGGAGGCTATGAAGAAGCGCAACGAGGAGAAGGCACAGATCCTGTACGATTTCCTGGATCAGAGCAAGCTCTTCAAGGGCACCGTCCGCAAGGAGGACCGTTCCCTGATGAACGTTCCCTTCGTTACCGGCAACGAGGAGCTGGATGCGAAGTTCGTCAAGGAAGCTACCGCTGCAGGATTTGTTAACCTGAAAGGTCACCGTACCGTCGGCGGTATGAGAGCCAGCATCTACAATGCAATGCCCAAGGAGGGTGTTGAGAAGCTGGTGGCATTCATGAAGGAATTCGAGGCGCAGAACGCATAAAAGCGCCCCGTGAATGAAGGAGGAGAAAATGTACAAGATTCATTGCCTTAATCCCATTGCACAGGTGGGTCTTTCCAGACTGCCCGATGATTTTCCTTTGACCGAGAAGGTCGATGAGGCATCCGGTATCCTGGTACGCAGTGCTTCCATGCATGAGATGGAGCTTCCCGATTCCCTGCTGGCAGTGGCCAGAGCAGGTGCGGGTGTCAACAACATCCCTCTGGATAAGTGCGCAGAGAAGGGTATCGTGGTCTTCAATACTCCCGGCGCAAATGCCAACGGCGTGAAGGAGCTGGTCATCGCAGGTATGCTGCTGGCTGCCCGTGACGTGGTAGGCGGTATCGAGTGGGTGAAGTCTGCAAAGGGCGACGATGAGATCGCAAAGACCGCTGAGAAGGAGAAGAAGAAGTTTGCCGGCACCGAGCTGGCAGGCAAGAAGCTGGGTGTCATCGGCCTGGGCGCCATCGGTGTCAAGGTTGCAAACACCGCGCTTTCCCTGGGAATGGATGTTTACGGCTATGATCCTTATCTGTCCGTGAACGCTGCATGGAGCCTGAAGAGAGACGTTAAGCATGTGGAGAAGGTAGAAGACATCTACACCACCTGCGACTACATCACCATTCATGTGCCCCTTCTGGACAGCACCAAGGGCATGATCGGCAGAGACGCCATCTCCATGATGAAGGACGGCGTTGTGGTGCTGAACTTCGCAAGAGACCTGCTGGTTGTTGAGGGCGACATGATCGAGGCTCTGAAGAACGGCAAGGTTAAGCGTTATGTGTCCGATTTCCCGAATCCCACCACCGCAGGCGCGGAGGGTGTGATCCTGACCCCTCACCTGGGCGCAAGCACCGAGGAGTCCGAGGACAATTGCGCAGTGATGGCTGCAGACGAGATCTCCGATTATCTGCTGAACGGCAACATCCGCAATTCCGTGAACTACCCTGTATGTGACATGGGCGTCTGCACCAAGGTTGGCAGAATCGCCGTGTTCCACAAGAACATCGCCAACATGATCACCCAGTTCACCGCTATCATCGGTGCTGAGGGCATCAACATCTCCGACATGACCAACAAGTCCAGAGGAGATTATGCTTACACCATGATGGATGTGGAGAGCCCCGCCACCGAAGCGCTGGTGGAGAAGCTGACTGCAGTGGACGGCGTCTTCCGTGTCCGCGTTGTGAAGTAAGAGATCGGCAAAATAAGAACGGAGCAGGGAGGATCAATGTCTCTGCTCCGTTTTGTTGCACCAACCCGGCAATCGGTTGCCGTGCTTGCACGAGCAGAGATTTGCCGGGTGCAAGAACATGGAGCACGAAGTGCGGAATGTTTGTGTGCAAAAAATCGAGTAGGCGTCAGCCTACTCGATTGTATTTTCCGGTGATGAACTGCCGCCCCTGCAAGGGCCGCATGCTTATCGATAGAGAAGAGGCGGGTTGCCGTCATCCCCGTCATTTAAGTCTTTCAGGGCTTCCCGCATTTTGCTGTCTCTGTCCATGGCTGCTTCGCTGGCCAGATCCATGTAGCGGATGAAGATGTCCTGAAGTTCACATCCCTGCTCGGAAGCGATGGTCTCCATGATGGGACGGAGTGCTTCCAGCTGCTGGGAAACGGGAGTCTTCTGGGGATCGATATCGGGCATGACCTTTTCCGCGTATTCGTTGATGCGGGTCAGCATTGTTCTGTCTTCCTGTGTCATAGGTTACCTCCATGCTTGAGCGCCCCGGGTTCCCGTGTGGATTTCCGCGGCGCTTTGCGTCAGATTTGTTATGCACCCTACTATACCACAATCTCTTCGGATTTCTCAACCCGGACGGAGCGGATCCGGCACTCCCGAAAGTGCCCCGGAAGCAGTACATTATCTTGTGATGTGCCCCATTAAATGATAAAATACATAGATGGGTAAATTTTCCTTAAAGGAGAAGCAAAATGGCGAAATTCAGACCTTTCAGCGCCATCCGTCCCAAGGCCGGGATGGAAGACAAGATTGCGGCGCTGCCTTATGACGTATATAACCGGGAGGAGGCGAAGGCTTTCGTTACGGGGCATCCCGAGTCTTTCCTGGCCATCGACCGTGCTGAGTCCCAGTTCCCGGATGACGTGGACACCTACGACCCGAGAGTCTATGACAAGGCGCGGGATATGATCCTGGAGCGGCTGGAGGACGGCCGTTTCGTACAGGACGAAAAGCCGGGATTTTATCTCTACGAACTGACCATGGACGGCAGGAGCCAGACCGGCGTGGTGGGCTGCGCCTCCATTGAGGATTACGAGAATCAGGTGATCCTGAAGCATGAGAATACCCGTGCAGACAAGGAGCAGGACCGCATCAATCATGTGGGTATCACCGGCATGCAGACCGGCCCCATTTTCCTGGCCTGCCCCGATGACGATGCCCTGAGCGCTGTCATCGACACCGTGAAGGCCCGGACAGCGGATTGCGATTTTACTTCCGAGGACGGCATCAGACACAGAGTCTGGTCAGTCTTTGACGAGGGGGAGATCACAAAGCTCTCCGAGATCTTTGGTACCTTCGAGCATCTCTACATCGCTGACGGTCACCATCGCTGTGCTTCAGCCGTGAAGGTGGGAGAGCGGATGCGGGATGCAAATCCTGCGGACACCGGGGAGGAAGAGTACCACTACTTCCTGAGTGTGGTCTTCCGGCAGAGCGAGCTGAAGATCCTGGATTACAACCGTGTGGTGAAGGATCTGAACGGACTGACTACCGAAGAGTTCCTGGCGAAGGTGGGAGAGTGCTTTACCGTGAGTGCCCCCGAAAGCGCAGCCGTGCGGCCCGCAAAAAAAGGCGAGTTCGGTATGCTGCTGGACGGAAAGTGGTATCGCCTGGAAGCAAAGGATTCCGTGAAGAGCGATGATCCCGTGAAGGGGCTGGATGTGAGCATTTTGCAGGATCATCTCTTAAATCCCATTCTGGGGATTCAGGATCCCAAGACGGATAAACGCATCGATTTCGTGGGAGGCATCCGAGGCCTTGGTGAGCTGGAGCGCCGCACGAAGGAAGATTGCAAGCTGGCATTTTCCATGTATCCTACCTCCATGGAGGAACTGTTTGCGGTGGCGGGAGCCCATCTCCTGATGCCGCCGAAGTCCACCTGGTTTGAGCCGAAGCTCCGCAGCGGCCTGTTCCTGCACCGGATCTCACAGTCAAACACCCCATTCTGATGGGTGTTTGACTCCGCGGGCGTCGCCGAATGGACATGCAAGCATGTCCGCTCGGCTCGTGCCTACGCGAATATAAAATTAAAAGAGGGTAGCCATGAACAAGAAATTGTATAAGCTGATGGATTGGGCATTTATCGAGGAGGTCATCTATTCGGAGTGCAGCAGACCCCAGGATCTGATGGGGCCGCACATCAAGGGAGGCTCCACTCTTCTGCAGACCTTCTTCCCGGGGGCCAGCGAAGTGGCCGTGGAATGGTATGACTATACCGATCCCGAGAACAAGAAGAATTTCGCACAGATGGAGATGGCAGACGAGGAGGGATTTTTCGCGGTACTGCTCCCTGCCAAGACGGTGGGAACCTACACTTACACCGCTACCTTTGAGACTCCCGCGGACGAGGAGAGAGGCACCTTCCAGAAAGTGACGGTCACCACCAGAGACCCCTATTCCTTCCCTTCCCGCCTGAAGAAGGAGCAGATCGATGCTTTTGCTGCAGGAAATCTGGAGAATCTCCGGGATGTGTTTGGTGCACATTATGTGACCCACGCAGGCTGCAAGGGAACCGCCTTTACGGTTTGGGCGCCCGGCGCACTTCGCGTCAGCGTCATCGGTGATTTCAACAACTGGGACGGCAGGAGCCACCAGATGATCCGTCACGGCGACAGCGGCATTTTTGAGATCTTTGTTCCCGGTGCAAAGCCCGGCGACAAGTACCTGTACGAGATCAAGCTTCACCGGGGCCAGCTCCTTTCCAGACTGGATCCTGCAGGCAGTGTGATCTGCCTGGGAGACCGGAAGTGCAATGAGGTGCCTGCAGCGGATGCGAAGAAGGGCACTCCTCTGAAGACGAAATTCACCAAGGGCATCAGCGTCCTTCAGAGCGATAAGGATGCTCTGGCAGAGATGCTGAATGCGGACAGCGATCCTTCCCTCATCGATACTTTCGTGAAGAAGGTCAAAGAGGATCACTTTACTCATGTACAGCTCCGGCCCCTCTGGTACGGTGATAAGGTACCCGGCAGTTTTTATGCATTTGACCCTGCTGTGAGCAGAGAAAAACTGCATCTTCTGACGGATTCCCTGCACAGTGCAGGCATCGGCGTGATCTTCAGTGTGAACGTCAGCTGCTTCTCCAGAGAGAGCAGCGGCCTGTCCGGTTTTGACGGAAGCTGCCTCTATGAGCATCTGGATGCCCGCCAGGGGTTGAGCTATGACAAGAGTGCCTGCCTGTTCCGTTACGATCTGCCCCAGGTGCGGAACCTGCTGACGGGAGCGGTGCTTTCCCTGGCAGAGGATTTCGGCGCCGACGGACTGCGTTTTGAAAATGTGGCTCAGATGCTGTATCTGGACTACGGCAAGGGCGACGGAGAGTGGGTGGCAAATCTCTTCGGTGGCAACGAGAACCTGGATGCCATCGATTATCTTCGGGACCTGATGAAGCGGCTTCATACCCGTTTCCCGAACCTGCTGCGGATCGCAGAGGATTCCTCCTCTCATCCGAAGATCACGGCCTCTGTCTCCGAGGACGGCCTGGGCTTCGATCTGAAGCTGAACCTGCCCTTCTCCGAGAATCTGATCAATTTCCTGTCCATGGATCCTCTGTACCGCGGACAGCACCTCAGTGAGCTCACCAACGATATCGTGTATTCCTTCGTGGATACCTATCTGCTGGGCACCCAGGAAAAGGGAGATGACCTCCTCGGTCAGTTCCCCGGAGATCCTTCCGAGCAGCTGGCAAACCTGCGTCTTGCCATTGCCTACGAGTATGTGCATCCCGGCAAGAAGCTCCTTTCCTACACCGGCTATGAGAAGGCGGAGAGGATGATCTCCGACCTGAACGCTCTCTATGAGAAGCTTCCTGCGCTGTATGTCAGCGACCAGGACAATACGGCCTTTGAGTGGCTCAGCAACATGAACACGGAGCAGTGCTTCCTTTCCTTCCTGCGGAAGACCACGGATCCCGAGGAGATGCTGATGGTGGTGGCGAATTTCTCCGGCATCGGCCAGAGCATTACCACCGGCGTTCCCTACGAAGGCAAGTACCGCGAGCTCTTTAACACCGACGACCTGTCCTACGGCGGCACCGGTGTCCGGAACAAGACCGTAAAGCGGGCGGGCGACATCCAGGCGGATGGCAGAGCCCAGTCCGTGAACATCAAGATGGGACCTTTGAGCCTCGCCATCTTCCAGTTCATCCCTTACACGGAAGAGGAGCTGGCGAAGGTGATCACGGAGCGCATTCGCAGGAATACGCCCCTGAAGAAAAAGAAAAAAGGAAGCGCGAAATAAATGCTTTTGACGGATGTAACGCAAATTGTGGAGACGGTGGAAAAGAATCCCTCCGTGATCCGGGAATGGATCGATCAGATCCCCGGAAAAGCCATGAACCTTGGAATCCGCATCGGGATCTCCCTGGTGATGCTCTTTATCGGCTACTGGGTGGTACGGCTGATCCGCAGGCTCCTGCGGGGTTCCCTTACCAAGGCAAAAGCCGACAGGGGTGTCATCGGATTTCTGGACAGCCTCGTAAAAGCCTGCCTCTATGTGATCCTGTTTTTCCTGGTGGCCCTGAACTTCGGCGTGGACGCTGCCGGTATCGTGGCCTTGCTGGGCTCCGCCGGTGTGGCGATCGGTCTGGCGGTCCAGGGAAGCCTCAGCAACCTGGCGGGCGGCATTCTGATCATGATGTCGAAGCCCTTTACCGTGGGTGACTACATCCAGGAGAGCACTACGAACAAGGAAGGCACCGTAAAGGAGATCTCGCCTTTCTACACCAGGCTCGTAACGGCGGACAACCAGTTTGTGGTGATCCCCAACGGCAGTCTTTCCAATTCCTCCATCATCAACCGCACCAGAGAGCAGAGGCGGAGAGTGGACGTGAACATTTCCGTGGCTTACAGCGCGGATCTGGATCAGACCAGAGAGGTGCTGATGCAGGTGCTGACCGAGAACGAGTTCGTCCTGCCCAACATGGAAATGCTGGTGGCGGTGGACTCCCTGGGAGACAGCGGTGTGCATCTTATCCTGCGGTGCTGGTGCCTCACCGGGAACTATTGGAACTGCAGATTTTCCGTGACGGAAAATGCCAAGAAAGCCCTGGATAAGGCGGGGATCGAGATCCCGTTCCCGCAGGTGGTGGTGCATCACCCGAACGAAAAATAAAACTTGCTTTTAAACCGGAAAATAAGTATAATCATACGAGGTTGCGTAAGAGGCAACCTCGCAGATTTGCTGAAATAGCTCAGTCGGTAGAGCACTTCACTCGTAATGAAGGGGTCGAGGGTTCAAGTCCCTCTTTCAGCTTGGACTCTCCGGCTTTCGAGTCGGAGAGTTTTTCTAAATTCAACCATGCATCAAACTTTTGTTTCTCATGGAGGGATCCTATGGCACAGCTCTGGGGCGGCCGTTTTACCAAGGCCACGGACCAATTGGTATATGATTTCAACGCTTCCATCACCTTTGACAAGCGCCTGATCTTTCAGGATATCTGCGGCAGCATGGCCCATGTGCGGATGCTGGCAAAGCAGGGCGTCCTGACAGGGGAGGACCGGGATGCCATCATCACAGGCCTCGCCGGAATCTACCGGGATGTGACGGAAGGAAAGATCACCATCACCACCGAGTATGAGGATGTTCACAGCTTCTGTGAGGCTGTGCTGACAGAGCGCATCGGCGATGCCGGAAAGCGGCTTCACACCGGCAGAAGCAGAAACGACCAGGTGGCGCTGGATATGCGCCTCTATGTGCGGGGACAGATCGCGGAGACAGACAGTTTGCTCTACGACGTACTGACCACTTTGCAGGATATTATGGAGAAAAACGTGCACACTGTGATGCCCGGATTTACCCACCTGCAAAAAGCCCAGCCCCTGACCCTGGCTCATCACCTGGGCACCTATTTTGAAATGTTCCGCAGAGACAGAGAACGCCTCGCGGATTGCAGTAAGAGACTGAACCTGTGTCCTCTGGGAGCCGGCGCCCTGGCAGGCACCACCTATCCTTTGGACCGGGAGTATACAGCGAAGCTGCTGGGCTTTGACGGAGCCACCAGAAACAGCATGGATTCCGTCTCCGACAGAGATTACCTGCTGGAGTATCTCTTTATCCTGTCCGTCATAGCAATGCACCTTTCCCGTTTTTCCGAGGAGATCATCCTCTGGAACTCCAACGAGTACCGGTTCGTGGAGATCGACGACACCTACTCTACGGGAAGCAGCATCATGCCTCAGAAGAAAAATCCGGACATTGCGGAGCTCCTGCGGGGCAAGACCGGCAGAGTCTACGGCAGCCTGATGGGACTGCTGACTACCATGAAGGGACTGCCTCTTGCGTACAACAAGGACATGCAGGAGGACAAGGAGCAGGCATTCGATTCCATGGACACCGTAAACGGCTGTCTGAAGCTCTTTGACGGCATGCTTTCCTCCATGAAGTTTAACGAAGACAGGATGCGGGAATCCGCCAGCGCAGGATTTACCAACGCTACGGACGCCGCTGATTACCTGGTGGGAAAGGGAATTCCCTTCCGGGATGCTCACCGCTATGTGGGAGAGATGGTCCTGGCCTGCATCGAGAAGGGCTGCGGCCTGGAGGATCTGACCTTAGAGGAGTTCAAAGCCATCTGCCCTGCGGCGGAGCAGGATATTTATTCCGCCATCAGCCTGGAGACCTGTGTGGACAAGCGCCTCACCAAGGGTGCTCCCGGACCGGAAGCCATGGCTGAGGAGCTGAAAGCGGGAAGCACTTACCTGCAGACGGCAAAGCCCCTGACAGATCCCCTGACGGACCTGTGGGAAAGCCTTTCCAAAACAGGCGACTGATGTTTTGTTTTTCTTTGTAACCGTGAAACCAAATTAAAAGTGAAAATAAAGGAGAAAGAGTATGAGCGACAAGTTGAAAGTAGGTATCCTGGGTGGCACCGGTATGGTTGGCCAGCGTTTTATCTCCCTTCTGGAGAATCACCCCTGGTTTGAGGTTGTGACCATCGCAGCCAGCCCCAGAAGTGCGGGCAAGACTTACGAGGAAGCCATCGGCGACCGTTGGAAGATGGATACTCCCATGCCCGAAGCAGTGAAGAAGATCGTGGTGAAGGATGTTTCCAACGTGGAAGAGGTTGCTTCCACCGTTGATTTTGTCTTCAGTGCCGTGGATATGACCAAGGAAGAGATCAAGGCCATTGAGGAAGCTTACGCAAAGACCGAGACTCCCGTAGTCTCCAATAATTCCGCACATCGCTGGACCCCTGATGTTCCCATGGTGATCCCCGAGGTAAATGCGGAGCATACCGCTGTCATCGAGTTCCAGAAGAAGCGTCTGGGCACCTCCAGAGGTTTCGTTGCCGTAAAGCCCAACTGCTCCATCCAGAGCTATGCACCTATTTTCTCCGCATGGAAGCAGCATTTTGAGATCACCCGTTCCGTGGTGACCACCTATCAGGCAATCTCCGGCGCAGGCAAGACCTTCAAGGACTGGCCCGAGATGGTAGGTAACATCATCCCTTACATCGGCGGTGAGGAAGAAAAGAGCGAGAAGGAGCCCCTGCGTATCTGGGGTAAGATCGAGAATGGCGTCATCGTTCCCGCAGAAGGCCCCGTCATCACCTCTCAGTGCATCCGCGTGCCCGTTCTGAACGGTCATACCGCTGCCGTATTTGTGGACTTCAAGGAGAAGCCTGCGAAGGAAGATCTGATCAAGATCGCTACCTCCTTCTCCGGCGAGCCTCAGAAGCTGAATCTTCCCAGCGCTCCAAAGCAGTTCATCCGTTACATGGAGGAGGACAATCGTCCTCAGGTCACCATGGATGTGGACTACGAGCACGGCATGGGCATCAGTTTCGGCAGACTGCGTGAGGACAGCATCTTCACCTATAAGTTCGTGGGTCTGTCCCACAATACCGTTCGCGGTGCAGCCGGCGGCGCAGTGCTTTGCGCAGAGCTGCTGAAGGCTCAGGGGTACATCACCGCAAAATAATCTGACATACGTAAAAAACCGGGGGGGTATTTTCGCTATGGAAGAGTCTCGCTATCAGTTGGACCTCATGAAGGCCATGAACCAGAAGCTGAACCAGAAGGAACGCATGTACAAAAGCCTGCTCCAGACCTCGGAGCTGGGCTTTTTGTACTGTGAATTCGGTCGTGACGAAGTGGTGACGCTGGGTCGTTTTGCCGAGTTTTTCCTCTTCGAGATCAAGTCCGTGAAGGAACTGGGACGTCTGGAGGAAGCCTTTGCTTCCGAGTATCGGGAAAAGCTGCAGACGGCGCTGTTCCCGGAGCGGGATGATCAGCGTTCCGCCACCCTGGAGCTGGAGACGCCGGATCATCGCATCTGGTATCTCATGACCACCACCGTTCTCACCGATGAGCACGGCAAGCCTTCGGAGAAGATCATCAGCTTCCGGAACATTTCCCGTCAGAAGTCTCAGAATTCCGAACTGCTGTACATGGCATACTATGACGGCCTTACGGGACTCTATAACCGGAATTACTTCGTGACCCTTCTGGGGAATTTCATCAAAAACGCCAAGGACGAAAATGCCACCGTCTCCGTGATGATGGTGGATCTGGACGATTTCAAGAAGCTGAACGATTCCATGGGTATCATCGTGGGAGATGAGATCCTGCAGCAGTTCGGTTCCTTCCTGCACACCCTGGAGGACGACCAGATCATCGCCTGCCATATGAGTAATGATATTTATGCCCTGGCCATCTATGCGCCCTTCGGGACCCACAGCGTGGACAGTGTCTACGGACAGATCCGGGAACGGCTGGAGGAGCCCTTTGCCTTGAGTACCGGGCAGCGCTTCCGCCTGACGGCCACCGTGGGCGTGGCTGAGTTCCCGGAGGCTGCTACCAGTGCGCTGGACCTGCTGAACAGCGCCGAGATCGTCACCTACCGGTCCAAGACCATGGGCAAGAACCGGATGGCTTATTTCGAGGCACCCATTCTGAACGAGTTCCTGCAGTCCGTGGAGATGGAAAATCGTCTGCGGAATGCTGTTTCTCAGGACGAATTCGTCATCCATTACCAGCCCCAGTACTATACGGGAAACCGCAAGATCAGAGGCTTTGAGGCTCTGGTCCGGTGGAGAGACACCGGGGAGGAGCTGATCCAGCCCTCGGTCTTTATTCCCGTTGCGGAGAAAAACCGCACCATTCTGGACATCGGACGCTATGTCATCGAGGAGAGCGTGAAGCAGTACGCCACCTGGAGCAAGGTGTTCAAGATGCATTTCCGCCTGTCCATCAACATTTCCGCATTGCAGTACAAGTCGGACCAGTTCGTGGATCTGGTCATGGGAGTCATCCGGGAATACGGGGTGGATCCTTCCGACATTGAGCTGGAGATCACCGAGTCCATCCTCATCGACGACTTCGACATGGTTTCCAGGAAGCTCAGCACCCTGCGGAATTTTGGTATCCACATCAGCCTGGACGATTTCGGTACCGGTTATTCTTCCCTGTCCTATCTGAAGAAGTTCCCCATCGATACCCTGAAGATCGACAAGAGTTTTGTGGACACCGTTTTGTCCGATTCCACCACCCGTGTCATTACGGAGTCCATCCTCAACATGTCTCATTCCATGGGATTTGAGACTGTGGCGGAAGGCGTGGAGACGGAGCAGCAATACCAGTATTTGCACAGCGTCGGCTGTGATGTGATCCAGGGATTCTACATGGGACGTCCCAGTCCCGCAGAGGAAGCGGAGAAGCTCCTGGCTTCCTTTACCTCCCCGGATGCGCAGTAAGGAGTACTTTTCAACTTGAGTAAGCGTTTATTTATTGCGGAGAAGCCCAGCGTGGCCAGACAGTTCGGCGATGCGCTGAAGGAGACCTTCCGCCAGGGCGACGGATTTCTGGAAAGTGACAACAGTGTCGTGACATGGTGCGTTGGTCACCTGGTCACCATGAGCTATCCCGATGCCTATGATGAAAAATTAAAGCAGTGGCGGTACGACACCCTGCCTTTCCTGCCGAAGGAATACAAATACGAGATCATTCCCTCCGCCGCAAAGCAGTTCAAGATCGTTGCGTCCCTTCTGAACAGAAGCGATGTGGATACTATCTACATCTGTACCGACTCGGGACGGGAGGGAGAGTACATCTATCGTCTGGTGGATCGCATGGCGGGAGTGAAGGACAAGGTCCGGAAACGTGTCTGGATCGATTCCCAGACTGAGGAGGAGATCCTCCGGGGCATCCGGGAAGCCAAGGACTGGAGCGCCTATGACGCGCTCAGCAACGCCGCTTATCTGCGGGCCAAGGAAGACTACCTCATGGGAATGAATTTTTCCCGTGTGGCCACTTTGAAATACAAAAAATGCGTCAACGAATTCCTGCACCGGGAAAAGGGTGCCATCAGCGTGGGCCGTGTCATGACCTGCGTCCTGGGGATCATCGTGGCAAGAGAGCGGGAGATCCGGGATTTCAAGAAGACGCCTTTCTACCGTGTGCTGGGGAAGTTCGGCGCGGGTGAGAGTGAGCTTTCCGGCGAATGGCGCGCCGTGGAAGGCTCCCCCTATTTCCAGAGCCCCAAGCTTTATAAGGAAAACGGCTTTAAGGAGCGGACGGACGCGGAAGCTCTCATGACCTCCCTGGAGGGCAAGCCCGCCGTCATCAAGGAGATCACCAAAAAGAAGGAGACCAAGAATCCGCCCCTTCTTTACAACCTGGCAGAGCTCCAGAACGACTGCTCCAAGTATTTTAAGATCAGTCCCGACCAGACCCTGGCAGTGGTACAGGAGCTCTATGAGAAGAAGCTCACCACTTATCCCAGAACCGATGCCAGAGTCCTTTCCAGTGCGGTGGCCAAGGAGATCGACAAGAACATCTCCGGCCTCAAAGGATACGGCATCTGCGGTGCCTTTGCCGCGGAAGTGCTGGAGTCCGGCACCTGGAAGTCCATCGGCAAGACCAAATACACCAATGACAAGATGATCACGGATCACTATGCCATCATCCCCACGGGCCAGGGCCTGGGAGCATTAAATTCCCTGAATTCCCTGTCCGCAAAGGTGTATGAGCTGATCGTCCGCAGATTCCTTTCGATTTTCTATCCCCCTGCGGTGTACCGGAAGTTTTCTCCCGTCATCAGTGTGGGAGAGGAATCCTTTTTCTCCGTCTTCAAGGTCCTGGAGGAGGAGGGCTACCGGAAGGTGGCGTACATCCCCGTAAAGGAAAAGAAGGATGAGGGAGAGAAGTCGTCCGCCGATGCCGCTCCGGATGATTCCGAGGAAGGCAAGGAAGAGGGCGACAAGGACGAGAACAAGGAAGAAGAGAAAGAGATCGATGACGGCGCGCTGCTGACCTTCCTGAATCAGGCGAAGGCCGGCCTGGAGCTTCCCGTGAAGGGATACGAGATCAAGGAGGGCGAGACCACCCCTCCCAAGCGCTATACCTCCGGAAGTATGATCCTGACCATGGAGAATGCGGGACAGTTCATCGAGGACGATGAGCTCCGCAGCCAGATCAAGGGCAGCGGTATCGGCACCAGTGCAACGAGAGCCGAGATCCTCAGCAAGCTTCAGAAGATCGAATACATTCGCCTGAACAAGAAGACCCAGGTGCTTTCCCCCACCCTTCTGGGAGAGATGATCTACATCGTTATGGCGGGCTCCATGCCATCCATGCTGAATCCCGCCCTGACCGCAAGCTGGGAGAAGGGCCTCACCATGGTGGCCGGCAGTGAGATCACGCCGGAGGAGTACATGGGGAAGCTGGAGAACTTCATCACCCAGATCACCAACAGCGTGAAGGGCCTGAACAATATCCCTCAGATGGAAAATACCTTCCGTCAGGTTGCGGTATTTTACAAGAAAAAATAAGGAGTCATTATGGATCGAATCACCATCGCCGATCTCTATGATCTGCAGGAAACCATTGCGGGAGAGTACCTGTCCCGTTTTACCTATCCCTGGGAAGCCCTGGAAGGCATCTCTGAGTTTATCAAGGCCCTGGGCCCCACCCTGGATCCGGAGCGCTTCGAGCAGCGAGGCGAGGACATCTGGATCGCCAAAAGCGCTAAAGTAGCTCCCACTGCATGTTTAAACGGTCCCCTCATCGTGGATGAGGAAGCAGAAATCAGACACTGTGCCTTTGTGCGGGGCAGTGCCATCGTGGGCAAAAAGGCCGTGGTGGGCAACTCCACGGAGCTGAAGAACGTGATCCTGTTCAATGTGGTGCAGGTCCCTCATTACAATTATGTAGGAGACAGCATCCTGGGATTTTCTTCTCACATGGGTGCGGGCTCCATCACTTCCAATGTGAAGAGCGACAAGCTCCTTGTGACCGTCAAGGGAGAGCAGTCTTACGAGACCGGACGCAAGAAAGTGGGCGCCATGCTGGGAGACTTCGTGGAAGTGGGATGCAACAGTGTCCTGAATCCCGGCACCGTCATCGGCAGACATTCCAATGTGTATCCCACCTCCTGTGTCAGAGGCGTGATCCCCGAGGAGCATATCTTCAAAGCACCCGGAAACGTGGTGCCAAAGAATGCATAAAGATACATGCAAAATGATTGACGAACTTTTGGAAATAAGCTATCATTACTTTTAGTCTGTAACGCTTTAAATGGTTAAAGCGTAAAAGCAAGCAGACGGATGTAAGATAGTGGAGGAGATTATGAAAAAGAAGATCATGGCTTTGGTTCTTACGGCTGCTATGTGTATGACGGCCGTTACCGGCTGCGGTTCCGCTGAAGGCGGACAGCAGGCCGAGACTGCATCCGCCGATAAGGTGTATCACATCGGCGTGTGCCAGCTTCTGGAGCATCCCGCACTGGATGCCGCTACCCAGGGCTTCAAGGATGCACTGGTAGCAAAGCTGGGCGACAAGGTTACCTTTGATGTACAGAATGCACAGGGTGAGCAGGCTACCGCAGCTACCATCTGCAACGGTCTGGTAGCAGACAATGTGGACCTGATCATGGCAAACGCCACCACCCCTCTTCAGGCTGCAGCAGCAGCTACCACCACCATTCCCATCCTTGGCACTTCCGTGACCGATTACGGCACCGCCCTTGAGGTTGAGAACTGGAGTGGCGTATCCGGCAGAAATATCTCCGGTACCAGCGACCTGGCTCCCATCGACGAGCAGGAGAACATGCTGGTGGAGATCTTCCCCAATGCACAGAAGGTCGGCCTCCTGTACTGCACTGCCGAGGCAAACTCCAAGTACCAGATCGAGCTCTTCAAGGCTGCTCTGGAGGAGGACGGCATCGCTTACCAGGAGTACGGTATCGCTGATACCAACGAGGTTCAGTCCGTTGTGACCACCGCTGCAGAGGAGTGCGATGTGGTTTACATCCCCACCGACAACACTCTGGCAAACGTTACCGAGACCGTTTACAACATCCTGATCCCTGCAGGCGTGCCCTGTATCGCGGGTGAGGAGGGCATCTGCTCCGGTTGCGGTGTTGCAACCCTTTCCATCAGCTACTATGACCTGGGCTACACCACCGGCGAGATGGCAGCCGAGATCCTGCTGAACGGCGCTGATATCACCACCATGCCCGTGAAGTTCGCTCCCAACGTTACCAAGAAATACAACGCCAGCATCTGCAATGAGCTGGGCATCACCGTTCCCGACGATTATGTTGCCATTTCTGAGTAAAATGATGTAATATGACAGGGATGCCTTTATTTGGGTATCCCTGTTTATCATTTCCTATGAAACACTTCGGAGGTCTTATGCTCTCTTATTTTTCATCCTTAAGTTTAGCTTCCTTATTTCGGGCATTTCCGGGCTCCATCGCCCAGGGAATGATCTGGGGCATTATGGCGCTGGGCGTCTTCATCACCTTCAGACTCCTTGATTTTGCGGATCTGACGGTGGACGGCTCTCTGGCCCTCGGTGCCGCCGTTACGGTGATGCTGATCCGTGCGGGGGTATCCCCGATCCTGGCAACCATCGTAGCGTTTTTTGCGGGAGCGCTTGCCGGGATGATCACAGGACTCCTGACCACGGGGCTCGGTATTCCGGGGATCCTGTCGAGTATCTTGACCCAGATCTCTCTGTATTCCATCAATCTGAACATTATGGGCAAGGCAAACCAGCCTGTGTCCGTGGACAATTACCCTCTGGTGGTTTCTCTTCGTTATGTGACGGGTTCCACCAGCTCCGAGATCGTCTTTTTCATCGGTATGACCGTATTTTTGCTGGTGCTGGTTTCCTGCCTGTACTGGTTCTTCGGTACCGAGCTGGGACATTCCGTTCGTGCAACGGGCTGTAACGGCAATATGGCCAGAGCGCAGGGCATCAACACCGACTTTATCAAGGTTCTTACATTAATGCTCTCCAACGGCCTGGTAGGCTTCTGCGGCGCACTCTACGGACAGTTCCAGGGAGCTGCGGACGTGAACATGGGCCGCGGCGCCATCGTCATCGGTCTGGCTGCCGTCATCATCGGTGAAGTGCTCTTCGGAAAGTTTGCGGAGAAGAAGCGTCTGGCATTTGCATGGACCCTCATCGCCGTGATCCTGGGCGCCATCATCTACTACATGGTCTATCAGCTGGTGCTGTGGCTGAAGATGCCTTCCGAGGATATGAAGCTCTTCTCGGCCATCGTGGTTGCCATCTTCCTCGCCATCCCTTATCTGAAGGGGAAGGCCGGCAAGAAGAAGGGAGGTGCAAAATGAGTTCCGAAAAAGCACTGATCATTGAAAATGTACAAAAGGTATTTAACCGGGGAACCATCAACGAGAAGGTGGCTCTGGATCATCTGAACCTGGAGCTGCTGCCCGGTGATTTTATTACCATCATCGGCGGTAACGGCGCAGGAAAGTCCACCATGCTGAATGCCATCGCCGGCGTCTGGCCCGTGGACGAGGGACGGATCGTCATTGACGGAAACGATATCACAGGGCTTTCCGAGCACAAGCGCGCTACCTATCTGGGAAGAGTCTTCCAGGATCCCATGACCGGCACTGCCGCTACCATGGATATCGAGGAAAATATGGCACTGGCCCTTCGAAGAGGCCAGAAGCGTACCCTTCGCTGGGGTGTCACCCGCCAGGACAGAGAGTTGTTCCGGGAAAAACTCCAGACTCTTGGATTAGGCCTGGAAGATCGCATGGCCAGCAAGGTTGGACTTTTGTCCGGCGGTCAGCGGCAGGCCATCACGCTGCTGATGGCTTCCATGAAGCAGCCCAAGCTCCTCCTGCTGGATGAGCACACGGCGGCACTGGATCCCAAGACCGCAGCCAAGGTGCTGGAGATCAGCGACCAGATCATCAATGAAAATCATCTGACCGCAATGATGGTCACCCACAATATGAAGGATGCCATCGCACACGGCAATCGCCTCATTATGATGCATGAGGGACATGTGATCTACGATGTAAGGGGCGAGGAGAAGAAGAATCTCCATGTGAAGGATCTGCTGGCAAAGTTTGAAGAGATCAGCGGAGCAGAGTTTGCAAACGATCGGATGATGCTGTCGTGATACAAGGGTCAAAAGTCAAAAATGCGGAAGCGGCGAAGCCGCGAAGCAACTCGTATCACGTGGTATAAAAAATGCAAATTTTTGAAGGAGGGAACGAATATGAACAAGAAAGTGACCGGAATCGTATCTTACCTGACGCTCATCGGCTGGCTTCTGGCTTACTTCGTGGGCGACAAAGAGGGTGCTAAGTTCCATCTGAATCAGAGCTTTATCCTGGTAATCGCTAACCTGATCCTGACGGTTGCAGCCAAGATCCTGCCCGGCGGATTTATCATCGGTCTGGTACTCTGGATCCTGAACATCATCCTGTTTGTTTTCTGGATCATCGGTCTGGTTCATGCATGCAAGGAAGAAGAGATTCCTCTTCCCATCATCGGCGGTTTTGAGATCCTCAAATAATCGACGATCATATGCATCGGATCGGGCGCATGCCTGATGAGAATGGGGCGCTCCCGGAAGGAAGCGCCCTTCTTATAAAACAAAACCCGGGAAGAATGCGATGTGCAAGGCGCTTCCCTGTGCTATACTTTGATTGTTGTGAAAAAGATCTGAGAGGATTTGCGAATGACGGTTGAACAGTTTCGGGAATATGTGAAGGATCGTTTTGTGTTTCTGGATGGAGCCACCGGTACCAATCTGGCCAAGGCCGGAATGCCGGGAGGAGTCTGCCCGGAGGCGTGGATCCTGGAACATCCGGATGCCATGGAGGATTTGCAGGTTGCTTTCTTAAACGCAGGCACTGATATTCTCTATGCGCCCACCTTCACTGCCAATCGCATTAAGCTGGCTGAGTACGGCCTGGCGGATCGCCAGAAGGAGATGATAGACGGGCTGGTACGGATCTCGAAAAATGCCATCGCTAAGAGCGGTCGTAAGGATTGCCTGGTGGCCGGGGATCTGACCATGACAGGTCAGCAGCTTCGTCCCATGGGGCCCATGGAGCCGGAAGCTTTGATCGACGTCTACAAGGAGCAGATCCTTGCCCTGGAGGAAGCGGGCGTGGATCTGCTGGTGGTGGAGACCATGATGAGCCTTGCAGAGGTTCGTTGTGCCCTCATCGCCGCTAAGGAAGTGACGAGTCTTCCGGTTATGGTCACCTTTACCTTTGAGCCCGGCGGAAGAACCCTCTTCGGAACCGATGCAGCCACCGCTGCCATTGTCTGTGAGAGCATGGGAGCTGCAGCCATCGGAGTGAACTGTTCCACCGGTCCCGCAGCCATGAAGGGCATCGTGGAGGCTATGGCATCTGTGTCAGAATTGCCCCTCATCGCAAAGCCCAACGCAGGGCTTCCGAAGCTGGATGCAGAGGGAAAGACCGTATATGACATGGATGTCAACGAGTTTGCATCCGAGATGCAGGAGCTCATTGCTGCCGGTGCGTCCATCCTGGGCGGCTGCTGCGGTACCACACCTGAGTTCATTCAGGCACTTACCGGGAGCTGCAAGGGAAGAACTCCCGTCACCGTCTCCAGAAGACCGGCCGGCATGCGGTACCTTACAAGCGAGCGTCAGACTCTGGCCTTTGCACCGGGAGATCAGTTCATCATTATCGGTGAGCGCATCAATCCTACGGGTAAGAAAGCCCTGCAGGCAGAACTTCGTGAAGGGAAGATGGACCTGGTCCGTTCCTTTGCCCAGGAACAGGAAGCCTGCGGTGCCAAGGTGCTGGACATTAATGTGGGGATGGGCGGTATCGACGAGAAGGCTGCCATGCTCACCGCCATTGAAGAGGTGACCCAGGTCACTAACCTGCCCTTAAGTCTGGATTCCAGCTTTATCGATGTGCTGGAAGCGGCTCTTCGGTACTATCCCGGCAGAGCCCTGGTCAATTCCGTTTCCCTGGAGACGGAGAAATTCGAAAAGCTCCTTCCTCTGGTGGCCAAGTACGGCGCCATGTTTATCCTGCTGCCCCTGTCGGATGAGGGACTTCCCAAGGATATCGATGAGAAGAAGCAGATCATTGAAAAGATTTCCTGCCGTGCCTTTGAACTGGGCATGCGGAAAGAAGATATCGTAGTGGACGGTCTCGTCCAGACCGTAGGTGCCAACGCAAATGCGGGTCTGGAGACGCTGGAGACCATCGCCTACGCTACCCAAAACGGCTTTGCTACCGTTTGCGGACTTTCCAATATTTCCTTCGGTATGCCGGAGCGCAAATATGTGAATTCCGCGTTTCTGACCCTGGCCATTTCCAAGGGCCTGTCCATGGCTATTTCCAATCCTTCCCAGGAACTCCTGGTCTGCACGGCACAGGCCACGGACCTGCTGCTGGCGAAGAAGGATGCAAACCTGACCTATATTGAAACCGTCTCCGTGCTGAAGGAAAAGCACGAGAAGGAAGAGCAGGAAAAGGCAAGGCTTGCGGCCCTGGCGGCTGCTGCCGGGAACCTGCCTGTGAGCGGTGTGGGTGAGCCTGCAAAAGCTGCTGCCGCTGTGGAGAGCGTCGCAACCGAAAGCGGACGATCCAAGGCGGCGGACAGTGTCTATGAAGCGGTCCTGAAGGGAAACCGCAGCTCCATCGCAGGTATCACAAAGGATGCCCTGGATGCGGGAGAAGATCCCCAGGTACTTTTGAACGACGCCCTGATCCCCGCCATCAATGAGGTGGGAAAGCGTTTTGACAGCGGTAAGTACTTCCTGCCCCAGCTCATCGGCAGTGCGGAAGCCATGAAGCTTTCCATCGAAGTCCTGGAGCCCCTGCTTGCATCCGATGCGGCAGAGGGAGAGAAGGCCGTTGTGGTCATCGCCACCGTGGAAGGCGACATTCATGACATCGGGAAAAATCTGGTGGCCATGATGCTGAAAAACTACGGCTTCGATGTGGTGGATCTGGGGAAGGATGTTCCCTGTGACGAGATCCTGCGGGTAGCGAAGGAACGGAAGGCCGATATCATCTGCCTGTCGGCTCTGATGACCACCACCATGCAGCGCATGAAGGATGTGGTGGAAGCGGTAAAGCAGGAAGGCCTCTCCGTAAAGGTCATGGTGGGAGGCGCCGTGGTAACCCAGGAATACGCCGACGAGATCGGTGCCGACGGATACTCGAGAGATGCTTCGGAAGCCGTGAAGGTTGCCAGAAAGCTCCTGGGTATCGCAGAATAGATTTTCAAAGATCGGAATGGAAATTACAGGCTTAGAAGCAGACTTACGGAGGAATAAGAAGTGATCGCAGCTGATGTCATCGTGAAATGCCTCGAAGAGGAAGGGGTTACCCATGTGTTCGGGTATCCCGGTGTTGCCATCTGTCCTTTTTACAACAGCATTTTGAACTCCGAGATCAAGACGGTGCTGGTGCGTACCGAGCAGAATGCGGCGCATGCAGCCAGTGGTGTGGCCAGAATGACCAACAGACCCGGTGTCTGTGCCGTTACCTCCGGCCCCGGTGCCACCAATATCATCACCGGTATCGCCACCGCTTTTGCGGACAGCATTCCGCTGGTGGTGTTGACGGGTCAGGTCAACAGTGAACTTCTGGGCAGTGATGTGTTCCAGGAGGCGGACATTACCGGTGCCGTGGAGTCCTTTGTGAAATACAGCTACCTGGTGCGGGATGCGGCGGAGATCCCCCGGATCATCAAGGAAGCTTTCTACATCGCCAATTCCGGCCGCAAGGGGCCTGTCCTCATCGACCTGCCCATTGATGTGCAGAATACGCCGGTGAAGAGCTTTAAGTACCCCGAGAGTGTACAGCTCCGTACTTACAAGCCCACCATCCGCGGCAATGCGGTACAGATCAAGAAGGTGGTAAAGGAGCTGAACCGTGCAAAGCGTCCCATCATCTGCGCAGGCGGCGGCGTGCTGCTGGCTCAGGCGGACGATGAGCTTCAGGCATTTGTGAAGAAGCATCGGATCCCTGTGGTATCAACCATGATGGGTATCGGCGTAATGCCCACGGAGGATCCTTACTACTTTGGCATGGTGGGAAACAACGGTAAGCCCTATGCCAACCGTGCCATGAACGAAGCGGATCTCATCATCATGGTGGGAGCCCGTGTGGCGGACAGAGCCATTTCCCAGCCGGATCTCATCACCCGGGACAAGGTCCTGGTACACATCGATGTGGATCCCGCGGAGATCGGTAAAAATGCGGTTTCCTCCATTCCTCTGGTGGGAGACGCAGACAAGGTCATCGAAGAATTGATGGAGCAGGAGATCGAAGGGGATTACTCCGACTGGGTAAAGACTCTCACCTCCTACAAGGATGCTTACAAGCCCAATAAGTACGGCAGAAAAGGCTATGTGGATCCTGCAGCCTTTGTAAAGAAGCTTTCTCTGGCGATGGAAGAGGATGCGGTTTATGTGGCGGATGTGGGTCAGAACCAGATCTGGTCCTGTGCCAATGTGCAGATGCGCAAGGGCAAGTTCCTTACTTCCGGCGGTATGGGAACCATGGGTTATTCCATTCCCGCTGCCATGGGCGCCAAGATCGCTGCCCCCGACCGTCAGGTGGTGGCTGTCTGCGGCGACGGTTCCTTCCAGATGTCCATGATGGAGCTGGCAACCTGCAATCAGCACGGCGTTCCTGCCAAGATCGTGGTGATCCGCAACGGATATCTGGGCATGGTCCGTGAGTATCAGCACTACACCTACAAGGACAATTATTCCGTGGTGAGTCTGGACGGCAGTCCCGATCTGGCAAAGCTGGCTGCGGCATATGACTTTACCTATCTGAAGCTGGCGAAGGACAAGGACATTGATGCGAGGATCGACGCCTTTTTGAAGGCGGAAGGTTCCGTTCTCATGGAAGTCATCGTGGATCCCCTGGACCTGGTAAAATAAGCGCGGCATGGAGGTAAGCATGAAGATCAAGAGAATCTATTCCGTTACCGTTGAGAACCGCTCCGGCGTCCTCAGCAAGGTCAGCGGACTGTTTGCGAGAAGATGCTTTAACATCGATTCTCTGGCGGTGGGAGAGACCGACGACAAGATGGTCTCCAACATGACCATCGTCTCTTCCGGAGACGAGCGCACCCTGGAGCAGATCGAGAAACAGCTGAATAAGAAATTGGATGTCATCAAGGTCAAGACTTTCACGGAGCAGGAATGCATCTCCCGGGAGCTGATGCTGATGAAGGTGAAGTACAATAAGGGCAACCGCCAGGAGATCATGGAGATGTGTGAGCTCATGAATGCCAGCATCGTGGACATGAGCCTTCATCATATGATGATCCAGATTTGCGATACACCGGAGAAGATTCAGCTGATGATCCGGATGTTCAAGTCCATCAGCATCGTGGAATGCGCGCGGACAGGGACTTTGGCACTGCAGAAGTGCCTGGAGAGTGAAGGGAACTGAGATTATTTTTGCAGGTTTCCGGATATTAACAAAGATCAAGTTTTCAGATGGTTAAAAAGTGTCTGTTGACATTACAATCCATCGTTGCTAAAGTAGAATCTAGCTTGAAATCAAGGGAATTTTTCAGGAGGTTTCATCTTGAGAAAGAAAGTTTTTCAGCTTTTGGTCGACAATAATTCGGGTGTGCTCAGTCGTATATCCGGACTGTTTTCCAGAAGAGGTTATAACATCGAGAGCATTACTGCAGGCGTAACGGCGGATGCCCGCTACACCCGCATTACCATCTGCACCAGCGGAGATGACGAGGTGCTGGAGCAGATCGAGAAGCAGCTGGCAAAGCTGGAGGATGTGAGAGACATTAAGGAGCTGAAGCCGGACGAGAGCGTGTACCGCGAGCTCGCCATGGTGAAGGTGAAGATCACGCCCCAGGAGCGCCAGACCATCGTGGCTACCACGGAGATCTTCCGCGGCAACATCATCGATGTGTCTCCCGATTGTGTCATCATCGAGATCACCGGCAACCAGTCCAAGGTGGACGCATTCTTACGTCTGTTGGACGGACACGAGGTGCTGGAGCTGGCACGGACCGGTATCGCAGGTCTCACCAGAGGCGCCGAGAATGTGACCTATTTGCCCTAAGTGTTTACTCCAGGGATGACCCCTGAAGCATATAAAATTTTGGAGGATAAGAATATGGCAAAGATTTTTTATCAGGAAGACTGCAATCTGTCTCTGCTGGAGGGCAAGACCATTGCGATCATCGGCTACGGCAGCCAGGGACATGCACATGCCCTGAATCTGAAGGAGTCCGGATGCAATGTCATCATCGGTCTGTATGAGGGCTCCAAGTCCTGGAAGAGAGCCGAGGAGCAGGGATTTACCGTTTATACCACCGCTGAGGCTGCAAAGAAGGCAGATATCATCATGATCCTCATCAACGATGAGAAGCAGGCTGATATGTACAAGAAGGACATCGAGCCCAACCTGAGCGCAGGCAACATGCTGATGTTCGCACACGGCTTCAACATTCACTTCGGCTGTATCGTTCCTCCCGCAGACGTGGACGTGGCTATGATCGCTCCCAAGGCACCCGGCCACACCGTTCGCAGCGAGTATCAGGAAGGCAAGGGAACTCCCTGCCTCATCGCAGTATATCAGGATGCTTCCGGCAAGGCATGGGAGCTGGCTAAGGCTTACGGCCTGGGCATCGGCGGCGCAAGAGCAGGGCTCCTGGAGACCACCTTCCGCACCGAGACCGAGACCGACCTCTTCGGCGAGCAGGCTGTCCTTTGCGGCGGCGTATGCGCTCTGATGCAGGCAGGCTTCGAGACGCTGACCGAGGCAGGCTACGATCCCAGAAATGCATACTTTGAGTGCATCCACGAGATGAAGCTCATCGTCGACCTGATCTATCAGAGCGGCTTCGCAGGCATGAGATACTCCATCTCCAACACCGCTGAGTACGGCGATTACATCACCGGACCCAAGATCGTTACCGAGGATACCAAGAAGGCTATGAAGCAGATCCTGAAGGACATCCAGGACGGTACCTTCGCAAGCGAGTTCCTGCAGGAGATGAGCTCCTCCGGACGTCAGGTTCACTTCAAGGCCATGAGAAAGCTGGCTGCAGAGCATCCCGCTGAGAAGATCGGTGAGGAAGTTCGTAAGCTGTACAGCTGGAACAATGAAGACAGCAAACTGATCAACAACTAACAGATCACTCGGGGGGCTGCCGAAAGCGGCCCCCTGTTTTTCGTATCGTATGACATCCAGTTTCGAAGAAAAAATCAAATCGCCCAAAGGCATTCTTCCCGAGGTCTGGTTTACGGAGATGTACCGGAAGCATAAGGGGCATCCCCTGCGGATCCTCGTGGGGATCTATAAGGGGTATTATCACAAGTTTCTCCTGGCCGTTTTCTTCTTTTTCATCAAGCATTCCCCGGTGTGGGTCCTGCCCATAGTCACCTCCGGCGTCATCAATTCCGTGGTGAAGGGGGACGGTGACCTGATCCGGAAGCTGATCTTTTACGGGGCGCTGATGGTGGTGTTGTTGCTTTTGAACATCCCCATGAACTACGCCTACACGGCCTATAAGAGCCAGGCCACCCGCTACGCGGAGACGGGGCTGCGCAAAGCCCTGATCCGAAAGCTTCAGCAGCTCACCATTTCCTATCATGTGGACACTCAGTCCGGAAGACTGCAGTCCAAGATCATGCGTGACGTGGAAGCGGTGGAGCAGCTCAGCACCCAGATGTTTTTAAGCGCCCTGAACATTGCGCTGAACATCGGTGTTGCTCTGGCAGTTACCGTGCGGAAGAGCTATGTGGTATTTTTCTTCTTTCTCATCACCACCCCCGTTGCGGCGGGAACCATGTGGTTTTTCCGGAACGTGATGAAAAAGCGTAATTCGGAATTCCGGAAGGAGATGGAAGAGACCTCCGCCAGAGTCATGGAGATGGTGGAGATGATCCCTGTTACCAGAGCCCACGCTCTGGAGGACGAAGAAGTCAAAAAGATGAGTTCCCAGCTCTTCGCTGTGGCGGAGAAGGGTTACAAGCTGGATCTGGTCCAGACCCTGTTCGGTTCCGTGGGATGGGTGATCTTCCAGATCTTCCAGGTGATCTGCCTGTGCTTTACGGCGGTGCTGGCTTACCGGCATTCCATTGAGCCCGGTGACATCACCCTTTACCAGAGCTATTTTGCCACCATCGTCAATCAGGTCTCCGCAGTCATCAGTCTGGTGCCCGCCATCGCCAAGGGCGTGGAGAGCGTGAACTCCATCGGTGAGGTGCTGCTTTCCGACGAGGTGGAGGACAATCAGGGCAAGCTGGAGATCTCGGAAGTGCAGGGGCATTTCACCTTTGAAAATGTGCATTTCCACTACAAGGACAGTGACAGTGATGTCTTAAATGGTCTGAATCTGGATGTGAAACCGGGAGAGACCATCGCACTGGTGGGAGAGTCCGGTGCCGGAAAATCCACCATTTTGAACATGGTCATCGGATTTTACAAAGCCACGGGAGGACAGCTCCTTCTGGACGGCCGGAACATGGACAATCTGGATCTGCGCTCCTATCGGCATTTCCTGGCAGTGGTGCCCCAGACCAGCATTCTGTTCTCCGGTTCCATCCGGGACAACATCACCTACGGGTGTGAGGATGTGAGCGAGGAAAAACTGGCGCAGGTCATTGAAGCCGCGAATTTGAAGGATCTCATTGCCGGTATGCCCCACGGTCTGGATACCCAGGTGGGAGAGCACGGCGGCAAGCTTTCCGGCGGTCAGAGACAGCGTGTTTCCATCGCCAGAGCTTTGATCCGGGATCCCAAGGTCATCGTGCTGGATGAAGCGACTTCGGCGCTGGATTCCGTATCCGAGAAGCTGATCCAGGAGGCCATTGAAAATCTGTGCCGTGGACGCACCACCTTTATCGTGGCCCACAGACTGTCCACCATTACCGGAGCGGACCGCATTGCGGTCATCGCCGACGGCAAGTGTGAGGAGATCGGAACCTACGACGAACTGATGGCTTCCAAGGGAGCCTTCTATCATATGAAAAAGCTGCAGAGCTGATCGAGGGAGGAAACAGTATGGGAATGACAATGACACAGAAGATCCTGGCCCATGCCGCCGGCTTGCCGGAGGTAAAGGCAGGACAGCTGATCATGGCGGATCTGGACCTGGTGCTTGGAAACGACATCACCAGTCCCGTAGCCATTCATGAGCTGGAAAAAATGAAGGTGGAGGGAGTCTTTAACAAGGACAAGATCGCGCTGGTGCCCGATCATTTTGTCCCCAACAAGGACATCAAATCCGCCGAGCATTGCAAGTGCGTGAGAGAGTTTGCCCGGAAAAACGAGATCACCAATTATTTTGAGGTGGGCCAGATGGGCATCGAGCATGCGCTGCTGCCCGAAAAAGGTCTGACGGTTCCTGGTGATGTGATCATCGGTGCGGATTCCCATACCTGTACCTACGGTGCGCTGGGCGCATTTTCCACCGGTGTGGGCAGCACGGATATGGCTGCCGGCATGGCAACGGGCCAGGCATGGTTCAAGGTGCCTTCCGCCATTCGCTTTAACATCGTGGGAAAGCCTGCAAAGCACATCAGCGGCAAGGACCTGATCCTGCACATCATCGGCATGATCGGTGTGGACGGTGCCCTGTATCGCTCCATGGAGTTTACCGGAGAAGGCATCAGGCACCTGACCATGGATGATCGTTTTACCATCGCCAACATGGCCATTGAGGCCGGCGGCAAGAACGGCATTTTCCCCGTGGATGAGATCACGGAAGAATATCTGAAGGAGCATGCTACCAGACCTTACACGGTTTATGAGGCAGATCCGGATGCGGAATATGACGAGACCATCGAGATCGATCTCTCCACCTTACGTCCTACCGTGTCCTTCCCTCATCTGCCCGAGAACACCCATACCATCGACCAGATCCACGCCGAGGGCGACATCAAGATCGACCAGGTGGTCATCGGATCCTGCACCAACGGCCGGATCCAGGATATGAGAGAGGCTGCCGAGATCCTGAAGGGCAGAAAGGTGGCTCCCGGGGTGCGTCTCATCGTGATCCCCGCTACCCAGTCCGTGTATCTCCAGTCCATGGAAGAAGGACTCCTTCGGACCTTTATCGAGGCCGGCGGTGTGGTGTCCACGCCCACCTGCGGTCCCTGCCTGGGCGGTTACATGGGCGTCCTGGCGCAGGGCGAGCGCTGCGTGTCCACCACCAACCGGAACTTTGTAGGTCGTATGGGACATGTGGATTCCGAAATTTATCTGGCAAGCCCCGCTGTGGCGGCAGCCAGTGCCATCACCGGTCAGATCTCCTGCCCGGAAGATCTTTAAGGAGGAGCGTATGCAGGCAAAAGGAAGGGTTTTTAAATACGGAGACAATGTTGACACTGACGTCATTATTCCCGCAAGATATCTGAATTCGTCCGATCCGGCAGAGCTGGCAACCCACTGCATGGAGGACATCGACAAAGAATTTGTTGACAAGGTGAACAAGGGTGATATCATTGTTGCCAACAAGAATTTCGGCTGCGGTTCCTCGAGAGAGCATGCCCCCATCGCCATCAAGGCATCCGGGGTAAGCTGCGTCATCGCTGAAACCTTCGCCAGAATCTTTTACCGCAATGCCATCAATATCGGACTTCCCATCATCGAGTGTCCCGAAGCGGCAAAAGCCATTTCGGCGGGGGATGAAGTGGAGATCGATTTTGATTCCGGCGAGATCAGGGACCTGACCACGGGAGACAGCTTCCGGGGACAGGCATTTCCGGAGTTCATGCAGAAGATCATCGCAAACGAAGGTCTTGTGCAGTGGATCAACAACGGAAGACCTTAAGTTTTCGGCCTGCGGCATTTTTGTCGCAGGTCTTTTTTTCTCTTTGGATGATTGTTTTTTGATTGCTTATGAAGAAACGTTTTGAAATCGATATGACAAACGGGGCCCTGCTTCCCAAGATCCTGGCCTTCTATATTCCGCTGATGCTTTCCGCGGAACTGCAGCTCCTTTTTAATGCCGCGGATGTCATTGTGGTGGGGCGTTTTGCCGGAAGTGATGCGCTGGCGGCGGTGGGTTCCACCAGTTCCCTTATCAATCTGCTGAGCAAGATGTTCATTGGTCTGGGCGTGGGCGCCAACGTGATGGTGGCCCATTACAAGGGCGCCGGAAGGGACCGGGAACTATCGGACATGGTCCACACTTCCGTGGCGGCGGCGCTGATCGGCGGCGTTGCTCTGACCCTCATCGGCATTCTGGCGGCGGCCCCCTGTCTGGTGATAATGGGATCTCCCGAGGAGATCCTGCCCCTGGCCACCAGATACATGCGGATCTATTTTGCGGGCACCGTTTTTAACCTGATCTACAATTACGGCAGTTCCATCCTGAACGCGCTGGGAGATACCACCAGGCCTTTGATCTATCTCACCGGTGCCGGGATCATCAATGTGATCCTGAATCTGATCTTTGTGATGGGATTTCACATGGGCGTTGCGGGAGTGGCTTCCGCTACCGTGATCTCCCAGGGCATCTCCGCCGTACTGGTGTTCCGGTGCCTGCTGGGGCTGGATGGCCCTGCAAAGCTGGAGATCGGAAGGATCCGGCTCCACGGAAGCATGCTGGGACAGCTCCTGCGGATCGGCTTGCCGGCGGGATTGCAAGGGTGCCTCTTCTCCATTTCCAACGTGATCATCCAGTCCTCCATCAATTCCTTCGGCGGCATTGCCATGGCCGGAAATGCGGCGTCCGCCAATATCGAGGGCTTTATTTATTCCGCAATGTACGCCTATTCCCAGACGGCCACCAGCTTTACCTCCCAGAATATGGGTGCCCGGAAATACCTGCGGATCCGCAGCATCTGCCTGATCTGCATGGGCGCGGTGATCCTGACGGGCATCGTCTTCGGCGGCGGTTCCTACCTCATCGGGGACAAACTGCTGGGCCTTTACAGTACGGATCCTCAGGTCATTGCCTACGGTCTGCTGCGGATGAAATACATCTGTGTGACCTATGCCCTCTGCGGCATGATGGATACCATGGTGGGCATGATCCGCGGCATGGGCTATTCCATCGCTCCCATGATCGTGTCACTTACAGGCGCCTGTCTGTTCCGCATCATCTGGATCCTGACGGTATTCCGGGAGTTCCGGACACAGGCGGTACTTTACGTGTCCTATCCCATCAGCTGGGCGTTGACATTCTTTGCACATCTTGTTTGTTTTATCCTGTTCTACAGGAAACTTTTGAAAGAAAACAAAGGATAACAAAATACCTCCCTGCACTTGAAAACATATGTTCGATTGTGGTAATATGAACATGTTTGAGTGCGGGAGGTTTTTGTATGTTTGCATTTGTTCAGGGAATATTGGATGGCATCACCGAGGACGGCTGCATCGTAGATGTGGGCGGCTTCGGCGTGAATGTGGGGATCTCCGCCAGGACTGCGTCCCAGCTTCCGGGAATCGGCGAATCGGTGAAGCTCTACACCTATACCGCACTCCGTGAGGATGCCATTTCCTTATACGGATTTATGAACCGGGACGAGCTGGAGCTGTTTAAGCGGCTCATCAGTGTCAGCGGCGTCGGGCCCAAGGCCGGGCTTTCGATCCTGTCGGAACTGGATCCTGATTCTGTGCGTTTTGCCATTTTGTCAGGAGATGCCAAGGCCATCTCTGCGGCTCCGGGCATCGGACCCAAGACGGCGCAGAGGATAATCCTGGAGCTGAAGGACAAGGTGCGCCTGACGGAGGAGAGTCTCCTGGAGCAGGCGGCTTCCGCCGGCAACGTTCATGCAGCGACGGAGAATATGAGCCCGGAGCGGTCGGATGCGGTTGCGGCCCTCATCGCACTGGGATATTCCTCCACCGAGAGCCGGAAGGCTGTGGCTCAGATCCCGGATACGGAAGGTATGGATTCCGGCGCCGTGCTTGGAGCGGCTTTGAAATATCTGTTTTAGGAGAAGGACATGGCGCGCAGTATCGAAACAGGCAGAACCAAAGAAGATCTTCCCATCGAAGGATCCCTTCGGCCGAAGAAGCTTGCGGATTATATCGGACAGGAGCCTATCAAGGAAGGCCTGGAGATCGGCATCCGGGCAGCACTTTCCAGAGGAGAGGCCCTGGATCACGTGCTTCTTTACGGCCCTCCAGGACTGGGAAAGACTACACTTGCCAATATCATAGCCAATGAAATGGGAACCCATATCAAGGTCACCAGCGGACCCGCCATTGAAAAACCGGCGGAGATGGCCGCGATCTTAAACAGTCTTCAGGAGGGGGACCTGCTGTTCGTGGACGAGATCCATCGCCTGAATCGTCAGGTGGAAGAGGTACTATACCCTGCCATGGAGGATTATTGCATCGACGTGATCATCGGGAAGGATTCTTCCTCCACCTCCAGATCCGTGAGACTTCCCCTGCCCCATTTTACCCTGGTGGGAGCCACCACCAGAGCAGGCCTCTTGACAGCACCCTTGCGGGATCGCTTCGGCCTCATTTATCATCTGGAATTCTATACGGTGCAGGAACTGACTCATATCATCCTGCATTCCGCTGCAAAGATGAACATCGAGGTGGAACGGGAAGGCGCAGAGGAAATGGCTCGTCGGAGCCGCGGTACCCCGAGACTTTCCAACCGGATCCTGAAGCGGGTGAGAGACTACGCCCAGGTCCGCTACGACGGCGTGATCACATTGCCCGTGGCCATTGAGGCACTGGACCTTATGGATGTGGACCGGCTGGGCCTGGATCATATCGACCGGCTGATCCTGGAGACCATCCTCATCAAGTTTGAGGGCGGCCCTGTGGGACTGGATACCCTGTCCGCAGCCATCGGAGAGGATGCGGGAACCATTGAGGATGTTTACGAGCCTTATCTCATCAAGAACGGACTGCTGATGCGGACCCCCAAGGGAAGAGTGGCCACCGAGACCGCCAGGACCCACTTGGGGCTTTGAGTTTTGCTTGCAGTAAAACCTTTCGTGTTTTATAATTTGGTTAATGCAAGGGTCATGAGTCATACAACAGAATGCGAGGCATTCTGTTGTCAGGAATTTGCAAGGTATGCTTACATAAACGAGTGTTTTGACCGCTTTGCTCAATCGGATTCAGACACAGACGAGGTGGGATATGTCACAAAAGACAGATACACAGGTCGTGATCGGCGGCAGGGTTCTGACCCTCTCCGGTTATGAGACCCCCGAATATCAACAGAGGATTGCTTCCTACATCAATGACATGATTGAGGAGTACAGCAAGCTCGAAGCATATCGCATCCAGCCTGAGGATATTAAGGCAGTGCTGCTGGAGGTCAATATCGCCGACGATTATTTCAAGGCGAAGAAGCAGATCGATCTGCTGAATGCAGAGCTCGAAGAGAGAGACAAGGTGATCTACGATCTCAAGCATGACAGAGTTGCCGATCAGATGAAGCTGGACACCCTGACCAAGCAGGTGGCGGAGCTTCAGAACTCTCTGGCAGAGAACGCAAAGAAGATCGTGCAGCTTGAGACGCAGCTGAAGGGTAAATAAGAAAGGGCTGTCCTGGCGGACAGCTCTTTTTTCGGTAAAAGATGAAGAAAAACAAGGGAGAACTCCTGGCTCCCGCCGGATCCCGGGAAGCCTTTTACGCCGCCGTGAAAGCGGGAGCGGATGCGGTTTACCTGGCCGGTAAGAGCTTTGGGGCAAGAGCATATGCGGATAATTTTTCGGAAGAAGAGCTTTCGGAGTGTATTCGCTATGCCCATCTTTACGGCGTACGGGTCTATCTGACGGTAAACACGCTGGTAAAGGAAGAGGAGCTGATACAACTCCCCGGCTTTATGGCGCCTTTGTATGCGGCGGGACTGGACGGCGTGATCGTTCAGGATCTTGGGGTCTTGAGAGTTCTTCGGGAAACCTTCCCCGGTCTGGAACTCCATGCCAGCACCCAGATGTCCGTGACTGCTGCGGAAGGTGCATTGTTTTTGAAGGATCAGGGAGTATGCCGCGTGGTGCCTGCCAGGGAACTTTCTCTGGAGGAAGTGCGGGTCCTGAAACAGGAGAGCGGTCAGGAGGTGGAATGCTTTATCCACGGAGCGCTCTGTTATTGCTATTCCGGGAAATGTCTCTTCAGCAGCATGCTGGGAGGCAGGAGCGGCAACAGAGGACGCTGTGCCCAGCCCTGCAGACTTCCCTATGAAGGGGAGTATCCCTTAAGCCTGAAGGACCTGTCTGCTTACGATATCATAGAGGAGTTGGTTGATGCCGAAATCGATTCCTTTAAGATCGAGGGTCGGATGAAATCCCCGGAGTATGTGGCGGCTGTCACCAATGCCTACCGGAAGAAGCTGGACGGTTCGAAAAAATCGGAGAAGGATGCCAGGGACCTGCTGGGGCTCTATGTCCGGGGGGAGACCTCGGAAGGATATTACCATCGCAGAAACGGTCGTGAAATGGTGAGCCTGGATGGACCCGGATACAACGGTCAGTCCGAGTCCGTGCTGGAATCGGTACGGGAGCGTTTTCTGAAGCCCGAGCATACGACCTATGCCCCTGCTTATCCCCTTTCCATGGAGCTGTATCTGGCGCCGGGCAGTGTCGCTGTCCTGAACTTAAGCTGTGGGGAGCTGTACGCTTCGGTGAACGGAGATACGGTGCAGGCTGCGCAGAAGAAACCTCTCTCCGAAGAGGAGATCAAAAAGCAGCTGTTAAAGCTTGGAGGAAGTGTCTTTTCCTGCAAAACGGAAGAGATATCCGTTTATGCGGAAGGGGACGTGTTCCTGCCTGTGGCAGCCTTAAATGCTCTGCGCAGAAAGGGAATCGCCGCCATGGAGGAGCAGATCCTGGAGGCCAAGGGACTGGCGGATCTGCACCGGAGAAAGGCACCTGTGATCCGGGAAAACGAACTGCCTCCCGTGAACTGTGCATTTGGTACTTGGGAGACTGAAGGAAATGCGGATGGCCGGGAACGTACCGGTACCTGTTATGAGATCCTGCTTAGGACGAAGGAGCAGGCGCTGACCTTTTTTGATTATGGGTATCATGAGTCCTGCAGAGTGCTTCTGGAGGAAAGTCTGCTGGGTTCTTCCGATGAAGATGCGGTCCTTGCGTCCTTGACGGACTGGAAAGTTCGGCACCCGGAGAGTTCTGTCTTTGTCATGCTGAATCAGGTGCGGAGAAAGGACGGAGTGAAGCTCTTTGAATGCATGGCAGCGATGTGCGCAGGCAAGGATTTTGACGGCGCTTATGCTCGTTGCCTGGAGGATCTGCGGCTTCTGGAGGCGGTAAAAGCTTCCGGATTATTGCCGGCGTCCTTCCTTGTTGGCACGGATCACGGTCTCTATGTCTGGAACCGGGAGTCTGCCGGCGTATTGTCAGAGCATGCGGATCTCATGACCCTGCCTTTGGAACTTTCCGCCAGGGAGCAGGAGAGGCTTCTCTTTGATCTCTTTGAGGATGGTGCGAAGCCCCGGGGGATTTCCAGAGTTGTCTACGGCAGGGCCGTGTTGATGGTGAGTGCAGGGTGCGTAACGAAGACGAGAAAGGGGTGTCTTAACGGCAGTAAGCCTTCCTTCGACAGCCTGACGGATCGCTACGGGAAGACTTTCCCCGTTTGGGTCGATTGTGTCCATTGTCAGAACCTGATCTACAATTCCCTTCCCACGGATCTGCACAAGCATTTGGATAAGTGGGAGGGAAAATGCAATCTTCGTCTGGAATTTTCCACGGAAAGTCCGGAAGAGACCCGCGAAGTACTGGAACTGTTTTTGAAAGGTACCGGAAATCTGTCTTTCCCTGTTACGGGAGGATATGAAAGTCGTCCGGTTGAGTAATGTATGATCACGTTGCAGCAGTATGTAATTGAATTATCCAAGTATGTGATACTGGGCTTTGGCGCTGCCTTTGCCTTTACGGATCTGCTTTATTTTTTCCTGCCCGATAAATCCCGCCGGGAAGGTCTTTTCAGCGTGCAGCATTTGCTGGCTCTGGGCTTTCTGTTCCTATGTTTTCTGGATCTGACCTTCGTAACGGGAGAGTCCAAATTCCTGTACCTTTTCGGGTTTGTGACGGTCTTTCTCTTTCTGATGATCTTCTTAAATACCATGATCTATGACGGGATCAACCGTTTTCTCCTGAACAATATGTGTATGCTTCTGGGGATCGGATTTACGGTGATCTCGAGACTGTCCTTTACAAAGGCCTTCCGGCTGTATCTCATCAGTATGGTGTCCTTTGCCATCTGTCTGGGGATCCCGTACCTTATGAACCGGATCCGGATCTGGAAAAAGCTGACCTACGTCTATGCCTTCACCGGCATCGGCATGCTGGGGATCGTGCTCCTCATCGGAGAGTTCACCAATGGCTCCAAACTGTCCTTTACCATCGCCGGAGCTACCTTCCAGCCTTCGGAATTTGTGAAGATTCTGTTCCTTTTTTTCCTGGCGGCGGCATTAAGTGCGGAAACAGACTTTTGGACCGTTGCAATCAGCGCGCTGATCTCCGGATCCTATGTCCTGATCCTGGTTTTTTCCAGGGATCTGGGCAGCGGCCTGATCTTCTTTGTGGCTTATGTGCTCATCGTGGTTTTCATGACCGGGCAGTATCTGTATCTGATTCCCGGTGTTGCAGGACTTGCAGGGGCTTCCTATGTGGCCTATCGCATTTTTCCTCATGTGCGCACCAGAGTACTGGCATTTCTGGACCCCTGGACCAATATCGACAACAAGGGCTATCAGATCACCCAATCCCTCTTTTCCATTTCCTCCGGCAGCTGGTTCGGCATGGGGCTGCTGCAGGGTAATCCGGGGGACATTCCCTATGTGGAGCAGGACATGATCTTTTCCGCCGTCTGTGAGGAGTTCGGTCTCATTTTCGGCTTCTGTCTGCTGGTGATGTGTCTGTGCTGTTTCCTGGAAATGATGCGCTGCGCTGTGATCTGTAAGGATTCCTTTTACCGTTGTCTGCTCTACGGCGCAGGCGTTATGTACCTCTTCCAGATCTTCCTGACCGTGGGCGGCGGCATTAAGTTCATTCCGCTGACCGGTGTCACCCTGCCCTTTATCAGCTACGGCGGCAGCTCCGTCATGACCACCATGATCCTCTTTTCCGTGGTGCAGGGAAGCTATCTGAAGATCCTGCGGCATGAGAGCGGCAGTGCAGTGGATGCGGAGGATCTGCGGCAGGATATGGATGAAAGTACCGATGCGCAACCCGGAGCGGATTCTTCTGCTGCGAATGCTTCCGACGCCAAGGGAGAGAAGGCTGCGAAACGTGAGCAGCGGAAAGAAAACCGGAAGATCTTCCTTCGGAATCTCCCTATTTATCTGACATCTGTGTCGTTCCTTGCCATCTTTGGCGCAATGATGATCTATCTGTGTGATTTCGTCCGGGAGAACGAGACCGTGCTCATCAACAATTCCTACAACTCCCGGCAGGAGACACTGCTGTCACGTAATTATCGGGGAACCATTCTGGCGGATGACGGCAGCGTGCTGGCGGAGTCCACGGTGGATGAGGAGCAAAACGAGCACAGAACCTATCCTTACGGAAAGCTTTTTGCACATGCGGTGGGCTTTTCCACTTACGGGCGCATGGGCATTGAGGACATTGCCAATTACTGGCTCATCAATACCCACATCAGTCTGGACAAAAAGGTGGCAAACGATGTGGCGGAGGTGAAAAATCCCGGTGATACGGTTTATACCTCTTTAAATATTCCCATCCAGCAGGCGGCGGATGATTATCTGCGGATGTACAACGGTGCCGTCATTGTTTCGGAAGTGAAGACGGGACGGATCCTGGCAATGCTGTCCCATCCTGATTTTGATCCCAATGAAGTGGCAGACGTGTGGGAGACGCTGGATGAGAGCGAGGAGGCGGAGCTGTTAAACCGCGTAACCCAGGGACTCTATCCCCCCGGATCCACCTTCAAGATCTTTACTTCGCTGGCATATTACAGACAGTTCCCGGATGGATGGAAGAAGTATTCCTACAACTGTAACGGTTCCTACAGCAAAGGCGGCGAGAGCATTCACTGCTATCACGGAACCAACCATGGAAGTGTGAATTTCAAGAGTTCCTTTGCCAAGTCCTGCAATTCCTCCTTTGCCAACATCGGCATGAGTCTGGACTGGGAGGACTTCGGAACCCAGCTTTCGGGACTGCTTTTTGACACGGAGCTTCCCGTGGATTTCCTTCAGGTATCCTCCCGGACGCAAGCGGGTGCGAACCTTTCGGACTATGATAAGATGCAGACCTCCATCGGTCAGGGAACGACGCTCATCACGCCCATGCATCTGCACCTGGTTACCTGTGCCATTGCAAATCAGGGCGTGCTGGTAAAACCGAGAGTTCTTGATAAGGTGGAAAGCATTGAGGGGAGAGCGGTGAAGACCTTCCAGAGTCAGAATTACGGAAGGCTCCTTACCGAGGAAGAATCCGCATTTCTGACGGAAATGATGACTGCGGTGGTTACGGACGGAACCGCAAAGAAGCTGCAGAGCGATCTGTATACTGCTGCCGGGAAAACGGGCTCCGCAGAGTACGGAAATGTGAAGGGAGAGTCCCATGCATGGTTCACGGGTTTTGCTCCCGCAGAGGATCCGCAGATCGCGGTGACGGTGATCATCGAGGGCGCAGGCTCCGGCGGAGACTATGCGGTGCCTCTGGCCAGAAGGATCTTTGATCTGTATCTGGGGGATTAAGGAAGAGGCGTATCCCGGCGATTTTATGCAAAAGAAAAAGCCGGCCTTTTCAGGCCAGCTTTACGATCTCGAGTTCGGGATGTTCTGACAGACTTAAGATCTCACCCTCATCATTGCGCAGGATCGGACGGGAGTAGGGCTGTCTTGTGATCGTCATTACTTCCCAGATGGAACCGTCGTTCAGTTCCACATCGGTTCCGATCTGGGCTTCACTGATGCGCTCGATCAGCGGCATCAGAATGGAAGTGTCATATTTTTCCTTGCTGGTTTCCAGAGTGCCGATGATCTGCAGTGGCGTGAAGGCCCTGCGGTGCATTCTGGGAGATGCCATGGCAATGTAGGTATCGACGATGGCCATGTATCGGGCGTATTTGTCGATCTTTTCACCGGCGAGATGAGAGGGGTAGCCGGATCCGTCCATGCGCTCGTGGTGCATGAGGATGGCAGCTTTGATGTGATCGCTCAGGTTTGGATCGTTCCGCACCAGGATGTAGCCGATGACAGGGTGCTTGCGTACCATTTCGAACTCTTCATCCGTGAGCTTTCCGGGCTTCCAGAGGATTTCGTTAGGCAGCTTCCATTTACCGATGTCGTAGAAGAAGCCACACATGATGAGACGTTTTTTCTCATGAGCGTCCATCCCCATCCAGTTAGCAAAAGCGCCGCAGAGAAGAGCGGAGTTCAGGGATGCGGTGTAGGTCAGCTCGTCCTCGCCGGGCATCATGTTGTAGATGAAATCCAGGAGCTGCTTTTCCGAGGAGACATACTCGTTGATCTTGTTATAAACGGCCATCAGAGAAGCAGGATCCATAGCTTTGGTTCCCAGGTAACTGATCATGATGGCTTTGTACACCAGGAGCTGCTCCTGATATACCTTAACGAAATTCTGAAACTCGGTGGAATACTGGATCTTCTGATAATGGGTGGTGGCATAGTCAACGTCTTCCATGATGGTAACGCACAGGATATTAAAGCGTTCCAGACGTTCCAGCACGCGTTCGTCGATCTTCCGGCCGGCCTTAAAGAGAACCTCGCCGTCATGTTCAATGGGCTCTGCCAGGACCATACCCGGCTGACATTCCATTCTGGTGATCGTTTTCAATGCCCCTACCTCCGTAGAATACAGTGTCTACAATATAATATTCTGATTTTTTGACGGAACTGTCAACAAAAATACGCTATTTTTTTAGAAAACAAGGGAGTTCTGTGATAAAATTTACCCTATGAAACCGGAATTCGTTTTTTATCCCCAAGTGTATATCAGTCCGGATCTGGAAGCGAGTGCGTTGCCGAAGCTCCGCCGCAGGATCAAAGCGGCGAAGGACGGGCTTTATGTCATCACTGTCAGTGAGGCCCCGGGAGAGCAGCTGGAGATCCTGCCCAGCAAGACCCTGAAGGGGCTTTACTACGAGGGACGTCGCATCCCCGTGGTGGGAATCGCTTCCGGTGAGGAGACTGCGGCAGAGCTGGTGGCTTCCATTGCGGAGGACTGCATGCGGCTGCGGGGTGATCTGAATCTAAAGGAGTATTGCGCATGTGGGCAGTGGTATTAAAAATTCTCATTGTCCTGGGTTGGATCCTTCTGGGAATCCTGGGGCTTGTGCTGCTCCTTTTGCTGCTGGTGCTCTTTACGCCCTTTGTCTATCGGATCGAGGGAGCTGCGGGCGAGGAAGGGTCGAAGGATCCCTATCACGGGAGACTCAGGCTCCACTGGCTTTTGTGGATCGTTACGGGAGGCCTGGACTATCCGTCCCCGGGTGTTTTGAAGGTGCGGCTCTTTGGCATCCCGATTTTTAAACTTGATCTCGGGAAGGAAGAGGACGGGGCAGACACGGAGAAGGATGCCGTGGATGAGAAGGACCACAAGGCAGAGAAGGAAGACGAGGCTTCGAGCGCCGGGAATGGGCCGGCACAGGCAGATGCAGGATCTGTGGAAGAAGAGAAAACCGATGGATCAGAGCAGGAGTCCGGGGCGGAGAATCCCGAGGGAGATGTTCCTGCGGATTCTGATGAAGATGATTCGGAAGAGGACATTTTCGAAGACGGCAATACTTCCGATGCGTCGAAGGAAGATGGATCTGATACCGGGGCTTCCGGGAAGGAAGCCGGCGCAGAGGACGATGCTGCTGCCGATGGGGAGAAAGACGGTGCGCAGGAGAAGCAATCCATCTTCGAAAAGATTGCTAACACTTTCCATAACTTCTGTGATAAAATCAAATTGATGCTTTGGGACCTGGAGTTCTGGAAGAACCTTCTGGATCATGAGGATACCAGGGGATTCCTGGCAAGCAGCAAGAAGCAGGTACTGCGTGTGCTGCGCATGATACTTCCCAGAGACATCAAGGCAGATCTCATCTTCGGAACGGGATCGCCGGATACCACAGGGTATCTTTTCGGCCTCTATGCACTGTTTGCGGACCGCTTCCGCAAGGGCTCCCGTGTGATCCCGGACTTTGAGGAAAAGGTCATCAAGGGCAAGGTGAAGATGAGAGGTCATTTTACGGTGTTCGGCGTCGCCCTGTGCGGCCTCATCGTGATCCTGGATAAACGCCTGAAGCGGACCAGAGGCAGGATCGCCTCTCATAAGGAACGCAAGGCAAAACGATTGGAAAAACTTGAAACCGGCAGTTCGGAAGAGTGATCCGGAGCCGGCTTTGGAGGTAAGGATGTCTGAGTTAGAGAAGAAAGATAAAGAGACTGTGGTAAATTCCCTGCTGAGCGGGATGGACCACATTTTATCCAGCAAGACCGTGGTGGGAGAGCCCATTAAGCTGGATGGGATCACCATCATTCCCCTGGTGGATGTTTCCTTCGGACTGGCTGCGGGGAACGGCAAGGACACCAAGAACGCATCCGCTTCCGGAATGGGCGGAATGGGCGGTAAGGTAAGCCCCAATTGCGTACTGGTGATCCAGGACGGCCACGCAAGGATCCTCAGCATCAAGAACCAGGATAATCTGACGAAGATCCTGGATATGATACCGGAACTGACACATCGCTTTACGAAGGCAAAGGGCGGAGAGCCCTCCGACGACGAAGTAAAAGAGGCTGCATTTCCCGAAGACGGGGGTGAAGCCTGAACGGGTAAATGACCATGATTGATTGGGACGAAATCGTACAGGCACAGGACGATGACGAACTGAAAAAGGTCAAGATCTTTCTCTTCAAGGAAAACATGCGGCTGGATGCCGAGAAACGGAACCTGGAGGAAGAGCGGCGCCGCCTGGAACAGATGCAGGAGGATTTTATCAAGGACCGCGTGAAACTCAGGGACGAGCTGGATGAGCTGAACCGCAGAACGCTCCAGGAGCGGCAGCGGCTGAAGCAGGAGAGTATGTTTTTCGAGAAGAAGATGGAAATCCTGAAAGACGGATTCCGTTCTTTGGAGGAGGATCGCAGAAAGCTGGAGCAGGAACGCAGGAATCTGGAAGAATCCAGACTGCTGGGACAGGGCTACGATGACGCTACCCCCGAATCCCTGGAAGAGGTTGCGGATTTCCTGTTCAGAGGTGTTGTTGGTTCCATGGCGCTTCGGAAGCGGTACAAGGATCTGGTAAAGATCTTTCATCCCGACAATCTTTGCGGTGATGCTGCCATGGCACAGGCCATCAACCGTGTATTCCAGAGAAGATGGAATGAGCTGTAATATAGCGTATCGCTCTGCGATACGCTCGCGCGAGCGCGGTGTCGCAAAGCGACAATCTTCCTGTCCGCGCGAGTCGCATCCTCGCGGAGCGTTTTTATTTGACGGAATGTTCCGTCAAATAAAAAACCCCGGACGTAAAGTCCGGGGCTTCAACTCTCAAAAGAAAAATAATCAGGCACGCTCAACGGCGCCGCTTCTGAGGCATCTGGAGCAGACATGCATACGCTTGGTGCCGCCGTTAACCTTGCACTTTACGCTACGCACGTTGGAATTCCAGATTGCGTTGCTTCTTCTATGAGAATGGCTGACATTGTTTCCAAAATGTACGCCTTTGCCGCAAACATCACACTTTGCCATGATTACACCTCCCTTACATCAAATCCCGCGATTTTTTCGCAACATTGATATAATATCAAATGAATGATTTGAATGCAAGGAGAAATTATAATTTAAGAAAATCGGTTTTCATTTTTCACGAAAACTGATATAGTAGTTTGGAATGTTTGAACAAGGAGGTCATTATGAAGGGTTCTTCCATGAACACCCATATGGGGAATATTGTAGTAGATAACGAAGTCATTGCTCAATATGCCGGAAGTGTTGCCGTTGAATGCTTCGGTATCGTCGGTATGGCCGGCGTGAGCATGAAGGACGGTCTGGTCAAGCTCTTAAAGAAAGAATCTCTGACCCGGGGAATCCATGTCAGTCTGAATGCGGATCGGAAGCTGATCCTCGATTTTCATGTCATTGTGGCCTATGATGTCAGCATTAAGGCTGTGGCCGACAATCTCATCGAGAATGTCAAATATCGTGTGGAGGAATTCACCGGCCTTCCCATCGAGCGCATCAATATTTATGTCGAAGGCGTTAAGGTAATTGATTAAGGAGGATTTGTCCCGTGTCTGTTTCACAGATTGATGTTAAGCTTTTGCGCCGCATGTTCCTGGCCGGCGCCAAGAGCCTTGAAAGTCAGAAAGATCTGATCAACGAATTGAACGTATTCCCCGTTCCCGACGGAGATACCGGAACCAATATGACCATGACCATCATGTCAGCGGCAAAAGAGGTATCCGAGCTGGCGGATGATGTAGATATGAAGACCCTGAGCAAGGCCATTTCCAGCGGTTCCCTGAAGGGTGCCAGAGGAAATTCCGGCGTTATCCTTTCTCAGCTCCTTCGCGGATTTACCCGCAGGATCAAGGAAGAGGACGCCCTTACCATTCCCGTTTTGACGGAAGGCTTTGTGAAGGCTGTGGAGACGGCTTATAAGGCTGTCATGGTACCCAAGGAGGGCACCATTCTTACCGTGGCCAAGGGCATTTCCGAGTGCGCATTGGCACTGCAGGAGGAAGGCTGCACCGATCTGAGCGTCTTCCTGAATACCTGTCTGAAAAAGGGCGAAGAGACTTTGGAGAAGACCCCCGAGATGCTGCCCGTTCTGAAGCAGGCAGGCGTTGTGGATTCCGGCGGAAAGGGCCTGGTAGTGGCATTCCGCGGCGCTGTGGATCTCTTTGAAGGCAAGGAGATGGATCTGACCATCGGTGAGATCACCGAAGAGGCTCCCGAGGAGGAGGATATCCTTCGTCCCGAGCATCTCTATTACACCTCCGCGACCATCACTCTGATGCGACCTTTCAATATTAAGAGCGAGCTGGATCTGAAGTCCTATCTGGAGGGCATCGGTGAGAAGGCTGTTGTCACCAGCACGGATGAGACCGTAGATCTGGCACTGTATACCAACGATCCCGGTATGGCACTGCAGAAGGCGCTGCTGTACGGTGACCTGAAAAATGTAGTGATCCGCAACAGAAGCACCGAGGAGTATCCCACCATCGAGGAAGAAGGCCGGGAAGCAGCTGCTCCCGAGCCTACTCCCGAAGCAGGCCCCAGAAAGCCTGTAGGCTTCATTGCCGTTTCCGCAGGTGACGGCCTGGCTGAGATCTTCCGCAGCCTGGGCGTTGATTATGTGATCGAGGGCGGCCAGACCATGAATCCTTCCACTGCAGACATCCTGGATGCAGTGGCAAAGGTCAATGCGGATACCGTCTTTGTCCTTCCCAACAACAAGAACATTATTCTGGCTGCAAACCAGGCCAGAGACCTGTCCACCGACAAGAATGTGCTGGTGATCCCCACCAAGACCATTCCTCAGGGTATCGCAGCGGCCATCAACTATGTGCCCGACAGCACTCCCGATGAGAACGAAGTATCCATGATGGAGCAGATCGGCAGAGTGAAGTCCGGTGAGATCACCTATGCGGTCCGTGATACCGTCATCGATGACAAGACCATCGAAAAGGGCGATTACATGGGCATCGGCGACAAGGGCATCCTGGCAGTGTCCAAGGATCTGACCACTGCCGTGAAGGATATGCTGGCTGAGATGGTGGAGGAATCCTCCGAACTCATCTGCATTTACTACGGTTCCGATGTTTCCGAAGAGGATGCGGCAGCAATGCAGCAGACCGTTCAGGAAGCGTTCAGCGGCGTGGATGTGGAACTGCAGCCCGGCGGACAGCCGATCTATTATTACATCGTATCGGTTGAGTGATAATATCTGCGCAATTCGTGAGATATGTAACACATTAGGTGAAAATGTTGCACATGTAGTTTGTTTGACTACATGCACCCGACTATAATCTAGAGGAGACTGTGCGTCTCCTCTATTTCTTTTGCAATTAACGGGATGTTCTGCGCGGGCAGATCCGAGCGTTTCCTTTCGGAAGCGGGTGGGAAACAGAGGAACGTCTCATGGGAGGTGCGCTTTGACGGATCAGATGGCGGTAACCGACCTGAAAGGGATCGGAGCCAAGACAGCCGCTTTGTTTTCCAAATTGGAGATTCATACCATCCGGGATCTGATCGTCTATTATCCCAGAACCTACCTGACCTATCCGGATCCGGTGATGGTGAAGAGCGCCGGGTCGGGTGAGATGACAGCCATTCGCGGCTGCATCGCTTCGGTATCCGGTGTCCGGTACTTTAACCGCAAGTCCTTTTTTGAAGTGGTGGTGACGGATCCCGAGGGAGAGCGTTTTACCTTAAGTATTTTCAACCAGCCTTATCTGAAAAAATCCTTTGTTCCCGGGACGTTTGCCGTGTTTTACGGCAGAGCGGTCCGAAAAGGCAGAGGGATGATGCTGGAACAGCCGAAAAAATATACCCCCGCTGAATATGAAGCCCTGCAGAAGGAGCTTCACAGCGTTTATCCCCTGACCAAGGGACTTTCCGGCAATACCATTTCTAAAGCAGTATTGCAGGCACTGGAAGCTTTCCCCATGGCGGACTGCTTCTCACCGGAGTTCCTTGCGGAGCACAACCTGCTTTCCAGACAGGAAGCCTTACGGACTGTGCATTTTCCGGATTCTCCCGAGCATTTGCGGGAGGCAAGGCGCAGGCTTTCCTTTGAAGAGTTTTTCTTCTTCCTGCTGATCATGCACCGCAGCAAGGCGCTGATCCAGAATGAGCCCAATGCCTTTCCCATGATCGAGGTGGCGCATTGTGACAGACTGCTGGAGCGGTTGCCCTTTACCCTGACCGCCGGTCAGAAGAAGGCCTGGAAGGAGATCCGTTCGGATCTGACGGGCCCTAATTGCATGAATCGCCTGATCCAGGGCGATGTGGGCAGCGGCAAGACCATCATTGCTTTTCTGGCACTTCTCATGTGTGCCGCTAACGGCTATCAGGGAGCGTTGATGGCTCCCACGGAAGTGCTGGCCGCCCAGCATATGGAATCCCTGCAGCGGATGATTGAAACCTACGATCTGCCCTTAAAGCCGGTATTGCTTCTGGGTTCCATGACGGCGGCAGCCAAACGGGAAGCCTATGAACTGGTAAAATCCGGGGAAGCCAATGTGATCATCGGCACTCATGCCCTGATCCAGGCGAAGGTGGAATACAAATCCCTGGGCCTGGTGATCACTGACGAGCAGCACCGCTTCGGCGTGCGGCAGCGTCAGACTCTGGCACAGAAGGGCGGCCAGCCCCATATTCTGGTCATGAGCGCAACGCCCATTCCCAGAACACTGGCCATGGTCCTATACGGTGATCTGAAGACCTCCGTGATCCGGGAGCTCCCTGCGGAGCGCCTGCCCATTAAGAACTGCGTGGTGGGTACAGGATACCGGCCCAGCGCCTATGCTTTTATGGAAAAGCAGATCGTCGCCGGCAGACAGGTCTACATCATCTGTCCTCAGGTGGAATCCGGGGAAGACGAATCGCTGACCGATGTAGTCAGTTACGCGGAAGAGCTGAAAAACACCTTTCCTGACACGGTACGGATAGAGTACCTCCACGGGCGCATGACCCCGGCGGTGAAAAACGGCATCATGGATCGTTTTTCCAAAGGAGACATTGACCTGCTGGTTTCTACCACCGTCATTGAGGTGGGCATCAATGTCCCCAATGCAACGGTGATGATGGTGGAAAATGCGGAACGTTTCGGACTGGCCCAGCTCCATCAGCTGCGGGGCCGCGTGGGACGAGGGAAGGAACAGAGTTATTGTATTTTTCTCTCTTCGAAAGAGGACGAGAAGACCATGAAGCGTCTGGAAATCCTGAATTCCACCAATGACGGATTCGAGATCGCTTCCAAGGATCTGCAGCTCAGAGGACCCGGAGAACTCTTCGGTGTCCGGCAGAGCGGAGAATTTGCCTTTGAGATCGCGGATGTATTCGCCGATGCGCAGGAACTGTCCGAAGCTTCGGATGCGGTGGAAGCGCTGCTGAAAGCGGATCCTGCTCTGGTGAAGGAATCCTCCGCCGCCATTCTGGCGGAGGCCGGCAGCTACGGTAAGTATCACCTGGATCTTCAGACATTATAAGTAATCCCTTAAGGGAAGATAGAGGAGTGACCGGATTATGGGAAAAGTTGCGGTGATGACCGACAGTAACAGCGGGATCACACAGAAGGAAGGAAAAGAACTGGGTATTTTTGTCCTTCCCATGCCCTTTTACATCAACGGAAAGGAGTACTTTGAGGATATCTCCCTGACGCAGGAGCAGTTCTACGAGGCGCTGAAAAATGATGCGGACATCAAGACTTCTCAGCCCACTCCCGCGAATGTGATGGATTTCTGGGAGGATCTGCTGGAGCAGTACGACCAGATCGTGTATATCCCAATGAGCAGCGGCCTTTCCGGTTCCTGCCAGAGTGCCATGATGCTTTCCGAGGAGTATGACCGGAAGGTGCAGGTGGTGAATAACCAGCGCATTTCCGTGACCCAGCGTCAGAGTGCTCTGGATGCACTGCTTCTTGCGGAAAAAGGCTTCGATGCCATTCAGATCAAGGAGATCCTGGAGCGGGAGAAGTTCCGTTCTTCCATCTATATCATGCTGGATACTCTGACATACCTGAAAAAAGGTGGTCGCATTACCCCTGCAGCTGCGGCCATCGGTACCATGCTCCGCATAAAGCCGGTGCTGACCATTCAGGGAGAGAAGCTGGACGCTTTTGCCAAAGCCCGCACTTCTTCCCAGGGAAGGGATATGATGATCTCCGCCATCAAAAAGGATATGGAGGAGCGTTTCGGCGGCATCGATCCTTCCAGGACACACCTGGAGATGGCATATACCTACGATATTGCCGCAGCGGAGGATTTAAAAAAGCAGGTGCAGGAGGCTATTCCCGGATTTGACATCGTGATGGAACCCCTTTCCCTGTCCGTGTCCTGCCACATCGGCCCCGGCGCCCTGGCAGTGGCATGCTCCTGCGTCCCGGAGGAGCTTCTGTAAGACCACCCGGCGGGCCTCTTTGGGGTCCAAAATACAGACATGTTTACAAATTATTTAGATACTTGACGGAATCCTTGCAAATGCCCAAGAGCACCAAATCTTGGGCATTTTTTCTTGTACCTATACAAAATATATGGTATACTAACTGAATGTGGGAACGAATGTTCTAATCGGAAGGAAGGTAGTTTATGGCTCCGAAGACAGTATATGACGCTTCCAGCATCACAGTGCTGGAGGGGCTTGAGGCGGTCAGAGTCCGCCCCGGAATGTATATCGGTTCCGTGTCCACCAAGGGACTGAATCATCTGGTATATGAGATCGTGGACAATTCCGTGGACGAGCATCTGGCCGGATTTTGCGACCGGATCACCGTTACGCTGGAGAAGGACGGCTCCGCCACGGTATCCGACAACGGAAGAGGTATTCCCGTGGGAATGCACGAGAAAGGCATCAGTGCTGAGCGTCTGGTGTTTACCACTCTCCATGCCGGCGGTAAGTTTGACAACAATGCATATAAGACCAGCGGCGGTCTCCACGGTGTGGGTTCCTCCGTTGTAAATGCGCTTTCCGAGCGAATGACCGTTACGGTCAAGACCGGAGGGCAGATCTTCCGTGATACCTATGAGAGAGGCGTGCCTACCACAGAGCTGGAGAAGGGACTGCTTCCCTGCCTGGGGAAGACCCGGGAAAGCGGCACCACCATTAATTTCCTGCCGGATCCTACCATTTTTGACCGCACCTGGTTTAAGGAGGATGAGATCAAGAGCCGTCTCCATGAGACTGCTTACCTGAATCCCAAACTCACCATCGTTTTTAAGGATCTGCGGAAGGAGAATCCCGAGACCGTGGAGTTCCACGAGCCCGACGGACTCATCGGCTTCCTTCGTGACATGAACAACATGAAGGAGCCTGTCAGCGATGTGGTGTATCTCACCGGTATCTCCGAAGGCATCGAGGTGGAGATTGCTTTTCAGTATGTAAACGAATTTCATGAGAACGTTCTGGGATTTTGTAACTGTATTTACAATTCCGAGGGCGGTACTCACCTGACGGGCTTTAAGACTCAGTTTACCAATATCATCAATACCTATGCCAGAGAGCTGGGGATCCTGAAGGATAAGGATCAGAACTTTACCGGTGCCGATGTGCGTAACGGCATGACCGCCGTCGTCAGCATCAAGCATCCGGATCCCAGATTCGAGGGCCAGACGAAGACGAAGCTGGACAATCAGGACGCTGCCAAGGCAGTATCCAAGGTCACCGGCGACGAAGTGGTGCGCTTCTTTGACCGTAACCTGGAGATGCTTAAGAGCATCATCGGCTGCGCGGAGAAGGCTGCGAAGATCCGTAAGACCGAGGAAAAAGCCAAGACCAACATGCTGTCCAATCCGAAGTTTTCCTTCGATTCCAACGGTAAGCTGGCCAATTGCATTTCCAAGGACGCTTCCCAGTGCGAGATCTTTATCGTAGAGGGAGACTCCGCAGGCGGCAGTGCCAAGACCGCCCGGAACCGTACCTATCAGGCTATCCTGCCCATCCGCGGTAAGATCCTGAACGTGGAGAAGGCTTCCATCGACAAGGTGCTGGCAAACGCCGAGATCAAGGCTATGATCAATGCCTTTGGCTGTGGTTTTTCCGAAGGATACGGCAACGATTTTGATATCACCAAGCTGCGCTATGACAAGATCATCATCATGGCCGATGCGGACGTGGACGGCGCACATATTTCCAACCTGCTGCTGACCCTGTTCTACCGCTTCATGCCGGATCTGATCTTTGAGGGACATGTGTACATCGCCATGCCGCCTCTGTATAAGGCAATGCCCTCCAAGGGCGAAGAGGTTTATCTCTACGACGACAAGGCCCTGGAGAATTATCGCAAGACCCACAAGGGGAATTTCATCCTCCAGCGTTACAAAGGTCTGGGAGAGATGAATCCGGAGCAGCTCTGGGAGACCACCCTGGATCCCGAGCGCAGGCGCTTAAAACTGGTGGAGATCGAGGATGCCCGCATGGCTTCCGAGACCACGGAACTTCTTATGGGCACCGACGTTCCGCCCCGAAAAGCCTTTATCTACAAGCATGCCCAGGACGCACTCCTGGATATCTGACGATCCCGTCAGTATTTGTTCTTAAGAAACACAGATTCAGAAAGAGATAAGAGTAGATCACATGGAAGATCGTATTATCAAAACCGAATATTCGGAGGAGATGCAGAAGTCCTTTATCGACTATGCCATGAGCGTTATCATCGCCCGTGCTCTTCCGGATGTGAGAGACGGCCTTAAGCCCGTACAGCGCAGAACCCTCTACGATATGCTGGAGCTGGGGATCCGTTATGACAGACCCTATCGTAAGTGTGCCAGGATCGTGGGCGATACCATGGGTAAATACCATCCTCACGGAGATTCCTCCATCTACGAAGCCCTGGTGGTCATGAGCCAGGATTTCAAAAAGGGAATGCCTCTGGTGGACGGCCACGGTAACTTCGGTAACATCGAGGGGGACGGCGCCGCTGCCATGCGTTATACCGAGGCGAGACTCCAGAAGGTGACCCAGGAGACCTTCCTCAGTGATCTGGACCTGGATGTTGTGGACTTTGTTCCGAATTTTGACGAGACAGAGAAGGAGCCTTCGGTGCTTCCCGTCCGTATCCCCAATCTGCTGGTAAACGGCAGCGAGGGTATCGCCGTAGGTATGGCTACCAGCATTCCTCCCCACAATCTGGGAGAGGTCATCGATGCCATGAAGGCTTATATGTTGGACCCCGACATCACCACTGCCAGACTGATGAAGCATCTGAAGGGACCTGATTTTCCCACCGGCGGCATCGTCATCAACAAGGATGAGCTGACGGAGATCTATGAGACCGGCGCCGGCAAGATCCGTATCCGCGGCAAGGTGGAGGTGGAGAAGCTGAAAGGCGGCCACACTGCCGTGGTCATCACTGAGATCCCCTATACCATGATCGGTGCTAATATTTCCAAATTCCTGCAGGATGTGGCAGCTCTGTCGGAAAACAAGAAGACCCGGGATATCGTAGACATTTCCAACCAGTCCTCCAAGGAGGGCATCCGGATCTGCATCGAGCTGAAAAAGGACGCGGACACGGAGAATTTCATCAATCTCCTGTATAAGAAGACCAAGCTGGAAGACACCTTCGGAGTCAATATGCTGGCCATTGCGGACGGCCGTCCCGAGACCCTGGGTCTGAAAGGAATCCTGAAGCATGTGGTGGACTTCCAGTATGAACTGAACACCCGGAAATACACCAATCTGCTGGCTAAGGAGCAGGAGCGGAAGGAAGTCCAGGAAGGACTGATCAAAGCCTGCAACGTCATCGATCTGGTGATCGAGATCCTGCGGGGATCCAAAGACCGTCAGATGGCAAAGGACTGCCTGATCTACGGTAAGACTGACGGCATTCGTTTTAAGAGCAAGGAATCCCAGATCATGGCTGCCCAGCTCATGTTTACCGAAAAGCAGGCAAATGCCATTCTGGAGATGCGTTTGTACAAACTGATCGGACTGGAGCTGGAAGCCCTCATCAAAGAGCACGAGCAGACCCTGTCCAACATCTACCGTTACGAGGATATCCTGGATCACAGAGAGTCCATGACCGAGGTGATCCTCTCCGAACTGGATGCCATTAAGAAGGAATATGCCACCAAGCGCAGAACCGTCATTGAAAACGGTGAGGAAGCCGTATATCATGAGAAGGAGATGGAAGAGACCGATGTCTACTTCCTGATGGACCGCTTCGGCTACGCCAAGACCGTGGACGAGGGCACCTTCGACCGGAATACCGATACCATCCTGGCAGAGTCCCGGACCGTGATCCGCATGAAAAATACGGGTAAGATCGCCATGTTCACCAGAAACGGAGACATGCATTCCGTGAAACTGACGGATCTGCCCCTGTGCAAGCTGAAGGACAAGGGTATTCCCGTGGACAACGTGTCCAATTACGATTCCTCCAGCGATCAGACTCTCTTTATCTGTGACCAGGCAGAGCTCCCCAATATGAAGTTGCTCTTTGTCACCGAGAAGGGCATGGGTAAACTGGTGGAGGGCTCCGAATTCGAGATCAGCACCCGTAAGACGGTAGCTGCAACGAAGCTGAACGGAGAGGATAAACTTCTGGCGGTGTACGGCATTGCCGAGGAGATCTACCTGACCCTGAAGTCCCGTTTCGGTTACTTCCTGCGCTTCTCCCTGGAGGAGCTTCCCGTCCAGAAAAAGACGGCGGCCGGTGTCCGCTGCATGAAGCTGGATCCCAAGGATCTGCTGGAGTATGCGGTGATCACCGGAGCTGCGGATGTTAAGATGCTCCCCACCGGCTCCAAAGAGGTTTCCGTTAATACCATCAAGCTTTTGAAGCGCGATAACAAAGGCAACAAGATCAGATAGGAGAATGCCATGAGAGTGATCGCAGGTTCCGCCCGGAGCCTTCCTTTGATGACACCGGACGGCATGGACACCAGACCCACCCAGGACAGGATCAAGGAGACCCTGTTCAACATTCTGCAATGGGATATTCCCGACTGCGTATTCATCGATCTGTTTGCAGGTAGCGGCGGCATCGGCATCGAAGCCTTAAGCCGCGGTGCTGCCAAGGCATATTTTGTGGATCACAGCCAGCGCTGTGAGGAGTGTATCCGGGAGAATCTCCGGTTTACGAAGCTTTCCGACAAGGCGGTACTCCTGCGGCAGGAAGCGGCAGGCGGCCTGCTTTCCATCTATGAAAAGCATGCGGACTTTATCTTTATGGATCCGCCCTACGGCCAGAAGGCGGAGCTTCCCGTATTTGCACAGCTCCTGCATTCCCATTTCTGCGATGAGGATACGGTGATCATCCTGGAGGAGGATCTGCACTTTGATCCCGCAGCCGTTACGGATCTCGGGTATGAACTGACCCGCACCAAAAAATACAAGACCAATCAGCATCTTTTTTTCAGGAAAAAACAGGCCTGAAGAGACATCAGAACGGAGGCTTTCATGAAGAGAGCGGTATATCCCGGCAGCTTTGATCCCATGACCTACGGACACCTTGACATCATCCGCAGAAGCGCCGAAATGTTCGACGAACTCATCGTCGCAGTCCTTGTGAATAATGAAAAGAATGCGTTGTTTTCTGTGGAAGAGCGTGTTAAAATATTGCAGAAAGCGACAGAAGGAATGGCCAATGTGACCGTGGATTCTTTCAGCGGACTTTTGATCAATTACGCCGCAGAGAAGAACCTTCATGTTGCGGTCAGAGGACTGCGCGCCATCACCGATTTTGAGTATGAGCTGCAGATGTCTCAGACCAATCGCATGCTTTCCGATGGGAAGCTGGATACGATCTATCTCAATACATCCCTGCAATATTCCTACCTGAGCTCCTCCAGTGTGAAGGAGATCGCGGCATTCGGCGGAGACGTGAGCAAATGTGTTCCCGATTTCGTGGCCGAGCTGCTTCGGGAGAAATTCGCAGGACGCAGGCAATAGGAACCCGTACACAAACCGAAGGTGACAGATATGGAGAAAGATACAAGAAACGGCGATATGATATATGGCGTCATTGACGACATGGAGGATTATCTGGCCGGCTGTAAGAATAAATTCATGTCCACCACAGAGGTCGTGGTAGACAGAGGACAGATGGAGGATTTCCTCCGCGAGCTGCGCAGAAAGGCGCCCGAAGAGATCGAGCATGCACGCCGCGTGGTGAAGAATCGGGAGGCCATCCTGGATGACGCCCGGAACAAGGCACAGGCCCTCATCGATCAGGCAGAGGCCCAGACCGATGAACTGATCAGCCAGAACGAGATCATGCGCAGAGCATACGATCAGGCGGATACCGTGGTTTCCATGGCGAACCAGGAAGCCATCAATGTCAGAGAGGCAGCCTACGCAGACGCTGAGGCTATTCGTGCCAATGCGGAACAATATATGGATGATGTCCTTACCTATCTGGAGTCTCTGGTGGGAGATGCTATGAAGCATGCTTCCAAGAACTACGAGGATCTCATCGGAACCCTTACCATGTTCCAGGATCGCATCACATCGGATCACAGTAATCTCCATCCTGACGATTACGGTCCCGAGACTGCGGCTCCTCAGGAAGGCCCCGGACCCGAGGCAGAGTAACACAGAGTATTTCGAAAGCCGGTGCATAACCGGCTTTTGTTCGTTTATAGGAAAGTAAAAAGAAAGCAGGACGCGGAATCTTGAAAAGGCATTTCGGCGGAAAAATCTATAGAAAAGCAGTAGCGGCGCTTGCGCTTACAGTGGCGTTTTCCATGTTTGGTGTGCTGCCCCGGCCTGTGCAGGCTGCCGAGAATCTCCTTGTTACGGGAGAGGAACTGATCGTTGTCATCGATCCCGGTCACGGCGGTGAGAATAAGGGTACCGAGGAAGGGTACCGTCCTGAGAAGGAAATGACGCTGATCACCGGACTGGCCCTGGCAGAGGAGCTCAGGCAGTTTGATGACATCACGGTATACCTTACCAGAACCGAGGATGTGGATCTGTCTCTGGAAGAGCGGGCTGATTTTGCAAAGTCCGTGGATGCGGACTTCCTCTTCAGTGTTCATTACAATGCTTCCCTGGAGCACAATCTCTTCGGCTCCGAAGTGTGGGTATCCACCGTGGCTCCTTACAATGCCTACGGCTATCAGTTTGGCAGACTCTGGCTGGAGGGAATGCGGGATAAGAATTTCTTCCTTCGCGGCGTGAAGACCAGGACCGGATCTTCCGGAGACGATTATTACGGGATCATCCGCAGCAGCGTGGCTCTGGGGCTCCCTGCCGTGATCATGGAGCACTGCGCTGTGGATGTGGCATCCGATGCAGAGCGGATCTCTGACGAGGACAAGCTCCGGGAAATGGGACGCAGCGATGCCCATGCCATTGCAAAATATTTCGGATTAAAAAGCGAAGCACTGGGCATCGATTATTCCGCCTATGCTTCCATGCTGGAGGAAACCGACGAATTTGTCATTTCTCCCATGACGGTGGAGGATACTACGGCGCCGGATCATCTGGCACTTTCCTTATCCTCCGTGAATTACCAGGCAGGAAAGGCATCCCTGCAGGTGGTGGCTGCCGATACGGACGGTTGCCTTCTGTACTATTCCTACAGCACCGACGGAGGGAAGACCTTCAGTGATCTGATTCCCTGGCCCGGCTCCGATGCCGTCGTAAGGGGGTATGACCAGACCATTTACCTGGATCTGACCTTTACGGAACCCACGGATCCTGAGGTGATCGTCCGGGTGTACGACCAGTATGACCTTACAACGGACAGTGAACCCTTTACCTTCTCCGAGACCTTCCTGGAGGAGAAAAAGCCGAATCTGCCGGAACTGGCTGACCATGTGGACGACGATGCGCTCCAGGGCATGGGTGCCGGTACCGATACCGGAAAAGAAGTAACGGAAGGGGATGCTGCTTTGCCCGAAGGGGGAGAGCAGGCGGATGCAGCTGAGCTGGTGGAAGAAGCGGAAGAAAGCATGGGGGCACCTGAGACGCCCGAATCCGGAGCTGTTTCCGTGCTGTCTGCTCTCAGTCAGACAGATGAGGGGGCGGATATCCTGGCCAAGGAACGGGCAATCCTATTGCTTTTGGTATGGTTTTTCGGCGGGATCTTTTTCCTGCTGCTGGTACTGCGTATCCTGAAGGCATTGCGCAGAGCCACGAGTCATAAGAAGGGGAAGAACGACAGGCCTGTGCCTGCCGGCGGAAGGACCGTTTACCCTACTTCCGGTGCCGGGTCCAAATCCATGATCCCCGATGACCTGGAGGAATTCCCTTGGGAGTCGAAGACGACGCAGAAGTCCCCGGTGAAGGTCAGCATCTATGAGGCGGACATTTACGGCGCAGGTTTGCGGGAGAAGGAAAGTGATGTTCCGACCCGCAAAGCGGATCAGGCCACGGGAAGGCCTGTTGCCGGCAGGACAGCAGGAGGCGCCGTCGGCACCGGTAATGACGACTTCGACTGGTCGAAATTTGATGAATGATCGGTGATCTATGAGACTGGATAAATATTTAGGGGACACTGCAATGCTCACCCGCAAGGAAGCTGCGGAAGCCATCCGGCGGGGAAGAGTCTCAGTGGAAGGGGCAAAAGGGCCCTGCAAACCCAATCAAAACATCGATCCGGACCGGGATATCGTAACCCTGGACGGAGAGATCCTGAAGTATCAAAAATATCATTATCTGATGCTTCATAAGCCTGCGGGATGTATCACTGCCACGGAAGGCTCTGCGCCTACGGTGATGGATCTGGTGCCGAAGGTGTCGAAGAATCTCTTCCCTGTGGGTCGGTTGGATAAGGACACGGAAGGACTTCTTCTCATTACGGATGACGGCGCTCTGGGGCATCAGCTGCTGAGCCCGAAACATCACGTGGGGAAGACCTATGAGGTGCATACCGCAGTACCTGTTTCGGAGGCGGATCTGGAGCGCCTGCGGGCCGGTGTGGACATTGATGACCCTGAACCCACGCTGCCTGCGGAGGCGGAGCCGGATGGCGACGGCCATCTGCTGCTGACTCTCTATGAAGGCAGATACCATCAGGTGAAACGGATGCTGATGGCAGTTGGAAATGAAGTGACCTATCTGAAGCGCCTGTCCTTCGGTCCCCTGCAATTGGGGGATCTGGAGAAGGGAGCCTGCAGAGAACTGACGGAAGAAGAAGCGGAGGCTTTACGAAATGCATAAAATGCTGGAAGGGAAAAAAGCCCTGCTTTTTGATATGGACGGCACTCTGGTGCATTCCATGGGAATGTGGGGCCAGATCGATATCAATTTCCTGGCGCGGTATGGCTTGACAGTACCCACCGACCTGAAAAAATCCATTCAGGGTCTTACCTTTTATGACACGGCTGTCTACTTTAAGGAGCGTTTTGATCTCCCGGAATCACCCGAGGAGATCGGGGACATCTGGAATGAGATGGCCATGGATCAATATGCACACCATATCGCATTCCGGGAAGGGGGCAGGGAATTCCTGCTGGAAGCAAAGAAACGGGGATATCTGCTGGCCATCTGCACCATCAATGCCAGGCCTCTGGCGGAGACCTTCCTGGAGTCCAGAGGGATCCGGGATTGTTTTTCCGTGGTGCTCACCGGGGATGACATGCTTCGGGGAAAGCCTGCGCCGGATATCTATCTGACGGCGGCGGAGCGCCTTGGTGTGGATCCTTCCGACTGCCTGGTGTTCGAGGACATTGTGCCCGGGATTCAGGCGGGGCTGGCTGCGGGAATGGAAGTCTGCGCCGTGGACGATGAGCATTCCGCTTTCCAGGAAGAGGAAAAACGGGAGCTGGCGCAGTACTATATTGAAGATTATGTGGGGTTGTTTTTATGAATATTATCTTGATCACCGGAGCATCTTCCGGCATTGGCAGAGAGTTTGCATTTGAACTGGATCACGTTATGGGGGCGAAGATCGATGAGTTTTGGCTTATCGCCAGGAGAAAGGACCGTCTGGAGGAACTGGCCCGCACCATGAATCATGATGCCCGGATCTTTGCCATGGATGTGAACGATCAGGAGGCTGTAGAGGGGCTGACGGATGAACTGGCACTGCGGGGCGCAAAGGTCTGTATGCTGATCAATGCCGCAGGTTACGGCAAGATCGGTAACTTCGCAGATCACAGACTTTCCGATGTGGAAGGCATGATCCGCCTCAATGTGGAAGCTTTGTCCCGGATGACGAAGGTAGTGCTTCCCTTTATGGTACGGGGCGGGCGCATCATTCAGATGGCATCCAGCGCTTCCTTTATGCCTCAGTCCGGTTTTGTGGTGTATGCCGCTTCCAAGGCTTATGTACGGAGCTTTTCTCTGGGGCTCAACGAGGAGCTGCGCAGCCGTGGCATCACGGTAACTGCTGTTTGCCCCGGTCCCGTTGCTACAGAGTTTTTCCAAATCGCGGAAGAGAATGCTTCTACACTTGCCATCAAGAAATATTTTATGACTACCCCGGATAAGGTTGTGCGGAAGGCTCTGAAAGATTCCTATCACAGAAGAGCGGAATCCGTTCCCACGATTTCCATGCGGGCACTGCAGGTGGTTTGCAAGGTGCTGCCTCATACCTTCCTGCTTCGCATCTTCAGTCTCTTTATTCGATAAAATTCTGTCGGCATCTCTCTAAAAAGATGCCGTGACACCTGCCTGTTCCTGCAGGCAGTATGGAGGATCCATGAACTTTCTTCGTATGTTTTCCTGGGAGAAATACAAAGGAGAACCGGGATATCTTAAAAACCAGAGACGCTGGGAGCTGACCAGGACAATCCTTTATTTTGTCCTGGCCCTTGGCGTCTTTTTCTGTGCATTTGCCATCCTGAAGACCAGGGCCAATATCTTCACCATCTTTGCGGTACTGCTGTGCCTTCCGGGTAGTAAGAGCCTGGTGGAGACGGTGATGTTCTACCGTTATCGGGGGTGTGATCCCGAACAGGTAAAGCAGATCAGTGAAGTGGCTTCCCATCTGTGCGGCTCCTTTGACCGCGTGTTTACTTCTTCCGCAAAGAATTACTTTGTTCAGCACCTGGCGATTTCCCACGGGGAAATGGCGGCCTATACCGCAGATCCTGCCTTTGACGACAAGGGCTTTTCCGAGCATCTGGGATCCATGCTGGGGCAGGAGCATCTGAAAGCGCCCGTGATCAAGGTGTACCGGGATTTGGAAGGCTACCTGAAGCGCCTTTCCGAGATGAAGCCCTCTGCGGAGGAAGATGCCTCCTTACGGGTGCGTACCGTGTTGCATCAGATTTCCCTTTGACGGCATAGGAGGCGACACATGCAGAGGATCAGCATCGGCGTCAACCAGGCCGGACAACGACTGGATAAATTTCTGAAAAAATATTTTCCCGGGGCATCCTCCGGCCTTCTGTATAAGATGCTCCGCAAGAAAAACATCACTTTGAACGGCAAAAAGGCGGACGGCACCGAGCAGCTCTCGGAAGGAGATACGGTGGAGTCCTTCTTTTCCGATGAGACCTTTGCCCTGTTCCGGCAGGGGGAGAGCGCAGGGGGCGGATCCGGAGCCGGGAAGAATACGGCAAAGAAAGCCGGAGCTGCGGATGCGGCCGGAAAGCCCGGAACTACGGATGCGGCTGGGAAGTCCGGAACTACGGATACGGCTTCGCCGAAACAGCGCATGGCATCCCTGAAGGGTGTGCAGGTGCTGTATCACGGCAAGGACGTGCTGGCGCTCTACAAGCCCGCCGGGGTGGATTCCCAGAGCAGCGGGGACACGAAATATTCCATCAACGAATGGATGCTGGATTACTGTTCCGATCCTGCCCATCGTCCCGAGGGCATGGGAGAGGGCTTTACCCCTTCCGTTTGCAACCGTCTGGACCGAAATACCACGGGCATCGTGCTTTGCGGGATTTCCCTCCCGGGACTCCAGGAATTGTCCAGGATCCTGCGGGAGAAGGACGGGGAGAAGGTGTATCTGGCTCTCTGTAAGGGGAAGTTTTCCGCAGAGAAGGAAGTGACTTCTTACCTGAGCAGAAGCGGCGCTGACCGGGTATCCCACATTTCGGAGAAACCTACAGGCGCACCGGGAGAAGTAGAGATCCGCACCGGATTTAAGCCCCTGGCCACCGTGAAACCGGAAGGTTGTAAGGACGCTGCCACTTTGCTGGAGGTGCGTCTCTATACGGGAAAGACCCATCAGATCAGAGCCCAGCTGGCATCTTTGGGACACCCCATCGCAGGTGATCCCAAGTACGGCGATAAATCCTTCAATGCATACTGGAAGCAGTCTTACGGCTTGCGCCATCAACTGCTTCACGCCGCCGTATTTACTTTCCCCGGTGAGGAAAGCTGCGGCAGGCTCTCGGATCTGGCGGGCAAAAGTATCGTTTCCCTTCCCGAAGAGCCGTTTTTACAGATCATGAAGGAACATTTTCCGGAGGTATTGCATGGCCTGGAAATCAAGAGGGCTGCGGGGCTCCGCTCTTGAGGAGCTGATCAACCGGTCCAACGAAAAATATCTGGAGCTGGGACTTGCCCTGGTGCAGAAGATTCCCACCCCCATCACGCCCATCGAGATCGACCAGCGGACGCGGCACATCACCCTGGCCTATTTCGGACAGAAGAGTACTGTGGACTACATCGGTGCTGTCCAGGGGATTCCTGTGTGTTTTGATGCCAAGGAGTCCGCTTCCGATACCTTCGCCCTGCAGAACATCCATGAACACCAGGTGCAGTTCATGCAGGATTTTGAAAAACAGGGGGGCGTTGCATTTTTCCTGATCTACTTTACGGATCGGGATGTGCTTTATTATCTGCCGCTGCAGATGCTGATGTTTTTCTGGGACAGAGCCAAGGAAGGCGGCCGGAAAAGCTTCCGTTTTGACGAACTGAATCCCGAATATGAGATCCCGGAGGTGCCCGGCATCCCGGTACCTTATCTGGAACTCATCAACAAAGATCTGTCGGAGCGCCCCGAAGAATAAGCATTTGTTGACATTTCCCGCAGGATAGTGTATATTCCTAATAGTTTACCGTGATAACACATTAGCATACTAAAGTGCCCAGGAGGATTTATGAACTACAACCTGCTACATACACCGGACGGAGTGAAGGATTATTACGGGAAAGAGTACGCTTCCCGCAGGCTTCTGGAAAAATGCCTGCACCAGAAGCTCCTTTCCTTCGGATATGAAGACATCCGTACTCCGTCTTTCGAGTATTTCGAGATCTTTTCCGATGAGGCGTCTCAGGCTTCCAGCAGCGAACTGTACAAGTTCTTCGACAAGGAAAATCGCACGCTGGTGCTGCGGCCTGACTTTACGCCTTCCATCGCAAGATGCGTGGCAAAATACTTCCCGGAGGATCCTACGCCCCGTCGTTTTTCCTATCATGGAAATGTGTTCACCAACACCTCCACCCTGCAGGGGAAGCTCTGTGAAGAGACCCAGATGGGAGCGGAGCTCATCGGTGACGGCAGTGTCCAGGCAGATGCGGAGATGATCGCTCTGGTGGCGGAAGCCCTTTCCGGGGCGGGCCTGAAGGAGTTCCAGATCAGCATCGGCGAAGTGGACTATTTCAAGGGACTCTGCGAAGAGGCAGGTCTGGATGCTCAGACCGAGGAAAAACTGCGGGAATACATCACCGGGAAAAACATCTTTGCGGCCCAGGAACTGCTGGAAAGCAGAAAACTGCCGGAAGAGCATGTGCGAAAGCTCCTGGAGATCGGGAATTCCTTTGAGGATCACGGTGACTTAAGCGTTCTTAAGCAGAATGCGGCAAATGAGCGTTCCGTGAAGGCCATCGAACGACTGGAAACCCTGTACGGCATTCTGGAGCATTACGGCGTGACGGATCGCATTTCCTTCGATCTGGGAATGCTGGGCAAGCACGGATATTACACCGGTGTCATTTTTAAGGCCTTCACCTACGGTGTGGGCAGACCGGTTGCTTCCGGCGGACGTTATGACAGTCTTCTTCCGCTTTTCGGAAAAAATGCACCTGCCATCGGTTTTGTCCTGCGGATCGACGATCTGGCTGAGGCGCTGAATCGTGCAAAATCGCTGCCCAGGCCGGAAGATGAGCGGATCATCGTATTTTATGACACCTATGACGAAGAGAGTTTTGCAAAGGCGCTGGGAGAGGCACAGAAGCTTCGCGGAGAAGGAAAGCAAGTGATCCTGACTCCCGCGATTCATTAGACAAGGGCAAAGAGGAAAAGAAAATGAGTGAAGAAAGATACCTGACTTTTGCCCTTGGAAAAGGGCGCCTGGCAAATAAGACCATGGAACTTTTCGAGTCCATCGGCATCACCTGCGAGGAGATGAAAGATAAGGACTCCCGGAAGCTGATCTTTGTGAATGAAGAACTGAAAATGCGATTTTTCCTGGCTAAAGGCCCGGATGTCCCCACCTATGTGGAGTACGGCGCTGCAGATATCGGCGTGGTTGGCAGGGATACCATCCTGGAGGAAAACCGCAATGTCTATGAAGTGCTGGATCTGGGTTACGGCAAATGCCGCATGTGTGTCTGCGGTCCCGCTTCCGCTACGGCCCTTCTGCAGAACCATGAGCGGATCCGCGTGGCTACAAAATATCCCCTGATCGCCAAGGAGTATTTCAACAACCGGAAGCACCAGTCCGTGGACATCATTAAACTCAACGGCTCCGTGGAGCTGGGTCCCATCGTGGAACTTTCCGATGTGATCGTGGATATCGTGGAGACCGGTTCTACATTAAGGGAGAACGGTCTGGTGGTGCTGGAGGAGATCTGCCCCCTGTCTGCCCGGATGATCGTGAATCCCGTCAGCATGCAGATGCAGAACAAAACCATTACGGACCTGGTAAACCGCCTGCGGAAAAAGGTCCTGGAAGCATAAGAGAAGAGGAAGGATACGGATAGATTATGAGAATCGTAAAATTGACCGATGAATTGCGGGAGTCGATCCTGGAGAACATGCTGAAGCGCAGCCCGGGTCAGTATCCCGAGTATGAGAAGACCGTAAATGAGATCCTGGCAAATGTGCGGGAAAACGGTGATAAGGCACTCTTTGAATACACCAAAAAGTTTGATGGATTTGACCTGAATGCCGAGAACATTCTGGTGACGGAAGCGGAGATCAAAGAGGCGTACGAAGCTCTTTCCGACGAGTACATCGCTGTGATCCGGGAAGCTGCGGAGAACATTCGTGCATTCCATGTAAAGCAGCTGCGAAACAGCTGGTTTGAGACCAAGGAGGACGGCTCCATCCTGGGGATGCGGGTTTCTCCCATTTCCAGAGCCGGCGTCTATGTTCCCGGCGGTAAGGCTGCTTATCCCAGTTCCGTTCTGATGAACGTGATCCCTGCCAAGGTGGCAGGCGTGAAGGATATTGTTATGACCACCCCTCCCGGAAAGGACGGTAAGGTCAATGCCGGCACCCTGGTTGCCGCTGATATCGCAGGCGTTGACCGTATCTACAAGGTTGGCGGTGCGCAGGCCATCGCAGCAATGGCTTATGGAACCGCATCTGTGCCCAAGACCGATAAGATCTCAGGCCCCGGTAATATCTTCGTTGCTCTGGCAAAGAAGGCTGTCTACGGTTTCGTCAGCATCGATTCCATCGCCGGTCCCTCCGAGGTCATGGCCCTCTGTGACGAGACCGCAAATCCTCACTATGTGGCGGCAGACCTCTTGAGTCAGGCGGAGCACGATGAACTGGCCAGTGCCATCATGGTCACCACTTCCATGGAGATCGCAGAGCAGACCGCAAAGGAGATCGACGGCTACCTCCTGAAGCTGGAGCGTGCCGAGATCATCCGAAAGAGTCTGGACAATTACGGCTATATCCTGGTGGCTGACACCATGGATCAGGCTATTGAAACCGTGAACGAGATTGCTCCGGAGCACCTGGAGATTCTGACGAAGAATCCCTGGGAGACCATGACGAAGGTGAAGAATGCCGGCGCCATGTTCCTAGGAGAGTATTCCTCCGAGCCTTTGGGAGATTACTTCGCAGGCCCCAACCACATTTTGCCTACCAACGGTACCGCAAAGTTTTTCTCACCGGTCAGCGTAGATGATTTTATCAAGAAATCCAGTATCATCGCCTATTCCAGAGAGGGCCTGGCTGCAGTGCATAAGCAGGTGGAGCTCTTTGCAAAGGAAGAAGGTCTGACTGCTCACGCAAACAGTGTGGCGGTTCGCTTCGAAAACGAGTAAAATCATTATAAGGGGGCAGTATGAGAGACGCTAAAGTAACCCGCAAAACCAAAGAGACGGATATCTGCATCGACCTGAATCTGGACGGTTCCGGAAAGTATGATGTGAATACCGGCATCGGCTTTTTCGACCACATGCTGGAGGGTTTTACCAGGCATGGCTTCTTTGACTTAAGTTGCAAGGTGGACGGAGATCTGCAGGTGGACGGACACCACACTGTGGAGGATACCGGCATCGCGCTGGGCACTGCCATCAAAGAGGCACTGGGAGATAAGGCAGGAATCCGCAGATACGGTTATTTCATCCTTCCCATGGATGAGGTGCTGGTGCTTTGTGCCGTGGATCTGTGCGGCAGACCTTACCTGCGTTTTGAGCACGAGTTTAAGGCACCCATGGTGGGAGCTCTTGATACGGAGCTGGTACATGAGTTTTTCTATGCCCTGTCCTACAGCGCAGGCATGAACCTGCACATCAAGGTGCTGGAGACCGGTAACGCACATCACGAGATCGAGGCAATGTTCAAGGCCTTTGCCAAGGCGCTGGACATGGCGGTTTCTATAGATGCGCGTGTGGAGGGCGTGCTTTCCACCAAGGGAAGTCTCTGATACCGCACCGAAAAATACGCCGATTTCGGCTTCTTTCGAGGGGATTATGGTTAAGAAATTTGTAGCAAGTATTTATCTGTTTCAGAACAATGCCGTGAGAGGTTTTACGGATCATACCGTGGTGGACACGGATCCGGTGCGCCTGGCGGAAACCTACAGCAGAAACAGTGTTGATGAACTCATGGTCTTTGATCTGTCGGATCAGGGAACCTATGAATCCGTGGAGTCTGCGGATGCCGCCCACGAGGAGGCCCTGGACATCCTGAAGGAGATCGTCACGGTCTTTGATAAGCCCGTGTTCGGCGGCGGCAACATCAAGCGCATGGAGGATGTGAAGAAGATCCTCTACACCGGATGTGCTAAGGCCATTCTGGATTATGACAGGGATGACAATTTTGAACTGACGCAGGAAGTGAACGAGAAGTTCGGTGCGGAGAAGCTCCTGGCCATGTTTACGGATCCGGACCGCATCAAGATGATTCCCTCCGATGAGCAGAAGAAGGTCAGCGGTTTCGTGCTCTTAAATGTCCATCAGCTGCACGAGACGGAGATCGTATCCTCCCTGCCTTTCTATGCACGGATCGATCAGATCCTGCTGAACAAGCTCCTGGAGTTTTTCGCCGTGGAGCAGGTCTGCGGCGTTACCGGCAATACCATTAACGATAATGTATCCCAGATCCTGAGCCTGAAGGAGCTGTGCAGCGAGAACGGCATCGATGTGAAGTTCCCCAGAGCGGAGCTTTCCTTCGACGACCTGAAACTGAACGAGCAGGGCCTGGTGCCTGTCATCGTGCAGGACGAGAAAAACGACGAAGTGCTGATGATGGCCTACATGAACAGGCAGGCTTTCCAGGACACCATCCGAACAGGCATGATGCATTATTACAGCCGCAGCAGACAGGAGCAGTGGCTGAAGGGCGAGACCAGCGGCCACTACCAGTATGTAAAGAGTCTGACTGCGGACTGCGATTACGATACCATTCTGGCAAAGGTTTCCCAGGTGGGGGCTGCCTGCCATACCGGCAACCGTTCCTGCTTCTTTAACGAGATCATCGCGCCCGAAGAGAAGGGTTCCTCTGTGAATCCCTTGACCATCCTGTCCGAAGTTTATGACACCATCGCAGACCGGAAGGAGAATCCCAAGGAAGGGTCCTACACCAATTACCTCTTTGACAAGGGCGTTGATAAGATCCTGAAGAAGGTGGGAGAGGAAGCGACGGAGATCGTTATCGCTGCCAAGAATCCCAATGTCAACGAGATCAAATATGAGATCAGTGATTTTCTCTACCACATGATGGTGCTTATGGTGGAGAAGGGCGTCACCTGGGAAGAGATCGCAGACGAACTGGCAAACAGACACTAATGCGGATCACCTGTATTTCAAATAAAAAAGTTTTTGTGGGGGTAATATGAAAGGTACGGAACTGAAAGAACGCCTGCTTGGGGAAGCGGGCAAAGTCATCATCGGCAAGGACGCTGTCATCGAGCAGCTCCTGGTGGCCATTCTGGCGGGAGGACATGTCCTTCTGGAGGATGTGCCCGGCACCGGCAAGACCAAGCTGGCAAGAACCATTGCGGGCTGTCTGGATGCATCCTTTTCCAGGATCCAGTTTACGCCGGATCTGCTGCCGTCGGATGTGACGGGTTTGTCGGTTTTTGACAGAAAAACATCGGAATTTGTTCTGAAGAAAGGACCTGTTTTTACCAATATTCTGCTGGCAGACGAGATCAATCGTGCCACGCCCAGGACCCAGGCAGGTCTCCTGGAAGCCATGGAAGAGTTGCAGGTGACCATTGACGGCAACACGATGCTGCTGCCTGAGCCCTTCCTGGTCATCGCTACGGAGAATCCCATTGAGAATATGGGAACTTTCCCTCTGCCCGAAGCCCAGCTGGATCGTTTCCTCATGAAGCTGTCCATGGGGTACCCCGAGGAAAAGGATGAGAAAACGGTACTTTACTATCATTCCGCCGGAGATCCCATTGCAGATCTCACTGCAGTGCTTACCACCGGAGATATTCTGGATGCGAGGAAGGCTGTGGGACAGGTGCAGGTATCCGAGGAGATCCGTTCCTACATCGTCTCCATCGGCAAGGCTACCAGAGAGAGCAATCTCTTCCGACTTGGGGTCAGTACCAGAGGATTGCTGGCATTGCAGAAGTGCGCTATGTGCCTGGCATATCTCTCGGATCGTGACTATGTGATTCCGGATGATGTGATCTCCATGACCGTGCCGGTCCTGGCACATCGCGTGATCCCTTCCTCCTTTGCTCATAAGGCACCTGCGTATGAACTGATCCAGCGCATCGTGAAGGAACTGGATGTTCCCACCGAGGGCTTCGAATGATCCTTTTGATAGTATTTGGCTTCATTGCCCTTCTGTTTTTCCTGGGGCAGCGCTGGCTGTACCGCAGGTTCTGGGACAGGAATCTGACTGCCTCCGTATCTTTTGCGGACAGTGAGCTCACCAGGGGTCAGAGCAGTGAGGTCATTGAGATCGTGGAAAATAAAAAATGGCTTCCTCTTGCCATGGTAAAGGTAAAGTTTCAGGCGCCCAGGGAGCTGAGCTTTACCTCCGGAAAGGGTTCTTCCGTAACGGATCAGTATTACCGGAATGACATCTTTCACTTAAAATCCATGGAGCGGATCACCCGCAGGGTGCAGTTTTATCCGAAAAAAAGGGGGATGTATGAGATCGGATCCATGGACCTTGTGGGCGCCGATCTGTTTTTGATAGATCAATTTGTGACGCAGGTGCCTGTCAGCACCTCGCTTTTGGTGTATCCCGAGGAGCTGGAATGCGCGGATCTGGCCAGGGCGCTGCAGACTTCCATCGGTACGGCGTTGACCAATTCTCCTCTGATCGAAGATGTCTTTTCTTTCCGTGGTATCCGGGAATATCAGCCCGGCGATCCCATGAAGACCATCAACTGGCGGGCTTCCGCCAAAACGGAGGACGACCTGCTTGTAAATGTCAGGGAGTATGTGTCCAGGCGTCCCGTGCTTTTTTTCCTGAATCTCATGGATGTCCACATCCGGCACAGAGAGGACGAAGCGGAAGATTTGATCTCCGCCATTGCCTATCTGGGAAGGCTTTTCTTTGAGCAGGGGATCAATGTGTCCTTACGCTGCAATGCGGTGAATTCCCTGACGGGAGGACCTGCCTTTGCCTCCACGGAAGAGGGGGAGTTTTCCGATTTTCTGACGGTGCTGGCAGGGATCGATCCATCCAAAACTCTGCCCTTCGAGCATCATTTCAATGAGTCTCTGTTCCTGGAAGAAGAGTATTCCTTACGCTGCTTTTTCTCTCTGTTCCCGGATCCGGAAATGCTGGAGCTGGTGGAAAAGGGCATGAATATGGGCGCAGCTGTAGCATTGATCCTGCCCAGCCGCAAGGAAGATGCGGAGTTTATCGGTACGGATCTGCAGCAGTTTACTTACTATGTGGAGGAATGAGCATGGCTGACAAACAAAAATCCTCCCTGTCGGAACGGATCGCTCTGCTGGGATCCGTCATGACGCTGGAAATGAATCACTGGAGTCTCTTCGGACTCTACGTGTTTTTGATGCTGATCTTTTATAATATTTCCGGAGGAATGCCGCCCCATATCCTGATTTTTGTTGGACTGGGGATCTTTCCTCTGATCTTTTACTTTCTGAACCGGCTGTTTACCAAATCTTTCCCATTCCTGGGATTATCCATTCTGGTGCTGGCCATCTGGGTGGTGATCCCCATTTCCTATGTGGTGAAGCTGGATGGATTTTTCTTCGGGGCCATCTTCCTGCTGTCGGAATGCAGGAGAAGGTTCCTGCGGGACAACGATCCCGTGATCCCCATTCCGCCGGTGACCGGTGTTGCTCTTGCTTTTGTAGCTTCCGCCTTTACCCATTATGTCATGGGACCGGAATGGGACAGACAGCTCCGAGTGGGAGTGATCCTGTGCCTGCTGCTGTTGTTCGTGCAGCTGTATCTGAATCAGCTGCAGAAGTTCACCCGCTTTAACGAAAGCACCGTAAGTTACCTTCCCGTCAGGGAAATGTATCGCAGTGGCTTTTCCACGACGCTGATCTTTTCCGGACTCCTGGCAGTGGCTCTTATCATCGCAGGGCAATTTGAAGCCATTCAGAGAGGATTTCAATATCTCATCGGGAAGCTGAAGGAATTTGTGATCTGGATCCTGTCGCATTTTGCGCCGGAAGAAGGGCCTTCCATGGAGGTGCCTGAAGATCTGCACTTATCGGATCCTGCCACCATGCAGATGCTGGGGGAATCTCAGGGACCTTCTCCCGTATGGCAGGTTCTGTCCTACCTGTTGTTTGGCATTATCATCGCCGTGGTGGTATATTATGCTGCGACGGGTCTCTTTAAGCTATTTTTGTACCTCTATAAGCACCGTGCCGTGGAGGTTTACAGTGACAGTGAGGAAGAGGGCGTAACGGACCTTCACGAGCGCCTGGAGCGGGAAGCGAGACGCCGCTTTTTCGGGCCTGCCGGAAAAAGTGTCAACGACCGGATCCGAAGGCATTACGCCACCCATTTTGCAAAAAGAAGAGAAGAGGCCGCGACTGGAGATCCTCTGCGACATCCCGGAAAACATACGGCGAGACAGCTGGAGAAGCTCAGTGGTACTTCCGGCTGGAGCGCCATTTACGAAAAAGCCAGATACTCGGGCAGAGAATGCACTGAGGAGGAACTGGCGGCATTTAAAGGAAAGTTATGATGAAGACGGATTTTCTGGCATTGCCTGACGAAATTTTACTATCCATCGATAAGCCGGAACGCTATATCGGACACGAGGTGAACGCCGTGGTGAAGGACCTGTCACAGGTGCAGGTGCGCTTTGCCATGTGTTTTCCCGATGTCTATGAGATCGGTATGTCCCACCTGGGGATTCAGATTCTCTACGATATGTTCAATTCCTTCGAGGATACCTGGTGTGAGCGGGTCTATTCTCCCTGGACGGATCTGGACAAGGTGCTGCGGGAGAAAAAGATCCCCCTTTTTGCGCTGGAGTCCCAGAGTCCCGTGAAGGATTTTGATTTCCTGGGCATCACCATCCAGTATGAGATGTGCTATACCAACATCCTGCAGGTGCTGGATCTGGCCCAGATCCCTCTGGAGGCGAAGGACCGCACCTGGGACGTGCCCATCGTGATCGGCGGCGGACCCTGCACTTACAATCCCGAGCCCATCGCGGATTTCTTTGACCTCTTTTACATCGGCGAAGGGGAAACCCAGTACCGGGCACTTCTGGACCTGTATAAAGAATGCCGGAAAAACGGTGCCACCAGGGAGGAATTCCTGCGAAAAGCAGGTTGCCTGCCGGGCATTTATGCGCCGTCGCTCTATGATGTGACCTACAACGAGGACGGAACCATTGCTTCCTTTTTGCCCAGATTCCCGGAGATGCCGAAGAAGATCCGGAAAGAGATCGTGGGAGAATTGGACGATACCTACTATCCCATGAAGCCTGTGGTGCCCTATATCAAATGTACTCAGGATCGTGTGGTGCTGGAGATCATGCGCGGCTGTATCCGCGGGTGTCGTTTCTGCCAGGCCGGTGAGCTTTACCGTCCCGTGCGGCAGCGTTCCGTGGAGACATTAAAGCGCTATGCCATGGAAATGCTGAAAAATACGGGGCATGAGGAGATTTCCTTAAGTTCCCTGTCCTCCAGCGATTACACCCATCTGCCGGAGCTGCTGGACTATCTCCTGGAGGAATGCAGCAAGCGCCATATCAACATCAGTCTGCCCTCCCTGCGGATCGACGCCTTCAGCCTGGATGTCATGAGCAAGGTGCAGGATGTGAAAAAGACCAGCCTGACCTTTGCCCCTGAGGCAGGCTCCCAGAGACTCCGTGACGTCATCAACAAGGGCCTGTCGGAAGAGGTGATCCTTTCCGGCGCCAGAGAGGCCTTTGAAGGCGGCTGGACCAGAGTCAAGCTCTACTTCATGCTGGGCCACCCCGGAGAGACGGATGAGGATATCGTGGGCATCGGGGACCTGGCCAACAAGATCGCGGCGGAGTTCTTTGATGCGGTACCCAAGGAAAAGCGGGTCAATGGCCGGGTACAGATCGTGGTCAGTACATCTTTCTTTGTCCCCAAGCCCTTTACCGCGTTCCAGTGGGCGCCCCAGTGCAGCAAGGAACAGTTCATCGAAAAGGCCTATACCTGCAGGCAGGGCATTGCATCCCAGCTGAACCAGAAGAGCATCAAATACAACTGGCACGAGGCGGACGTCAGCGTCCTGGAGGGCGTCCTGGCAAGAGGCGACCGGAGACTTTGTAAGGTCATCAAGCGGGCTTATGAAAAGGGGTGCTTCTACGATGCCTGGTCCGAGTATTACAAGAACGATGTCTGGATGGAGACCTTCGAAGAATGCGGCGTGGATCCCGATTTCTATACCGTAAGGGAGCGTCCCGATGACGAGATCTTCCCCTGGGATTTCATTGACTGCGGTGTATCCCGGAAGTTCCTGCTGCAGGAGTGGCACAATTCCAAGGAAGGCAAGGTGACCAACAACTGTGCCGACAAATGTTCCGGTTGCGGCGCTGCCTCCTTTGGTGTGGGCATCTGTTTTGCGGCACGTTCCTGAGGACTTGATGCAGTGATCTGATCCTGCGCGGATGGCGGTCCCCGCTGAAGCGCTTGATTTACTAGAACTTGATTTGCTTGATGGGAGACATACTTTGTTTATACGAGTGAAATTTACCAAAACCGGAGCCATCCGGTATATCGGCCATCTGGATGTGATGCGGTATTTCCAGAAGTGCATTCGCAGAGCCGAGATCGATGTGGCCTATACGGGAGGCTTCTCCCCCCACCAGATCATGACATTTGCGTCACCTTTGAGTGTGGGCCTGGAAAGTCAGGCGGAGTACATGGATCTGAAGTTAAATTCCATGACCTCTCTGCAGGACATCGCTGACGCTTTGAATGCCGTATCGGTACCGGAGATCCGCATCGCGGATGTGGGACTCCTGCCGGAAAATGCGGGCAATGCCATGGCTTCCGTGGCGGCTGCGGATTATCAGATTGAATTTCGGGCCGGAAAGGTCCCTGCGTGCCTGGCGGCGGAAGGAAGTGAGCAGTCTGCTTTGGATCCCGATAAGTGCAGGGCTGTGATCGAAAAGACTTTGGGCCGTACGGAGATCCCCTATACTAAGGTGCTTAAAAAAGGAGAGCGGATCCTGGATCTGCGCCCCGGCATCCTGGAGTTTCGTTTTGATGAGGAAACAAACAGCCTCTTCCTGCGCTGCGACGCCTCCAGTGCCGGCAACATTAAGCCCATTCAGGTACTGGAAAGCATCTGTGCCATGGAGGGAGAGACGTTGGCTCAGTATGCCCTTCTGGTGACCCGACTGGAGATGTACACCAGAACCGCGGCAGAAGAGGGCGCTGAAGGGGAGTTGATCCCCATGATCGGTATCTGTGAGGAACATTTGGCATGAGTCGCAGGATTGATGTGAGCGCTGCCTCCATGGAGGGGAAAGCCCTTGCCAGAGAGGCGGCTTCCGGAGCGGGCAAGCTCCTGATCACAGACTTTGAAAAGCATACTTGCATGTTTTATCTGAAGGGCGGACGGCTCCTGGAGATGGTATCCCTGGGGGCGGCAGAAGAGGAAGCAGGATCCGGGTATCACGTAGGAGACCTGTTCCTGGCCCGGGTATCCAACATCTCCAAAGAGCTGAAAGCAGCTTTCGTTCTCTATGGAACGGAAGGAGAGTCTCTTACCGGATTTTTGCCCTTTTCCCAGATTTCTGGGGATCTGAACCCCAAGCAGGGAGATCTGCTTTGCGTGCGTTTGAAGGCAGAACCTCAAAGGGGCAAGCGGGCTTCGTTCTCTGCAAAGATTGACTGGAGTCGCATCCCCGATGGAGAAGATATCCGTAACGCAGCGGCCCATGACAACAAGATCAGACGGTTGTCCGTGTCCGAAGGACCGGATCTGAAGCCTGTCATGAAAGCAGTGGCGGACAAGGTGCATTACGACATCGAAGAGATCGTTACGGATAAGGAGGGGCTTTACGAGAGGTTATCTGCCGGGATTTCCGGTACTCCCGTCAGGCTATATACCGACAGGCAACTGTCCTTAAGTGCTCTGTACAGCCTGCACACCAAGGGCTCCGATGCATTGGCCAGAAAGGTCTGGCTTCCTTCCGGGGGATATCTGATCTTTGACTACACCGAGGCCATGACCGTCATCGATGTGAACAGCGGCAAGATGGAAAAATCCGGCGCGGGATTCGTTAGCGACCTGAACCGGGAAGCTGCCAGGGAGGTGGCGCTTCAGATCAGGCTCCGGAATCTCTCCGGCATGATCCTGGTGGATTTCGTCAATAACGATGCGGAAAACGCGTCTGAGAGCCTTCTTGCTTACATGCAGGACCTCCTGAAGGCCGATATTTGTTTTGCCAAAGCCCTGGACATCACTGCTCTGGGCATTATGGAGATCACTCGCAAGAAGACCCGCAAATCCCTGCGGGAGCAATTTGTTTTTTAATCCTGGAGGTTTTTATGGATCAACGCAGTTTCAGTGTCCTTATCATTGCAATTATCTGTTTGGGAATTGGCTTATTTTTTCTGTTAAGAGAATTGTGGTGCTGGTATATTAAAACAAATGAGATTTTGGATAATTTGGACAGAACACATAAACTGATAAGCGAAAATGATCAAGCCTTGAATGATTTGATCAGTGAAAACAATCGACTTCTCAGAGAAGTTTTATATACGTTAAATGCGAAAGAAGAGGATCAGGAATAAGCGTTGGGCCGGCAATTTTGCCGGCTCTTTTTTTTCTGTGAGACAGTTTATAAATACTTTCGGATATTTATAGTTTCTTAAATTGTTTTGACAAACTATATCGTGTAAAATGTAATTGTTCGTGAGAGAGAAATGTGAAGATTTTAAGAAGATAAATGGAGGTATGTATGTCTAACGTCGATTCAAAGAAAAATGGATTTGCAAAAGACGAATTTCGGAAGCTTTCTGTATCAGACAAGCTGAAAAGAGTCTTTGGAAGGTTTCGTACCAATCTGATCGTGATCATTGTGGTCATTGCGATCATCGATCTGGTTTCCCTTCTGAATATTAGAAATATTTACGCTGTGTACTATGAGCAGAACACCCAGCAGGGTGAGATCCGTATCACTATCCAGGCGCTGGCGAAATACTATCTTTCTGCCATGAATGCTTATGATGAAGGCGAAAGACAGGAGCAGCTGGAAGGCGTCTATGAGAAGATTCAGGAGTTGAATGACGGCCTGGACGCCCTGGGAAAGGTCTATAAGGGCGATCTGTCCGTGGCTTATCAGCATATCGCGGATATCGACAAGTCTGACGATGCGCTGCTCAGCATGTTTGCTTCCGGAGCCTCCAGAGAAGAGATCTACGATTATTACAGTGCCAACACCAATGAGGCAATCAAGGTAGTGGTCAAGGACTTTAAGGAGATCGGCATTGATGCGAAGGAGCAGGCTTCCAAAGCCTATCTGGTGAGTATCGTCGGAGTCGTGATCATGACGGTCATTTCTCTGATCGTGGTCCTCTATGCACTGCAGTATTCCGGTCTGGCCAGAAAGGCAATGACCCGCAGCATTCTGGATCCTATTGAGGCAATCTCGAAAGCGGCGGATGACATGGCAAAAGGAAAGCTGGAGATTGAGATCGAGACCGATTCCGAGGATGAGCTGGGCAGACTGGCAGGGGACCTGAGGCAGTCCACCAATGTGATCGAGAATATCGTAAAAGACATCGCAGAGACCTTAAATAGAATGTCCGGCGGTGATTTTTCTACCGGCTCCCGGAACGAAGACCTGTATATCGGAGATTACGATGCCATCAAGACAGCGCTGGGGGATATTTCGGATACCCTTTCCAATACGCTGCGTGAGGTGAAGAATTCTTCCTCGCTTGTATCGGAATCCGCAAATAATATGTCGCAGGGCGCTACGGACCTTGCGGAGGGCGCAACGGACCAGGCTGCAGCCGTTGAGGAACTCACTGCATCCGTTGATTCCGTGACGGAGCAGACGAGACAATTGGCTGTGGTAGCTGAAAAGAGCAGGAGCATGGCAGCTTCCGTCCGTAAGGATGCAGAGCGCAGTGCACAGAAGATGCATCTGGTGACGGATGCCATGACCAGGATCACCGAGGCATCCGCAGAGATCGAGCAGATCACCAATACCATCGAAGCCATCGCAAAGCAGACTTCCCTCCTTGCCCTGAACGCTTCCATTGAGGCAGCCAGAGCGGGAGATACCGGAAGAGGATTTGCAGTGGTGGCAGAGCAGATCGGTATCCTGGCAGATCAGTCCAGCGATGCTGCCAAGAATACTCACCAGCTTATCGCAGATACCATGGACGAGATTCAAAACGGAAATGCCGTTGTGGCTGAGACCACCGAAGCGCTGGATGCAATGCAGCAGAGCGTTGAGGAGATCACCGGCATGATCATTGAGACCGGCGATCTGGCTGAGGAGCAGGCACAGAGCATGGAAGAGATCGACAAGGGGATCGAGATGATTTCCGGTGTGGTGCAGAACAATTCCGCTACCGCCGAGGAATCCAGCGCCGTATCCATCGAGCTTTCCGAGCAGTCCGAGAACCTGAACAGCCTGATCGATCAATTTATCATCAGCGCTTAAGGACCTTTCTCCACAGAAAACATTGAAGTATGTTCCATAATTTCAAAAAAGCAGCCGTTTTTGGCTGCTTTTTTCGTTGCAACGCATGATACAGATCTGCATATGGAGTAGCCAATTTGTATCTGTTGAGTTGCGAGAGATTACACTATATTTATTCGCAAAAGGATAGTTTAACGAATAGTTGGAATACATTAAAATGCATTCCAACTGATTCGTTAAACTATAGGTTGCTTATCAGTACACCATGACTTAGTCTGCAATATAATAGCCGTCATAGATTTTACTCTATGTCGTCTTTTTCAAATTATGAGTTCGATCTAAGCATTATTTCGTGGGCGACCGGGTCCATAATTCGTGTGAGGACTATGTTTTGCCGCCGGTACTTAACGAACCGGCGCTACAAGCGCACGGTGAGTTTATGTACCGCTGCTGTGTCATGTCCGAATATGCTAGCACATATACGGACACACTAAGCGGAAGCGTGTCCGAACACGGATATATGGACCACGGGAGCCCTGTAAGGGTTCCTCTATATACTTAAATCACGGGAATCCAGCACAATGGTAAACGGTCCGTTATTGACCAGATCCACCTCCATATGTTCTCCAAATACGCCCGTATCCACATGAGCCACACTGGCTCTGCACTGAGCAACCACATATTCATATAATGCGTTAGCCTGCTCAGCGCCGGCGGCGTTTGTAAAGCTGGGTCGATTCCCCTTGCGACAATCTGCATACAGGGTAAACTGACTGATCAAAAGCAGTTCCCCGTTTACTGCAGCCAGATCCAGGTTCGTTTTGCCGTTTTCATCCGGGAAGATCCGCATGCCAAGGAGCTTTCGCACCATGGCATCTGCGATTTTTTCGTTGTCTGCCTCTTCTACTCCGATCAGGACCAGAAATCCTTTTCCGATCTTACCGTTCTCGTAGGGTTGTCCCTCTTCCGGAAGGATCCGCACAGAGGCCCTGTCAACGCGCTGAATTACAAATCTCATGATGTTTTATCCTTTTTGATTATCGTTTTTTTTGTTTTTCTGGAAAAAGGACGGATCTTTTCCGGTTCTGCTTCCGGTTTTTGGATGACGATTCCGTCCTCATCTACGCGAATGGCATTCATATATTGTTTTGTGTCGTTGGTATATCCTTTTTTTGCCAGTTTACCGTTGATGGTGACTCTGATGCCGTTATACAGTACGGCAAAGAACGGAACGCCTACGATCATGCCAAAGAGCCCCCAGATACCGCCGAACAGGGTAATGGCAAAGATCACCCAGAATCCCTCCAGACCGGTGCTCTTGCCCAGGATCTTAGGACCGATCACATTGCCGTCCAGCTGCTGCAGCAGGATGATAAAGATCAGGAAGTACAATGCCGGCAGCGGATGGGAAGGGTTCACCATAAAGATCAGGAGCGTCGTAGGGATAGCACCGATGTAAGGGCCGAAAAAGGGAATCATATTGGTGATGCCGATGATAAGGCTTACCAGGGCTGCATAGGGAGTCTGCATCAATGTGGTCCCGATGAAACACAGGAGGCCGATGATGACGGAATCCACGAATTTTCCGGTAAGGAAGCCGCTGAAGGTCTGGTGAGTATACCAGAGAGCATCCACCACATCGTTTGCCTTTTTCCTGGACAAAGCGGCATAGATGATCTTTTTAAAGCGCCCTACCAGCACTTCCTTGCTGTTCAGCAGGTAGACGGAAATGATGAAGCCTACAACAAAATCCAAAAGTTTTTTTCCGAAGGACATCATGCCCAGGGACAAGTTCTTCAGGATTGTAGTGGATTTGCTGAAGATATCGGTATTAAACCATTCTGAGATGCTCTCGGAGACAGAATCGATGGCAAGGGTCAGATAGGCATTGACATCCGGATCCTCAAAGGAGATGGAATTGGCCCATTTGATGGCATTGCTGGTATATACGTCAAAATTGGAGATCAGGTTGCCGACGGAAGGAACGATGCCGGAGATCAGCATTTTGAGGACCAGCCACAGCGCAAGGATGAACAACGTACAGGTTGCGGTTACGGAAAGATAGCGGATCACTCTGCCGGAGCGGTCTGTTTCCTTTCTCTTCAGCTTCTGATAATAGAGGGGCTTTAAAATCCTGCGTTCGATGGCATTGAGAAGCGGCGTCATGACATAGGCCAGGGCGATGCCTACCAGAACGGGTAGCAGGATCCTGTTCAAATGGGCAAAGTTCTGCTTAAGTGCATCGGTGTGGAACAAAAGGTAATAGAACAGAAGCACCAGCATGGAACAGAACAGAAGGATCAGACCTACCTGGATAAAATTCTGATTCCAGATGATCACCGTCCGCTTTCTGCCTCCGGTCTCTTCTGTGGCCTGTGCAGGATCCGCTACGGTTTCCTCTGTAGCATTCGCGCTTTCGATCACCGCTTCCGCCTGATCGGAATCCTCCAGCATTTCGTCAATGTCCGGCTTGTTTTGAAGGATTGATTCTCTTTCGTTTTCCTGATCCACTTGCGGTTTGTCCATTTCTCTCATGGTCATCTCCATTCAGGTTTCCTTATTCCCTGCCCATCATATCAGATATATGCCGGATTGTATAGAAATCCTTAGGGATTCAGCCCTCCCGGATAGCATTTTGCAGGGCATTCAGTACATGTTTTTTGTCAGCGCTCCAAAGAGGCGCCAGGAGATCTTTCTTGGCACCATCCCCGGTCATCCGGTGGATCACCACATTCCTTGGAATGATCCGCAGGAGATGAGTGATGAGGGCTACATACTCCTCTTCTGCCATCACAGGCACTCTTCCGGCCAGGTACTCTTCTGCCAGATCCGTTCCCTTCAGGATGTGAAGGAGCTGCAGCTTGATACCGTCGGTGCCATGGTCACACACATAGCGTACGGTTGCCTCTATATCGGCATTTGTCTCCCCCGGGAGCCCCAGGATCACGTGGGTAATGACATTCAGGTTTCTTTTTTTCAGATTCCTGACGGCTTCGTCATAAACATCCAGGGTATACCCACGACGTATGTATTTTGCGGAGTTTTCATGGATGGTCTGAAGTCCCAGCTCCACCCAGATGGGTTTGATCCGGTTGCAGGCTTCCAGTAGATTCAGAACCTCCTCCGGGAGGCAGTCCGGTCTGGTGGCAATGGAGAGGGCCACCACATCCGGATGAGCCAGAGCTTCTTCGTATAGGGCTTTCAGCCGTTCTATGGGGGCATAGGTGTTGGTGAATGCCTGGAAGTAAGCGATGAACTTCCCCTCTCCCGCTTTGGATGCCACTCTCCGCTTCCCTGCTTCGATCTGCTCAGTGATGCTCCGTTCCGGATCTTCCGCGAAGTCTCCGCTTCCCGTACCGGAGCAAAAGATGCAGCCTCCGGTACCCAGCTTACCGTCACGGTTGGGGCAGGTGAAGCCTGCGTTCAAAGCAATCTTATATACCTTACAGCCGAAGGTGGTTTTGAGGTAGTGATTCAGAGAGGTATAATCAATCATGTCGGAATTCCTGACTTTGAATTTATTGTAGCATCAGCCCGGGACACCATAACCCGGGTGAGGACTATGTTTTGCCGTCGGCGCTTAGCGAGGTAGAGCCGTCAGGCTCGTGGCGAGCTTAGCGTCCGCTACGTGTCAAAACCGTAAGCGGAAGCGTGTCCGAACCCGAGTATATGGTGGGACCGGGCGTCCAATATATTCCAATGTTATTTCTCTTCCACAATATACAGTATAGTCGCAGGTATTTATATACACAATATTGCATTTTCCGGTTCTGATGATATGATGAATAATAGAAATGCGAACAGTACAAGACTTGTGTAAGGAGGTCCTATGGCAGTCTTACGTGACGAGAACTATCATGATATGCAAAATAAGGCAAATATCCAGAAGCTCCGAGGGATTCTGGAGGAGCTGCCGGACTACTGCCGCGACTTCTTCCGGAGCATCAGCGATACCACTTCTACCAGGACCAGGCTTGCTTATGGATATGATATCCGGCTTTTCTTTGAGTTCCTGCATGAGCGGAACCCTTCCCTGAAGGGGAAATCCATGAAGGAGTTCACTCTAGCGCAGTTTAACAGCATCACCAGGGAGGATCTGGTGGAGTATATGGAGTATATCACCCTGTATACGAAGGACGGAAAAGAGATCACCAACGATGAGCGCGGAAAAGCGCGGAAGCTCTCCGCTCTCCGTCGGCTCTTCCAGTATCTGTTCGAAAATGAGAAGATCGATAAGAATACGGCCAGTCTGATCCCGAGCCCGAAGCTTCATGAGAAGGCCATTATCCGTCTGGATCCCAATGAGGTTGCCATCCTGCTGGATCAGGTGGAAAGCGGTGAGAAACTTACGGAGCGGGAACTGGTCTATCATCAGAAGACAAAGGTCCGGGATGTGGCTTTGCTTACTCTTCTGCTGGGTACCGGTATCCGTGTTTCCGAGTGTGTGGGCCTGGATCTGAAGGATCTGGATTTCGACAACG
>JAEEGH010000871.1_pt1 | contig 92604 bp, 84 predicted proteins | sample 9134181 | NCBI WGS metagenome assembly JAEEGH01 (sample SAMN16246544, study PRJNA631951) | gut metagenome | biome: gut microbiome; feature: rumen; material: DP-attached | host: Bos | place: Iran: Karaj | collected 2018-10 | reverse complement strand
TCCTTGCGAAGCCGCTTCTCCTCGCTGCGCACTTGGAGGAGCATGATGACGATGAACGCCACAAATACCGCCAACGCCTGCCAAGTCCACAGCCAGACGCAGACTCCAGCGTAATAGACGAAGCTCCCTGTCAGCATGGGGTTGCGGCTCAGGCGGTAGGGACCTTCTGTCATCAGGTGCTTCGTGCGGGGTGCCACCTCGTGGCCGAAGGCATCCATAGGATTGCCATCACCTTTACGCCGCATGTAGACGATGCTCCACACGCTGAGCGACAGCCCGAGCACAGCGAACAAAATGGCTATCACCATCCTCCAAACGGGAACGGCACAAAGATCAGGCCGCCCTGAGGCCAGCCACATCAGCGTCGGGATGAGGAGCACGAACATCAAGCCACCGAGGGCGTAACCTACGAGTTCTCTTATTTTTCGCATGTTTCAAAAAGGTTATTGTTTTCTGCTGTAGTGACGGTTCTTGTTCCCTCCGTATGCTTCCAAATAGCCGAATGAAGTAAGCTGACGCAAGTAACGCTTGGCGGTAGTGGCGGTAAAACCGAATTGTTGTATAATGGCCTCGGTGGTTATTTCCTCTTTGTCGGCCATGAAAGCCAAAATATCGACCAATTTCGCAGCCAAAAATGGTTTTATCGACCATTTGTCGGCCATTTCTTGCTGTAAAGATGGTTTATCGACCATTTTCTGGGCTGTCGATGCAACAAATTGGTCGATGTCTGCCTTCAGATGTTGCAGGTGCAATCGGGCCATGCAGTCGATGAAGATGTTGAGGTCATCGTTCTCTCGGGTGTCGATTAAGGCTTGGATATAGGTAGCCTTGTCTTCTTTCAGCACTTTGGTGGGCAGCACATCGTATTCCATTTGGAGCAGATTCATTAGCAAACGGCACGTTCTGCCATTGCCGTCGGCCCAGGGGTGAATGGTTACTAATTCATAATGAGCCCAGAAACTGAGGTCGTAAATGGCAGCCACATCGGAAGGGTCAATGGCTTGGCGTTTTTTGTTCAGCTCTTCACAGAAAGTTGCTAATCGCGATGGCACTTTTTGATAGGACATATATGACTTGCCGCCTGCTCCCGCGGTCACATTCAGTTTGCGCAATTCACCTTTTGCCGCCGAAAAGTCACCTCCCATCGAATGGTATTCGCTGCCAGTTCGAGCCATCACTTTTGAAGCCAAGGTGATGAGCCAATCCACCGTAATCGGTTCGTGACGTTTGATCCACTGCATACCATATTCGTAGGCCACTTTCAGGTCAAGATTCATCATCTGTTCCGTCACGGTTCGCTTGCTGCTGGTAATGCCTTCATCAAACAGCAACTGCGCTTCCACTTCTGTCACCGTTGAACCTTCAATGGCCGTCGAATGCGTGATGATAGAGTAGAGGTAGAATTTGTTGTAGTCTATCTGGTCTGATATGCCCAATGCTTTGTGTTGCTGGAGCAATCTCAATAATAAGTCTTTGTTTTCTTGGGTCATCTCAATATTAAGGTGATGCTAATCCGCGGTTTTACCACCGCAAAGGTACGACAATTCTTTGTAATTACTCAACAAATTCCATATCCCGTCCTCGCTCAATACTCCGCGCTTGAGGTCTTGGGGCAGTTTGCCGGCCTCGTCGGCCTCGAAGTCCTTGCGCCACTGCGGCGAGTTGTAATACGCCTCCAATTTGGCGATGTCGTGTTCCAGCTTGGCAAAGTCCTTGAGGGCGACTTCCAGTCGTTTGACAACTTCCTCGCTCTTGTCGAAGAGGGATTCCATGTTTGTGATGCGTTCGATGCGTGTCATAATCAGCGGTTTTTATTGAGGCAAAAATAGTGAATTTTGCGAAAAATCTACTTCAAATGTTCCACATTCAAATTAATTCCGTACTTTTGCAGCCCGATTTTTAGGCAGAATGGAAAAGAAGAACGAATTCCTGATTCCGGTCAGCGGCCTTGCTCTTGGAAGCCATACCTTTGAGTATGAGATCAATAACGATTTCTTCGCAGGGATGGATTACTCCGAAGTTCAGCAAGGAAAGGTGTCGGTGAAGTTGGATATTGACCGCCAGGAGACCATGCTGACGCTGCGCTTCGACCTCAATGGTAGCGTACGCGTGCCTTGCGACCGCTGCGCCGATGAGTTCGACCAGCCTATCGAGAGCCAGCAGGACTTCTTCATCAAGTTGGGAACGGAGAATGCCGAAGAGTCGGACGACGTGGCTGTCGTTTCGCCCGATCTGAACGAATACGATATCCGCCCATTGGTGTACGAGTACATCATCCTCGCCATCCCGATGCACCGTGTGCATCCCGAAGGCCAGTGCAACCCCGCCGTGATCGAGATGCTCAACCGCGAGGAAGCACCCGCCGAAGAGGAAGAAACCGACACCATCGACCCACGTTGGGCCGCTTTGAAAGACATTAAATTGAACGATAAATAAACAATTGGTAATTAACTAGTTAAAATAACAAAGAAATGGCACATCCTAAAAGAAGACAGTCTCATACCAGAGGCGCTAAGAGAAGAACACATTACAAGGCTGAAACCCCGAACGTGACCATCGATCCTACCACTGGCACCATGCACGTGATGCACCGTGCTTACTACGTGGACGGCGACCTGTACTACAGAGGTCAGCTGGTCATGGCCGCCAAGCAGTGATTGCTGGCGCGTGATCACGGCTCCAACGTGGACGGGAAAGGGTGATTTGTACCCTGATGGGATAAAAAATTGGAAAAAAATTCCAAAAAAATGTCCAAAAGTGTGCCGTGAATGAAAATAATGCTTATCTTTGCATCAGTTTTTGATGCAAGAGCATTGAGAAAAAATAAAGTCGGATTTTTTTCATAATCTTTATATTGTTTTTCCCCTCCTTTTTCCCCATCAGGAGGGGTTTTTTGTTGGGTAAAGCGGATTGCCTTTTGCACTAAATTCTCTAAAATCTATAAAAAAATCGAATTTTAGAGAAATAAAATACTTTAAATCTCTAAATACGATATTTTTTGTACCTTTGCAGAGAAATAAAATTGGTTTGGTATGAAAAATATCATCGGAAGAAAGAAAGAAATTGAAGAATTGGAACGACTGTACAACGCTGACAATGCGGAGTTTGTGGCAGTCTATGGCCGACGGAGAGTGGGCAAAACCTACCTAATCAAGGAAGTGTTTAAGGACAGGTTCGCTTTTTGGCATACGGGATTGTCGCCATACGACCACGACAAAAAGTTCTTGCTTCGCGACCAGTTGCAAACCTTTTTCTATTCGTTGCAAGACTATGGGTTGGAAGGCGAACCGTCTCCGAAATCATGGCTCGAGGCTTTCCGTCTGTTGGAGAAACTGCTTGCGAAGAAAGACGACGGAAGCCGTCAGGTGGTCTTCATCGACGAATTGCCATGGATGGACACGGCACGGTCGCGTTTCATTCCGGCATTTGAACATTTTTGGAACGGCTGGGCCTCAAAGCGCGATAACATCATGCTTGTCGTTTGTGGATCGGCTACTTCGTGGATGGAGGACAACCTTATTAACAACAAGGGCGGCCTATATAATCGGTTGAACCGAGAGATGAAACTTCATCCGTTCACTTTGGCCGAGTGTGAAGCATATTTTCGCAGCAAGGAAATGATGATGAGCCGCTATGATGTAGCTCAGACTTATATGGTCTTTGGAGGAATACCCCACTATCTTAGCTTATTTGAGAAAGGTTATAGCACCGCTCAAAACATCGATAAGTTGCTGTTTGACAAAAATGCCAAGCTGAAAAATGAGTTTGACCGTTTGTTTGGGTCATTGTTCAAAAATGCGGACGAACACAAGAAAGTTATCCGGTTGCTTGCTGAAAGAAGGAGCGGTTATACACGAAAAGAGATACTTGAACAAACTGGCATCAAGGACGGCGGTGGTGCAAGTGATATTCTAAAAGGGTTGATGGAGAGCGATTTCATCAAGTGTTATTATCCTTTTGGAGAGCGACGAACCGAGCATTATCGGTTGACCGACCATTTTTGTGCAACCTATCTTCATTTTCTTGACGGCAAGGATAGGCCAGATTCACAGTTTTGGCAAAAGAACAATGTTTCACCTCGCCTGAACTCATGGCGCGGCTTTGCTTTTGAGGAACTGTGTTTCGCGCATATTAATCAAGTCAAGCAAAAACTCGGAATTGGCAGCGTGACCACAACGGAATCGTCTTGGATAGTCGATTCATCTGACCAAAAGCAGCAGATTGATATGCTCATCGACAGAGCCGACAATGTGGTGAATCTGTGTGAGATTAAGTTTTATGCAAAGCCATTTGCCATCAATGGAAAGTATGAAACCGAACTCAGGGAACGAGTACAAACCTTAGTGGACAATGTGCCGCAGAAAAAAAGCGTCCATTTGACGTTGATAGCAGCCTATGGACTGAAACAAAACGAATACAGCAACTTGGTTCAAAGCGTAGTTACTTTGGATGATTTGTTTGCGTGATGAAGACATTTCTAGAATATGAATGATAAATTCACTATCTTTGCCGAAAATTCGATAAATAGCATAATAAAATGAAAAAACTTTTCTCATTAATCGCAGCTGTAGTGCTGTCATTTATGGTGGCCCGCGCCGACGAAGGTATGTGGCTGCCTTATTCACTGAATGGCCAGAACCTGGCCGAGATGCAAGCCATGGGCTGCAAACTCACAGCTGAACAAATCTTTAGCTTCAACCAACCCAGCATCAAGGACGCCATCGTGCAATTCGGTGGCGGCTGCACGGGCGAAATCATCTCTCCCGAAGGCCTGCTGCTCACCAACCACCATTGTGGCTTGAGTTATGTGCAGAAGCACTCGTCCATCGAGCACGACTACCTCACCGACGGCTTCTGGGCCAAGAGCAAGGGCGAGGAGCTGCCCAATGCGGGTCTCTCCGTCCTCTTCTTAAATAAGGTGGAAGACGTGACCGAGGCCGTGCTGAAAGGTGTCACCGCTGAGACCACCGAGGCCGAACGCGCCGAACTCATCGCCAAGAACTCCAAGGAACTCACCAAGGAACGCAAGGGCGACCGCAACGTGCGCGTCGAGATTGTGCCTTTCTATAGCGGCAACCAATACATCCTTTTCGAGTACGATGAGTACAAGGACGTGCGCCTCGTGTGTTGCCCGCCTTGGGGCATCGGCAAGTTCGGAGCTGACACCGACAACTGGACCTGGCCGCGCCACAAGGGCGACTTCAACATTTTCCGCGTCTACACCGCTCCCGATGGTAGCCCCGCCAGCTATTCTGCCGACAACATCCCGATGAAGAGCAAGTGGTACCTGCCCATTAATCTTGGTGGCGTGAAGCCTGGCGACTATGCCATGATTCTTGGCTATCCTGGCTCGACCGACCGTTATTCGACTTCCTACACTGTGAAGAATGTTATCAACGATGAAGGTCCTGCCATCATCGATTGCCGCACGACCAAGCTCGAGAACTACCGCAAGCACATGGACGCCGACCAAGAGGTGTTCATCATGTACGCCTCCAAGCAGGCCAGCGTGTCGAACTACTGGAAATACTACATTGGTCAGGTGAAGCAGCTCAAGCGCAACCACGTCTATGAGCGCCGACTCGCTCAAGAGGAGAACTTCATGAACTGGGTCAACGCTGACCCGAAACGCAAGGCTGAATATGGTGACATCTTTACGGGTATCAAGGCCAAGTGGGACATCCTTGACGAAATCGAGAAGTCGTTCGTCTACCACCGCGAGGCGGGTTGGAACGGCGGAGAAGCCATTTCGTTCAGCCGCAGGTTCATGCGCATCAACCAGATGTTTGAGGACAAGACCGACAAAGCCGACATCAAAGCCGCTGCCGAGAAGATGCAGCCTAGCGTGGATGCCTTTTTCAAAGACTATAGTATGCCCCTCGATCAGGATGTGACTGCCGCTTTGCTCAACCTCTTCTACAAGAATATCCCTGCCAACTTGATGCCGAGTGAGATTCTTCGCATCGGATTGGAAAACAATGGAGACTTTGCTGAATATGTGGCCAAAGCCTTCGCTAAATCCGTCTTCACCGACAAGGCTCGTCTCGAGAAGTGGATGCAGAAGCCCAAAGCCTTGGACAAAGACCCGATTTTTGCCCTTGCGATGAACATCATTGAGTCTTACCAGACCTTGTATGCTCGCTATGAGGAAGCCCAAAATCTTGGCAACCAAGGCGAGCGCCTCTACATGAAGGGCCTGATGGAGATGCAGAGCGACCGCAACTTCTATCCTGACGCCAACTTCACCATGCGTCTGACCTATGGCACTGTGGAGCCTTACAAGGCCGCCGATGCCGTCAACTATAACTACTACACCACTATGGACGGCGTGATGGCCAAGTACGTGCCTGGCAACTGGGAGTTCGACATCCCGCAGGATGTACGCGACCTCGTGGCCAAGAGGGACTATGGCCGTTATGCCAACGAAAACGGTGAGCTGGTCGTCAACTTCATCACCACCAACGACATCACGGGTGGCAACTCGGGCAGTCCCGTCATTGACGGCGAGGGCAACCTCATCGGTCTGGCCTTCGACGGCAACTGGGAGGCCATGAGCGGCGACCTCAGCTTCGAGAACAAGGTGCAGCGCACCATCTGCATGGATGCCCGCTACCTGCTCTGGTGCATCGAGAAGGTGGGTAAGTGCGACAACATCATCAAGGAGTTGGTGATTAAATGAGATGATTGACGGAGGACGGAAGACGGAGGACAAAGGACGGCCCTTAAGCCCTCAGTCCTCAGTCTTAAGTCCTCAGTCCTCAGTCCCCCAGTCCCATTATGAGCAGAGGCTTCATCAAAGAAGGCGATCAAGAAGAGATTCCGAGGGTGCCGATGCGGGCATACCTGCCCGAAGGCGTGCCTAACTATGTCACGAAAGAAGGACTCGAGGCACTCAAAGAGGAGTTGAAGGACCTTGAGGCAGAACGCGTCAAGGCGGGCGACAACTACATCATGGTCAATTTCCTCGACGCTTCAATCAAGCTACTCGTTGACCGTATTAATAGCGCCGTGGAAGTCGACATTTCTAAGTCCAACAAAGACACGGTGAGCTTCGGCGCGTGGGTGCGCTACAACGGGCGCGTGGTGCGTATCGTGGGTGTGGATGAAGCCGATGTAAACAAAGGTCTCATCTCCTTCATCTCACCCGTAGCCAAGATGTTGATAGGGAAGAAGGCGGGCGATATCATTGAGTTGAAAGGCTCGGAAAAGATAATAGTCGAAGAGGTGTCGTTTGATCCGATTGAACTTACTCAGATTATTAATGACAAGCCAGTCAAGACCACGACTACAACAGAAAAACGGCCTCGCAGAATCATTGAAGAGCGACCCGAGCAGATCGAACAGCCGCAGCCGATAGTAGAGGACAAAGCCATTGCCACGCCTTCCAAAGCAAAAGGCCCTCGCCGATTTGAGCCTGAAGTGAATCCCATAGAGTTTTTGCCCATCGTCAACGAGCGGGGCAACATCGTGGGACGGGCTATGTATGTGGAGTTGCACCAAGGCAACAAGATGTTGCACCCTGTCGCGCATCTGCATGTCATGAATGGCAAGGGTGAGACCACAAGGCTTTATTGGTGGCATGTGGCATTCGGCGATACGCCGGAGAAAACGCTCAAACGGAAGATGGCGGAAACATTGGGCCTATCGGGAGTGAATCCAAAGTTGAAGCGGCAATACATCAGGGAGGCCAAGACCGAGAGGGAGTTGGTTTATGTCTTTACGGTCGTTTCTGAAGTGGATTTGCCCAATACTCCCGAAGGGAAAGAGTATATTGAAGTTTTTGAAAGAGATTAGCATCCGCAATTATTACAAGCCCGACATTGCATATCGGGGTGTGATAGGGTCGCCCTTTCAGGGCTTTGCGTCACTGCGAGGTAGAGCCTGCCACGAGTGAAGCGTGGTGGAAGCAGCCCAGATGGACAAACAAAAAAATCGGGAAAGCCAAATGCTCTCCCGACTTTTCTTAATTCACAAAGTTCTGCGCATTTTGTGTGAGAAAAATCATTTCTTCACAAACTTCTGCACAGCTTTGCTGCCATCATTGAAAGTGGCCTTCAGAAGATAGCATCCATTAGCCAATGTGTTCACGTTGATGCTTTCTAAGTTGTTTTCAAAGTGCATCACCTGTCTGCCGTCGATGGTGAAGATTTCCACTTGCTGCACACCTTCGGCGTTGAGGCTCAATGTCTCTGAAGCCGGATTGGGCCAAATGGCGATTTGGCTTCCATTGTGTTCGCCAATGCCAGTGGCTTCGGAATAATACAAGGTGTAAGGTATGGTTACTGTCGGTATTCCATCGTTGTATTGGGTTTCCTCAATGGTCAAAATTTTGTTGTTCACATTGGGGAGTGAATTGTAGAAATTTTCGATGCCGGCAATAACGTTGCTCGGTACCGTCAAGTCGTAGGTAAGATTCAAAGTGCCTTCAATTTCCCAATCCCCAAAGTCGTCGTCGTAATCGTAAACAATTTGGCTGAGGCAGTTGTGGTTGTCGTCGTAGGTGTATTCCGTGCGAGTATTCTTTATCCAATCAATGTCAAAATCGAGTTCAATGGTTTCAACGAGGTCGCCTTGGGCATTATAGAGGTAATCGGTGCTATGGTCTTCAACCCATTCGTCTATAATCCAATCATACACTAATTCGTTGGTCAACTTGCCATTTTGGTAGGTGTATTTTGTTTGCTCATCATAAACCCAATCCAGAATATCATAATCATAATTAGTGACAACCATTAAATTGCCGTTGGCGTCGTATTCGTAAATGCTTTGTTCGTCTTCCTCCCATTCACCATTATCTAACTCGTATTGCGTTTCTTTAATCACCAGGCCTTGGCTGTTGTACGTATATTCAGTCCTGTCCTGGCTTCCATTCGGATGGGTGATGATGGAGCCAATGCGATGGTTCTGGCTGTCGTAGGTGTATTCAGTGATGGATGGGTTGCCTGGGCCAAACAACACCACTCTGGTCGTGTTGAATTGATTGTCATACTCGAAGATAAGGCCGACGGTGAACGGTCCGTAATTCATAATAACGCTGTCGAGTTTTTGCGTGTAGGCAGTGGTGCCTCGATTGAGTTGTTCAACGGTTTTGATCTTTGATTTCAACTGATTTTCAGTCAATTCATTCATTTTGATTTGTGCTTGTGCCGAAATCATCAAACACAAGGCAGCTGCAAATAGTAAAATTTTCTTCATGATAATAGTGTTTAGTTAAGATTTTGAATTTGTTTGTCGGGGCAAAAATAGTTTTTTTTAAGTTATAAATGTAAAAAAGTCGGAAAAGCATTTCGCTCTCCCGACTTTTTATTGGGTCAGCATTTTGTTAAGGTATTAGCGTTAAGGAGTTTTCGCCGTGTTTGGCGGCAAGTAGTCCATGCTGTTCGCTGTAGTACCATGCGTAGGATACCTCGTTGGAGCTTGACATATAGGTTCCTCGGTCAACATGCACATTCTCGTAGGTGGTTTCTCCGATCGTGAATGTGGTGGTGGAAAGGTCGTTCAAGGGGAGGGTGCGGCCTAATATGGTATGCCAAGAATAGAAATTTCCGTGATTGTCCTGGAAAAGGCGGAGCTTTTCGTAACTCACAGTGACCACCTTCTCTGGTGCCACGATGCAACGCAGCAGGCAGCTGTCTTCGGGCGGACTTTGAAGCACCACCTCACGGGCATAGAAATAGGGACGAGGCTCAATGGACATTTTTTCGGAGGGGTTGTAACGTGGGTCGTAGTAGTTATAGGCTACATAAGTGGTGTCATGTACAACGGTAAAGCTGAGTGTGTCGCCAATTTGGTTGCGCATTCGGATGGTTTGCCCCATCTGATAAGGAACGATGGCCGCTTCTTCCTCGGTGAGGCGGCGGTAGATTTGAGGCTCTTTCACGCAAGAGGCCATCACGGCCACGAGGGCGATGCAAAATATCAAGTGTCTTTTCATGGCGTTTACTCCTTATCTTTTAGTCCGTAACGAAAACCGATGCTAATCATGCCTTCCATGCCAATGCCGCACTGGATGAAGCCGGCGCAACGCTTCGTGCCGATTTCCACTCCGATGGGAACAAACTGGTAGGCGTAGTCAATCCTATCTATGAATTTGTTGGAAGGCATGTTGACTTGATACACGTCGGTTTGGTATTCCTTGAGGTTATAGCCCCAAGCCATGATGCCTTGCCCGACTTTGCTGTAGAGGTTCACATATTTGGTGTTGAGCCAGTTGATTTTGAGGTGGAACATGAGCGTATGGCTCGACTCGCCGAGGCGGCAGATGAGGCCTTCTTTGGTGCTGGGTTTTTCATAATAGGTGTAGACGCGTGGGTCGAAGCAATAGGTGGCTCCGATGCCGATGACCTTGGTGAGGCGGCGCGTGTAGGTAGCATAAATGGCCCCCACGTTTTCTCCCAAGGGATAATAGTGTTGTCCTGGTTTATAACGGAAACTGCTTGACGGCATCACGCCATAGCCGATGCTGAACTCGTTCTTGTTGCTTCGGATGGTGTCGATCTGCGCAAAGGCCCCGCCCGAAAGCAATGCCAACAAGCAAATGATAAACACACTTTTCTTCATAATTATTTGAATTTGAATAATCTACTTTCAGAAATGAAAATTATACGCATAATGCAGAAATAATGCGGGTTGCAGACGGTTTTTATAATAGGTGTGGAAGCCATTAGGCAGGAAACCAAGTACATCATTTACAGACGTTTTCATATTGACTAGTTGACCACCAATGCCGAGGTCGGAATGCCCGATTGAACAGCCGAAAATGAGTTGGGAATAGAAACCTTCCACAGAATACGAATACCAGTTAAGGTCTCCATTAAGACTAGGGGCGGTGTGTTTCAAACTAATGGCATACCCTGCACGGATTTCTGCATATGGCTTTGCCTTTCCTGTGCCGAAGTTGTATTTCGCATCGGCAAAAATGGGCAAATATTGGAAACATTCATGAAGACAATAGTTGGCTCCGAGGCCAATTCCCAAATGCTCACCCACTTGGTAGCGGAAAACAGGCCCAATCGAGCCAAAAAGGTCAATCGAATTAAATGTACCTTGAAAGGGATGGCAAAACAAAATGCCCGCATTGGCTTCGGCTTGAAGCACGAATTGACCCTTCTCTTGAGCGTGGAGGCTTCCTAATGTAAGGAGTAATCCTAATAACAATGTTAGTTTTCTCATAAAACAAATCTTTGAATTTTAAATCTTTAAATCTTGAATTTTAAATCATGAATCTACCGTGTGCGCTTGAAAGTATAGCACTGGGTTTGCTCCCAATGGTGGTGAGAATACTCTGAATGCCCATTGTTCGTATACTGCTCAATGACAAGGGTTTCGTTGTTGAGTTCCTTAATTGCGTATTTTAACACACTACCCTCAAACCAGTTGGTAGAGACAAATAGTGAGTCACCGCTGATGCGCCATTCGAAGTGCCTGTATGGGTCGGTAAACATGCCGTCGTGGACGTACTTATCGCTCATGTGCCACCGCGTGGTTCCGTCGGCATAGAACTCAGCTGCGTCATATCCCACATAATTGGTATCGGTCGCTGGGGTGCATGTTACATCTTGGTGATGTCCAAAGTAAAGTCGTGAAACCAACCGTGATAGGTCATCACGTCCCACTTTCCGACAATTAGTTCTTCCTTGCTTTGGTTGTTCTTGTTGCAAGACACCATTGTAGTCACGAATGCCGCAACTATCATAATTGTAAATACTTTTTTCATAGTTGTAAGAATTATAGGTTATTGAATTTTAAATCTTTGAATCTTTGAATCTTGAATCTTGAATTTTAAATTTTAAATCTTGAATCTTGAATTTTAAATCTTGAATCTACCGTCCCCGCTTGAGAGTGTATCGATTAATCCTTTCCCAGCCATGATGGCCTTGGTATGAGTTTACTCTAAAGTAGTCTTCGATGATAAGGGTCTCCTCATCGGGTTTTGTTATTGCATATTTGGTCGTGTTGATTATCAGCGAGTCGCCGTTGATAAACCAATTCGCCTCCACGTATGGGTCGGTAAACGCGCCTTCTTGAGCCATAAGGTCGCTCATGTGCCACCGCAAGGTTCCATCAGCATTGAACTCGATGGCGTCGTAGCCAACATAATTAGTGTCAGGCAAGTTCCATGTTTCTTCATGTGAGTAAGACCCATCGGTAACCCAAGGATCCTCGTCGGTAAGGTCGTGAATCCAAAGGTAATAGGATTGCACATCCCAATTCCCGATGAGTTGTTCTGTGTTGCTGGGGTCGTCCTGGTCGTTTGACAACATTCTTGTTAGCGTGAAATCGCCTTTTTGGAAATACAGCAAACCATATTCTTCGCTGTAATACCAGTCGTAGAGCATTTCTCCGCTGAATTGGTTGTAGAGCCTCTCGTGATGCACGTGTTTATGAGTGATGCCATTAATCGAAACGGTTTCGTCCGATGCGGGTAAATCGCAGCTGATGACAAGTTCGTGGTGCCAATTGAAATACAATTCTTTTCCAGGAAGAATGGTGAAGCTGATAAAGAACGGGTAGGTATCACAAGCCAAGTCTACCGTGCGGGCATAGCAATAGTCTTGTGGCATACCATAATATAACGAATCGCTTCCGTAATTATGGTAATAATCATAGCCGTCAGAAGGATGAATCTGGTCGCCAACCACCTGAAAAACAACACTATTGTTGTCTTTGGTGATGAATTTCATGGTTTGCCCCATTTGGTAGGGAATGGCCGCAGCGTCTTCTTCTGAGAGCGGAACATAGTCGTTTCCCTTTTTGCATGAGCTAATCGCTAAAAGCACCATGCAGATTACGATAATCTTCTTCATTGTTGTATGGTTTTATTGATGATACTAAGATTGATTTCTGATGGATTTTCGAAGTGGAACCAGCCCGAGGCTTCGTCCACCCCATTGGTGATGTAGAGTTTGTAGTCGCCTGTAGGCTCCTCGCCCATGAAGATGCGCAGCGTGGCAGGTTGTTGTTTGCTCACTCTTCGGGCAAAGAGCACGTCGCCATTTTTCGCGGTGAGGGTCATGGCGCAGTTTTCCACCGTCTCGTTGAAATAGACATAAACGACTTGTTCAACCAATTCGGCGTAGATGTTGACATAGCGCATGTCGGGTTTCATCAGGGTGCCTTTCAGGTCGATTTTGTCTTTGTCTTTGCCCGAGGCGTATTCCATGGTGGGTTTGGTTTTCACGCACGAAACAAGCATCAAGGTGATGACGGTGAGTATTAGTAATGATATGTGTTTGTATTTCATGGTTTTATTTGTTTTGATTCATTTTATTGTTGAGACTTGCCCTGATTTTGTCCACATTATAGACGCTGCATCCAAGCACGTCGGCATATTCTTGTCGTGAAAGCTTGAAATGTGAGAGCAGACAATAGCGGAACTCCATTTCGCTAAGGTCGGGATATTGTTCTTTGACCGAGGCGATGAATCTTGGATGCACGCCCTCAAAGGCCGCCTCGAAACTTGCCCAATGGTCTTCGCCTTCAAAGAGCGACTTCTCCAAATCCTTGAAAGCCATGGTGTTGCTGCGGTCGCGCGACAACACTTCGAAGCATCGGATGATATGGCATTTTTGCAGGTATTCGTCTTTCAGTTTGCCGTCGGTTTGCTTTTGCAGCTCTTCTAATTGCATCTTCATCTCGCTGCGTTCTTGTTGTTGCTGTGCATTGCGTTTCTTCAGCTCCAGCAAGTTCGCATTAATCTCGGCTTCGATGCGTTTCTTTTTCAAGGCATTGAGAATCAATATAGTGACTAAAACCAAGGCGACAATCAATACGATGGTGAGCGCGATGATCAGCCTTTGCCGCGAGAGCATTTGGCGGTTGTGTTGGTTGGCTTGTGCCTCGAAGTCGTATTTCTTCTGGATTTCGAGGACGGAACTTTGGGTTTGGTCGCCGAGGATGTCCAAGGCCACCTGTTCGTGCTGTTTTTCAAACTGATAGGCGCTTTCATAGTCGCCCACGGCAAGCGCATCCTTAATCAAGAAACCATAAACGGCAGCCTGCGTCTCAGGTTGACATTCCACTTCCTCTATCGCGTTGAGCATCTGTGTTTTATAGTATTCCAAAGAATCGCGTTCGTCCAAAGCCAGATACACCTTGGCGAGGTTGAGCAAGGCGATGGGGCGACGTTTTTCATCCACCAAAGGCAGGGTTTTCCGAAGGCAGTCTAAAGCTGTGTCGTATTCGTCAAGGAGTTGGTAGGCAACGGAATAGTTGTTCCAAACAGAGGCCTCGGTGACCTTGTCTTGGGCGGTTTGGGCCAAATTCAAAGCTTGTTCGAGGTAGAAAAACGCGCTGTCATACTCATCGATGATGATGTTCATCATGGCCACGGCGTTGAGGCATTTGGCCTTGCGCGAGAGGCTGTCGCCCCACAACTCGGCAGCGGCTTTGTAGTTGGTGATGGCCTCAGCTTCGTTGCCGCTGTTGTTGAGCAGGTCACCTATATAATATTGTGCGAAGGCTGCGCTCACCGAGTCGCCGACCATTCGACCGTACTCATCCGCCTTCTTGTAGCAGTTCATCGCCGATTCGTATTCCTTTTTGGCTTGGCGCACACAGCCGCTGTAGAGCGCAGCAGGTGCGGCGTTTTCGCAGTCTTTTTGCTTCACGAAGAAATCGTATGCCTCAAAGATTTGGTCATCTTGGCTGATGTCCTCGTAGGCCTTATATTTGGTGCGCACCTCATCGACGACGGCTTGCATTCGTTCCGTCTTGCTTTTGGTGTTGCAAGCTGGAAGGAGCAAAACCACTGCGAGGAGAGGCATAAACAACTTTTTCATTTTGACCGAAAGGCAGTTCATAATGCGTTCGTTTTTCAAACGCAAAAGTAAAATTAAAAATCGTCTTTTTTATGCGCGAAATGGGTAATACAAACTTTTGGAAAACAACATAATTGATAATCAACTTGTTGAAACGATTCATTACAAATTTTTTCATTGAAAAAAATATGCTTTTGCCCCTTTCGGGATAAGGAAAAAGCGTGTAATTTTGCAGCCACAAACTTCATTCCGCGCGGGCGGAACAAAAAACAAAGGCAAATATGGAAAAGAAGAAACTTTATCGTTCGATGACGGACAAGAAACTCTGCGGCGTGTGCGGCGGAATTGCTGAATACTTTGACATTGATCCCACGTTGGTTCGTCTGCTTTGGGTTTGTGCTTCCTTGTTTTCGGCGTGCTTCCCCGGGCTGCTGGCTTACATTGTTTGCGCCCTCGTCGTGCCGCAGCAATACCAGTTGCCGAATCCCTAAGTTTGGTCATTTAAAAACGCTAACCGAACGAATCCGAAGGGACCAGAAAAATGGTCGGATATTTTCGGATACGTTCGGTTAGAGCTTGTTAATGCGATGCCGATTTATCTATTGATAATCAGCTTGCTGCAATCGTTTTCCGATTTCACGAAATACATGCCTTCGGGCAGAGTTGAAACGTCAATCTTGCCAGAACCTTTCATCACGAGTTTACCGCAGAGGTCGTAGATTTTAACCGTTTTGTCCACGTTGATGAAGTCGTTGGCGGGGTTGGGATAGACGGTCAAGGTGTTGCTTGTTGCCTCTTCCACGCCGTTCACATCGGTGGTGTTGTTGAAGAAATTGACGATTTCGGTGTTGTAGTCAATGTCGTGGTTGTAGCCCGAATACCAAGTGTGAATGCCGTTGTAAACCTTGATGAAAGCCACACGCGAGTCGTTGTTGCCGTTGAGGTAACGATACATCTCGAAGGTGAGGCCGTCATTATGGGTGTCGGGATATTGCTCCACTATGGGTGCTTCATCGCATTGGTTGAAGGCACGCCAGTATTCCACCGTTTCTTCGACGGGCATACCCAAGTTATAGTATCCTAAAGTTTGCAGCGAAATCATGGCATCGTCGTAGGTGATCATCTCGTCGCTGGTGCCGAAAAATTGCAGCACGTTGACGTTGTCGACAGGGGTGAGCGTGGTCAAGTCGTTGCCGATGACACCGCTGACGGCGGCGATGCTGTTGATGATGTCGCCATGCTGGATGGCCATGCGGTGGCTCATGAAGCCGCCTAACGAGAAACCGGCAAAGAAAATCTTGTTTTGGTCGACGTTGTACTCTGCTTTAGTCGCCTCCAAAGCAGCCATCAAGAAGCCTTCGTCGTCGGCATCTTCGTTGACGGTGACGTCAAAAGAGAGAGGAATGCCCATAGAGGAGAAATCGACGGAGATGGTGCTGCCGACATTCCAGCAGGTGCCGAAATCTTGTGAGCCAAGTCCGGGAATCGCGTATGTAAAGTCAAGAGCCTGCGGGCAAATGATAATCCATCCCTGTTCTTCAGCGACATTTCGAATCTGCGTGGCTTGGAAGAAATTGTTGATATCATCGCCCATGCCGTGCAGCATAAACAGGACTGGGGCAGCCACGGCCTCGGAATAAGAGGTGGGCACATATTCAAGATACTGGCGTTCTTGACCATCCCAGGTGATGGTTTTTGTGGTTTGCGCATTGAGGGTAAATGCCATTATGGCAAAAATGAAGAGGGTAAATGCTTTTTTCATGATGGTTTGATTTTGTGGCGCAAAAATAAAAAATCCTATTGAATTGAGCGTTTCAAATTGATTTTTTCGCGAAGAACCTCAATTTTCCTTTCGATTTCATTCTTTAGTTCTATCAAATGGGTCAAGGTTTCTTCATCGTTGTCAAATTCTTTCTCGTTTTCTTGTGGATCCATTGTTAGTTTCTTGATACGAGAACGTATGGCCCCTTCGTTTCGTTCAAATATTTTTGTCAGTTCTTTAATTGACAGCCCTTTGCCTGATAACTCCAGGAGCTCTGAATCTTCATCAGGTGTCCACTTGGCATAGGCATTGGAATGAAGCAGCTTTTGTCGTTCCATATAAGACAGGCCGCTAAGATTGGTAGTTTGCGGTTCTTCAGTAGCTTCTAAATCATTCGGAAACACCACCGTGGCCACCAATTTGAAATGAAAACCTTCGAACTCTATACCGAGCGAAAGCACCAAATATACTCCATCCAAATCATTGTATTTTTCTGGGTTTTTCTTGAATTGCTCCAAAAAGACGGGGTCGGTGATGGGGAAGTCGTAATTCGAACCAGAATAGGTGAACTTCATCCGATATTTTGAGTTTTCCCTTTCCTCATCACAATAGGCGCTGACATTTTCTGGCTGAATCAGCATCAATGAATAATCAAGTCGGTCAATGATGGTAGCTGGAATAGCTTTTCCCCTATAATAAAAGACGGCTTGATGTTGTGTGTCAATGAGTTGATTTAAGAATGATTTTGTGGGAAGAAGGTCGAAAGGGCAAATCTCCATCCGCGAACAATGCACGTCTTCGGTATGTGCTTTATCAGGACAAGGTTCAATGTCATATAGTTTGACCAAAGAAAATATCTTGAAACTTTCGGCTAGATGGTTAGGAATTTCACCATTGACTGACATCGAAACCGGTCGTATCCATCGCGGTCGACCATCGTCATGACGGACAATAGTAAGACTGCCGTCGGCTTGCGGAACGACCTCAATGCCTGCAATGCATCTGCCTCCATGTTTGTAGGAATTGGCCAAACAAATGAAATGCTTATCCATGGTCTTCAAATTAAATGGACAATACGAACTTTCTCTTTGCTGTGTTCTTGCATATATTCAGCTAACAAGCGACGATGGCATTGCTCGGGGGTGTCTTCGCTACAGAGAAAACAGGCACCGTCGAACGACTTAACTCCATATTTTTTGACAATTTCCCTGTCTTTTAGCATTTTGGTGTAGATTTCCACATACTCAGTCCAGGTCACTTCATTCTTATGCCATTGGTCAAGAAGCTCTTTGGTGGGCGCAAAGTCGACGATATGTTTGTAAGGAATGTGGCAAATTTCGTTTGTGAAAAATTCCAAATCCTTGCCTTTGGCGAAGCCAGCCAACTGACTGGTATTGTTGATGCGAACGTCGACGAGTTGCTTCACGCCGTTGTCGCGTAGCAAGCCGAAGAATTGTTCGGCACTTTTCTTTGTAAATCCTATAGTATATAGTGTAATCATGTCAGTAGTTTCCTTCCATTTGTAATGCAGGTTTATAACCTATTTCCTTGTTTTTCAATATGTAGGCATCCGCCAACTGGTCTTCGGCGGTATAGGTTCCAAACAGTTCGTCTATTTCGGCAAGATGGTATTTTCTTGAATGGAGAAATTCGTCCACCATTCTTTTCTCCACTTCGCGTTGAGTAGCCAAATTTGCGTCTTTCAAAATGTGATAGACTTCAATTCCTTGATTGTGGAAATATCTGGAAACCAATGAAAAACGATGGCATTCCAAAGGGTCGGCCTCCGAGCACATCAATGCGATGTTGAAGCCTTTTTCCAAGCCTTTTTTCAGCCTCTTCGCACCTTGTTGGAATAGAGGTGTTGTGACTGCCATCTCAAAATTCACTTGACCATCATCATCAATGCAGTCGGTACGCCTGGCACCAAATTCATCGCCAAAAGGCAGATATTGGATGTCGTTTGACTTCAGGAAATATTTTAGGTTCTCCTCGTTGAACTGTGGCGCGTACTTGCTTGCGGGCACGCTCCTGACATCCACAATACAGTTGATGTTGTGATGTTGCAACAACGAAAGAAATTCTTCCAACAACTGGTTGGAATGGCCTACCGTATATAATTTCAAGGTTTTCAAGGCTTATATTATATGTTTAGATTGCAAAGATAGTAAAAAAACTGGAATCATGTTCATGGCTCTTTGAAGTATCCTTCCCGTTTCATTTCAGCCAAAACCATGCGTATCTCAAAGTATTGGTAGTCATCGCCCAAAACATCTCGGGCTGTGGTGATTTTTGGGTCTCCAGTCGACTCAAAGTAGTCGCGGATTTCGGCCATCTTCTCGCTTGAAACAAATCTTGAGGCAGGGAAGGAGCCTTGTTCAACCCAATAAATAAGATGACTAAAAATGGTTGACTCAGCCAACCCTCTTGCTTTGGCGATGGCCTCGGCACTCATGCCTCGTTCCGCCATTTCTTTAGTTTGGAAGTAAGTGGCTCCATTAGTTCTTTTTTGGGGAACTTTTGCCAAATCACCTATATTCGCCTTTTGAGGGTCTTGCCCCAAATGCCTCAGCACGATGTCGATGATTTCAGCGCCGTAGTTCCTGATGCGTTTGGGCCCCATACCTTCGACTTTCCGTAATTCGGAAAGGGTGACGGGTTTGGTCTCGGCTATGGCTTTCAAAGTTCTGATAGGCGCAATGTTGGAAGCCGGCACATCGTCAGCTTCGGCTCGTGCAGCGCGCCACGACAGTAAAATGGAGTAAAGACCGCCATTTTTGCTCGGCTCAAACTTGATTTCGACTTTCTTTTTGCCGCTCTTTTCCACTTCTATCACCTTCACCGACTTGGTCTTTTGGTATTCCTTGACCGTGAAGCCGTTTTTGCAGGCTTCCAAACAGCAGCCTTTCAGATAGACGTCTTCCTTGAGCGACTTCAATGCTTCAGTAAGTTGTTCGTTGACGGCTTGGTTGTCAGTCTTGAAAGGCAGGTCGAAGAGACCTTCTGTGATGGCTTTCAGATGCTCGTCGAAGTAGGCAACGCCTTTGGTCAGTCGCTCCTGCAAAAGTGGGTTTTGTTCGCATGAAGGGGCTTGCGAGTGGAGCTTTTGTATCTGGCTCTCAAACTTATTCCCGATTTGGCATAATTCCTCAAAGATGCGGTTGCGCCGCTGCGAGAGGTCTTGGATCAACGAGCGTTCAAAGAGGGTGTCGTTGTCGTAGATGACCTTCATCAGCTTGCCGAAGTCTTTGTGGATGCCTTCAAAATCGATGAGTTCGAGCATGGTTTCCAACTCGTAGTCGTGGCGCAGCTGGTCGACTTTTTCTTGCGTGGGTTCCCTCTCGGGCAGGGCGTCGACAAACCGGTTGACGGAGAAGTCGTTGACCAAGGCATTGGAGGCGATGGGTGTCTTCAGCACGAGGCCTTCGAGCGAGGTGCAACGGCTGAGGGCCACATACACCTGTCCGTGGGCGAAGGCCTGTCCCGCGTCGACGATGACCTTGTCGAAGGTGAGTCCTTGGCTCTTATGGATGGTGACGGCCCAAGCCAAACGCAGCGGTATTTGGGTGAAGCTGCCGATTTCCTTTTCCTCGATGTCTTGGTTCTCGGCATTGATGGCGTACTCCATGTTTTGCCAGGTCAGTTTGGGCACGAAGATGCGCTCGCCCTCGCTTTCGACGGTGACGGTGCCTTCGTCGTCGTTGTAGCCGACCAGCCTCCCGATTTTGCCGTTATAGAAAGCCTTTTCAGGGTTGGGGTCGTTTTTGACGAACATGACCTGTGCCCCGACTTTCAGCACCAGTTCTTCCTTGGTGGGGTAGGTGTTTTCGGGGAAAGTGCCACGCACCACGGCCTTGAAAACCCAAGGCTTTGCTTCGATAGCCGCTAGTTTCGTCTCGTTGATTTGGTCGGCTTGGTAGTTGTGGGTGGTTAGGGTGATATAGCCCTCGTTGTCGTGGGCGATGAAGTTGGGCTTGAAGCGGCTGTTGAGCAAACGCACACAATCGGCATCCATCTGGTTGTTGCGAACCTTGTTCAACAAGGTGATGAAGTCTTCGTCGTGTTGGCGGTAGATGTGTTCCAGCTCCACGCAGACGTAAGGCGTCTTTTTCAGCACTTGGCTGCCGAAGAAGTAGGGCGTGTCGTAATACGGCGACAGCACCTCCCATTCCTCGGGCTTGGCCACGGGTGCCAGTTGGTGCACGTCGCCAATCATCAGCAATTGCAGCCCGCCAAAAGGTTTCTGCGAGCGGCGCACGCGACGCAACACCGCATCGATGGCATCCAAGACATCGGCGCGCACCATACTGATTTCGTCGATGATGAGCAAGTCCAGGCTGCGTATCAAGTTGATTTTCTTTTTGTTGAGTTTTTGAAGTTGTGCAGCTAACGACTTAGCTTTCCCTCCCATGTCATTCCCTCGGGAATCTATGGGAGGAAAAGCGGTTTTTTTAAGGGCATTTTCAGGCAGTTGCGGTCCGAAAGGCAGTTGGAAAAACGAGTGGATGGTCTGTCCACCCGCGTTAATGGCGGCCACGCCCGTGGGTGCCACCACGACCATGCGCTTGTAGGTCTTCAGCGGCAAGTTCTTTAAGAAGGTAGTCTTTCCCGTGCCTGCCTTTCCCGTGAGGAAGATGTGTGCGTCGGTGTAAAGTACCAGTTCCTCGACGAATTCAAGTTTCTGGTTGACAAAAGTTTGCTGCGCCATGCTTTCAATCGTATTCATTTGGCTAAAGTAATAATTATTTTTCATTTTAGTGGTGGGGTTTGGAAATTTGTAGTATTTTTGCAGGCAGAAAACCAATTGTATGTGTTCCCTATTAGGTAGGGTAATCGCTGGATACGATTGGCTATTACAAATAAGAAATCCAGCCAGGGGCTGCGTTCCAATCTTTTGTGCGGTAACGGATTACATGGCTGGTTTTTTTATTTTGCTTCAATCTTGTTTACGCAGTATTGCACGTGTTTTCCTCCGGTCATGACCCCAATGGTAAGTTTTACTCGGAAATTCATATATTCTTTTTCTGCATCAGAGAAATCATAATAAAGAAGAATCATGTTCTTATATCCGTTACGCTTTTGTTCCCCTTCCTTTCTTGAAACAAACAATGGCAGGTTTTCCATAGGTTTGGCCTGTTCCACAACCAGTTTCAGGTGCTTAACGGCGTATGTTGATTTCCAGTTGTGCAATGCTTCTCGGGCCGTTTTCTTGTCGCTCTCGTTTTTCACGAGAAAAACATCTGCATTCAAAAACTTGTTTCTGATGAAGTTGGAGCCGCAATCTCTTTGCAATTGCTTCCATATTGCTTCATAGTAATTCATAATCAAAGCAAAGCGCTCTTTGCTTCTTTTCTTTTCCGTCGGGATGCCTTCAATGTATTCAGGTGTTTCCATGATTGTAGGTTTATAATGTTTTCTGCTGCAAAAATGCAAACCCTGTCAAGACTAACCCGTTGATTAAACGTTTGTAGTCGACAGTAGTCGTTTGTTGTCGTTTGTTGTCGGATATAGTGTTGGTTCATAAGTTTTTAAAAAATCCATAAACGATGACTATTGACTATGACCATGACTACTTTCACCGAGGTTGAAACGGTCATAGTCATAGTTATAAGCCATAGTCAAAAAACAATTATGCAAAACAACACTTCCTAAAGAAACAATTTACTATCTTTGTAGGCTCTAAAAGAAGTATCATCATTAATCTATATCCTATGAAAAAAGTATTCACTGCAATTCTGGCTTTGGTTCTCGTTTTTTCCTTCGGGAAGGCCAATGCTTGCACTAATTTCTTGATTACCAAGGGTGCCTCTACGGATGGCTCCTGTATGATTTCGTATGCTGCCGACAGCCATGTGTTGTATGGCGAGCTTTACCACTATCCCGCCGCCGACTGGCCCGAAGGTGCCATGCGCGACGTTTACGACTGGGATGGTGGCATGTATCGTGGCCAAATCCCCGAAGTGGCGCATACCTATAATGTGGTCGGCAACATGAACGAATGGCAGGTGGCTATTGGCGAGACGACCTATGGTGGCATCGAAAGCCTTTGGGAAGGCCCTGGTATCATCGACTATGGTAGCTTGATTTACATCACCTTGCAGCGTGCCAAGACCGCCCGTGAAGCCATCAAGTGCATGGGAGAGTTGGTTTACAACTACGGTTATGTCAGCGAGGGTGAGTCGTTCTCCATCTGCGATACCGAAGAGGTGTGGATCCTTGAAATGATTGGCAAGGGCAAGCAAAGCAAAGGTGCCGTTTGGGTGGCCCGCCGTATTCCCGATGGCTATGTGAGCGGTCACGCCAACCAAGCACGCATCACCACTTTCCCCTTGGCCTCACGCAAGTGCAAGACCAGCATCACCTTCAAGAACATCGACAAGCTCTTGAAAGACCCGAACATCGATTGCGTTTATGCCGACGATGTCATTAGCTTCGCCAAAGACATGAAGCTTTATAACGGTCCCGATGAGAAGTTCTCGTTCTCCGATGTCTACAACCCTGTCACTTTCGACGGTGCCCGCTTCTGCGATTTGCGTGTGTGGGCAATGTTCAACAAGGTGACCGACAACATGAAGGACTATTGGGACTATGCCACAGGTCGCGACATCAAGCGCGCCAAGCCTTACACGGCCAACATGTGCCAGACCCCCGATAACTTCCCGACCAACCGCATGCCTTTGTGGGTGCTGCCCACCAAGAAAGTCAGCGTGCTCGATATGATGGACTTCATGCGCGACCATCTCGAAGGCACTGAACTCGACATGTCGCAAGACGTGGGTGCAGGTCCTTTCCACTGCCCCTATCGTTGGCGTCCTATGGACTGGGAAGTCGACGGTGTGACATACATTCATGAGCGCACCACCGCCACCCAGCAGACTGGTTTTTCCTTCGTCGCCCAAAGCCGTGGCAAATGGGATTGGCCCATCGGCGGCATCATTTGGTTTGGTGTTGACGACACCGACAATACCGTCTACTGCCCCATGTACAGTTGCATGACCGAGATTCCCGAGTGCTTCCGCGAAGGCAACGGCTCGATGAGCGAGTGGTCGGAGACCTCCGCCTTCTGGACCTTCAACCAGATGAGCAACTGGGCTTACACGAAGTACAACTACATCCATCCCGAAATCCGTAAGCGCCAGCGCGAACTTGAAACGGCTTGGGTGGAGAAGGAAGTCCCCGCATTGGATGAAAAAGTGTTCGCCATGAAAGGCAGAGGAGCACAAATTAATGCATTGACCCAGTTCTCCTGCAATCAAGCGAATAAGATGACCCAATCCTGGAAAAAGTTCTATCAGGAATTGTTCATGAAGTATATGGACGGCAACCTGAACACGGCCCAGCCCACCCAACCTGGCAGTAAATACACGCCCATCAAGAGTGAACACCCGAAATACAGCGACGAGTACTATCGCATCCTCATCGAAAAGACAGGCGACAAATACAAAGCCTATTGATTAGGAGAAATCTTGAAATCTTGAAATCTTGAAATATGAAAAAAGCCATCAGCCATCAGCAGTCAGCCATCAGCCTTGCGACCAGCGAGCTGAAAGCTGATTGCTGACAGCTGACAGCCAATCTTTGAATCTTTAAATTTTTGAATCTTTAAATCTCGAAATATGTACAGAACACATACCTGTGGCGAACTTCGTCTTGCCGACGCTGGCAAGGAAGTGACATTGGCCGGCTGGGTGCAGCGCACCCGCGACAAAGGCTCCCTCGTTTGGATTGACCTCCGCGACCGTTATGGCATTACCCAACTCTTTTTGGATGGCAGCAGCGACCCGAAACTCATCGAACAAGCCCGTACCTTCGGGCGTGAATTCGTGATTCAGGCCAAAGGCACCGTCATTGAACGTGAATCAAAGAACCCGAACATGCCGACGGGAGAAATCGAGCTGAAAGTGAGTGAGTTTAAACTGCTCAACAGCAGCAAGGTCCCGCCCTTCACCATCGAAGACGTCAGCGACGGTGGCGACGATCTTCGCATGAAGTACCGTTACTTGGACATCCGTCGTAACCCCGTTCGTCAGAACTTGGAGCTGCGCCACCGCATGGCCATGTTGGTGCGCAACTATTTGAGCAACCTCAACTTCCTCGAAATCGAGACCCCGATGCTCATTAAGAGCACGCCCGAAGGCGCCCGTGACTTTGTGGTGCCAAGCCGTATGAATCCTGGTGAGTTCTACGCCTTGCCGCAAAGCCCGCAGCAGTACAAGCAGCTGCTGATGGTGGCTGGCATGGACCGCTATTTCCAAATTGTGCGTTGCTTCCGCGATGAAGACCTTCGCGCCGACCGCCAGCCCGAGTTCACTCAGATCGACTGCGAGATGTCGTTTGTGGAACAAGAGGATGTGCTGAACACCTTCGAAGGCTTGGCCAAGCACCTCTTCAAGGAGATGAAAGGTCTCGAATTTGGCCAGTTCCCGCGCATGACTTGGCATGACGCCATGAAATACTACGGCTCCGACAAACCCGACATCCGTTTCGGAATGAAATTTGTGGAACTCAACGATGTGGTGAAAGGCAATGGTTTCGGCCTCTTCGATAATGCCGACTTGGTTGTCGGTATTTGTGCCGAAGGCTGCTCGGAATACACCCGTAAACAACTTGACGCGCTTACCGAATTCGTGAAGCGTCCACAGGTGGGTGCTGGTGGCATGGTCTACATCAAATACAACACCGATGGAACGTTCAAGTCGTCCGTCGATAAGTTCTACACGCCCGACGACCTGAAGGTCATTGCCGACAAGTTCGGCGCCAAGCCCGGCGACCTGATGCTTATTCTCTGTGGAGAGGCCATGAAGACCCGCGTGAAGCTGAACGCCCTGCGTCTTGAGATGGGTAACCAACTCGGCCTGCGCAAGCCCGACGAATACGCGCCGCTGTGGGTCATCGACTTCCCGCTTTTGGAATGGGACGAGGAGACGCAACGCTATTATGCCATGCACCATCCTTTCACTGCGCCGAAGCCCGAAGACGAGGCCTTGCTCGACGACCCGAGCAAGTGGGGCGACATCCGTGCCAATGCTTACGACATCGTGATGAACGGTGTGGAGGTGGGCGGTGGCTCCATCCGTATCCACGACCGCACCTTGCAGAACAAGATGTTCCACACCTTGGGCTTCACCGACGAGAAGGCCCAGGAACAGTTCGGCTTCCTGATGGGTGCTTTCGAGTATGGTGCTCCGCCTCACGCTGGTCTGGCCTTCGGTTTCGACCGTCTCTGCTCGCTCTTCGGTGGCGCCGACAGCATCCGCGACTTCATCGCCTTCCCGAAGAACAACGCCGGCCGCGACGTGATGAGCGGTTCGCCAGCCCCGATTGCGCAAGAGCAGTTGGATGAATTGCAGATTGCTTTGAATTTGAAATGATATTGTAACAATTGTAGAGACGTGCCTTGGCGCGTCTCTACAAATCAAAAAATAACGATATGAAACAAATAATACTGCTGTTGGCCTTTGTGCCTCTGGCATCATTTGCGCAAGAATTAGACTCAACATATACTCCTAATTCGCTTGGTTTTAATTGCCTACTGTCTAATTATTAATGCAACAGTACTATTGCCTGAAATAAAAACCAAGTTGAAATGAAGCAGATTTGCATTGATAATGTGGAATATGTGGATGGTTTGATGCTGTCTCTATTGTTCAGCGATGAAAGCAGCCAAATGATAGATTGTAGTGTTTTATTTGAAAAGCACCCTCATACTCAATATAATAAGTATAAAAAGAAATCTGCATTAAAAAAAAATCTGGTTGTGCAATGGCAACCTCATTTGGGGCAAGCATGTTGACCTAAGTTTTCCATCGAATGCCCTTTGTTTTGGGAACTTGGATTTGTGTTGCGATGACAAATGGCCTAATTGATTATAGCGTGCTATGGAAATGAACCTGCTGCAAACGAATATTGCCTATCTGAAGGGTGTCGGGCCGAAGAAAGCCGAAGTCCTGAGGAAGGAGTTGGGCGTGGCCACCTATCAGGATATGCTCAACCAGTTTCCGTTCCGTTACATCGACCGCAGCCAAATCCAAAAGGTGGCTTACATCAACGACGATACCGTGTATTATCAACTCGTCGGTACCATCTCTAACATCAAGCTCATCGGGGCGCCGAGGGCCACGCGCGCCACAGGGCTCTTTAGTGACGAGACGGGCAGTATCGAAGTGGTGTGGTTCCGTGGGCTGAAATGGATCAAGGACCGCTTCAAGCCGGGCGTGAAGTATGTGTTGTTCGGCAAGGCGAGTGAGTTCAACCACAACTTCAACTTCGTCCACCCCGAAATCGAGGAGTACGACCCCAAGGACCCGCTCATTGGTGAAGGCTTGCAGGGCGTCTACAACACCACCGAGAAGATGAAAGACCATGGCCTCGGAACGCGCACCATCGCCAAGTTGCAGAAACTCATCTTGCAACAGGTCTATGAATACATTCCCGAGACGCTGCCGAAAGCCCTCATCGAGCAAGAGCAACTGATTCCTCGCCGTTACGCCTACTATCAAATCCACCTGCCTTCTAGCAACATCGAAATCCAGCAAGCCACGCGCCGACTGAAATACGAGGAGCATTTCTTCTTCCAACTGAAGCTGCTGCGCAACAAAATGCACCGCGAGCAGGCCATTAAAGGTCATGTTTTCGGTGTGGTGGGCGACTATTTCAATAGTTTTTATAAAGACCACCTGCCTTTCCCGCTGACAAACGCCCAAAAGCGTGTCATCAAGGAAATACGAAAAGATTTAGGCTCAGGTCACCAGATGAACCGACTGCTGCAAGGTGATGTAGGCAGCGGCAAGACCATCGTCGCCCTCATGGTGATGCTCTTGGCCTTGGACAACGGCTTCCAAGCTTGCCTGATGGCACCTACGGAAATCTTGGCTACACAGCATTTTGCCACCTTGCAGGAGCAACTGAAGGACATGAACGTCAACTTCGCCCTGCTGACAGGTTCCACCAAAATCGCGGAGCGAAGGAAGATCTATGCGGGCTTGGCCGATGGCACGATGCAGATTGTGGTCGGCACCCACGCGCTGATTGAGAGCAAGGTGGTGTTCAAAAACTTAGGCTTGGCCATCATTGACGAACAACACCGTTTTGGTGTGGAGCAAAGGGCAAAATTCTACGAGAAAACCGAAATTCCGCCGCACACTTTAGTGATGACCGCCACGCCCATCCCGCGCACCCTCGCCATGACGCAATACGGCGACCTCGATGTCTCCAAAATCGATGAGTTGCCCCCAGGCCGCAAGCCTGTGCAGACCTATCACGTCTACAGCGACGACCGCTACCGCATCATGATGTTCATGAAGCAACAGATTGCGCTTGGACGCCAGATTTATGTGGTCTATCCTTGCATCAAGGAGTCGGAGAATACCGATATGATTGCGCTTCAGGAGGGTTATGAGGCCTTGTTGCACGACTTCCCCGAGCCGCAGTACAAACTCTGCGTCTGCCACGGCCGGTTGACTGCCGAAGACAAGGACTTCGAAATGCAACGCTTTATTAATAGGAATGCGCAAATCATGGTGGCCACGACAGTCATCGAGGTGGGCGTCAACATCCCCAATGCCACGGTGATGATTATCGAAAACGCCAACCGTTTTGGGCTGTCGCAGCTGCACCAGTTGAGAGGCCGCGTGGGTCGCGGTGCTGACCAATCCTATTGCATCCTCGTCACCGACCACAAGCTCACCCCTGATGGAAAGACCCGCATGAAAACCATGTGTAGCACCAATGACGGCTTCGAAATCGCTGAGGTCGACCTTGAATTGCGTGGTCCTGGCGAGACGGGTGGTACAAGGCAGTCGGGGCAAATCGAAATGCTCATTGGTGACCTTCAAAAAGACGGTCCATTAATCCCGCAAGTCCGCGAGGCCGCCATCAAACTTTTGACCGACGACCCGAAGCTCGCTAAGCCCGAAAACAGGATGTTAAGGGAGCATTACAAGGAATTGTTTGCACAGACGTTTGATTGGAGTCAGATTGGATGATCAATAATTCCATACCAGCCATTCGGCAAAGAAATAATCATACACTCGGTACCCATTCTCAGTGCGGGTAATAATGTCTTTTTCCAATAAACCCTTCAGTGCTGACTGCACTGAACTTGAAGAAGACAAGCCGTTGTCCTTCAAAAATTTAGCCGAAGTCACATTGGTAGCTTCCCTTTCTTTGACTATGGCAAACAATACGGGTTTCTGCTTGGCGGAGATATTCGACAAGGTATCTTTGTAACTCGATTCCTGAGTCTGAATGACGTTCTTCAAAGCTATCGGGTAGGACTCCAATTTGCAGTTATCCCCTTTCTCGGTAAGTGCAAAAAGCTCATTCATAATCATTTGCATATACCAAGTCACTCCTTCGTAATCGTCATAGACTTGTTTGAGAAGTTCTTCAGAAATGGTTTTCCCGTAATCAGCAAACAGCTTTTTGGCGAAGGCAATGTAAACAACTTTGTCTAATGGCTTTAGGTCAGTAGTGATAACGCTTTGATAGAACGGTTTTGAAGGCGAGTTGAACATTTGGTTCATCAGATGTCGGCGGCTTCCCGAAAAAATGAACAAAGTTTGTTTGCATTGTTGGATTTTCGTCCGCAACAAGGCTTCTACATTATTTTCGGCATAATTCGTAATTTGTTGGAATTCATCGATTGCCACAATGCACGGCTTGTCGGCAGCTTCGAGGTAATCAAAAATCTCATCGATTGTTGTTTGAGGCTGTTCGATGCTTCCTAATCCAATGTCGAAAACGGGTTCACCTGTCGCAGCATCCAACTTGAAGCCAGGTCGCAGCGACTTGATGGTCCCGAAAAACCTTTCAGCCCATTTCTTGTGTAATGGCTTGATTTCCTTGTAGATAGAATTTCCAAGAAGGTACACAAATTCAGAAAGAGAGTTGGTGGCATAAATATCAATGAATATGGTTTGATAACGCTTTGCGATGTCGGGTTGGGCAAAAAAATGATGGATCAGACCCGTTTTTCCCAAACGACGCGGAGCAATAATAGCTGTGTTTCGCCCATTGTCCACTTGCTTCTTCAAAAAGGCTGTTTCGTCTGTCCTGTCGCAGAAATAATCCTCGGAAACGTATTTTCCAATCACAAAAGGATTTGCTATCTTATTGCTATTCATTAAATTATGATTTTATTACTCCTATAATTATTATTCCAATAATAATTGCAAAAATAATAATTATTCTGAACAAACAACAAATTATTTCGATTATTCTGCTTTTTTCTCCTTTCTAAACGAATAAAACTTATTCGTCAAGTAGCTGAACGTCACGCAGATGACGGAGATGATAACGTATGAAACGGTCGGCCACCATTGGAACACTTCGACGAAAAGTTTCAGGCCGAAGTAGTTGATGAGGATGTTGCCCACGGTCACAAGGAAATACCTCACAATCTGCGTTCTACCACGCAAAGTAGAACCTGAGAAGCTGATATGTCGTGCCATCCAGAAACCCGTCAGGAAAGTGATAGGAAACTTGAATACAAAGGCGGCGATATGAGGTGTGAAAGCTATGAAACCGAGGTCGAACACCTGCGCATGGAAAACAAAATGGTAGAAAACATAGTACAGCACCCACTCCAACACTAGATTCATTCCACCGCATGCCGCATAACGAAACAATTCAAGGCTCATCACCTTGCGGAAAGGCGGATAGAAAAAGTCGATAAACTTCGTCAAGGTGCGTTCTATCCAAGATTCTATGTTTTTCAGGGCTGACATTCGGGGTGCAAAAATAAACATTTACAGCCAAATCACTTCAAAATCTTTGAGCAAAGCGGATGCTTTTTCTACATCATCAGTGAGGCCCAAAACATAACCACCGCCGCCTGAGCCAGAAATCTTTACACCAAAATTGAAATCGAAATCGGTCGTGAACAAATCCAAGGTGTTATCCGTAATCATCGGGCGGAGGAACTGCAATTGGCCTTTTGTTAACGGATTCAATGATTTGAAAAACAACTCTTTATTACCTTCAATCATCGAATTAATGCAAGAGGTTACATAAGGCACATACTCCGACTGAAATCGGTTCAAAAACTCGGGATCCTCGCGCTGCGCTTTGAAATGGTTGACCAAAGGCTTGGTGTTGCTCTTTATCTTTGTGTCAATCAAGCAAATGTGGATGTCTTTTTTCAGGAAATCATCCGAAAGCAACTCAACACCTTTGGGCGTAATCTTGAATGGCTTACCCAAATAGCATTGCAAGGGGTCGATGCCGGAGCTGCTGCCATGGAAATGGCTCTCCATTTTGCCGAAAAGGGTTTTCAGTTGAAGGTAGTCATCGGTTTTTTGAATAGCGTAACGGTCATAAACGGCAGCCACCAACGTCCCCGAACTGCCCAAACCATAACCCGAAGGCACATTGGAGGCAAGGAAAAGACCTTCATCCAAGTCCCTTCTTAAAGTTTGAAAGTCAAAGAGGTTTGACAGTGCTTCGTTTTCAGAAAGATATTGGCAAAACCGCTTCAAGCTTTGGTTGGAGGGTAGCGAGGCGGCTCGGTTATAACTGAGCGGCAACTGCCATTGCGCCGAAAAGCGTTTCAGCGGTATCATCAAGGCAGTGGCGTCGAAAATCATCGAATACTCACCGAAAAGGATGACTTTGCTATAGTAACGGTCTCTCATCGCAGCAATTTTTTCGGTCCGTCGCCTACGCGGTCAGCAATCCAACGTTCTCTGTCACAATAATCTGCCAAGACAGTCTTGATGTAATACTCTACCTTATCCGCCTCCTGTTCAGGATAGAGCAGATGCACGTTTGGGCCTGCATCCAAGGTGAAGCAAAGCGGAATCTTGGTTTCATTTCGAAAAGTCCTAATCTCATTAATGAGGTTCAATGTGTTGGGTTTCATCAAGATAAATGAAGGATTGGAACACATCATCAGGGCGTGGAGTTGCAAGGCTTCGCTTTCGGTAATATTAATAAAAGTGTCCAAATCACCCGATTTCAAGGCAGTAAGCAAGTTTTTGATGTTCTCATTGGCTTGCGCATAACGCGCAGGAGCGTATGGATTGCCCTCCATCAAGGCATGACCAGCACGACTCGAAACGGATTTGGTTTCGCCACTAACAATCAAAATGCTGTCGTGATAAGTCTTGAAAACGGGATGGATGTCATCGGCCAACGAAACGGCATATTCGTCGGAACTGCCTTGATAACCCTCTGTTGCACCCCAAAGGGCCATCTTTGGAAAGACTGAACGCGCCGCACTGCCCGAAGCCAAGCGTGAGAAATAGGATGCTTTGGTTAAGGTCCCTGAGCCCGTCGAAGGGCCGGTTAATAAGGATTCAATCTCCATCAAACACATCACAAATGCACTCATTGACGAAGCCGAGGATGCAATGCCAGAGGAATGAGGGAAGGAGTTGCGGCTCTCGACTTTCAGGTTCAATTGGTTGATGAACGGGAAAAACGCTTGGTTGTCCATCAAAAACTTCTCGATTTTCGCTCCAAAAGCGGGTTTTTCCTTGCCTTCAAAAAAGAAGTTGAATCCAAATCGGTCGGCTTTTTCAAACTCGACGAAAGTCTCGGTGCAACATTCCGACAAAGTGAAACTAATCGACGGATTCTGAGGAATTTGCTTTCCCTTTTTGCCCCAATACTTCACCAATGCGATGTTCGAAGGACATTGCCAGCCCACGCGACCGTGAAAGTCGGGCACTTCGCCTCTGAAGGCCTCACTCAACCATTTGTTCTCCATTTTCAATGTATTTGATGCCGCGAAAATACGAAATCTCTTCACAAAACCATCTCTTTGTAGCCGAAAACTACCTTCAAGCCTTTCTTTTTGAAATAGGCTTCCACTTGGCTTTTATCCCATTCCGTTGTGGCTAAGATAAAATCGCCGCCCCAAGCGCCCAGTGATTTCAAAACGCCCTCGAAGCCGGGGAAACGCTTTTGCACAGGTTCTTGCCCGATGCAGCGAGCGATGATGCGCTCGTGGCACTGCATCAGCATAGCGAACTCGTCTAAAGTCTGGCATTTCGGCACAGCCTTACTGATTTCCGAAGCAGCAGTTATATCATTCTGTAAATCAACAGGATTTGTCTTCTCCAAAAACGCCTTGATTTCCTTGGACGAACTTTGCTTTTGGCCTTGATAGACGAAAAAGAGATGGTCGGCAAAAGGAGGGTTGAAGTCTATTGGTTCTGCCGTTGGTGTCGGCGTTTCGACGGGCTCAACGACCTTAGGTCCCTGAGCCTGCGTCTGCTGAGCACAGTCGAAGCATCGAAGGGCCGATTCAGCAGCTGAAAGTTGATAATAAATCGGTCCTTCTGCCCTAGCGCAGGCGATATCATACCCTGAGCCGCCGAAAGTCAGTTTCAGTAGTTCGTATGGATTCACATTCGCCCAATGAGCGAGGTTGGCAATCAAAGTGGAACTGCTACCGAGTCCCCAATTCGGGTCGAAATCAAGATGTGTGGTGAATTTCAAGCCAATGCCTTCAAAAACCTTAGGATTCAACTGCTTGACAGCCTTCAGGATTTGTGCCAGTTTTTCGGCCTTTTGTCGGTCGTCACAGTCGATGAGTTCAAGTGTTTTTGGGTCTAAGGTTACTGAAAACCAAGCGTCATCAGGTTTGTAGGCATCCCATCGTAGAAACTTGTCAAAACATGTCTCTGCCGTCAATGTCTGACCCAATTTCAACGGTATAGCCAACGCTAAGGCACCTTTTAAAACTAGGTACTCACCTGTCAGAAGGAACTTCCCGTGGGCTTGGAATTGGCTCATTTTTTCAAGGAATCAAGGTATTGTTCAACGCCTGCGTAAGACACCGTCTTGTCCTTGAAATATTCCCGTGCCTTTTTCTTGTCCTCTTCACTGGCATTCAGCTGGTTGAGGATGTTGTTCAAATGCATCTTCATGTGACCAGCTTGGATGCCTTTGGTGGTCAACGAGCGCACTGCGGAGAAGTTGTTGGCCAATCCCATTGTGGCGGCAATCATCATCAGCTCTTTGGCGGTAGGATTGCCTAAGAGTTCAAGGGTTTTCTTTGCAAGCGGGTGCAAACTCGTGAGTCCGCCCACGGTACCCAAGGCCATAGGCACCTCAAGCTCGAAATGGAAAATGCCGTTTTCAAGGGTTACACTCGATAGGCTTTCGTATCTTCCGTTACGCGAAGCAAAAGTGTGTCCGGCGGCTTCAACGGCACGGAAGTCGTTGCCCGTGGCGATGACCACAGCATCGATGCCGTTATAAATGCCTTTGTTGTGTGTGGTGGCGCGGTCAATGTCAATGTGGGCAATGTCGACGGCCTTCTTGAATTTCTTAGCATATTCGGCACTCGAGAGATGCTCGTCGATGCCATCCAACTGCTCAATTGGACATTCCACCCAGACTTTCACGCGGCAGTCGGGCGTGTTGTTCGACAGGATGGTCATGATGATTTCCACCTTGCGAAGGTCTTCGGGAAGGTCGTTTTGTTCCGCAAAGAAATCTTGTAGGCTGTGGCCGAATTGCTCCAAAACGGAGTTGATGAAGTTAGCGCCCATGGCATCACCCGTGCCGAATTCAACGCGAATTTGGTAATAATCAGGGATTTGCTCGCTATAGTCGATGAGGCGCATCCCAAGGATACCACCACCGCGTTTGACCATCTTTTCGGTCATGGCGGCTGTGTCTTTCAAGAGTCGCTCCCTTATGGCGGGGAAAAGTCCAAAAAGTCTTTCTTTGGGTCCACTCCAGCCGAAATGCACTTGTCCGACTTTGCGCACATCGATGACTTCGGCATGGAAACCGCCCCGCTCACCCCAGAACTTGGCTGCCGCCGAAGCTGCCGCCACCACTGAACTTTCCTCGATGACCATTGGCACCACATAGTCTTTGCCGTTGATGGTCACATTGGGCGAAATGCCGTATGGGATAAAGAAGTTGGTGATGGTGTTCTCGCTGAACTCATCAAAGAGCTGCTGCTGTTTCGAGTCGGGGTGCCAATAGCTTTTCAGCAGGCTGATAACCTCGCCTGGATTCTCAAAGTAGTTGGCAATAAGCTTCAGCTTCTCTTCCTTGAGAAGTTTCGAAAAGCCCTTTTTTATGCGCTCGCGAGTGGCCATTTTGTTTTGCCATTAGAAAAAGCCCAGGTTATCCCCATAGGAATCTATGGGCTTTTCATTTTGTGTTACCATTCTTCTTCCTCAATCACTTTTTCAGGGATGAGGCTCTTCTCAAATTGTTGTCTCCAATCCTCGGCAAAAGCTGCGATTTGGTTCAGATAAGTGCCCCAAATGGGATTATACAAAGGATCTTCTGTGTTCAACCATTCCTCACAAGGGTGGTTGCTTTGCACCTTTTGCATAAAGTCGGTGAGGGTGTAACGCACACGGCCAGGACGTATCTCAATGGTGAAATAATAAGTGATCCAAGGCCATTTCGACTTTACGGGGTCGCCATTGTCGAGTTGGAACTGATGCTTGCCTTTCAAGGTGCGACCATCATTCTGCTGTAGAATGGTCGAGGGACTCTTGTAATAGGTGTTCATAAACTGGCTGAAAATGCGGTTAAATACCTCATCTTCAGAACCTGCGGTTTCAATCACCTTGCGGAAAGTGATTTTTTCCGTCTTCGGGTCGACGGGCAATTTGGATTGTTCTTCGGATTGGGCAAAAGTGACAGTCGCAAACAAAACTGCGACGAACAATAAGGCTACTTTTTTCATTGTGATTAAATTTTTGACAAAATTAGTAATAATTCATGTTGCTTCGGCGCAACGGGGGAGAAAAATAGCAAATATCAGGCCAAAAATCAGATGCGTCTGACAAATGACCCTTCTTCACAATCGACGTTCATCTGCGGATGACCCTTATAATATAAGGTTGAGGCGTCTTTTGCCCAGCCTTCCAAAAGGCCATTGACCCAGACTGTCGCTTCGGAGCCACCAGTTAGGTCAACATGCATTTCGGTTACCGAGGTTTCCACCATGTTCAAATGACTGGCTGCGTGTACCTTGATATTGGACAAATCAGTCACACCGCCTTTGTTCACGAAACGCGAGGCATCTTCCAACGTTATCTCCAATTGGTCAGCAGCCTCAATCTGTCCGTTGAATTGTGAGGCGTGTTCCAATTCAGCTGTGCAAGAACTTCCGACAAAATGGAGTCCTGTCAATAATGAAGCATCTTCCATTTTGAGATTACAGCTTTGGCCGGTAAAGACAGGACCGTTACATTGTGAGGCATCGCTCAGTTCTATCACAAGTTGATGTCCTGTAAACTCACCAATAAATTGAACTTGTGAGGCTTCATCGGCATCCAGCTTTTCGATTTGAGGTGTGTGTACGATGGCACGATATACGGAGTTGATGGCTGGATAGACGCTGCCCGCGAACCCAATTCCGAGTTTTGTGCCTTCCATTTTGGCTTTCAAATTGTTTTCCAGATAGGCAGAATATTCCAGTACAACGTAGGTGCTGCTGTCGGCAACTACTTTTACCTGCCAAGCATCGCTGATTTCGATTTCACGGATGTCGGCATTTTCGAGGACAGTCTTCTGCATAAGTGTCCTGTCAACGTCTTTTTTGCAAGAGGTGGCGAAACAAAGTGCCACGCAAAGAATTAGGAAAGGTTTTATTGTTTTCATAATTACCCAAACGATTTTATAGTCGAATTATTATTGATGATGGTAAGGTTCGCCCTTCAAAATGGTGAAGGCGCGATAAAACTGCTCGACAAAGATGAGGCGTACCATCTGGTGGCTGAAAGTCATGGGCGAGAGCGACATCTTGGCGTTGGCACGGTCGTACACCTCTTGCGCAAATCCGTAGGGTCCACCGATGATGAAAACGAGTCGTTTTGCGCCCGAAGCCATTTGTTTTTCAAGGTTCTCTGAAAACTCCACCGAGGTAAATTGTTTGCCGTTTTCGTCCAAAAGAATGACCTGGTCGCCAGACTGAAGTTGTTGCAGCAATAAGAAACTCTCGGCCTTCTTTTGTTGGTCTTCGCTAAGGGTCTTGCGGTTGCGCGGGTCGGGGATTTCCTTCATCTCGAACGAGGCATAATGCCCGATGCGGCCCACGTATTTCTTGATGCCGGTGATGAGGTAGTCTTCATCCGTTTTGCCGATAACCAATAGCAGAATTTTCATTTTGTTTTCTTTTACTATGACCATTGACCATGACTATGACCATAAAGTCCGTTGGATTGGTCATGGTCATAGTCATTGGTCATGGTTCAAGATTTCTTTTGCTTTCTCACGGTCTTGTTCCAATTGGTTTTTCAACTGGTCAAGCCCATCGAACTTTTCCTCGTCACGGATGCGGTCGATGAAGCGTACATGGATCTGTTTGCCGTAAAGGTCGCCGTCGAAGTCGAAGAGGTTCACTTCGATAAGCGGGTCGCTCTCGCTGCGGTCGCCAATGGTGGGTCGGTGACCTATGTTGGCCATGGCCTTGTAGGTCTTGCCTTCATAGTCCACAAGGCAGGCATACACGCCGCAGTTGTTGATGAGCATATATTCCCTCGGCAACTCAAGGTTAGCGGTGGGGAAGCCCAAGGTACGCCCGATTTTGTTGCCTACAATAACCTCGGCGGTGATAGAATAGGTATAGCCAAGCAAACGGTTGGCACTTTTCACGTTGCCCGTAGCAAGGGCATTGCGGATCTTTGTAGAGCTAACCGCTATATTTTCAACATCTTGTGCCGCAATGCGTTCCACCTTAAAGTGGTATTTGTGCATCAGGTCGTTGAGCAGACCGAAATCGCCCATACGGTTCTTGCCAAAATGATGGTCGTAGCCCACCACGATGTAGGCTGGCTTGATGTGGTCGATGATGTAGTCTTTAATGAAAACCTCAGAGGGCGTGCGCGAAAACTCCTTGGTGAAGTTGATGATGACCACATTATTGATGCCGAACTCCTCAAATTTTTGGAGTTTTTCCTCGGGCGTACAGAGGAAACGCAGGTTGGAGCTGTCGATGTTGAGCACTTGACGAGGGTGTGGACTAAAGGTGACCACAACCGTCTCGCCACCAATGCTTTGCGCAATCGATTTCATCTTGTTAAAGATGGCTTGATGGCCAAGATGCACACCATCGAAGGTGCCTATGGTGACCACGGCATGGGGAATGTTGCGGGCTTCTATGATGTTTCTATAAACCTTCATCTTTGAATGATGAATGCGGAATGATGAATGATGGGGTTCGGTAGGCCATTCAGCATTCCGAATTCCTAATTAAACAAATCTCTTTTCTATTAAGTATTTAGCAATTTGAACTGCATTGGTGGCTGCACCTTTGCGGATGTTGTCGCTGACAATCCAGAGGTTCATACCGTTCTCCACTGAGAAGTCACGGCGGATGCGACCTACGAAGACTTCATCTTTGCCTTCGGCATAGAGGGGCATCGGATAAACGTTGTTGGCCGGGTCGTCTTGCACCACCACGCCGGGCATGGCTGCCATCAATCTGCGGACATCGTCGATTTCAAAGGGCCTTTCTGTCTCCACGTTGACGGCTTCACTGTGGCCACCCCACACGGGCACACGCACCGTCGTGGAAGAGACTGCGATGTGCTCGTCGCGGAGGATCTTGCGTGTTTCGTTGACCATCTTCATCTCCTCTTTGGTATAGCCGTTGTCGAGGAAGGTATCAATGTGGGGCAGGATGTTAAGGTCAATCGGATGGGGATAGCAAGTCGTGCCGCTCGCGCCAGCGCGCTCGGCCTTCAGCTGGTTGACACCTTTTTGGCCGCTGCCCGAGACGCTTTGGTAGGTGCTTACAACGATGCGTTTGATGCCGTATGACTTATGGATGGGTGCCAAGGCCATCACCATCTGTATGGTGGAGCAGTTGGGATTGGCGATGATATGCGTGTCTTTCGTAATAGTATCGGCGTTGATTTCGGGGACGACCAGAGGCACGTCTTTCTCCATGCGCCAGGCCGAGCTGTTGTCGACAACGAAAGTGCCCTGTTCGGCAAAGCGCGGCGCGTATTGTTTCGATGCCGAAGCTCCAGCTGAGAAGATGGCGATGTCGGGGCGGGCAGCGATAGCATCGTCCACGCTGACCACTTTATAAGTCTTGCCCTGGAAAACGATTTCCTTGCCAACAGAACGTTCCGAGGCCGCGACAATCAATTCATCTATGTGAATTTTCTGTTCGTCAAGCACTTGAAGCATCTTTGAGCCGACCAATCCGGTGGCCCCCACCACTGCAATTTTCATTTTTATTCCTCCAATATTTGGGTGCAAAAATAAAGATTTAATCGGTGTGGAGCGTGTCTATTAATGGAAAAGTGTTAACTTTGCGCTGTCAAATCAAATATTTATCCCATGAGTACACAGTCGATGATACAAATTATCGCCAAGTATTTCGAGACGCAACCCGTCCTGAAAGCATGGCTTTTCGGCTCCTTTGCGCGAGGCGAGGAAAAGCCTTGGAGCGATGTGGACATCCTTTTTGTGCCTGACCGTTCAGGAAAACCATTTACTCTTTTGACAATGGGAGGTATGTATTTGGATTTGAGGGAGTTGCTTGGCCGTGAAGTCGATTTGATAGAAGATGGCTCACTTCGTCCTTATGCCGTTGAAAGTGTTGAACGTGATAAACAATTAATTTATGAGAGAAAGAGCGAGAGATAAAGGAAGACTGGAAGACATTATTGAGTATTCCAACAATGTGACTAACTTTATGCAAGGAGTGTTTTCCGAGACGCGATAATTGACTTCGTCGAAATGCTCTGCATTGACTGACGTCGAATCTGCGATTTCAGCGAAGCTAATCTTCGATTTCGGCGTCTCTATAAACAATCCTACCCTCTTGCGTTGCCTTTCATAAGGAATAGTTACTGAGCAGAGCGAACCAAACGCACAGACATTCCACTCCGACGGTTGCTGATGATGTTAGGAATTAAACCTCCATAAGTTATTTGCACGAAGTACGAACTTAATCCATATCCTAACGAAACTTCACAGTGCGAAGCAGACCAATAAGTACCAAATTGACCCACATTAGAAACTGAAGTCACAATACGTTCACCTGCAACGGGCAAAAAGACAGCTCCCGCTGCTTCCATCATAGCAAAATCGTAGTCATTATAATAGTTCCCATTCCACCCCGCGTTCTCTTCATTAATACCAATAGGCTGTGCCACTCCAAAAGGATGTACATAGCTGTCTGGAAACAAAATAATTCCTTTAGTGCTAACCACCTTGGCTTTAACATAGCGTGCGTTCACAACACCATTTATTGTGGAGGCATTTCGCGTGTTAAAGACATACATCCACTCGTCTTTGGTTAACGTACGCCATAGTCCTGCTTGGCCACCACCATTACTGATAGCATTGTACACACCCCAATCGTAGTTTGCCGAACTGCCTGTCAAATTAAGAGATGCCATATTCGTTGAAGGACCATAACCAAAATAGTTGTAGGTCTGATTAACAAGGGCATCCGAAGTTGACCATGGCTGATAGTTCACATTATAAGAATCAACGTTGTCATGATAGCCGCTCGTACCCCATCCGAAGAGATCTATCCATCCATTATAGTTCTGTGAGATGAAATGATTATCACTACCATTAACCGTTCCACCATAATATCCATTCTCATCAGGGATTTGTGTTCCCACATAATCCCATTGGTTTTCTGCAAAGCGCCAGGTGCCTTGCTTTGTCGTACCATCAGCACATTGATGAGAGCTTTGAGCAGCATTATATTGCAGGTTGCCTTGAGAAAAATAAACCTTATCGCTGCTATTGTTAATGGTAAATAGCCCATTTATTGCACCTGTTGGGGCTTGAGGAGCAACAGTAGCCGAATCCGTATTAGACTTTGGCGATTCAACATTGTTATAAACAGCTGTTACCTGATAGCTATAGGTTCCTGCACCAAGGTTGGAATCGGTATATGTAGTTGTGGTAAGTCCCGATTTTATTAACGTGTTGTTTCTGTATACCTTATAGCTCGTGACCGTATTGGGAGCCGTCCAAGTAAGGCGAACTTGGTTGGTGTTCTGCACCGTGGCCGTGAGGTTAGTGGGAGCTCTTACCACATTTACTGTCACATTAGCCGTAGCAGTTTGCCCATTGCTGCTAACGGTAACAGTATAGGCCGTTGTAGTACTCGGTGAAGCTGTTGGCGACTGAACATGTGAATTACTCACCGTGTTAGGTGTCCAACTGTAAGTGTAGCTGCCATTGCCACCCGTAGCAGTGGCTGTCAATGTAGAACTGCTGCCGTTCGGTATGGTGTTCGGGCTAGCTGTTGCCGTAACACTCAAAGAACCATAGACAGTCACCGAAGCCGTACTAGACTTTGGCGACTCAACATTATTATAAACAGCCGTTACCTGATAACTGTACGTTCCCGCACTTAGGTTGGTGTCTGTATAAGTAATTGAAGTGTAATTTGACTTGATCAGCGTATTGTTCCGATAAATCTTGAAACTTGTGTACGTATTAGGTGCCGTCCAAGTAAGGCGTACTTGGTTGGTGTTCTGCACCGTGGCTGTAAGGTCAGTAGGAGGACATACTACAGTAACGGTACAAGAACCACTTTCGGTGGAACCAGCGGCACTTGTTGCAGTACAGGTGTAAGTAGTGGTCACCATTGGCGATGCGGTCGGATTATGGATGGATGCATTGCTCAATGAAGAAGCAGGGCTCCAATTATAGGTAAAGCTGCCATTTCCTCCTGAAGCCTCTGCATTGAGTTGCGAATTGTCGCCTTGTGGTATTACCATCGGATTGGCAGTAACAGCAAGGTTAAACTCCGCTACTCGAAAATGCGCTACAAGATTGCGGTTGCCAGTCACAGTAAATGGGTAATTGGCACTTGCATCAATGTGACTGCCATTTTCTGTCCATTCTTCAAATGCGTAACCTGGATTAGGCGTAGCTATAAGCGTGCATTGGTCGCCATAATTGTAACCACCAACACCTTCGATTGTTCCGCTTCCCTCAGGTTCAACGGTTGCTCTTATCGTATAGGCTTGTGCGGTAAAGTGCGCCACCAAATTTCGGTTCCCCCTTACTTCAATGGTGTATCTTACACTATCGTAAACTTGGACATTGTTTTCATCCGTCCAGTTCACGAAGTTATATCCCGTGTTGGGTGTCGCTACAACCGTGCAACGTTGCCCTTCATCAAAAATACCGCCGCCAGTCGCCGTACCTCCATTGCTCGGGTTGGCCGACACTTCAATTGTATAGGTAGGCAATGCCTCAGTGGTGAAGCTCTTCGGATTGCCATAGCCAGGCCCTTTGCTGTTTTTGGCATAGGCACAATAATAGTAGGTCGTGTTGGGTGTCAAATCCTCCAATCTGCAAGAGAACTCGCCCATGTCTTCTCCTGCTGGGACTCTTACACCGCTTACAGTCAGTTGGATAGTGTCGGTACTATAGCACACACCGCGCTCAGTAACATGGTCTCCTCCATCATTCGTAACTTTATTGCCGCCAATCACGGCCGTGGTGGTGGTCACACTCACCTGCTCGCCTGTCTTCACTATCGGCTTCAAGTTGTCTTTAGTGGTGAAGTTATCCTTGGGACTGGTGCCATAGCCACCCGTGTTTATGGCATAAGCCCAGTAAACGTATGTGGTGTTGGGTTGGAGATTGGACAAGTCTTGGAAATAAACACCCTTACCGCTGCCACAGGGAATGGCAATGGTGTCATGATTCCCTTCCAAAAGACCATAGACAAAGCCCCTCTCCGTCACTTTCGCGCCGCCTTCGTCGGTCACCTCTGCCGTCACGCTGGCCTTGGTGTAGTCGGTAATGGTGGCTTCATGGAAAAGTTTCACCGTAGGACGAGCTATGATTTCTATGTTTTCTTTCTTGCATGTGCTCAATCCGAGCAATAGAACAGCCATTAAAGCAACGGCTATTATTCTTTTACTGATAGTATTCATAAGGCATTCCCTTTAGTTGGTTCGCAAAACATCCACAAAATCCTTGGCACAATCCTTCAGTTGTCTGAACTTCTGGCTTCCCAACGATTGTGAGCAGTCCAAATTCAACATGACAAGGGAACTGAAATAGAAATGGTTGACTTCAGTGTTCCCTTCATTTGTCCATTCGGAGTTGTGAATCCATGCGTTGGCATTGGTGTTGTATTTCCATTCCTGAAGATGAGCAAGGTTGCTGTTAGTGAAATGGTTGTTGTTCGCATCTTTCATGCCTTCAAACTTGAAGACGACAAAAGGCGGCTCCATCAAAACGGAATGAACCACTCGACCACTTGAGCTGCTCATGCCGACATACCGAACATTGGTCAACACGCCCCTCCCTTCACTGTCGGTAATATACACGCCCTCAATGTAATGCTCTGACTGCAATGCCTCGTTCGGCTCATGAGGTGCAGGCGTTGTGATGTCGAAACAAAAACGGATACGGGTGTTGGGGTCTGGAACAGGAAATTTGAGTGTCAGTATCGAATTGATGGACTGCTGGTGAAGCATTTCCGCTATGCCACTCAACTCCACAAGGACATCCTCAAATTCAGTAACATAACGGACATAACGTTCACTTGGCACTTGGGAAATCCCATTTAGGTTATTAAGGAACTCATCTAAATCATAACTCAACACGTCATTTCCTTGAATACCAACGGTGTGAGCCTTGACGGTGTCACCATGTATCCTCTCATTTCTGATGCGTTGTGAAACCGCCTGAAGATACTGTGCGCCACTGCTATAGTTGGAAAACGCATAAGAGCCTTCGTCCAGGCCATCCGTAAAGTTGACGACATATACACTTTTCAAATCTTGGGGAGTTCCGTAAGAATCAAGCATATCCAAGGAAGTGTTCACCGCATGGTAGAGCAACGTGGCACCACCCATAGGGAGATCCTCGATAAACTGCTTGGTTTCCTCAATGGCGGCATCATCAAGACGGGTAATAGGATGGACATGAAGTTGCTGGTTAAAACCAATGACACCGAGATACATGCCAGCTGGAAGTTGGGTATTGGAACCACCGCCACCATTGCCTCCACCGTTTCCTCCTCCATTTCCACCCCCGTTATCACCTCCATTTTCTGTATTGTTTCCGCCATTGTTCGAGTCGTCAAATTTCGTGCATCCCGTAGCACAAACCACTGCCAGCATGAGCATTATGGCTGCTATAGCCTTTATAAATCTCTTCATATTGGATTGATTTTATGTGTTCACTTTTGTTTTCCTTCGGCTGACTCCTTGCCGAAATTCATCAACTTGTTCCCGAAAACACATAAGAAAAAGCGCGGGAGTCAAAACTATTGCCCATCCCGCTAACTAGGCCTTCGCATTGCCTATCTCTCGAGGATAAACAATGCCGATGCCCACGCTTCGAATATACATACAAAGGTATAGACGAAACAATGGACGTCAAACATTGCCTTACCGTGCGAGAGAATTGAGTTTGCGAAGTTCAGTTAGCCGCAGATAAAACGTCAGTTCAACGTCTTTCCATTATGTCTGCCAAACGCATTTTCGGCGTTTGACAGGGCAAAAGTAGGAATAATTCCGAAAAATAACCCCATTTTTTGTTGCAATTCACATTTTTTCTACCTTTGCCTTTGTTAAACGTAAAATTCACTTTATTAATAACTAAATCTCTCCAAAATGAAAAAGATTGTATTAATGATGGCCGCCCTCATGTTAGGTTCGATGGCCTTTGCACAGACTGACGACAAGGCTCAAGCCGTCGACCAGTATGGCAACAAAGTGAACGTCAAGTCGTTGGAGACTTCGAGTCGCGACGGTATCTTGGTGTTCGAGTCTAAAGACAAAGACTATAAATTCTGGTTTGATGCCAGAGTCCAGGTCGATTTCGGTCACTATTTCGGTGCCCAGGAATGGGCCGACCCGATCGGCTCAGGTGCCAGCATTCGTCGTGCACGCTTTGCTGCCAAGGCTCAAATCACACCTAATTGGTATGGTGAGATTGACATGGAACTCGCCAACGGTTCCTTTGAACTTAAAGACGCTGTCGTCCGTTACAACGGATTGAAGAACTGGCAGTTCACTGTCGGTAGCATGAAGCCCGACTTCACCATGTCGCGCAACACTTCTTCTCGTTACCTCATGTTCATGGAGCGCCCGATGGTGATTAACGCCTTTGCGCCTAGCCGTCACCTCGGTGTCTTCGCCAAGTACACCAACAAGTATTTCTTCGGTAGTGCCAGCGTGCTCTTCCAGGAGATCGAAGGCCAGGAGACTCGCGATTATGTAGAGGCCAACAATAAGGACTATGGCATGGACGAGGGTCTTTCATACGTCGGCAAGATTGTGGTGCGTCCCGTCAACGAGGCCGACTATGGTCTGCATATCGGTGGTGCTGTCATGTACGACTCCCCCAAGACTTCTGACGAGATGGGCGTGTATAGCGCAACCCGTTTCAGCTGCCGCAATACCACCAACATCAGCCGCAAGAAGTACCTCGACACCGACGACATCAAGAATACCAAGTATAACCTCATCGCTACTGCCGAACTCGCTGGCCATATCAACGGACTGCGCCTCGAAGGTGCCTGGGTGTCGGATTGGACCTATATGAAGCCTGAAGCCAATATCACCAAGCCTTATCATTTCCAAGGCTGGTATGTGGAAGGCGCCTGCCTCCTCCTCGGCGGTAAGCAGAGCTACGACTCCGACGGTGCCAAGTTCAACCGTGTGCGTCCTGGCCGCAGCTGGGGCGACATCGAACTCGTTGCCAAATATGAATTCCTCGATTTGAACGACTACGAAGGCCGTGCAGCCGACCAAGCCATCTATGGTGGCTCTGCCGAGCTTTATGGCGCTGGCCTCAACTTCTACTTCTCCAAGAATGTGAAGATTGGTCTCAACTACCAATATGTCAACAACGACCGTTACGCCAACGGTAAGGGCAAGCTCTATGTCGGTCTCGATGCCGATGGCAACCCGACCAAGGACTTTACCAAGGTCACCGCTGCTGATGGCAAGGCTGGTGTGAATTACCACATGCTGCTGGCTCGTTTCCAAGTCGCTTTCTAAAGATATGAGCAAATTTAATCTACATATTGGATACGAGACTTTGTTGTATAGCTTTCAGCAATCAGCTTTCAGCTCAGTAGCAAACGAGCTTATAGCTGACGGCTGATAGCTTATAGCCAACAACATCAAAAAGTTTTGTTTCTTATGTCGAGTTAATGTAATATAAACCTTATTTAAACTATATAACCTTTTAAAATTGAGAATAATATGAAGAAAATAATGTTTGTGGCTCTGGCCCTTTTGATGGGGCTTGCCTCTTGTGTCAAGGATAAGCAATATCCAGGCATCACCATTTCTAATGTTACATACAATCCTACAGCTGTCCAAGCGGATGATGATGTCACAGTGACTGCAACGATTACCTGCTTTAAGGACTTTACGGCCAAGTTGGTGTATATGACTGGTGTTGACAGCAAAGCTAATGAAGTTGCCATGACTGCTGGTGACAACGACCTCTATTCCGCTGTCATCCCTGCCCAGCCTAACGGAACCAAAGTGACATTCTGCGTGCAAGCCAAGAATGATGAAGCAACGGCCGTTTCGTCCGACATGGAATATGAAGTGGGTGCTGTCGCCGTCGACTACAGCGTACTCCGCCTCAACGAGCTCAATGGTAACGACAAGTTCATCGAAATCTACAATGCTGGTGCCGAAGCAATTAACCTCAAAGGTGTTACGTTCAATAAAGACGAGGAGTTGGCCTGGACTGCTGAAGATGCTGTGAAAATTGAGGCTGGAGCTTATCTTGTCCTTTATAGCTATAAATCCAATGTGATACCAGAAGGTTATCCTGAGAATCTAATCTTTAACACAGGACTATCTGCTAAAAGTAACGTTCGCATCCAGCTCTTCACGCCCGCTGGTGTTTCCATCGATGACTTTAACTTGGTCAACATCGAACTGAATGGCGAAGCATACGGCTATGCCGGCAACCAAGCTCCTGCTTCTTACAGCCGCAATGCCGATGGCAAATGGTACTATTCCGATGCCACCCCAGGTGCAGCCAACATTGATGGACAAAACATCGTTCTCGGCCTCGAAGGCGGCGACACCCCTGAGCCTCCGACTCCCGAAGAGCCAGACTATAGCAATATCGTCCTCAACGAGCTGAACGGTGACGCTAAGTTCATCGAAATTTACAACAAAGGCAACCTTGAGCTTTCACTCGCAGGCATGTACATCATGAAGGACGACTATGTTGATGGTGCTAAATGGACCGCTGATGCTACTATGGTTATTCCTGCCCATGGCTATGTGTTACTCTATAGCAATAATGTCCAAGCTGACCATCCTGAACTGGGCCCTGAGTATTTCTTTGATGGTGGTCTGTCAGCAAAGAAGACTATACGTATAACGCTCTTTATGCCCGATGGCACCGAAAGAGATGTGTTTACGAGAGGCTCCACGGGTGAATGGGGGCAGACTATTTCTGATGTTGCTCCGCAATCTTACGCCCGTATTCCCGATGGTGGCGACTGGAAGCTGGCCGAAGCCACGCCTGGCGAAGCCAACCCCGCCTCTGGCGAGGATATTCCGCAGGAATAAGGTGAGAATATGAGATTCCCTTCGGGAATGGAGTTTTATTCTTGAGTTATTAAGCGGCGGTTTGTAAATCTAATACGACAGAAAGGCAGACCAGCCGCCGCCTTTTATACAAGTCAATCATTCTCCATTCCCCAAAGGGGAATCTCAAACTTAAATTATTGAATTTTGAATTTTAAATATTGAATCTTAAATAACTCTATGGCAAAAGAAGAAATGAAAATCGGCGAAGTTTCGAAGCCGAGATTTGAGTTCCGCTCCTTCGGGCAGTGTTTCTGCGAGGCCCACAAACGTATGGCCCGTCTGTCGATGCCCGTCCCCGAGAAGGTTTGGGAGCGCCTTAGCGACGAGATTTACATCATCTCCCGCAAAAACGACATCAACAACACCAAAATTCGCGACGGCAAAATGGACATCAAGACCTTCGTTCAATCCGTCGATGGACTTGAGCAATGGAATCCCCTTATGAAGGGCGAGTTCCCTATCAGCCGCGAAGTGCTTGAGAAGGAAGTGTTTCCTGCTTTCATGGTCGAAATGCCCAAGTTGACCAAGGACACCTATACTTACGATGAGTTCATCGCCATGGTGAAGGCCAACCCCGACCTGGCTGCTGTGCGCGTCCACAAACGTCGCTTTGGCTATATGGTCAACGACACCATCTGCGAGTTTGGCGAGGTGCTCATTAATGGCGCCAAGGTGGTGACTATTAACTCCGAGTCGACCGAGATTGAGGACATCAAGAAGACCATCAAGGACTGTGGCCTCGAAGGTGTCGAAAACATCAACTATTTACAGGCGATCAAGCGCGTCATCGGCATGTCCGACAAACCGCTTGCAAATGAATAAACGACTATGGCACAAGAGATTGAAAAAAAGTTTTTGGTAAAGGGTGACTTTAAGGCCGAGGCTATCAAGGCCACGCGCATCACCCAAGGCTATCTCAGCAGTGTCCCTGAGCGCACCGTCCGCGTGCGTGTGAAGGGCGACAAGGGCTTCATCACCATCAAGGGCATTGGCAACGCCTCTGGCGCCGCCCGCTTCGAGTGGGAGAAGGAAATTCCCGTCGAGGAAGTGAAACAACTCCTTGAAATCTGTGAACCTGGTGTCATCGACAAGACCCGCTATCTCGTCAAGAACACCGATGGCAAGCACACTTGGGAAGTCGACGAGTTTTATGGCGACAACGACGGCCTCATCGTGGCCGAAGTCGAGCTCACCGATGAGAACGAGCCCTTCGACAAGCCCGCCTGGCTCGGCGAAGAGGTCACCGGCGACCCCAAGTACTTCAACTCCATGTTGATGAAGAATCCTTATAAGAACTGGAAATAATCGACACGAGACTTCGAGACACGGGACACGGGACGGATTTGGTCTCGCGTCCCGTAGTCTCGCGTCTCACGTCAAATAACACCTCCATGAGTACATTCGACCCGTTAGATATGAACAACTACAAAGTGGAAAAACTGCCCAAGATGCAGAAATCCAACTTTGAGATTTGGATGGCACGCCTCGGCGGCCCCTTGGCCATCATCGCTTTCATCGTGATTTATTGGTGCTGTCACATCGGTTTCATCGACAACCTGAACACCGAATCGTTGACCGCCAAAGCTTTGAAGCGTTGCAACGAAATTGGTTTCGACGAATTTCTGCGCACCAACTACGCCATGCTCGCCATCTTTGTCGCGGGTCTCATCCTCTGGATGACGGAAGCCATTCCCAACTACCTGACTTCTCTGCTCATCATCCTTGGTATCGTGCTTTGTAATGTCACCACACAAAAAGAAGCCCTTGCCCAACTCGGTCACCCTGTGATGTGGTTGAATATCCTTTCCTTTGTCTTGGCGAGTATGCTGGTCAAGACACAATTTGCCAAGCGTTTGGCTTTGGCTTTCGTCATCAAGTTCGGCAAGAGTGCCAAAGGTGTGCTTTGGAGCTTCTTGGTCATCAACTTAGTGCTTTCAGCCTTTATCTCGGCAACTACGGTGAAAGCCACCATCATGCTGCCCATCTTTATGACGGTTTGCGCCATCTATGGTGCCTCCAACGGCAATCGCAATAATTTCGGACGAAACCTCGTCATTCAGAATCTCTTCCAGGTGAATATCGGTGCCAATGCATTTTATACGGGTAGCGGCGCCCACCTGTTGGCCATCTCGCTCATCGCTGGCTTCGTTGGCAGCTGCGACTTCGGTTATTCCGATTGGCTCATCTCTTGCGGCCCTATGAGTTTGCTTATCTTGGTCATCGGTTTGTTGCTCGGCATTTATGTCTTTTTCCCGATGAAGAAAGAAGAACAGAAGCCCCAAATCGAAGGCGGCTTGGAGCGACTGAAAGAGGAATTGCAAGCCATGGGCAAGATGAAAGCCGAGGAATACAAGGCCGTGGCGATTTTCGTTTTGGTATTGTTTTTATGGGTTACCAAAGGCACGTTCCACAACATCGACGAGACCATTGTCGCATTGCTGGGTGCTATCATTGCCTTGTTGCCTGGCATTGGCGTGGTGAAATGGAACGATGTCGACATCCCTTGGCACCTGATGCTTTTCTCGGCTGGCGCTTATACCTTGGGCTCGGGCCTCAATGCCACAGACCTGCCCAACACTATGGTCAACGCGGCTTTCGACAGTCTCGGCATCACGGCCAACACCCCGTTCTGGGTGTTGTATGTCATCCTCACCTTCTTGATGATGTACTCGGGCCTCGTGTTCCAAAGCAAGACCATCCGCACCATGGTCTTCGTGCCCATCGCCTTGGGTGTGGAGGCGCGTTTCGGCTTCCCCGTGATGAGCCTCAGCCTGCCCGTGGCCATGCTTATCGAGCACTGCTATGTGTTGCCTTTCAACAGCAAGCCCGCTGCATTGCTTTACAACACCAACCAATACAGCCAAACCGACGCTTTCAAGTTCGGCATCACCATGATGACCATTTCGTGGGTGCTGATTCTCGTTTGGGGCGAGACGGTGCTCCATTGGCTGGACATCACGCCGGGGTTGTTTTTAGTGAAGTAAATTTGTCTTTTTCTAGTCTTTTTTGTCGGAAAGCCCAAAAATTCCTATTTTTGTCCTTCCCAAATCTGCTGTACTATGAAAAAGATACTCTTACTCCTGTTTCTGCTGCCTTTTTCTCTTTTCGCCCAAGTCATCGATGACTTCTCCGACGGCGACTTCACCCAAAATCCTGTTTGGTCAGGGACAACTGCAAACTTTATTATTAATAGTAACAAACAGCTTCAATTGAACGCGGAAGGCGAAGGTGTTTCCTATCTTTCGTTGCCTGTCACTGAGCATGAGTCGATGGAATGGCAGTTTTGGATTAGGGAGGCCTTTGCCCCTTCGGGAAACAACTACACCGATGTTTGGCTAAGTGCCGACATCGCTGATTTGAACCAACCCACACATGGTTATTTTCTTCGTTTTGGTGAAGGCGGCAGCAGCGATGCCATCACCTTGTTCCGTAAGGATGCCGATGGACAGCAACAGATTTGTCGTGGCACAGAAGGTGCTATCGCGGCTTCGTTTGCCGTTGCAGTTAAGGTGACTTGCGACCGAGAGGGCAACTGGATGATACAGACGTGCTACGATAATTCTGGTATTTATCTCATTGAAGCACAAGGTGCTGATGATACATACGGGCGTAATGGCTACTTTGGCTTTTGGTCAAAATATACCTCCAGCAACTCGAAAAAAATCTATTTCGACGATGTCTATGTCGGCCCGCGCATTGCCGACCATGAACCACCTGTTTTGCTGACTTGTGGTGTGCCCGACTTGACCCACCTTCAACTCTCGTTCAATGAAGCCTTGGATGAATCGACTGCGTTGAATGTTGCCAATTATTCAATTGATAACGGTTTGGGTCGTCCGGCCTCGGTCGCTTTTGGCGTAAATCCTGCAACGGTGGTTTTGACATTGGAGCGCGAAATCGGTAATGGCATTAATTATACCTTGACCATCAGCGGCGTTAAAGACTTGTGGAACAATATGATGGAGCCAACCACCACCGCTTTTTCGATTTACGAAGCCTCGGAATACGACATCGTCATCAACGAAATCATGGCCGACCCCAATCCCGTTGTGGGTTTGCCAGAATGGGAATATGTGGAGCTCTACAACACCACCGAGTTTGGCATCGACTTGAAGGACTGGAGCATCGAAATCGGCTCGAACGATAACACTTTCGGCAACTATGTCCTTGCCCCACACGGCTATGTCATTCTCTGCCATAATGATGCCGTGGCTGAGTTGCGACAATATGGTGATTGTATTGGCTTCAGCAGCTTTTCGGTGGGTAATACTTCATCGATGATGTACCTTTATAATAAGGAAGGGCTGTTGATTTCGCGTGTCAACTTTAGCAACACTTGGTACCACGACACCAATAAAGCCAATGGTGGCTGGTCGGTGGAGCAAATCGACCCGCTGAACCCTTGCTCGGGTGCTTCCAATTGGACGGCTTCGGTGGATGCTTTGGGCGGTACGCCTGGACGAATCAACTCGGTGAATGGCGAAAACGATGTGGCCCCTCTTGTGGAGCACGTAAGCATGTTTTCTAATTTTATCGTCCAGCTTTGGTTTGACCAGCAGATGGACATCACGAGCTTGGAACCACAGCATTTCCTCGTTGAAGAATTGGAAGAACATCCACAAGAGATTGAAACCAACCCAATGGATCCCAATTATGTTGGGCTGCTGTTTGACCACGGTTTTGAGGAGGGCGTGGTGTACACATTAATTATTAATGGTGTGGCCAACTGCGTTGGTACGGTCATTGCGCCCGATACCCATGTGCAGTTTGGCATCCCGAATGAGATTGCAGAAGGCGAGATTCTGATTAATGAGATTCTTTTTGACCCCATCGCACCTGGTGTGGATTATGTGGAACTCTACAATAACACCGATAAAACCTTCGACCTCAGCAATTTGATTCTTGGTGTCGTCCGCGAGAGCTTTCCCAATCCTGCCGACACGACTTTAAAGGAAATCGCAACTGAAAGCCGCTTGTTTTTGCCTCAGACTTATGTGTTGCTCTCCACCAATAGCGAGATTGTGGGCCAACAATACGACTGCCCAACTGATAATTATGTGCAGATGGCCTCTTTTCCAAGTTATGCCAACGCAGGCGGCACGGCCATATTGATGGGTAAGGACGGCACCACCATTGATGCCATGTATTTTTCTGAAAAGATGCACTATCCATTGCTCAAGGTGACGAAGGGCGTTTCACTCGAACGTGTCAGCTTCGACCAACCCTCAATGTCGTCCGACAATTGGCATTCAGCCGCCGAAAGCGCACATTTTGGTACGCCTGGTCAGCCCAACTCGATGATGCAAAGTGCTACGGAACCTTCAAACGATGAAATCTCTATCAGCCCCGACATCTTCTCGCCCGACGGCGATGGCTTCGACGACGCTTGTTTCATCAACTATCGTTTTGACGAGGCGGGCTACACGATGAACACCTATATCTTCAACGTGGCCGGCCAACAGATGCGACATTTAGCCAAAGGTGAATTGGTAGGGCAGGAGGGTAATCTCCTTTGGAACGGCTTGGACGACAACGGCAACCGTGTCCCCATTGGGGTTTATGTCGTTGTCACCGAGGTGTTTAATTTCGATGGAAAGGTTAAGAAGTTCAAAAACGCAGTGGTGGTAGGCACGCGTTGAATCACATATCCATATTAGACTGTGCAATGATTTCCATGGTGTCGGGATTGAAGGCCATCAAGTTGCCCATTCCAGGCTCGTTGGTCTCATACACGCCATTGTCCAAAGCGATGAAGTCGTAGTTCTCGTTTTCTTCGATGACCGTACTCATGAAAGTGTAGTCGATGGGAATGTGGCCGTGGATGATTTTTTTACCATGCGTCCTGCGGTAATCCACCTTGAAATGACGAGTCCACATCATGCTCTTGGTGTCTTCGAAAGGATCTTTGATGTCGAAATTCATTCCTGCGTGTACCAAGATATAATCTTCCAATTCAATGTAAGGTACGCAAGCGTTCATCCAATCGATGTATTCTTTGGGTATTTCGCGCGGATGCTTCACCCCGAAACTCTTAAGGGTTTCTTTTGCTCCCACAGCTTCCCAGTCCTTTTGTTCCTGGTGCTTGCCTCCAAAAAACAATCTTTTTTGGTCGGCTTCGTAGGCTTTCACACACATGTCCTCGTGGTTACCTTTGATGAAATGCACTTCATATTCCTCTTTTTGCAGATGCATCAGATAGTCGATGACACCCTTGCTGTCGGGACCACGGTCGATGTAATCGCCAAGGAAATAAAGTTGGTCATGCTTAGTGACCATAAGCATATTTTCGAGCAGCACCTTCAAGGTTTTGGCGCAGCCATGAATATCGGGGATAATCCAGCTTTTTGACATCAGAATAAGGTATTAAGATTCAATGATTCGTATTGTTTTCTTAGTTTTGTTTTGAAGGTCCAGCGCACATCGGAAATCCAACGGCGACTCAATTCGCAGTAATCCACGAAGACCATATAGGAGAAGAATAGCAGCACGGTGCCGCCCAAGGCCCAAGGCCAATGTAAGTTGCAGAATAACAAGATGGTACCAACAACAAAGATGATGGGAAAGAGCACAAACTCTACACCAAAACTTACCGTGTTGCTAAAGGCTTTGTCTTTCAGTTTGCTTTTGATAATCAAAGTGGTAAGCCAAATGGGAAGGTTGACTACAGCCGAGGCAGCAAAATAGGGCAATCCTATGAGCAGGACGGCAAATTTCCAAAGCGAGTTGAGCAGCGGATACTTTTTCGCTGTCGACATGACGGAGATTTTTTGTTTTCTGCGTTCTTTGGTGAAGTCGAGCACGCGCTCAAAAAGGTTTTTGGCGTCCTCGGGCTGTTCTTTCCTGAATTGCAGCACTTTGTCGACAGTGGCACGGTTGCGGAGCATCTTTTTGTAAAGGCCGCCAGCGCGTTTTTCGTTTTTCATCTTCACGATTTCCCAGATGGCATCATAGTCCTCGTCGTCGGGGATGAAGGTGAAGAGTTTTGCAATTTCGTCGTGGAGTTGGTCTTTCAGCAGATTAATGTTGACAGCTTCGTTTTCTTCGGTGGTGTGCTTAAAGAATTCGGTCACATTAATGGGCTTCCCGAAGTTGATCATAGCCGTGCTGCGGTAACGGAAGTAATCACCATATTCTATGGCAGTGGGGATGATGTAAACGGGACGTTTGTCGCCAAATTGCTTGTTGGCATCGACGGCGATGTGGAACAGCCCTTTGCCCATGCGCATCAGCGAGTGCTTTGTGCGGTGTGTGCCTTCAGGGAAGAGATAGAGTTCAACGCGGTCGTGGACGACATCGACGGCTTTGTTGAGCGAGTCATCGTTATTGCGCACCGCGGCCACACCATTGCGAATGCGGAAGATAGGAAGGATGCGCAAAAAATTCAGGATCTTGGCCACCGTTGGGTTTTTGAATATGTCGCCTCGCGCAATGAAAACCTTCCGGACATTGTTCGATGACAATAGCACCAAAGCATCCATCAGCGTATTGCTGTGGTTGACACCAAAAATCAGCCCTCCATCTTTCGGAAGGTTTTCTTTGCCGTGCACTTCAAACCTGCGATACGAATGCCGGGTGTGCCAGTTGACGTATGGCAGCAGAATCGAATATAAATTGTCCGGGTCTTGTATTTTCTTGGCCATTTCAGATACATAAATAAATGTACAAAAATACAAATTTATCTCAAATGCCGCCCATTTTTTCATCAAAGCATAAAAATTACTACTTTTACGGCCTCAAATCAGGACAAAATGAAGATAAAAACACCTGTCATCTTAGGATTATTGTTCTTTTGTTGGGCACTGACCTCATGCCAGAATGAACCTGAACCTTATTCAGAAATCGTTGAGGATGTTGATACCCTAACCATGTTTCAACATATTCAGAATAATGGTGTGCTGAAGGCTGTAACCAATTGTGAAATAATTAATTATAACACAGAAAAGCCGACTCCTTCTGGCTTTGAGTATGAATTGTTGAGCGATTTCTGCAAAGATAACGGCTTGGAGTTGGAGATGATTGTCAATGAGAATCTCGATTCATGTTTCATGCTCCTCGATTCTTGCAAGGTGGATGTGGTGGCCGTGGGTGTCGGTTCCAATAAAGACATGAAACGGCGTTTTCTGCTCACCAATCCTATCCTTATGCAACGTAGTGTGCTCGTGCAGCGTCTCCCCAAGGGCTGGAACAAGATGTCGACTGTGAATGAAGTCGAAAACCAACTGCTTCGCTCGTCAGTCGATTTGGCGGGTAAGACCATACACTTGCCACAAGGCAGCCACGAGGTGAAATTGTTGGAGCATCTTTCTGACCAGATTGGTGATACCATTTATATAGTGGAATGCGACAGCCTCAATAGTGTCGACTTGGTGAAAGCCGTCTCTTCGGGGCAAATCGACTATACTGTGGTGGAAGAATATGTGGCCCGCATGGCGTCTATCGGTTTGAAAGGTCTCGACACCAAATTGAATGTCAGCGTGGAACAGCCTTTGGGTTGGGCTATCTATAACCACGACGGCGATTCCTCACTCCTCTATGCACTCAACGGTTGGATTGACAATTTCGAGCAACGCAATCTTAATCGTATCTTGGCGAAATATGTCAACAAAGGGAATGTATTTGCTCCTGAAAAACATACTAACGGGCACCTTTCTCCCTTTGATGACATGATTAAGGTCGCAGCGAAAAAAATTGGGTGGGATTGGCGTCTCCTGGCCTCGCTTATTTATCAGGAATCGCGGTTCAAACTGGATTTGGAGAGCGAGAAAGGAGCTTTTGGCCTGATGCAGCTCATGCCTGTTGTGATGGAGCGTTATAATATTGGATACGATGCTACAGTTGAAGAACAGCTCGATGCGGGAGCGCAATTGCTTCATTATCTCGAAAAGTGTTTGGATGATAAAGTGGCTGATAGTGTAGAGCGCGTGAAGTTTGTGCTGGCGGCCTATAACTCAGGTCTTGGCCATGTGTATGATGCTCAAAGACTTGCCTCCAAATATGGCAAATACCCTGATGTCTGGGACAACAACGTGGACTATTTCATCCTTAACAAGTCGAAAAAGCAGTACTACAACGACACCTGTTGTAAGGCTGGCTATCTCCGTGGCACCGAGACCTATCGTTTTGTGGAGGAAGTCCTCGACCGTTACCATCAGTATCAAGCTACATATAATTAATCAAAGCCCCGATTCGGAGGTCCCTGAGCTTGTGGTCCCTGAGCTTGTCGAAGGGTCGAAGGGCCGCAGGGTCGTAATAATAAAGTAATCGCATGAAAAGAATAATCACTATTGTTGTTGTAGGCGTATTATTGGCCTTTGGCTCTTTCCAAGCCACGGCGCAGAGTTTCAACGCTGGTGTCATCGCAGGCGCCACTTTTTGCCAAGTCGATGGAGACCATTATGCGGGTTTTCATCAATTGGGGTTTACCGCTGGTTTTTATGCTAATCTTCCTTTGGATGAGTATTGGTCGGCGCAGATGGAGTTGAAGTATTCGCTTTTGGGTGCACATTCGTCTGACAAAGAAGTGAGGGAGTACGGCTATCTTCCTTACAGCTTGCGCCTACATTATGCCGAAGTGCCCTTGATGATTCGCTACAACTTTGGTGCCTTACGTTTGCATTTCCTCACTTTAGAGGCGGGTGCCAGCCTTGATTTCCGCATGCGCGCTACGGAGGATGTCAATGGTGATTTTCAGCCTACCACTTCACGCTGGAACTTCTTCTCTGCCACCGCCAATGCGGGTTTGCATTTTTCTATTGGTAGTCATTTCGGTATTGGGGCTCGCTTTATGTATTCCGTGGTCCCCTGCCGCTTCACGGGTAATCCCGGTTGGTTCTATAACCAATATTATAACAAGGTCATCCAATTTACTCTGACCTACAACATCAACTCTCCGTTGAGGTGAGATCTAGCCTTCCATGTCATTCCAACAGAGGTAGGTGGGTTGGCAGGGAATCTATGGGAGGCGGCTTCAAAAAGCATAGATCCCATGCCTTTGCCCACAAGCCTGCGTAGGGATGACATGCTTTCTGAAGCCTTTAGTCTTCGGAGATAAACTCAATATTTCGTTTCAACCCTTCAAATCCTGCACGTTGTACGGCAGAGTGTTTGAATAGCGTGTCAAAATCAGCTTTTGTCAAGTTTTTCCAATCATTTTCCCGCATTGCCTTGAGTGAGTCAGAAGGCTGAAATAGGGGCTCTAAGTTAGGTAACGAAAACCGATTGTAAGGACACACATCCTGACAAATGTCGCAGCCATACATCCAGCCGTTGAAGGAATTGTGGTCAAGGCCAACAAGGCTACCTTTGTATTCGATGGTCAAATAGGAAATGCACTTTCGGGCGTCGATGTGAAACGGCGATTCCAAAGCACCGGTGGGGCAGGCGTCTAAGCACTTTGTGCAATGACCACAGTGGTTGCTTAAGGTTTTTCCAGTTTCGGCCAATTCAATGGGTAAAAACAAATGGCCTATAAAGAAAAAAGAGCCTTTTTTGGGGTGGATTAATGTGGTGTTTTTTCCGATGAACCCCAAACCGCATCGCACCGCCCAGGCCCTGTCAAGCACTGGGGCTGAATCGACGAAAACACGCGTTCCTTCTAATTTACCTGTCTGGCTCTCAATGAGATCCAGAAGCTGTCGCATTTTGTTTTTCAACACGTCGTGATAGTCGGCACCGTAGGCATATTTGGCGATTTTGAAATGTTCGCCATCGCCTATTGTTTGCTTGGGAAAATAGTTGTAAAGTACGGAGATGATGCTTTTGGTGCCTTCCACAAGCAGTCGAGGGTCGTAGCGTTTTTCTTTGTTGCGGGTCAGATAGGCCATCTCGCCTTCGTGCTTTTCAGCGAGCCATTGCTCTACATGCGACGATTCTTCATCCAAGGCCGTCGCACAGGCTATGCCACAAGCGTCAAAGCCTAATTTTTTGGCTTCAGCAACGATCCAAGCAGAGTCCATTAGAACGGAGCAAACGTCACACCCACCGACAGGGGATGAAACACGGGCGCTTCGTGGCCCACGGAGAAGATAGGATTGAATTGGTAGGCGACATAGGCACTCACCCACTTCCAGCCGATTCGGAAGGTGGCGGAATAGGCCATGCGTTCGATGTTGCTGATATATTGGTATTTCTCGTTGATGGTAGCGCCGCTTTCGCCTGTAAGAGTGAGGGTGTTCCCTTCCTCATCGGTTAGGGTGCCAGTATCGTCGGGACCGACAAAACGGGTCTTGGTGGCAATCATCACGCCCACCTTGAAACCGATGCCAATCTTCACCTGATCCATGATGCGGAAATTCAGCACCAATGGCACTTCACCATAAACCGGATTCACTTTAAAGCGCTTGAACCCTTCCACGTCGCGATAGTTTTTTAATACCAAATCACCATTCGTGTATGGATTGAGGATGCGGGAGTAAGAAAAATAGTTGTGCGATGAAACGCCCAAGCCGATGGAAACCGTGTGTTTCGCGCTTTCGCCCAAGGGGAAATTGTAGGTAAGGGCGCAACTTACGCCTTGGTTGACCATACGTGGGTCCCAATTGCTGCTTGGGGCGAGTTGGAAATCGTTGAACAAGTCGAGGCCGAAAGTGATTTTTTTGTCGGTTTTATTGGCAATGAGTTGGGCGAAAGAAGTCGCCGAGATAATCAATGCGATAAGTGTGAAAAGTGCTTTTTTCATTATTTGTTGTTTTGTTCGTTTTGCTAAAATACTCCTAACTTCAAACTCCTAACTCTTTAACGATAGAGAAGCGCTCATCTAATAGCCGGTTGATGTCATCATCGGTGAGGTCGGGGTTGCGCAACTGGTCGTCGATGGCAGCCAAATGGGCTTCCAAGTTCTCCGTGGTGCCAGGAATGTCGGTCAGTTGTTTTTCTTTGTTGACAGGAGGTTCTTGAGGTACAATGGTTGGGTTGACGGTGGCTTGCTCGCCAGTGAAATTTTTCAATTGTCCCATCACCATGCCCACCATCTGTTTCGTAAAGGGGTCGAGTTTGTATATTTCGACTTTCATGTCATCTTTCAGCTCGTCGAAATCCTCCAGAAACATCTTCAGTTGCTCCTTTTGCTCCTCGTTGATGCCAGGTATGGCATTGAAGTCCTGGTTTTCCATCATTTTCTTGAACATGTTCAAGAGGTCGTCGAGTCCGTTATTGAGGTTGTTGTCGTCCATAATTTGTTTCTTTTGATGGATTACGCCCCATCAAATTCTATTCCGCCTGCAAAGAAACGAATTTTTTGCGGAATGATTGTGACAGATTGGCAATTTTTCACGAATATTGCAACTCCAACACTACTTCAAACTCTCAACTTTCAACTCTCAACTAACAACTGACTCTCAACTCTCAACTCTAAACTCTCAACTAAACAATGGAATTCAACACAATAAAAGTACAATTAGGCGAAAGCATGGCATGGATCAACCTCGACCGACCCGAAGTTCGCAATGCCTTGAATGCTGAGCTGATACATGAGTTGACGGAAGTTTTTGACTGGCTCAATAGCCGCGACGACATCCGCGTTATCATCCTGAAAGGCAACGGTAAGGCTTTTTGTGCCGGTGCCGACCTTGAATATATGAAAGCTATGGCAGGCTTCAGCTACGATCAGAATCTTGCCGATGCCCAGAACCTTTCCAAGCTGTTCCAAACCATTTATTTCTGCAACAAGGCGGTCATCGTCGACGTGCACGGTGCTTGTATCGGTGGGGCCAATGGCATCATCGCCGCCGCCGACATCGTGATTGCCGAAAAAGAGACCAAGTTTGCCTTCTCCGAAGTGCGTTTGGGCATCACGCCGGCCACCATTTCGCCTTTTGTGGTGCAGAAAATTGGCAACACCGCCGCAAAAGAACTGATGCTCACTGGAAGGCGTTTCACCGCCGATGAAGCAAAAGCTTTCCGTTTGGTGAATGTCGTTGTCAGCGAGGCCGAGATGATTGACGCCGAGCGACAGTATATCGAGCATTTTCTTCACGCCTCGCCCGATGCCATCGCTGAGTGCAAGAACCTGCTCCGCATGGTGAGCGGCACCGACGACCGCTTCAACCCTATCTATATGCAAACCTCGGTAGCCATCGCCAACCAACGCATTTCCAAGGCTGGACAGGAAGGCATGGCGGCGTTTTTTGAGAAGAGGAAAGCGAGCTGGGAATGACCTACGCGGAAATGTTTGATGTAGATTGAGTTTTTTCCAAAATCGTGAAATTTTATCAATTTTGGAAAAAACTCAACTGTCAAAATTCGATTATAGAAACAAGTCGTCCATTGTTAAAACTGCTACGAATACCGAAGAATAACGACCCACGTTAAGCCCATAAGTGGTTAGCAATGTTGGCCATAATGTTTTCTTTGTTTTTGTTTCGTTGCGGAAAGCCGCCATCCTAGTTTGCAGTTTTTGGGCCTCGTCGTTGTCAAGCCGAAAATCCCCTTCACTGTATTTGATTTCAAAAAGATTGATGATGCCGTCGGCGCGATCAAGAACTAGGTCAATTTGTGCTTTCGGCATGTCTTTTTGGCTTCTCCAAGAATAAAATTGTGTTGAAATCCTATCAATATGGAGTGCCTGTTTGATTTGTTGCACATGGAGGAGACAAACCCGCTCAAAACTCAGTCCTAACCAAGTATTGACCTCGGAAGTGCCAATATGGTTGCTCCAATAGCCTATTTCTGTCTCGGCACGCGACACGAAAGTCTGATAGAAAAGCAAGTAGAAATCAACAAGTTGGTAAATGGCAGAGTTCTTTTTTGTGGTTTTGTTGTGGATGTGGTATTTGCGGATGATGTCGCAATTGACAAGGTCTTCAAGTTTCCCGCTAAGCGAACCGCTCGAATCTTGCCCCAAAGCCTTTCTCAACTCGTTTCGTGTCATCCCTGCTTTGACCTTCGCCAAGACGTTGACAATGGTCATATAGGATTCCGGCGACTTAAACAAAGTGGCATAGAGCCGTTTATATTCCCTTCTGAGTTCTTCCTCCTCGCCGAAAAACAGTCGGTCGATGTTGGCGGCAAAACTTTCGTCACGGTGGAGCAGACTCAAATAATAGGGTATGCCTCCCAAGGCCATGTAAGCCTGCGTGATGGTTAGGCGTTCCCACTTGAATTGGCGGCTTTTGAGGTATTGTTCTGTCTCATTCAAAGTGAAAGGACGCAGATGTAGTTCGTGCGTGATGCGATCGTGAAGCCCGCCTTTGTCGTTGATGATATTGCGTATCATCCACGAGGTTGCACTACCGCAGACAATCAACGTCAGGTTGTCTTGCAGTGAAGCCCAACTGTTCCAAAAATAGCCCAAAGCCCTCACAAAGCCCGACCGTTGTGTGTCCATCGAGGGTAACTCATCGAGGAAAATGATGCATCGGCGTTTCAGTGTGACTTTGTTTTTCAGATAGAGTTTAAGGACCCTGAAAGCTTCCATCCATGTCTTGGGTTTTTGGGGCAGTTTGCCGCTGTATTCCTGCATGGCGTCAATGAAAGCTTCCATTTGTTCGTCCTTGGTTCCGTTGAGTACTCCCGTCATGGCGAAAGCCATCTTCCCATTGAACAATTGATTGACAAGATAAGTCTTGCCGACTCTTCTGCGACCATAGATAGCCACAAATTCTGGACGCTCTGAAGCGGTATATTCCTTGAGCAATTTTATCTCTTGTTCGCGACCTACTAATTTATCCATAACATTCTATTTTCTAACAGAATGCAAAGGAAAGAAATTATTCTGAAACCACAATGAGTTTTTTCCAAAATCGTGAAATTTTATCAATTTTGGAAAAAACTCAGATATAAAATAGAGATAGATATTTTATTGGGTGCGAAAAGAATTATGCAAGTTTGAAATTGACAGGTAACATATAACTTACACGTACAAACTTACCTTGGTGCTTACCAGGCTTCCATTTTGGGAAGGACTTGACTACACGAATGGCTTCTTCATCACAGCCTCCACCAATGCCACGAAGTAGTTTTACATCGGAAATTGAACCGTCAGGCTCGACAACGAAACCTACAAAAACACGTCCTTGTACGCCTTTCTCTCGGGCTTCTTGTGGGTATTTGAGGTTCTTTCCCACATATTCCATCAATTTGGTCTCGCCACCTGGAAAAGAAGGCATCTCATCTACTTTTTGATAGATTTCATCCTCCTCATAAACATTTTGCTCATCGTCATTATTTTGCGAGGTTTGATTTTCAGTTTCAATATGTGTATATTCCTTTGAAACCCACAAAGCATTGCCGTTGAAATCAATTTTGTAGAAATCGATAGTTTCGCCAAGATACGTGAACTTATCGCCAACTTTTGGATGCCTATTCGTGCCATCAGGCCATTTGAAGGTGTCGGCATCTGTGGAAGGTTCTAACCGTAAACGCAGCCCAGAACCATCAATGACTACATATTGCCCCCCTCCCCTATCCTCAGTGGCAAATTCATGCATTGATGCTTTTTCGCTATACGAAACGATGCCTCCTTTTAATTCCACAATATCATCAACCAACCATTTCGAATTGGATGCTTGTTTGTCTCGTATCACGAATAATGTCGTATTATCAGTGCTATTTCCCCGATCATTGCGAAACACATACATTACTTTAACATAGGCGTTATCTTTATTAATGAGGTTTACTTCTGAAACATCAATAATGTCAGGCAATTCATCTTGCGTATGGTAGAAAATATCTACATCGAAATAAATCCCATTTTTGGCTTGTGCCTCCATGGCAGCCTTCTCCGCTGATTTAAAATCAGGAGTCATAAGATCATGAATAGTTCCTTTTTTTAAAGCTTCAAGAATTTGTCTCTTTATTTCTGAGATTAGGTTTTCTGTCTCTTTCTCTGCTTTTTGTCTTTCTTCCTCTATTCTCTTTTGTTCTTTCAATTCTGCCATTTGTTGTTCTATCCTCAATTGCTCTGCTGCTTGTTTTTCTTTGTTGTTGTGAACAATTATGATGGTTGTTGTCGTAATGGCAATCACAGCGGTCAAGGCAGTGGCTATCCATAGTATTTTCTTTTTATTCTTGGCTTTTGAGGCAGAAGGTGTAAATTTCTGGTGGCTGTCGTTTGAAGCGGTATTTGTATCTTCTTTTTGTGTGGTGTCTTCTACCACTGAGGCTCCACAAACGGGGCACGCTTCCGATTTGTCGGACATCTGACATCCGCAACGTTTACAAGTGATGTATGCCATATTAAAGTATATATTTTATTAAAAGCCTCAATGCAAGCCCAAACCAAGCCCATGTGGAAAACGCTTTTGCCGCATAATGGTCGTCATTTTTGTAAACAAAATATAGTATCCAACCAATAATAGGGAATATGAATGATAGTATGACTAACCCCCAAAATTTGCCGCCTTTTATTTCATTTGTAGATGTTGTGGATGTGTCAATGTGAAGGTTTTCGACAGTATTGGGATTGTGTGGAGCATAAGAATACTCAGATGTAAGCCTTTCTGGTTGCTGCTTTATGGGCTTTTCGATGATTGAATCACAATACGGGCAACGGGTCTCGTCATCGGAAACGGTTGCGCCGCATGTCTTGCATATTGTTGACATATAAAATCAATGTTTTGATGTTAATCTACTGAAAACTACAAAAACAGATTCGATTATGATGAGAAAGATAATAGCGATAAGATACCAATTATCTTTGTATTGTTCGGGTGATAGGATGGCCAATACAAATTCCATTAATCCGAGAAAAGCGAAAAGGAAAGACAAGCCTATCTTAAAGCCGTTTTTCATTTTTGACCTGGCCATACCCCATAAAAGAAGCGTTGTGGCAATGATTACTGCACTGCTCATGCAAACATTGAAAGTGTTGTAAGATGAAACAATTAAGCCTATGGCAATGTTGGCGAGTAAGAGAATAACTCCTATGATTAAGAAACTGTTTTTCATGGTAAATTACATTTGAGGTGGTAATGACGGTACTTGTTGATTAAATAACGCTGCTATTTCTGGGATTTGTGATGCGTTGACCCATTGTGGCAACCCTGCTTTCCATACGAGGGTGCTACTGTTCATCATGCCGTTGCGGATAAACAGAGTGATGTTTTGAAGCGTCATTCCGCTCAATTGCTGTCCGTTCAGATAAATGTAATATTGTGTTTCTTGTGGCAAAGGTGGTGGTGTAACAGGATTGGTATTAAGAATTTGTGAGGCCATATTGCTCATGTTGGAACCAACACCCATGCCCACTCCTAAGCCAGCGCCCATTCCAACCATTTGTCCCATAGTGCCTTCGTTACCAGCAGCTGTTTCCAATACGTCGAAACTGCGTTCCATTTGATAAACGTCCCTTCCGGCGATTTTCAAACGTGCCGCTAGGTCTTTAGCTGCTTTCAGTTTGACAAAACTTGGGTCGTTTTCGGGGAAGTTGATGGAGACAATGCTGAAATCGACCAACTCTAAACCGTATTTTTCAAAGCTGACATTGATTTCCGTATTGCAATACTCAGACATCTCAATTAAATGCGTATTGATTTCCAATATTGAGATGCCATCAGAAGTTACCTTTTTTGCAATCAATGCATTAAGTAGCGAAAGCATCTTTCCTTTGAAATAGCGGTCGACTTTTTCAGCTGAGAAATCAGACATGTTCCCAATCAAGGTTTTAAGGAAGATTTTTGGATTGGTCACTTTGACACCGTATTGCCCAAATGCCCTGACTGGAACAATGATGTTGTATTTCGGATCTTCGAGTTGAATGGATGCATTAGTACCCCATTTCATATCAAGTTTGGTGATCAGATTGACAAACCAAACCTCGGCCTGAAAAGGAGAATTACCACCAAAAGGTAAATTGATAACCTTGTTCAACAAAGGTATATTACTAGCTTTTAGTGTATAAGTTCCTGTCTCAAACTCATCATATATTACGCCACCTTTTACAAAAAACGCGATTTGTGAAGGATAAACAACCAATTGTGACCCCATCCTTAGGTCATTGGATGGGAATTTTTTGCACAATTCATTGTCAGACATTTCGCGCTTAACTACATCTATTAATGCCATTGCTATAGTGCCTTTTTCTTGTTCGGCCGACTCCCCAATGCCAGATTATTTCTGTTGTATTTGTGAAAACATAAAGAAAAAGCGCGGGAATCTAGACTTTGCTCATCCCGTGTATCAGGCTCTCGCATTGCCTTTCCGCCAAGGATAAGCAATACCGAAGCCCACGCTAATAATTATACCCAATTTTTCAAAGGTAAAATCATAGCCGTAGACATCAACTATTGCTTTATCGTGAGGCGGAACTGAATTTGCGAGATTCGATACACCGCAGATAAAACGTCAGTCTGACGTCTTCTCAATATGTCTGTCGCTCACTCCCGTCCGTTAGGATTTTGTTGAACGGCGCGGCAAATTTACAGTTTTTTTCTTATTTTTGCCTCAAATACTAAATCATATTTTTAAAATGAAAAAATTTGCAGTTATCTTAGCAGGCTGCGGTCGTATGGACGGCAGCGAAATCAACGAAGCCATTACTCTTTTGCTCTCTCTTGAGCAGCATCAATGTGAATACCAATGCTTTGCACCTAATCGTCCACAGACTGAGGTCATTAATCACCTAACGGGCGAGAAGATGGCAGAGCAGCGCAACATCATTACGGAGGCCGCTCGCTTGGCCCGCAAAGGCATCCTTCCTATCGAAGAATATAAAGCTTCAGACTTTGACGGATTGCTCTTTAGCGGAGGCTTTGGTGCGGCCAAAAACCTGTGCAACTATGCTTACAAAGGTGCTGACATGGAGGTGCAGCCTGATGTGGCACGTGCCATTATTGAGACGCGCGAGGCTAACAAACCCATGGGGGCCATGTGTATTGCTCCGGTGTTGTTTGCCAAGTTGTTACCTGGCGTGTGCGTCACCTTAGGTAACGAAGGCACGCCCGATGCCGACAACGTTCGCGCCATGGGTGCTTACCATGTGCAGACCGAACACGGTGATGTGTGTGCCGACAATGAGCTGTTGGTCTTCACCACGCCCGCTTTCATGCTCGAAGCAACCATCAAGGATGTGTACGATGGAGCCTACAACATGGTTGGTGCCATCCTTGAAACCTTAGATGAAAAACGGGATTGATTTGTAGAGACGCGGCGTGCCACGTCTCTACAGGTTTTTACAATTAGATTTTATCGCCATACGCCAAATCGCCCGCGTCGCCGAGACCTGGGACGATGTATTTATGCTCGTTCAGGATGGGGTCGATGGCAGCACACCACAATGTGACGTTGTCCAATGGCTTGAAGAGCTTCAAAAGGTTGTCGATGCCTGCTTGTGCGGCAATGACGCAGCAGAGATGCAAGCGCTTCGGTATACCTTTGGAGCAAAGGGCTTGGTAGGCCAACTCAAGGCTGCCGCCTGTGGCCAGCATCGGGTCGGCGATGATGAGGGTTTTGTCTGTCAAGTCAGGGGCGGCAAGATATTCCACCTTGATACCTACGTTTTCATGTTTCTCGTCAAGATAATAACGGTAGGCCGACACAAAGGCATTGCCTGCATGGTCGAACACGTCCAAAAATCCTTGGTGGAAAGGCAAGCCTGCCCGAAACACGGTGGCCAGCACAATGTTGTCGTCGGGCGTGTTGGCTTGTGCTTCGGCTAATGGGGTTTGAATGGTTTTCTCGGAATACTGCAAGGTCTTGCTCACCTCGTAAGCCATCATTTGGCCGATGCGTTGCAGATTATGGCGGAAGGTGTTGCGGTCGGCTTGCACCTTGATGTCCCTCAGCTCAGCCACATACTGGTTGATGATGCTGTTGCTTGATGCGAAATTGATGATTTTCATGGCCTGAAAGATTTGGGCAAAAGTAATAAAAAAATGAGGGCAACCTTATGGCTGCCCTCGAATTAGTGTTTTTTTGGTCTTATCTGCGTCCGCTACCTGCCGAAGCGCCGCTGCGGTTGCTGTTTGAGGAGCTTGAGCTTCTGGTGGAGCTTGAGCCGCTGCTGCGTGATGAGCTGTTGCTTGAGCTGCTGGGTCTGGCGCTTGAGCTGCTGGTCGGACGGCTGCTTGAGCCACTGACGCTACTTGAGCTGCTGCCGCTGGGGCGGCTGTTGGTGCTCGGACGGGTGCTACTGCTAGAGCTGTTGTTACCACTTGGGCGACTCACGGTGCCACTGGATGAAGGACGGCTGCTACTGGAGTTGTTGACGCTGCTTGAGCTGTTCGGGCGCGAGGTGCTGTTGCTGCTGGGGCGGCTGACCGTGCCACTTGAACTGCCGTTCGTTGAGCTGTTGCTGCTGGGGCGGCTGACGCTTCCGCTGCTGCTACCGGCGGGGCGGCTGTCTGTGTTCGGGCGGTTGCTGGGGGTTGCACTGCCGCCGTTACCTGAGCTCATGCTACCTACAGGGCCGTTGGGTCTTACCGTTGCACTGGGTGCCACATCGTTGCTGGGCTTGGGCATTTCGTTGTTGCTCCATTCCGGGTGGGTGGCAGGATAGCCTCCGATGCTGTAGTGGTAGCCGTAGGTGTGGTGCATCGGATTCATCGGAGGAGGCATTCCAGGACCGTGGGCGTGCATCGGCGGACGATAGCCATCGTAATAGTAGCGGTAGCTGCCCGGGCGGTGGTAGTAGCGCGGACGAGGTCCGACGTGAATCACCACCCATGGTTCGGTGCGCGGCCCGTGCCAGTAGAAGCGGACAGGTTCGAAGTACTCGAAGGTGGTAAAGCTGTAGAGGTCGCGGCCCACTTCGTAGTAAGGCATGATGGTGAAGGTACGGTGCAGGTCGATGTTGTAGACAGGGATGTCGACGGCGATTCTCTTGATGCGACCTGGACGAACCTTGACATACTCCTTGGCGTAGTAGTAGCCGTAGTCGGGGTCAAGGTAGATGAAGACGTCACCCCTATAGGTGTAGTCTCCGATATTCTCCACGTCGTAGTAGACCGTGATTGAATTGTGGTTGTACACCATCACTGGCTGTGATACCAAGGCGAGTTCAGGTGGATAACCACTTGCTTTTGCTGCGATGGCTCCTACTGCCAGCAGGAGGGTCATCAGAATGTTCTTGGCTTTCATAGTTGCGATTTTTTTAAGGGTTTGACTTCTTTTTTTTGTGTTCACCCTTCACAACTACCAAAACCGTGCCAAAAATTGTCCCTATATGATTGTAGGGCTGTCACATCGTGGCAGCCGCTTGTTTCGCATTTGCAAGCGGCTGCCGTGATACGACAGCCCTACACGTCCCATTCCCGAAGGGAATCTCTTATTTTTCAATTTCAAACACCCTTTGGGTCTTTCCGTAATCAATATCAGGATGTTGCGCCAAATATTCCAACATCAATTCGTTGGACCTGCGGAAAGTGGAATGACCATCGTCTTTGTGTTCATAGTCGAACACGGTCGACATGTAGTTATTCATCACGATGTTGTATTTGGCATTGAGGTCCAAGGGCTTGCCGTCTTCGAGTTTCACTTCGATGTCGGTCATCTCGCCATTGTCGTCCACTGAATAGGAATAGGAGCAGCCTGAACAGTAGATAGGGCCGCCATCAGTGACGAAGCATGACTTCATCAGATTGATGATTTCCTGACCCGTTAACGTGTAAGCAATGATTTCGTTGTCGAAGGGGTCGAGGGCATAGATGTCTTTCAACGTCACAGGGCGCACCGAAAGGGTGTCGAAGCGCACGCCGCCAGGGTTTTGGAAGCCCATTTCGGAACCTGTGGTATAACGGATGGCGTCCGTCATCAGGCAGCCTAACGACTCATAGCTCTCAATAGGCGTCACATTGTTGGCGACCACGGTGCAGAAAAATTCGTTGCTGTTGTATTTTTTCACCATGGCTTGCACCTCGGCATTGCGCTTTGGGAATTCCTTGATGGAAAGCAGTTGCATGTCTTTGTCGACCAACTTGCCATCGTGGAATGTGAAGGTGCTTAAAGTCAAGAATTTAACCTTTGCTTCGGCTTGGGTGACCATCACGTCGCCGACAAGTTGCTTTTCGGCCACTCGGGTGTGGCTGTGTCCGCCAAAGATAGCCGCGAGCTGCGGGAACTGGGCTGCCGTCTCACGGTCTTCCTCATAGCCACAGTGGGAGAGGAGGAAGACAGCGTTGCAGTCACTCAGCTCGTCGATGTTTTTTTGCAGCACGTCGCTGAGCGGTACGAAATGCGAGCCGCCAGCATTTCTTGGGTGGAAGTCGGGTATGCCGTTCTCACCTAACTGGATGCCACCGATGACGCCAAGCTTCAAGCCGTCGCGCTCAAAGACGACGTATGGATGAACATTGGGCATCTGTAAGGTGTCGTCGAAAGTGACATTGGCGCACACAAAGGGGAACTTGGCCCAACCCAACACATTGCGCAGGGCGATGGGGCCGCCGTCCCATTCATGGTTGCCGAAACATGACAAGTCGAAACCGACGGCGTTCATCAGCTCATACATGGGCTTGCAAGGCTCCTCATAGCGGTCGTTGATGGGGTTGCCCGAGCGGTTGTCGCCTGCACCGAAGACCAACAAGCCTGGATGAGCAGTGCGTAGGCTGTCAATCAAGGCAGCCATTTGCGGGAAGTTGTCGATATTGGCGTGCATGTCGTTAGTCGAAACGATATAAATTTTTTGTTCTTTAGGGCCACAAGCCGAAAAGATAAACAGGGCGACGCAGGTCACCAGCATAAGTTTGGCAATTCTTTTCATGATGTTCAAAGATTAATGAATATTCTTGAATTGGCACGCAGTGAGCCGTCGAGGTCGACGATGTTGCCGTAGGCATCTTTCACTTCGATGCCATTGAGATTGAGGGGAAGATTGTGTGCACGGCAGTATGCCAGCACGACCGACTTCACCTTTGCGCCGTAATAGGTGCGCACTTCTGTGTTGTTGACGAAAGCTTTCATTTCAGTTGTCAGTTTTGAGTTGTCAGTTGACAGTTACGGTTAAAACGTAGCAAAAGTACGGTTTTTTTGTAAAATTGGATGCTTTTTTACTTTTTTCTCTATTTTTGCATCATCAATCCTAAAAACTAACCAATTATGCAATTAGACGGAAGAAGAGAAAGTACCAATGTGGAAGACCGCAGAGGGAAGAGAACAGCCGCCGCAGCCGGAGGTATCGGTCTGGGTGGTATTATCATTTATTTGATCATCAGCCTTATGGGTGGCGATGCCAGCGCTGTCATGGAGCAAATGCAGCAGCAGGGTGCCACGACTGAGTATGTCGACGACGGCACCGACTACAGCCAAGTAGACCAGGAACTGATGACGTTCTGCAAGCGTATCCTTGCCGGCACTGAGGATGTGTGGGACAGAGAGTTTCAGAAGATGGGCCGTACCTACCAGCCACCTAAGATGGTTATTTTCAGCGATGCCGTCAATTCGGCTTGCGGCAATGCTACCTCGGCCAGCGGACCATTCTATTGTTCTGCCGATGAAACGGTTTACCTCGACCTTGAGTTCTTCAAGAACATGAAGAAACAGATTGGTGCCGATGGCGACTTTGCCTACGCCTATGTCATCGCCCATGAGGTGGGTCACCACGTGCAGAACCAACTCGGTATTTTGGGACAGGCACACCAGCAGATGGCACAATATGGGCGTAATACACCCAAATCAAATGAAATCAGCGTGCGCCTTGAATTGCAGGCAGACTTCTTCGCAGGTGTTTGGGCTTACAACGACAACAAGATGTTTGGCTCGTTGGAGGACGGCGACATCGAGGAAGCCCTTAATGCTGCTTCCAAGATCGGTGACGACTATTTGCAGAAGCAAGCATACGGACGCACCATGCCTGAGACCTTCAACCATGGTACTTCGGCTCAACGTTCGCGTTGGCTGAAGAAAGGTCTCTACACGGGTGATGTCTCGCAAGGCGACACCTTCTCGCCTGCCTACAGCGCACTGTAAGACATGATGGAGATTCCCTTCGAGAAAGGAGGGTGTCCCTTAATTATTATATGCGGCGGCTTAGGGAACTTATGAAATGTAAGCACCATAGGCCGCCGCTCTTGTATTAATGCCAATTTGCCATTCCCGCAGGGAATCTTTATTTCTTTTTGCGTCCTAGATACCAAATCTGCCAACTGTTGAACAGGTTTTGGAAGACGGAATAGAAAGCCAAGTACACCGATGCCAAAGGATGCAGATAATGGTTGGCCATCCAGATGCCCATGGCAGAGTTTTTCTGTCCGAGAAGCTGACCTCCGGCAATGGTGTCACCATATTTATGCCCAATCCATTTGCCTAATCCAAATTGGATGATGCAAAACAGCAAGGCTGACACCCCAAGCCAAACGATGCTGTTCCAATTGCCACTGCCATTGATGAAGATGAAATGGATGGTCTGGCCTAAGGTAAGAAACAAGGCGACAGCCCAAAAGTAGAAGGCTAAGCCTTTGTATCGGCTAAGCGTCTTGTTGGCTTTAGGCCACCAAAGCTGCAAGGCAAAAGCTACTATGAAAGGCAGTCCGATGATGGTGCCGATGCGCTTCAGAATTTGCAGAAATGATTCGATGAAAGGCATGTCCTGATTCACTCCGATGAACGAAAAATAAATAGGAGCGACAATGGAAACGACTAGGTTCCCAATAACAGAATATGAAGTAACGGTGTTGCGGTCGGCACCGAGCATGGTGCTCACCACGGCTACCGAAGCCGCCACGGGACAAAGCACCCCGATGAGCACACCTTCTGCAATGATTTCATTGACATTCAAGAGTCTAAGTAAGGCATAACCACCCAAACTCACTCCCACTTGAAACAGGATAATCCAAACGAACAAGGGCTTGAAACGCAACTTGGTGATGTCGACTGCCGAAAAGGTCAGCAGGAGGATGGTGAAGATGATGTAGGGCACCACCACGCTGAAGGCTGCACAATAGTCGTGCAGCAACAACCCCAGCACTATGGCGATGGGCAAGACGTAACTTTTGATTTTTTGCATACAAATCCACTTTGGGGCTGCAAAATTGCGAAAAAACTCCGTACCTTTGCAGGATTAAATTTGGTATTATGAAGAAATACGCGTTTATCATCGCAGCATTAGCAATGCTAGTAAGCGGATGCTGCAACAAGGATGCTTCGACAGGCTCAGCATCCAATTGTTCCAACGAGAACACAAAAGAAAAAACAACTATGAATACGACCATGCAAGACCTGCTGACGCGCCGCAGCATCCGCAGCTACACCGACGAAGTGCCTCCGCGTGAGGTCATCGAAGAAATCTGCAAGGCGGGCACCTTTGCCCCCACGGGCATGAACCGCCAAGCTCCCATTATCATTGCCGTCACCAACCGCGAGGTGCGCGACGAGATGAGCCGCCTCAATGCGGCTGTGATGGGTGCCGACAACGACCCGTTCTATGGCGCTCCCGTGGTGCTTGTGGTGTTGGCCGATAGTACCGCCGCCATGACTTGGAAGGAAGACGGTTCATTAGTTATGGGCAACCTGCTTAATGCCGCTCATGCCAAAGGCCTCGGCTCCTGCTGGATTCACCGTGCCAAGGAAGTCTTCGAGACCGAAGAAGGCAAGGCTATCCTCGCTGGCTTAGGCATTGACACCACTAAGTATGTAGGCATCGGCAACTGCATCCTCGGCTATGTTAAGGGTGATTACCCTGAAGCCCGTCCGCGCAAGGAGAACTATGTCTATTGGATCGAATAAGTCCACACTGATAGGACACCTCGCGTGTTTCACTGCCTATTGCATCTTTGGGTTCAACATCATTTGTTGCAAAAACATTTCCAATGCACATGTGTTGACACCCATGGATTTGTTTTGCCTAAGGGCGACGGGTGCAACGGCTTTGTTTTGGCTGTTGTCGCTTTTCATGCCCAAGGAAAAGGTGCCTCTGAAAGATTTGGCTCAGATTTTTGTGGCTTCCATGTTCGGTCTTTTTCTCACCCAAGTGAGTTTCCTGAAAGCCGTCACCATGACGACCTCCATCGACTTGAGTATTGCCAACACCTGCACTCCCATCTTGACCATGTTTGTGGCAGCTATTGTTTTGAAAGAGCCCATCACCTTCAAAAAAGCCGCAGGTGTCTTGTTGAGTTTGGGAGGCGTATTATTATTGGTTTTCAACTCGGTGGGTCTGGGTGGTGGTGCTTCGGAAACGAAGCCTATGGGCATCGTGCTGACCATCGTCAACGCGCTCACCTTTGCCCTTTATCTCGGCATTTTCCGTCCTCTGATTTCGAAGTATAACGTGGTCACCTTCATGAAATGGATGTTCCTTTTCTCCATGCTGATGGCCATACCGTTCAATGGGCGACATTTCGTGCAAATTCCTTTCAGCCAAATTGAGAGCAAGGTGTTGTGGCAGGTGGCATACGTGGTGTTTTTTGCCACTTTTGTCGCTTATTTCCTGATTCCTGTAGGGCAGAAGCGCATACGTCCGACCTTGGTCAGCATGTACAACTACGTTCAACCCACCATTGCCACCATTATCAGCATCGTCATTGGCTTGGACCATCTCACATGGAAGAAGCTGTTGGCTATGGTGTTGGTCTTTAGCGGTGTCTGGATTGTCAATCAAAGCCGTGCGGCTAATACAAGTAGAGACGGCGCAAGCACCGTCTCTACGAATGATTGATTATCTAATCTGAATTATTTCTTTACGAACCTTCTCACCTCTGTGGCGTTTTGTGTCGTCATGCGGATGAGATATGTGCCAGCAGGCAGGTCGGCAGTGTGGATTTCCACCTTGTCGCCGCAGTTCTTTTGGCTGAAGACCATTGCACCAACCGTATTGAAGACCTCGATATGGTCGATGGCTTCTGAGGCTTCAACAGTCAGTTTGTTGCTGACGGGGTTGGGGAAGAGGGTGATGTTGATATTGGCTTGCTCGTCCACACCGTCATAGAACAGGAGAGTGGCCACAAGGTCGCGGTTGCCAGTGACAGTGAAGCTGTATTCCAGTTCTTCCGAAACGACGATGCCGTTGAATTCAGACCAGTTCATAAAGGTGTAGTTTTCGTTGGGGATAACCTTCAGGGTAGCTTGAGCACCATACTCGTAGGTTCCAGCACCTATGACGGTACCACCATCGACCGGGTCGACAGTAGCAGTGATGGTGTAGGTCTCTACTGGGTCGGCTGAGAATATGGCGACGAGGTCGCGGTTGGCGTTCACAGTGAAGGTGTAGTTAGCATTGGAAGAGACCTCGGTGCCGTTTTCGGTCCAACTTTCAAAGGTGTAACCGTTATTGGCAATGGCGCTCACTGTGCAGGTTTCACCTTGTTCGTAGGTGCCGCCGCCACTAACGCTACCGCCATTGGCCGGGCTGGCCGAAACGCTGACGGTATAAGTCGGCACGGGGATGAGGGTGAAGTTGGCAACGAGATTGCGGTTGGCATTTACGGTGAAGGAGTAGTAGGCATTGCTTGAGACCACGGTTCCGTTTTCGGTCCAATTATTAAAGGTGTAGCCGCTATTGGCGATGGCATTCACTATGCAGGTTTCACCTTGTTCGAAGGTGCCGCCACCACTAACGCTACCGCCATTGGCCGGGTTGGCCGAAACGCTGACGGTGTAGGTCGGCACAGGGATAAGGGTGAAGTTGGCCACGAGGTTGCGGTTGGCATTTACGGTGAAGGTGTAGCTTACATTGTTGGAAACCACGGTGCCATTCTCGGTCCAATTATTAAAGGTGTAGCCGCTGCTGGCTATGGCGCTTACTGTGCAGGTTTCACCTTGTTCGAAGGTGCCTCCGCCACTGACATAGCCACCATTGGTCGGATTGGCTGAAACACTGACGGTGAAGGTCTGCGGGACGTAGGTGAAGTTGGCGACAAGGGTGCGGTTGCCAGTCACAGTGAAGTTATAGCTGGCATTGGAAGAAACCACGGTGCCGTTTTCGGTCCAGTTGGTGAAGGTGTAGTTGGCGTTGGGCGTAGCGGTTACGGTGCAAGATTGTCCTTCGGTGTAGGTGCCGCCACCTGAGACTGTACCGCCATTGGTTGGATTAGCTGAAACGCTGACGGTAAAGGACTGCGGGACGTAGGTGAAGTTGGCGACGAGGTTGCGGTTGGCGTTCACGGTGAAGTTGTAGTTGGCATTGGTGGAGACCACGGTGCCGTTTTCCGTCCAGTTGGTGAAGGTATAGTTGGCGTTGGGGGTAGCGGTTACGGTGCAAGATTGTCCTTCAGTGTAGGTGCCGCCACCTGAGACCGTGCCGCCATTGGTCGGGTTGGCCGAAACGCTGACGGTGAAGGTTTGCGGGACGTAAGTGAAGTTGGCGACAAGGGTGCGGTTGCCAGTCACATTGAAGTTATAGCTGGCATTGGAAGAAACCACGGTGCCGTTCTCGGTCCAGTTGGTGAAGGTATAGTTGGCGTTGGGTGTGGCAGTTACGGTGCAAGATTGTCCTTCAGTGTATGTGCCGCCACCTGAGACCGTGCCACCATTGGTCGGGTTGGCCGAAACGCTGACGGTAAAGGACTGCGGGACGTAAGTGAAGTTGGCGACGAGGGTGCGGTTGCCAGTCACAGTGAAGTTGTAGCTGGCATTGGAAGAAACCACGGTGCCGTTTTCAGTCCAGTTGGTGAAGGTATAGTTGGCGTTGGGTGTGGCAGTTACGGTGCAAGATTGTCCTTCAGTGTAAGTTCCACCACCTGTTACGGTGCCACCATTGGTCGGGTTGGCCGAAACGCTGACGGTGTAGTTCTGGGTTTGTTGTGAGAAGTTGGCTACAAGGTTGCGGTTGGCACTGACGGTGAAAGAGTAGCTGGCGTTGCTTGAAACCGCGCTGCCATTCTCGGTCCAATTCACGAAATGGTATCCTGAGTTAGGCGTGGCAGTGACGGTGCAGGTCTGTCCGTAGTTGAAAACACCACTGGCATGGGTGGGGTCTTCACCTTCCACAAGGGTGATGTCGTCAACCAACAAAGAAGCTTGGTCGGCAGCGGCAGTATGGCGAATAGCCACATAGCCTTGGCCTGAATAGTCGCTTAGGTCGACGGTCACTAAGGAGTAGTTGGTGGAGGTTACTCGGGTCGAGGATACTAACGTGGTAGTGAAATTGCTGATAGCGTTGCCTCCTGTTGACAAAAGTACAGAGTAGTAATCCGTATAGCTGGTGTTTGTAATCTTAATATAGAAACTCATGCTGCCGCCAAGCATAAACTGAGGTGAGATCAGCCAATCGTCAACGGCATTTGATCCATCGTACACGGAGCCTACATAATAATTCCCGCCGTGCGTAGTATAAACAGTGCTAGATGTACCAGCTGGATTATAGCCATTTTGTCCCACAGCCCATGTCGTTGAGCCGTTATCGTTGTTACTGGCCGTCCAGCCTTGCAGGGTGCCACTTTCGAAACCGTAGGTAAAGGTGTCTCTATTGCCACTCATAGTAACCGAGCCACCCACAGCAGGCTCTGACGAGGCATTGATGGTGAAGGTTTGGAGAGCGAAGTTGGCAACAAGGTTTCTGTTGTAATTCAAGGTAAAGGAATAGCTGGCATTGGTGGAGACCACATTGTCGTTTTCAGTCCAGTTGACGAAGTTGTATCCCGTATTGGGTGTTGCAGTGACGGTGCGGGTTGAGCCCGTGGCGAAAGTGCCAGCGCCACTGACGGTACCGCCATTGGTCGGGTTGGCCGACACAGTGATAGTGTATTCAGAAGCTTGGCCGGCTACTTGGAGTGTCGTGATGTAAGGCTGACGCTGTTGGCGCGTGACCACAACCATTACTTGGCCAGTGGTCACAGGGGTGACGGGCACATTGACGGTGCCAGAGGAAGGAACCAAAGCCACACCGATGATTTCATTGTTTTGGGTAATGGCGACGTAGGATCCAGGGACGGCACTGACCGTGAAAGCAGTAGCACCAGCAGGGAAAGTGGGGTCGTGGCTGACCACATTGGCATCAGGATTCTTATGATAAGGCATCACAGAACCATCACCCAAAGTATGGTAAGCTTCCCAATAGTATTTGTCGGAAACACTGGAGGAGTAACTGCCGGCATGAGCGTAAGCCACGGCGAGGTTGCCGATGAAAGGCACTGAGTTCAAAGTGTTGAAACCAGTGTCGTCAAACATGGCATCGTAGCAACCCGTTGAGGTTTGTGCTTGTGTGGGCATTTGGTTCATGACGGAGGTTGCGCCTACACCGAAATAATAATCTTCGTACCAGTAAGAACTCGGGCAGGAACCGATGTAACCGAAAGCACCTTTGTTGGCAACTCTCAGAAAAGCCTCGGCAAGGCAGGTTCCGCTGTAGCCCCAGTCGGCGGCCAGGCAGCAGTTGCCCATGGCCCACAAATACTTGTCGTTGTTGGTCATCGAATTGACATTGCTGACGGAGAAGCTCGGGTCGGCCCAGCCAGTTTCCGAACCGTGGGCGGTGTAGTTGACGAAACCAACTTGATTGATGTAGTTGTAGCAGGTGGTTTGACCTGAACCTGTGGTCAGGAAGACGTGTGGGGTGATGCCATTTGACGAATTAAAATAATAGGTGTTGGCATATTGGATGGTGGGTTTGCCTACTCTTGATGTCCAGTTGCTGTCCCAACCAGCGATAAGCAATGTTTCGTCAAGATAAGATGGATTTGCCATCGTGTATTGCTCGTAAGTCAATGTCTTGTTGAGCAGGTTGGTCAACTCGGTAGTGGACGAAATCGGCATACGGCTCAAGAACATTTCCGGATAGAGGTCACTGTCGGTGGTGCTGGAATAGTACAAGTCAGTGATTTTATTGGAGGCGGAACCGGTTTGGCTGCCTGCCACATCAGCTTTGTCGCCCACAATGACGACGAAAGTCGGTGCGTCACTGTTGTAGCAGTTGCGGATGAACGACTTGATGCTCGAAGCACTCGTGCCTGTGTCATTGGTGGTATAAACTGTGGTGTAAATACCTTTTTGCTTTTTCCATGTGACCCAGTTTTGGAATGTGGTATTGTTAGCATAGGTCGGGGTGGTGATGACAATCATCTTGACGGGTGTGGTGTAAAGGTCTGGGTGGTCGGAATAAACATCCAACACGGCACGGCCATTGAACAGCTGCTTGTAGATGATGTCGAAATAAGGGCTATAGGTTCTGATAAGCTGGTCTTCCGTGGCTTGAGCATCGCCGCCATCGAAATGGACTTTCACCTTGATGTCGTTGAAAACGCGCATCGTGTTGTTGACGGGGTCGTAGCTGACAGGTTCAATGCACATCTTGCCGACTTGAACGCCACGCATGAAGCCGTCCACGTTGACAGAAGCACGAGGCGCTGAGGCAAGGCCACGGGTTTGATAGGCGGAAGCGTTATAAACGAAAGGCACATCCTCGGGATTTTGGTCCTTACGCAACGAAGGCTGGCGCGGCATCAAAGTGTGGATGCCATAGTCTTCGAGTCGGTAATCGGTGCTACTGAAGCTTGTAATCTCGATACGAGGATGGGCTCCGATGGGTAGGGCGATAAGCTCGTTCACAACGGGCACTTGGGGGTCGCCTTCATTGCCGCCGAGGACCGTATTGGGCAAACTGATCCAAGAAAACACGCCTCGCTCGGTTTGATAATCCTCTGCCTCGATGGAGGAGAATGAGAATGAAGCCTTGAGGCTCGTCATGTCGCTACTGACACATTCGGCCTTCGACTCGCTGCGCAAGTCGATACGGCTAGTCTGAGCCATGGCGAAAAGGGTGCTCATGGCCAATAGAATAAGGATGGTTAGTCTTTTCATCTTATTGTAATTTAATTGTTATGTTCGATGAATGTTTTGGCAAAATACCCATAATAATGACCGCAAAAATAGAAAAAAACATTTCATTTTCTCGACCTTACGAAAATGAATTGGAGATTTTTTGTAGAAAAAAGGGACATGGTGTTTAAATTATTCATACTTTTGCATCAAAATATGAATTTTCATACTAATCACATCAATCAAATCATTATGGAAGCAGAAAACGGAAAATATATCTTCGGTGTAGTGAAAGTGGGCGAAAGAGGCCAAATCGTCATCCCCAAGGAGGCACGTGAACAGTATAATATCAAGCCTGGTGACAACCTTATGGTGCTGGGTGACCAAAAAGGTATCGCAATGCTGAAAACGGAAGTTTTTCAAGAAATCCTCAATCAAGCGATGGGAGGCCTGACGAAATGAGAAAACATTGGATTGACAATTTACGTTGGGTGACGGTGCTTTTGGTGCTGTTTTACCACGTCATTTATTTTTACAACAACAAAGGCGTTTTTGGCGGCATCGGTGGTTTCGGTGAATACCCTGAATACCCGCAATATCAAGATGTTGTAATGTATATCCTCTATCCATTTTTCATGCCGCTATTGTTCATCTTGGCAGGCATCGGCTCGCGCTATGCACTCGAAAAGCAGTCGGCCAAAGAATGGTTCAAGGCCCGCACTCGTAAACTGTTGGTGCCAGGAACTATCGGTTTGTTCGTGTTCCATTGGATGGTGGGTTATTTCAATACCGTTGTGGCATCAAGGCAAGGCGTGTTTGACGACGTTCCGGCGATAGTAAAGTATTTCATCATGGCTGTCAGCGGCACAGGGCCGTTGTGGTTCATCCAAGTGTTGTGGCTGCTGTGCTTGGTGCTGTTGCTTGTTCGGGCCATCGATCGGAAAGACAAGCTCTACAACTGGTGTGGAAAAGCCAATTACGTGGTCATTATCCTTTTAGGCGTGCTGTTTTGGGCGGGTGAGCAAACACTCATCAAGAATCCACGTCCAGAAAGTCTCGATGGCCTCTTGAACTTGTACAAGCCTTTCTTTTACTTGGTTCCCTTCTTGTTGGGCTATTTCGTGTTCGCGCACGACGAGGTACAAGAAAAATTGGAGAAAGTCTGGATTCCGCTGATAGTGAGTGCTGTTGTCGCTGGCACAGTGTTGATTGTCACCACTTTCGGGCAAGACAACACATCACCGCAATATTTGGGTAGTCCGCTCAATTGCCTCTATGGATGGCTGATGTGCTTGGCGATGATGGGCTGGTTCAAGGCAAAGTTTGATCGCACTGGAACCTTTGCGGGCTATATGACCCGTTCCAGCTACGGAATTTATATCGTTCATTATCTGGTCATTGCGGCGTTGGGCTACATGATGAAGGTGTACACATCCTTAGCTCCTTGGATGATGTATGTCATCCTTTTTGTGGCAGTGATGACCATTTCGCCGCTACTGTACGAGATTATTCGCAGGATACCGTTTGTTAGGTGGTGTGTGTTGGGTATTAAAAAGAAGAAATCATGAACTGCAAACTTTACAATGAAATCCTATCTCGGCAAGACCCCGAGCAGGCCGTCAATCTGTCGCGGTTTTTCAAGACGGACAAAGGCCAATACGGTGAGGGCGACAAGTTCCTCGGTATCAAGGTGCCCGTCACCCGCGAAGTGGTGAAACAATGCTGGAAAGAAACCACATTCGACGATTTGGAGGCTTGTATCAGTTCCGAGTACCATGAAATCCGTTTGGCGGCCCTTTTGACTTTGGTGCAAATCTTCAAACAAGCCAAGAAAGACAAGGCTTCGCAAAAACGTTGTGTTGCTTTCTATCTTGCTCATACCGAGTTTATTAATAACTGGGATTTGGTCGACTTATCCTGTTATGAACTGCTTGGCACGTGGCTGTTGGATAAGGACAGAACCTTGCTTTACGACCTCGCCCGCGATGGCAAAACCCTTTGGGAGCAACGTATCGGGATGGTGAGCACGATGCAGTTTCTCCGCCATGGACAATTGGACGACACTTACGACATTGCAGACATCTTTTTAGCCAAGCCACAGCCTTTGCATGACTTGTTGCAAAAAGCTGTTGGTTGGCTGCTCCGTGAAGCGGGCAAACGCGATGAACAACGGCTGAAATGCTGGCTTTCAACACGATATAAGACCATGCCGCGCACCATGTTGCGGTATGCGATTGAAAAATTCTCGGATGAAGAAAGGAAAAAGTTTATGTAGGGATTCCCTGCAGGAATGGAGTGTTGCATTTTGTATTTTAGCGGCGGCTTGTAACACTTACGATTAGTAGGTTTTGTTTGCCGCCGCAGTTTACAAAAACACAAAATACTCCCTTCCCCGAAGGGGAAACTCCAAATCGAAAACAACTAACAACGAATGGATATACAACTAAACTTCATAGAACAAGGTCAAGGCCAGCCCATGGTTTTCCTTCATGGCAATGGCGAGGACAGCAGCTATTTCGTGCAACAAATAGCGCATTTTTCAAAGAGTTATCGAGTCATAGCCATAGATACGAGAGGGCATGGCCAATCACCTCGAGGCGAGAAGCCTTTTGCGATAAAACAGTTTGCGAAAGACCTAAAAGATTTTTTGGATGCTATAAACATTACAAAAGCCATCATTTTGGGCTTCTCTGATGGTGGAAATATCGCATTGGAATTCGCCTTGAAATATCCAGAAAGGGTTGAAAAACTGATTCTTAACGGAGCTAACCTTTTCCCAAGTGGTGTGAAGCCTTTGTACCAATGGCCTATCGAGGTCGGTTATCGTATAGCAAAATTGTTTTCCAACAAATCGGAAAAAGCCAAGCAAAATGCCGAAATGCTCGGTTTGATGGTCAACGAGCCGCATATCGACCCTTCTGAATTGGCCCGTCTGACGATGCCTGTATTGGTCGTTGCAGGTACGAAAGACATGATTAATGAATCGCATACAAGACTGATATATAAGAGTTTGCCTAATGCCCAATTGGCCTTTGTTGAAGGTGACCATTTTGTGGCAAACAAGAACGCGGAGGCATTTAATAAGGTAGTGGAGGATTTTTTAAGTAGATAAGTAATTGTTCAAAATTAATCGACATTATTATAAGCTTCTTAGCTGTAAGCTATCAGCCGTCAGCTATCAGCTCGGTAGTACCGTGGCTGACAGCTGATGGCTGATTGCTGACGGCCAATTTCTCTTGCCTTTTATGTAAACTAATTCTGCTCATCTACTTAAGCAAATTTAGCTTACGTATTCGACGCGAGACTGCGAGACACGAGACGCGAGTCATTGGACTTGTCCCGCGTCTCGAAGTCCCGTGTCCCGTGTCAAATGAATAGGTAGTTTAATTTTAAACAGTTACTTAAGAAATTAATACTACATTTGCAGGCAATTCGGAGAATCAACGTAGTTAAATAGAAAATTGTCCTGAAAATGAAAAAGATAGTATTATGTATCTCTGTACTGATTATCAGTATAATGGCTCTTCAAGCCAAGCCCATTAATCGCAGTCTTGCCATAACTGTTGCCCAGAAATATGCCACAACGCAATTCGCCATGGAGCGTGCTATGCCTGAACTCGTCTACACGGGTATTGACGAGGCGTTTTTCGTGTTTAATGTTGGCGACCATGGCTTTGTCATCATTGCTGGTGACGATGCGCATCGCCCTGTTATTGGTTTTTCAGACCAATCGGCATTTGATGCTTCCAACATTCCGCCCGCGTTGGCCTATTATCTTGACGGTGTGGCTGAGTGTATGTTGCAGTTGCACCAAGCAGTTGCCACTCCCGATGTGGCGGCGGAATGGGCTTCGGTGCTTGAACACGGCAGACTGGTTTCCAAATACGGTGGGAGAGGAACGGGCTATTTTTGCCAGACCCAATGGAATCAGACTTATCCTTACAATTATTGCTGCCCCGAGGATCCTAATGGTTCGGGCGGTCATGCCATCGTAGGCTGTCTCGCCACGGCCATGTCGCAGTTGATGCGTTTTTGGGCAAATCCCGCCCAAGGCATTGGCAGCCACTGTTATACTCATGATGACTATGGTCAGATTTGCGCTGACTTTGGCAACACCATTTACGATTGGGACAACATGCCCAATGTGTTGGACAACAATTCTTCAGAAGCCGAGAAGTTAGCCACAGGCACTTTGTGCTTCCATTGCGGTGTGACCATCGACATGGGCTATGGCCCTGATGGTAGCGGTGGCGCCTCGGGTCCCATTCCAGGGGTGATGCATGATTATTTCAACTATAGCGAAGCTAATGTGCAGCTCCGTCGTGATGACTATGAGACTGAAGAATGGAAGACCATGGTGCGCGAGCAGTTCGACATGGGCTGGCCGATGTATTATGGTGGTTGCGAGGACGGCGGCTGCCATGCTTTCGTTTGCGACGGCTATGACGACAACGACTATTACCACTTCAACTTGGGTTGGGGCGGTGGCTCCGATGGTTGGTATCTCATCGACGATGCGCCCTATACGCATCCTGCCGATGCCATGTTCAATTTTGTGCCTGCCGAGGTCTACAACCAAACCCCTTCGCAACCTGCAGACTTTACAGCGGTTCCCGTTAATGATACCGACCTCAAGGTGCGCCTCAGTTGGACTAATCCCACAGCCACCCTCGATGGAACAGCTTTGGAGGCCATTGAGCAAGTTATTGTGTTGCGCGACAACAAAGTCATCGCGACCTTGACCGATGTCGTTCCTGGAGCAACGCTTGAGTTTGAGGATGCTGCCGTTCCGCGTTTCGATGTGTTCCATTATGCTGTCTATGTCGTTGCCAATGGTCGTGTCGGAAAACACGCCAATGCCATGAAAGTGTTGGTTGGACCTTTCTGCACCTGGCGCATCATCATGACCACCACCAATCTCCAAGGTTGGGAGGGTGGCACCATTACCGCGTATTCGGCCACAGGGCGCGAAATCACCAGTATGACAGTTAACACGTATACGACATCACAAGTCGAGCACGAGCTGCCTTTGGGCCGCGTGTGCTTTGGCTGGACGGCTCCTGAAGAAACGGTCAGTCAGCTGGCTTTTGTCATCAAGGATGCGACTGGCCACACCGTCTATTCCTATTCGGGCTCTTCCGACGACTTGCCTGTAGGCGTTTTCTTTGAGACCAACAACAGTTGTGGAAACGAGATGATTTGCGACGCTCCTTTGGATCTCGTCGCCATACCCCAGGAGGATGCGATTTTGCTCACATGGGATGCTGTAGAGAACCCAGGCTATGGCTATCAGATTTATCGTGACGACATGCTTTATCGCCTCATTCCCTCTGGCAACACCTTCCTTGATGAGACAGTAACTTTGGGCGGACATTGTTACCGTGTAGGCGTGCTCTGCCAAGGCGGTGAGAGCGGTGATTATTCCAATGAGTCATGTGCCACGGCTGGACCTTGCTATCCGCCGCGCAATTTGGACTTTGATTATACTAATAATTACCGAGTTAAGCTGAAATGGGAGGCACCGCAACCCAATGATGGTTTTACGGGTTATTACCTCTATAGGAAGGACGGTGATGGCGAATACCGTCGTGTCAAGTTGTTGGGTGCTTCCGCGGTCAGTTATGTCGACAATTCTGCATTGCAGGAGGGCGACTATTACTATCGTCTTTATGCCTATTACCGTGATTTGGACTGCCTCTCGGCGCCAGCCAATCGTTTGTACTATCCTAATGTCTTTGAGTTGCATGCCTATTTCTCACCTACTGGTGTTGAAGAGCATGATAATTTGGTTAAGGTTTATCCCAATCCGACGAAACAATTCGTTACCATCGAAGCGGAAGGCATGATAGAGGTGTCGGTTTATAATACCTTGGGACAGTGTGTGATAAACAAGGAAGTTGCGGATGCTCAAACGACTATTGATTTGCAAAATATGTCTGAAGGGCTCTTTCTGTTGCGTGTCAAGACGGAGGATGGAACTATCTCCAAACGCATTGTCGTTGAGCGATAAGGAAAAAAACTCCTAACTCCTAACTGCCAACTCCTAACTATTTACTACCTTTGCAGCGTTATTTATTTAGAATCATTTTTTATTATGCTGAACAAAGAGAATGTCATAGAAGTCCTGAAGGACGTCATTTATTTCCCCAAAGGAGACAATATCGTTGCTTTGAATATGGTTGAAAACCTGATGGTTAAGGATAATGCCATCCGTTTTGACCTTGTTATGGAACATGCCAACGACCCGAAAAACGACATCTTGGTGAACGGTGCCAAGCGCACGCTGACCGAGGTGTTTGGCGACATCGACATTGAAATCAAGGTGGTGGAGGAGAAAACGGCCCTGTCGAAGGTGAAGCATATCATCGCTGTGGCTTCGGGCAAGGGCGGTGTCGGCAAGTCGACGGTGGCAGCCAATTTGGCCATCGCCTTGGCACGTGCCAACCAGCGTGTAGGTTTGATTGATGCCGACATCTACGGTCCTTCCGTGCCGATGATGTTTGGCCTTGGCAACGAGCAACCTGGTGCTTTCGAGAAAGATGGCAAGACGGTGATGCTGCCGCTCGAAAAATACAGCATCAAACTGATGAGCATTGGCAGTTTCGTTGATGCCGACCGTCCGCTGATATGGCGTGGACCCATGGCCACCAGCGCCTTGAACCAGCTGATGAACGACACCCTTTGGGGCGAGTTGGACTGGATGGTGGTGGACATGCCTCCTGGGACAGGCGACATCCAACTGACCTTGGCACAGCAATATAACGTGTCGGGTGCCCTCATCGTAACGACGCCGCAAAAGGTGGCCTTCGCCGATGTGCTTCGCGCCGCGATGATGTTCAAGGAAGAAGCCTTGCAGATTCCGATTTACGGATTGGTGGAGAACATGGCTTACTTCACGCCTTCCGACATGCCCGAGAAGAAATACTACATTTTTGGCAAGGAAACGGGTCAGCAGTTTGCCGACCAACTCGGTGTGCCGCTCCTCGGCCAGATACCGATTACGGAAAAGATTGCCGAATGTGGCGACGCTGGTGTCCCGCTTGCTTTGGATGCCGACTCACCCGTCACTAAGGCCTTCGACCAAATCGCAAAAACCATCATGAACGCTTAACTGAACAACTTCCAACTGAACAACTGATACAATGGATAAAGAGACCATCCTCAGAAAAGTCAAAAACGTCCTCGAACAAGTGCGTCCCTACCTCCAGCAAGACGGTGGCGACGTCAACTTCGTGGAACTCACCGACGACAACACCGTGATTGTGGAACTCACCGGTGCCTGTGGTAACTGCCCGCACAGCAGGTCGACGCTCAAAAACGGCATCGAAGCCGTGATGAAGAAAGTCATCCCTGAAATCAAGGCGGTGGAGCAGATAGAAACACTTGACTTGTAAATACGGCCCTTCGACAAGCTCAGGGACCTGGCTTTTTCGGCTGCTGTAGGTGCCTGAGCCTGTCGAAGGCCTGCTTCTGAAAGAAATACAACTAAATGTCTAACATAAAATTCAAACAACATGAAAAAAGTTCTATTCTCATTAGCAGCTATGCTGCTCCTTTCGGTGAGTGGCTTTGCCCAAACGACCTACACTAAGGTCACCTCCGCCTCGGGCCTTGAGGCTGGTGCAAATTATCTCATCGTCGCTCACTATGACGATCTGGGTGTTCTCGCCATGGGTTACCAGAAGGCAAACAACCGTCATGCTGTGGTTGTGAGCGAAAACGGCGAATCCATCACTATTACGCCCGGTACCGACCCCGCCAGCGAAACCGAAGTGTTCCAATTCACTTTGGGCGGCAGCACTGGTGCTTGGACCTTGTTCGACGCTGTGAAGGGCGGCTATCTCTATGCCGCAAGCAGCAGCAGCAACAACCTGAAGACGCAGACCGAACTCGATGCCAACGGACATTGGAGCATCACCTTCGATGCAGAAGGCACGGCTGAAGTCGTTGCGCAAGGCGAAAACACACGCAACTACATGCGTTTCAATCCCAACACCCAAAACAACGCTCCTCTTTTCAGCTGCTATTCTGAAACATCAACTGTGGGCGCTCTTGTTAGCCTCTACAAGTCTGGCGGTGGCACTGTTACTCCCGACCCCGAGCCGAGCAACTATCCCACTGCATTCCATTGCATCACCAATGAAGATGGCCTGAGCATCACCGTTGACTGGGTCGATGCCACAGGTGCACAACTGCCTGACAAATATTTGGTATTAGCCTCCACTGGCGACATCACCGTTCCCACCGATGGCACTCCTGTTGCCGATGGCGAACTGGCCAAGAACGTGGCTTACGGTGAACAAACGGTGACCTTCAGCGATTTGCAAGGCGGCGCCGCCTATCATTTCGCCATCTTCCCCTACACTAACGGTGGTTCCAACATCGACTACAAGACCGATGGCAACTATCCGACCACGATAGGCTCAACAGAACAAATCATCACCCTCTTCTTTGAAGATTTCGATGAAGAACTTGGTGTGTTCACCGCCCACAACCTTGTTGGCGAACAAGAATGGCATCATGGTGAATATCAAGGCACGACATACGCCAACATGAACGGCTATTCGGGTGGTGCCAATGACAATGTGGACTGGCTTATCAGCCCCGCCATCTCCAGCCAAGGCAACCAGGATGCTTTACTGAGCTTCAGCACAGCCATGAAGTTTGAAGGCGAACCGCTCCGCGTGAAGGTTTCCATTAACTATGACGGTGAAAGCAATCCCGAAGTCTTCGATTGGGTTGACATTACCGATATGTTCGATTATTCGACCGGCAACTATGAATGGGTTGAATCCGGTGTAGTGAATATCTGGAGCGTCCTTGACGGATACGGACTGGATTATCCTGATTTCTATGTTGCTTTTGTCTACACAAGCACTACCGAAGGCGCTGCCTCATGGGAAATTGATTATGTGAAGGTCGTTTCTTATGGCGCTGAGTCGGTTGCCGAGCAAAACAGCACCATCGGCCTCTATCCCAATCCTGCCAGCGAACAAGTGTCGTTCGTGCTCGAAAGCGATGCCCAAGTCAGCATTTTTGACATGACGGGCCGTAAGGTGAACGAGGTGAACATGGCTGCCGGCGAAGCTCAACTCAACGTGAGCGAACTCGAAGGTGGTGTTTATTTCGTCAACATCCGCTATGCCAACGGTGGCACGGCTGTTTCGAAGTTCGTGAAGTATTAATACAGACGCGATAGCATTATTGCGAGTAATTTGACACGCATCGCGTCATTGCGAGGAACGAAGCAATCCAGAGAACCCAGCTTAATCCCTGGATTGCTTCGTCGTTCCTCCTCGCAATGACGCAAAGCGACGCATAAAACACTATGAAAAAGGTTCTTCTTATAGCGTTATTATTCCTTTCCTGTCGAGCCGGAGCCCAGCAGGTGGAGCCCGTGCGCTATGAGGTGGACCGTTGGAACAAGGAGCAGGACTGCCATTTCCAGTCGTTTGGCGAGAATGGCGGTCTTGTGGTTTCCGAGACTGAGAGGACCGACAAGGATAAACGCCGTCTTTGGAACTTTGCCTGCGTCGACAGCAGCCTCTACGAGACTCGCAGCGACCTCATCCCCTTGCCCGACAAACTCAAATTCTTTGACTCGGATTGTGACCGTCGTTTTGCCGCTTTCTTGTTCGTCAACGAGGACAACAAGAAGGCTGCCGACACACTGGATTTCCTTGTCGTGAGCTTCAATCGGGAGGAGCATACCTACAAGACTTTTTGGGACAAATGGCCCGAGAAGTCGGTGCCGCTCTCGATAGATGTTGTCGATGGTACGATGATGTTGGCCTTGAACAACAAAAACGGTAACGGTTTTTTGTCTTTCTATGACTTGACCTCCAATGCCTGCCGCACCATAATGCCATCCCCATCAAGTAGTTTTGTGCTGTTTCAGTCGGCGGCGTTTGCCAAAGAGCATTGTTTTGTGGTGGCCGCCAAGGAGTTTGAAAACAAGCACTTCGTTTCCACTTCTTTTTTGGTGTATTCTCCTGCGGGCAACCTTCAAGGCAGTTATCGTTATGAAAACATCTCCCATGCCGCTTTGGGTCGTATGGGCTTCCGTTTCGACGAGGGCCGAAACCTCGTTGTCATTGGTACATTGGAGCGCGAAACGGGCCGAAAAGTCAACTTGCAAGGCCTGATGGAAGACTTTGACAAGGAAAGTGTTGGCGTGGTGTGGATGCGTTTCGTTTCGGGCTCGCCTGAAAGTAAGGTGTTTCTGTTTAAGGACATGCCCGAAATCGAACATGCCTTGACTGCTTCTGACCGCGTCAGGGTGCGCGAGGAACGCCTGAAAAACCAGAGAAAAGACAATCCTGAAAAAGGCGAAATTGCCTTCCAGTTTCTGACCCCGCGAATCACGGATTTCGATAGTCTTACCGTGTTTGCGGTGGAGGCATTTATGCCCTATTACCACACGGAGACCCGCACGAGCTATGGCTATTATGGCTATTACGGTGGCTATCCCTACACCTACACCGTGTTTGACGGCTACGACTTTTTCAGCGAAGTCCTTTTGGCTTTCGACCGCGATGGTTACCTGAAATGGCAGCAGTCGGTGAAATTCGACAATGAACTGACTTACGATCTCTTCCCACATGGTTCCGAAGGCGTTTGCTTTGATGAGCTTGTCGTGGCTTCCCCTTATCGTAACAATTTGAGATACACGGCTTTTGATGCGGAAGGTCAGGTTTTGATGAGCCAACAAAACGAAAAATTGGCACCTATTCATGGTGCTGATTATGTGGAAGATGAGTATTTTGCACAGATGGCTAAATGGTATGGCAACCGTTTCCTTATCTATGGTTCCCAGATTATACAGAACAGCACCCAACCCAAACCAAGACGAACGGTGTTTTACCTGCAAAAGGTTCAATATGATTGAGTTATGATTGGCAGTTACTTGAAATATCTGTTGCAGCGCAAAAGCGAATATGGCATACATTCTCCTTTTGTCTACGAATTTATGCGTAAGGTGTTGAACGATAGTGGCTCCAATCGTGATTATGACACCATTTATCGCCTTGCCCGTTTGCTTGACAAAAAGAAATACATCAACTACAACCTTCGCAAACAGAGCCGGTTGCTTTACAGGATGGTGCGATACTTTGAGCCCGACTCGGTGGTGTCGTTTGGTCACATGAGTGCCTTGAATGCCACGGCAATGGCTTTGGGACACATGCAGACCAAGGTCTATTTAGAGCAGTCGGAGACCTTCTTGGAGACGCTTAACTCAATGGGAGTCGTCAACGTGAACCTCATTCAGCCCGAAGAGTTCGATTCTGAGCATTTCAAGCGTCTCAATACAGGTTTTGTCTTTTTTAGCCGCGACTCTTTTGAGGACGACACTTGGGATTATTTAGCCGATTGTTTGAATCACAAGACCGCCGATTCCGTGTTCGTCTTCGAGGGTATTCACAGCAATCACGACTTGGAAGACGCCTGGGAGGAAATCAAAGGCAACGAGGATGTGTCGGTTACTTTCGATTTGTATTGTATCGGCATGGTGTTCTTCAGGGAAGGCATTGAGAAACAGGACTTTGTGCTTAAGTATTGAATGAGGAATTAGGAATGCTGAATTAGGAATGCTGAATGCGGAATGAGGAATGCTGAATGATGAAAATTGATAATAGATAATTGTTCAGATAGGAGGTATGAAGTAGGAGGTATGATGTACGAGGTATGAAGTAATTTAGTGGATGTTGGGCTGTAATAGTGTGGCAGCAAATAAGTCACAGTAGAATTTTGAATTTTGAATTTTGAATTTTGAATTTTGAATTTTGAATTTTTAAATCTTGAAATCTTGAAATCTTGAAATCTTGAAATTTTAAATCTTTGTATTTTAAATGAAGAATATTACCTATACGAGAACTGGCGACGAAGGCAAGACCTCGCTGATTGGTGGCTTGCGTGTCGCGAAATATGACGATAGGGTAGAGGCTTACGGCACCGTTGATGAGCTGAGTGCTTTCATTGGCGTTTTGTACGACCAGGAAGGCGTCACTGCTGAGATGCGAAGCGTGCTGGACACCATCCAGAACAAATTGTTTACCATAGAGTCGCATTTTGCCTTGGACGAAAACTCTGAGGTGAAGAAGATGATTCCCGTGCTGGCTGCCGACGATGTAGCCTATTTGGAGCATGAAATCGATGTCATGAACGAGCAGCTGCCCGAATTGCGGAGTTTCGTCATCCCTGGGGGTAACTTGAAGGCTTCCTACGCTCATGTTTGCCGCACCGTATGCCGTCGCGCCGAGCGTCAGGGTTGGCGTTTGGCCAACGAGCATCCTATTGATTTGGTCGATTTGAAATACCTCAATCGTCTGTCGGATTATTTCTTTGTTTTGGCTAGATTTTTTGGCTTTTTAGACAAAGTTGATGAAAACAATTGGAATTCAGCGAAATAAAAATTTGTTATTTTTACAAAAAAGTCCTTGCTAGTTAAAAAAATACTTGTACTTTTGCGCCCTCAAAAAAGAGTAAAACAAAAAACGAAAATACAATGTATTGGACACTAGAATTAGCCTCAAAATTGGAAGACGCTCCATGGCCAGCCACCCGTGACGAACTGTTGGATTGGGCTTTGCGTACGGGCGCACAGGAAGAAATCATAGAGAACCTTCAGGAAATGGAAGACGAAGGTGAGATATACGAACGCATTGAAGACCTTTGGCCCGATTATCCCTCGAAGGACGACTTTTTCTTCAACGAGGATGAGTACTAATCTGTAAAGCTGGTGATAATCAGCTAAATAAAGAAGATCCTTGGGTTGCCTAAGGGTCTTTTTTTATGTTAAGTAACTGTTCAAAATTAAACTACACTTTTTTGACGCTGGACTTATTAACTATGACCATTGACAATGACTATGACCGCTTTCACAGAAATGCTGAAATTTCAGCTCTTGGTTGAGGTGGTCATTGTCATAGTCACAAGTCATCGTCCCTATAGGTAAACTAATTCTGCTTATCCACTTAAAATTGACAAATTCTTTTCGGTTTTTTTCATCACATAGCTGCCATAGTCAGATAATAATCATAATTTTGCAGATTATTTTTTTAGTTATTCCAAATGAATGGGTAATAAAAGTAACATAATAACACTCAAAAGACAATGAAAAAACTAATGTTTAGAATCGGCATAGTTGCCGTTATTCTTCTGACAGCGTTCCCATTGGTGGGACAGACCACTGAGGTAACTCCGCAAAGAGCCGAACAAGTGGCACGCACTTTCTGGAACCTTCACCACGACGGGGATGTGGCGAAACTGAACACACCTATGTATCGCCTCGACACACCTTGGGACGCATTCTATATTTTCGCTCCAGCTGAAGGCAAGGGCTTCGTGATTGTGGCGGCCGATGACCGCGTGTGTCCCGTGCTGGCCTATTCGTTTCACAACAACGCTATGCGTGACAAGATGAGTCCCAGTATGAGTTGGTGGCTTGACGGCTGGCAACAGCAAGTTGACGACTTGAGAAAGGAGAAGGGTGGGGAGAGAAACGAAGAGTGGCAACAACTGCTGGATGGCGGTGGTACTCCTCGTTCGCTGACGGCGTTGGAGCCCATGATAACCACCCAGTGGGATCAGGATGCTCCATACAACGATAGCTGTCCTACCCGCATTGAGTTTGGGTCAAACGTACGTGCCCTCACGGGTTGCGTGGCTACGGCGATGGCCCAGGTGATGAAATACTGGAACTATCCCGTGCGCGGCACCGGCACCCATACCTACAACTCGGTCTCGTTTTTCGGCTTAGGTTATACCTTCGGCGAACAAACGGCCAACTTCGGCGCGACAACCTATGATTGGGACAACATGCCCGACCACCTCACCGTGACCTCTCCCGATGTGCAGAAGGCCGCCGTGGCCACACTGATGTACCACTGTGGCGTGGCGTGCGACATGTATTATGGTTCGGCCGCTTATGGTGGCAGTGGCACCAAAATCCGAAATGCTCCTTACATGAGAGAAGGAAACGCTCTTAATGGCATAATCAAGTATCTCGGCTATTCCTCGT
>JAEEGH010000870.1_pt1 | contig 92608 bp, 73 predicted proteins | sample 9134181 | NCBI WGS metagenome assembly JAEEGH01 (sample SAMN16246544, study PRJNA631951) | gut metagenome | biome: gut microbiome; feature: rumen; material: DP-attached | host: Bos | place: Iran: Karaj | collected 2018-10 | reverse complement strand
CTTCCAAGCTGCTGAAGTACAACATCCGGTGTCTGAATCCATCGCAGGAGGTAGAGAAGGGGACCGAAGCTGTGCCCGTTCACTTCTTGCTGCAGAAGACAGAAGGAACAGATTTATCAGCATGGGCCCACAAGCGCGTGGAGTTCGTCGCCACCAACGGTACCGTAACACCAACCATTAACTATACCGACGAGAATGGTCTTATAACGGCTTACTTCACACCAACAAATAGCGCCCCCGAAGGCGAGGTATTAGCCATCGTTACCGAGGAGGGCAACAAGAAAGTCTATGAAGGTCGCGCCACCGGAAAGATTATCATCAAGGGCGGCAGCAACCCGTGCGAAACGGGCGATGATGATCTGAACAAGGCCGACCAGCAGGAGAATACAGTCGTGATAACGAACAAGACCACTGGCGTGACGAAATTCGTCAACATCGACCCAGCCAAGTCAGAATGGCAGAAGTCCACAGACGTTCTTAATTATAAGCTTTCGAGCGAGAACATGCAGTTGGAAGGACATATTCCTTTGACAATTGTAAGTGTTGTCGCGGCGCTCACTGGGCAGACATTCGAGAATACGCCTGGTGCCAAGTTGTTCTTAGGGGTTTCCTCTGACAAACCAATTTATGCTGATTTCGCCAAGTTCAGCGGTCAGGATGCCTTCGGTACCATCAAGTCTGAAAGCAAGGTGCTGCTGCGCAAGCCATGCAATAAGACAAAGCCCGCCAACGCAAGAGCCAACTACGCTCCCGGCGACGAGGAATACACCGACGAGTATGAACTGCTGTTCTATTTAGTCTTCACCAATGAAATAGACGGCGAAGAGTACGAAGCCTACGGCAAGGGTACGATGGTGATGCACACGCCGAAGGTTACCAGTTTTGTATTGGATTATGACAAAGACTGGGTAAGAGTGGGCGAATCGGCGAAGATAGGCTTGACTTCGTACCGTGAAGAGGGAGCTACCTGGGACTGGAACGACGTGGAGCTTGTAGGTCAGTCGGCCAATCAGACTAACGCGAGGAAGGGAACTGACGACGGCTACTTCACCTGGGATGCCGCCACGCAGACGCTCACCTCTGTGAAGTCGAACGACAACAAGCAAGTGTGGGTGTACCTCGGTCTGAAGAGCGATCCGAGTGTCAAGGCTCCCGCCCTAATCGCCACAGGCGAGGGCTGGAAGTACACGGCGATTTCGACGAGCGTGACAGAGATGACGCAATCAGCCAACTCATACTTCAGGTTCGACTTCAACTTTGCACCGAAGGGGAGCGAGAACGAGAAAATCGACTTCTCCGCCCTCGAACTTGACCCCTCGACCAATCCCGACGGCTACTTCAAGTTCCCGTATTCAGACACCAGATGGCCGGTGTTCTGCTACAGCAACACGCCTCCGGGCGAGTATATTCTGCGCTTCTGGGTAAAGAGCAACCACGACGTCAACTGTACGATGAAGATCATTATTACGCCGTAAGAGTAGAATCTCCCATCAGGGACAGTCTCTGTTGTGAGAAAAAACAAGAATATTGATTATTTTCTTATCATCTCCGCCACGGAATTCTAAAGGAAACTGTGGCGGAGTTTTTTTATAGTATTTTGTATCCCACTGGTAGCGGCGAGTTATCAAAGAAGTCAAGCTATAGGTCTAAAATTCAATGGTGATTTTACCGTTGATCTGTCGGCCAGTAAGGTAGTTGGGAACAGCCCATTGACGATTGGTGACGTCGGTTACCCAATAGTAGCTGTTAACGTTGGAGATACCGAGCAGGTTCAGGCAGTCGATGCCCAGCCAAACGTTGCGTAGCCGGAAAGCGCTACTGTGCTGTGGTCCTTTGTATGCCAGCCAGGCCATACCGATATCAGCACGCTTGTAGGCGGGAGCACGGAAGCTTTGCTGCTCAATACCCCTATGGGGAGCGCCAAAGGGTAGTCCGTCGGCATAGGCCAGTCGTAACGTCATCTTTACGCGGTCGGTGCCTGGGAAATAGTCGGTAAAGTGGAGGTTGATGGCGTATCGTTGATCGGTAGGTAGCGGAAAGTAGGAGCCGCCTTCCATCTTCTGTCCTGTCTTCATCAGCGAAAAGGTCACCCATGAGTCGGTGCCGGGCACAAACTCACCATAGAGCTTCAGGTCGAGTCCTGCGGTGTAGCCCGAGCAGAGGTTTTCGCCGTAGTAGGTCACCTTGACGTTCTGCACGTTGTAGGGCACGAGGTTGGCAAGAGCCTTGTAATAGGCTTCTGCTGTAAATCGGAAGGGACGCTCAGCCATGCGGAAACGGTAGTCGAAGGCTGCCAGGAACTGTATGGAGCGCTGGCTCTTGATATGGTCGTTAAGCTTGACAACGGTCTGCGCGCCTACGGAGGTAGTGTCGCGCAACTCCTTGAAGAAAGGCGCCTGATAATAGAGTCCCGTGGCCAGGCGGAAGGTTACATCGTGGTTGAACGAGGGGACGATGGCCAGCGAGGCTCTAGGCGACACGGAGGTCTCGCGGTTCCACGACCAGTTGCTGAAACGCACGCCGTAGTTCAGCGTATAGAATGACTCGTTCTCCGACTGCCATCGGTAGGTGTCCTGTATATAACCTTCCAAGCGTCTCGACGACATGCTGTTCTTCGAGCTCAGCGTATAGATAAGGTCTAGCCTGCTGGCTGTATGGGGGATGGAATACCCCGAAGAGTCGCGCATCTCGTATTCACGTGCCTGTTCTTTTATCTTTTCCCATTTCATGGTCACTCCTGCCTCCAGGTCGTGCCTGCGGAAACGCTTGTTGACCATCAGTTTTAGGCTTTGCACGTCGGCAGTCAGATAGTTGCGGGCATGCTCCATGTAAGTGCCAACGCCGAGGTTCTCCGACGACTGACTATCGTCCAGCCAATACTGTCCTTGTATGTCGTAGGTTTCCTGCTCTTTAGTGTGGAAGGCCGAAAACAGTAGCTTGACGGTGGCTGAGTCGCTAAAGTGGCGGCCTATAGAAAGGGTACCAAAGTAAGTGCGGAACACGTCCTTCTCCTGTCCGTCGAAGTATACCTTGAATGACTTGACATCCTCCATCGTTCCGAAACTGGTTTCGCGGTCCTTGGGCTTGAACTCATAGCGGTTCTCAGATATATTGCCAATGAAGTCGACCGTCCATCTCCTGCTGGGCGTCCATTGCAGATAGGTCTGGTAGTCGAGGAACTGCGGACGGTACTCGCCAGTTGTCTCCAACGACCCTAACAGGTATTTGTTGGTTTTGTAGCGAAGACCGTGGCTCATGGTGAAATGCCTACCTGCCAGTCCCACATAGGCGCTGGCTCCAAGAAGCGAGGCGGTAAGCGAGGCTTCCGTGCGCTTAGGGGTTCGGTAGGTGATGTCAAGCACCGACGACATTTTGTCGCCGTACTTGGCCTCGAAACCGCCAGTTGAGAAACCTACCTTCTCGACCATATCGGAATTGATGATGCTAAGTCCCTCCTGCTGGCCTGAGCGGATGAGCAAGGGGCGGTAGACCTCCACATTATTTATATATACTACGTTCTCGTCGAACGAACCACCTCGTACATTGTATTGGCTCGACAGCTCGTTATGGGTGGAAACGCCCGCCTGCTGCTGAATCATCTCCTCTACGGCATTGCCCGTAACCGATGGCGCGTTTTTGATGTCTTTGATGTCGAGTTGTTCCGTTGCAGTAGTCTGCCTGCGACGCTCGGTAATGGTCACCTCTTGCAACGATTCCTGTGGATGCATGACAATCTGTACGGTGAGGTTTCCGCGCGGTCGAATGAACGTTCTTACACGAGGCAAGTATCCAATCATAGAAAACCTTACCTTCACAGTATCAGTTGATTGCAGAGAGATGTTAAATTCTCCCTTTAGGTTTGTCATCGTCAACTTCCCCTGTTCGCTGCACATGACGGAGGCCAGTTCCAAAGCGTTGCCGTCCTCGTCCGACACCTTGCCCTTGAGGGTAAAGCTATCGGCTAGCAAACTGTGGCTTGCGGCCAGCAGTAGGAAAAGAATCAGGAATACTTTTCGTTCCATATCGTTATTTATAACGTCTGTAATCCCACTTTATTGCATAGCAGAGAGATTCTCCTGTGAAAGAAAAATCAGAAATTCCTTTGTAGTTCGCGTAAATTGGTGTAACTTTGCACCAAATTTAAGAAAATTGTCGATGAATTCTCAGAATACGCCTGTTCATGTCAGACTTTGGCATCGTGATTTCTGGCTGATGTCCATAGCCAATATGATGTTGGCCATCTCCGTTTATATATTGATACCTTCATTGCCCATCTGGCTCTTGGAAACAGAGAAGTTCTCTCCTCTCGAGGTTGGCATGTCTATGGGAGTCTTTGCTTTGGGACTCTACTTGTTGGGGCCGTTCTGCTCGTGGCTGGTGCAGCGTTTCCGTCGCAACCGCATGTGCATTTACTCCATAGTGGCCATGATCGGGAGCATCTCCGTACTTTATTATGTACAGGGACTGAAAAGTGAGTTCGTAGAATATTGGGTTATTATCGTCCAGCGTCTGTGTCTCGGAGCAACGTTCGGATTGGCGCAGATGATTCTGTCGAGTACCTTGATTATTGACACCAGCGAGTCGGACAAGCGCACCGAGGCGAACCATTCTGCTGCTTGGTTCTCACGCTTCGCCTTGTCGTTAGGACCGCTCATTGGCCTCGTCATGTTCTACTACCAGAACTTCGACACCGTGTTGCTGGCCTCTGTGTTCAGCGCAGGTTGCGCCATCGTCCTGATTCTTACGGTAAACTTCCCATTCCGCTCGCCAAGCGACACCCTCCATCTCGTCAGCTTCGACCGTTTTCTGCTGCCCACCAGCACCCCGCTATACGTCAATCTGCTGCTCGTTTCCACATCAGTAGGACTGTTGATGTCGCTGGGACTGAGCGACCGATTCTACGCGGTTATCATGCTGGGCTTCCTGTTAGCCCTGCTGGCTCAGCGCTTTGTTTTCCGCGATGCTGAGCTGAAGAGCGAAATCATTACCGGGCTCATCCTGCTCATCATTGTGTTCATACTTATTTATACCCGCCCGCTGGCCATTGTATGGTACATAGCCCCCATTCTTTTAGGATTCTCCGTTGGCATCATCTGCTCCAGATTCCTGCTCTTCTTCATCAAGTTGAGCCGCCATTGCCAGCGAGGAACATCGCAGAGCATGTACTTCCTGGGGTGGGAGACAGGCGTTGCCTTGGGCATTGGCCTCGGCTATGCATTCTTCATGAACGACGACAAGAACCTCTTGATAACCGCCTTGGTACTGGCCGCAGTAGCCCTGCTTATGTACAATTATTACACCCACAAGTGGTTCCTGACACATAAAAACCGATAAACCGAAAGAATAAAAGAAGATGAAAAGAATCTTATTTGCAGTCCTATGCCTCAGCCTCGGCTGCCTCACCTACGGACAATCTGGATTCTACACCCGCGAGTTCAAAGACAAAAAGCTCAACCATTTAGCCAACCTCTGGATCAAATCAGGCGTATGGCGCCACGATTTTGATAAGGCCAATCCCCACAAGTCGGTCAATATTACTGATTTCTACACGCAGTATGAGAAGAACACCGACCAATGGCGCGCCATGTTCAGATGGCTCGCCGACACCGACTTGCTCACCATTGCCGCTGGCAAGCACCCCATACCCGGCACGCAGCTCGTGGCCAGCGTAGAGGACTCGCAGAACGGCCCATTGGAGAAGCGCAACAGCGAGAGCCACTACCATCACATTGACTTCCAGTACGTAGTGAAGGGAGTGGAGCGATTCGGCATCATAGACCATATCACTTCTACTCCCAAGGACAACTACAAGCCCGACGTCATCCACTACAACTACGACGCCCAAAAGGCTCGCTTTTATGACTCCACTCCCGACGAGTTCTTTATTTTCTTCCCCTCCGACTGGCATATTGCCAAGATTGAGAGCCCCAAGTCAAAGGACCAGAACATCCGCGTCATCGTAGTCAAGCTCGACTACGTAGAATAAACTGTTGTTGTTTTTTATTACAAAAGAACTACCGTAAAATCGCTACAGAAATTTGCCTCCGGATAAGTCGCAGTTTACCCGGACTAAACTCCCAGTTTACCCGGACTAAACTCCCAGTTTACCCGGACTAAACTCAAAACGCGGTTTTGGGCGCGTTTTTTGGGTGTTTTATGAAAAACAGACTGTTGGGAAATATATTAACAAAAGGAAGCAGCCCTTTCTCCGTATCTTACAGAGAAGGGGCTGCTGAGTATTAGGAACGGACTGCTCACATTGGGGAATGCGAGCCCGATAACAGGCCTTTACACGATTCCGCGTCCGTGGCAGTTCTTGAACTTCTTACCGCTGCCGCAGGGACAAGGATCGTTGCGTCCGGGCAGTTTGTCCTTGATGACTGGGTTGCGGGGCTGCTGGGCACGAGTGTCCTGCTGGGCAGCTGCGCGTTGGTTGGGATCGGTCAGTTGTTCTGCGCGTCCCTCGTCGAGGTTCTGCTTCGACTCGGTATACTGCTGTCGCTGCGTAGGAGCATCGGGTGCGGCCTCCTGTACCTGCTGCACCTCGGGAATCTGGGCGCGGGTAAGGATGGAGGTGATACGGTTGTACATCTCGTTGATCATGGAGTCCCACACCTTGGCGCTCTCGAGCTTGAAGATAAGCAAGGGGTCTTTCTGCTCGTACGAGGCATTCTGTACGGAGTGCTTCAGTTCGTCGAGCTGACGAAGGTTCTCCTTCCAAGAGTCGTCGATAATGTGAAGCAGAATAGCCTTCTCGAACTCCTTGACTACCGACTTCGACTCCGTTTCGTAGGCTTCCTTCAGGTTGCAGGGAATGTTGTAAACGCGACGACCGTCGGTAAGGGGTACCATGATACGCTCATAGATGGCGCCTTGGTTCTCGTATACTTGCTTGATGATGGGCTGTGCCACCTCGCGAATGCGCTCCGTCTTGCGGTTGAAGTTGCCGATGGCGGCCTGGAAGGCTTCTTCCTCGAGTTGCTCGCGGTCTTTCTCAATGAGTTCAGTTTCGGAGAAGGGCACTTCCATAGCGAGTATATGCAGGAATTCTTCCTTACAACCAGCGTAGTCGTTGTTCTCGATGATATTGACCACACGGTCCCAGATGATGTTCGAGATATCCATACCGATACGCTCACCCATCAGGGCATGGCGACGCTTTTCGTAGATGACGGTACGCTGCTTGTTCATCACGTCATCGTACTCAATCAGACGCTTACGGATACCGAAGTTGTTCTCCTCTACCTTCTTCTGCGCACGCTCGATGCTCTTGGAAATCATGGGACTCTCAATCATCTCGCCCTCCTTGAATCCGAGGCGGTCCATAACGGAAGCAATACGCTCGGAAGCGAACAAGCGCATGAGTTTGTCTTCAAGAGAAACATAGAAGACGGAACTTCCTGGGTCACCCTGACGTCCGGCACGACCACGAAGCTGGCGGTCAACGCGACGGCTCTCATGACGCTCCGTACCGATGATGGCGAGACCTCCAGCAGCTTTCACTTCAGGCGACAGCTTGATATCAGTACCACGACCGGCCATGTTGGTGGCGATGGTGACCGCACCACGTCCCTGTGAGTCCTGCTGTCCGGCAAGTGCCACAATGTCAGCCTCCTTCTGGTGGAGTTTGGCGTTCAGCACCTGATGGGGGATGCCCTCGCGGCGACCAGTCTCGGGATTAACGTACATATCGAGCATACGGCTCAGCAGTTCAGAGATTTCAACCGAGGTGGTACCAATCAGCGTTGGGCGCCCGGCATTGCGCATCAGCACAATCTCGTCGATGACGGCCTTGTACTTCTCGCGGGCGGTCTTGTAGACGCGGTCGTCCTGGTCGTTACGGATAACGGGGCGGTTGGTGGGAATCTCCACCACATCGAGCTTGTAGATATCCCAGAATTCGCCTGCCTCGGTAGAAGCGGTACCGGTCATACCAGCTAACTTGTGGTACATGCGGAAGTAGTTCTGCAGGGTGATAGTGGCAAAGGTCTGCGTGGCAGCCTCCACCTTTACGTGCTCCTTAGCCTCGACAGCCTGGTGGAGTCCGTCACTCCAGCGGCGGCCCTCCATGATACGGCCTGTCTGCTCATCGACAATCTTCACCTCGCCGTCGATGACCACGTATTCATCGTCCTTGTTGAACATGCAGTAGGCCTTCAGCAACTGCTGCAGGGTGTGTACACGTTCCGACTGTACGGCATAGTGAGCCATCAGCTCGTCTTTCTTATCAACGCGCTCCTGGTCGTTGAGCGATGTGTCGCCCTCAAGGGCTGATAACTGTCCGGTAATGTCGGGCAGCACGAAGAGCTCGGCATCATTTACCTGATTGGCCAGCCAGGCGGTACCCTTGTCGGTGAGGTCGCAGGAGTTCAGTTTCTCGTCAACCACGAAGTAGAGAGGTGCTACGCATTCGGGCATACGGCGGTTGTTGTTCTCCATATAGATTTCCTCCGTCTTGAGCATACCGGCCTTGATGCCTTCCTCAGAGAGGTACTTGATGAGCGGCTTGTTTTTTGGCAAAGCCTTATGGGAACGGTAGAGCGAGAGGAAACCTTCCTCGAGCAACTGCTCCGACTCCTTCTTCTGTCCTGTCTCGGCCAGTCGCTGGCCCTCACCAATCTTCTGCTTGGCCTCAGCCAGATACTGGGTAGCCAGCTGGCGCTGTACTCCCACAAGTTTCTCGACCAAGGGCTGATACTCCTCAAACATCTGGTCGTCGCCCTTGGGTACGGGACCACTAATAATAAGAGGTGTACGGGCATCGTCAATCAATACGGAGTCCACCTCATCGACGATGGCATAATTATGTGAGCGTTGTACGAGGTCCTGTGGCGAAGTAGCCATATTGTCGCGCAGATAGTCGAAGCCGAACTCATTGTTCGTACCAAACGTAATGTCTGCCTGATAGGCCCGACGGCGGGCTTCGGAGTTGGGCTGGTGCTTGTCAATACAGTCGACGCTCAGTCCGTGAAACATATAGAGAGGTCCCATCCACTCGGAGTCACGCTTCGACAGGTAGTCGTTCACCGTAACGACATGTACGCCGTTGCCAGTCAGCGCATTCAGGAATACGGGCAGCGTAGCTACCAGTGTCTTACCTTCACCAGTAGCCATCTCGGCAATCTTACCTTGATGGAGCACAGTACCGCCGAAAAGCTGCACGTCGTAGTGGACCATTTCCCACTTCAGGTCGTTGCCTCCTGCCGTCCAATGATTGTGGTAGATAGCCTTGTCGCCGTCGATGGTGATAAAGTCTTTGCGGGGGTCGGCAGCCAGCTCGCGATCGAAGTCGGTGGCGGTAACAATCGTCTCCTCGTTCTCAGCAAAGCGGCGGGCGGTCTCCTTAACGATGGCAAACACTTCGAACATCACCTCGTCGAGAGCTTTCTCGTAGATTTCGAGGGCTTCTTTCTCTAACTTGTCAATCTGGTTGAAGATGGCCTCACGCTCGTCGATAGGGGTATCCTCGATGGTTGCTTTCAGCTGGTCAATCTTCTCTTTTTGCTCATGGGCAGCTGCCTGCACCTGCTGCTGTATGGCCTTGGTACGGGCACGCAGTTCGTCGTTGCTCAGCGCCTCCACCTGCGGTGTAAACGACTTAGCCTTCTCAACGAGAGGCTGAATCAGTTTCATGTCGCGAGATGATTTGTCGCCGAACAATGACTTCAAAATTTTAGTAAAGTTCATATTTCTATTGTTTAATTATTCTTTTTTAGGGCTGATAGGACTACTTGGCCTTATAGGGCATATTGGTTTCAGAACAGAGGTTCCGCCGAACAGGCGTTAGGCGCCCTGATGCGTATGGTCTTGGCAATAGTCGGGGCTATGCGATCGACCGTCACATGGTCGTCGATACGCTCGGCTTTCATGTCGGCTCCGTAAAAGATGACAGGGAACTGGATGAATGACGCACGCGACAGTTGGGTTTCCTGATTATCTTCGTTGTATATTTTCCATCCTGGCGAAACCTCGATAATGATGTCTCCGCATCGGGCAGGGTTAAATCCATTTCGCAACTTCAGCGTCTGCTCGTTGATGTTGGTCATCAGTTGCAGGGCACTATATACGTTTCGCACACCCGACAACTGAGCCAAAAACTCCTGGGCGCGCAGGCAGGCATCGTTCAGCGAGATGCGCTTCGACTCCAACAGCTTGTGGTTGAAGAACATCTGGTTTCTGAAGCATGACTCCACATAGCGGCCCTGCCCCCAGACTGCCCCCAGAAACATGTTCAACAGGTTGGCTGATCGCTTCATGTAGAACGTGCCGGTTGGAATCTTGTATTTTTCGTAATCAGCACTCTCTACGTCGCTGTAGCCAGTCGAAGTAATGACAAACAACACGTTATCCTTGCCCAACTTGCTTTGTATGCGCTGGATGAGTTTGGCCAGTTCGCGGTCAAGCCGCACATAAGTGTCTTGCAGTTCCAACTGACATTCTGACATAGCCTTGTGCTCGAACGTACCGGCATAGTAGTTCACCGTCATGTAGTCAGTCACCAAGTCAACACCTATTAGTTCCTGCGTCAAACATTCAAGAGCCAAGTCTGTCACGTAAGCGTTGATCAGTCCACTAGTCATCAACGTGCCGTAGCGGCTGTCGCCAGTGAACTTATGCTTGAATGGTTTTTGGTTGTTTGTCGTGTGCTGGAAGTAGTTGAACGTGCCCGAGAGCGCCATTACCGGCTCCCATTCCAGCTGGGAGTTGTCGCTTGCCGGAGCGTGCAGTCCGCTGAAAAGATTAAGCCAAGAAGGAGCTGTGGATGCGTAGTAGGTTGAAGTAAGCCAAACGCCGTATTTCTCGTCCATCCAGAATGCACCATTGGCGGCATGACCTGCAGACAACACGGCAGCATCCTCAAACGGAGAGATGCTGAATACCTTGGCATTGCCCTCGGTAGCAACCTTAAGCTCATCACCGATGGTCGAAGCAGAGAGCTCCTTGGCCGAGAAGTCTATACCTACACATGACACGGGACATAAAGTCTCACGGTCGAGCCATTTTTCGCCTACTATACTATGATAATAAGGTGTAGCCCCGGTAGCCAGTGTCGTAACTGCCGATGCACGGTCAATAGGGCTAAAAGGGTAGCTGGCATTACTAAATACCGTCCCCCGCTGCAGCAGCGCCTTGAAACCATCGTTACCGTAGAGTGGGGCAAAGGCTTCCATATAGTCTGTACGCAACTGGTCGATGGTAATGTTCACCACCAATCGCGGCGGGTACTTCACGCTGCCTTGTGCCAATATTTCGGGCGAATAGCCGAGCAGGGCCAACAGGGTTATATATAGGTACTTATTTCTCATATTTCAAATGAATCCAGCTTCTTAATAGCAAACATGATGCCAAAATCCACATTCCCTCGGGATAGGACTGAATGAAACCACACAGAAAGTATAGACATACCATGACGGCAAGTGCCATCCAATAGCGTTTGATGGGACGACGACGGAGTACGGCCGGTATGTAGTAGAGGTGTATGGGATTGAGCAAAACAATCTGAAGATTGGTACTGGTGGTGGGGTGCTGGGAAAAGAGCATGACAAACAATACGCAACCTGACAAGCCTGTCAACAGCATAAGCAGGGCATCCCAGTACTTGAAGGTCTTTTTGCGCTTCCACTCGGCAAATAACAGCAACAACGAAACAATTAGCAGTCCCAGGGCGCACTCCATCGGAGTTACGGGGAAATCATTTTCGATAATCTGTACACCTGGCTGTACGGCTATGCGGCGCTCTTTAACCAATGGACGCCAACTGCCATCGTTGCCTTTGATTTGTGCATGATCAAAGTCGTAGAGCAGGTGCTCGGGCAGGAATTCCTGCTCTTTACGATTGGTCTTCATGTCGGCCTTTACCCCCAAGAGAATATCGTTGCCAAATGATGCCCATCTATGGTGGCGCGTTTTCTCACGAACCATTTCACGAAAAGTCGGGGAGAAGTCCTCACGGGTATCATAGACCACCTTGCCGTCAATACACCGCTCAATAATGTCGCGGGGACGGGTTGAACAGTTGTCGTAAAAGTAGTTGTAGCGGTAGATACGATTCTCCTCCAGATAGTTCTCATCTAACGCAAGGCTTAACCTTGCTTTTTCCTCGGGCGTTAGGTTCAGTACCTGTTCTGTAACTGAACTGCCCCAATGACGGTAATAGTTACAGAAAGCCTTGAAGCTGCCCAACCCCAACTCATAGTCCGTCAGTCCGAATACAAAACGGGTAGCGAAATGAGGAGTGGCAAAATTAAACACGCCCCAATTGAAAACTACATCCTCACGCCCCTTGTGCATATCGTGGTAACGCAAGGCTGAATGGCCGTAAAGACTGTAGATTTCCTCATGGGGAGAACACGTGATGAGCGAAAACTCCACACTATCCATATACACCAAAGGGTCATACCTCTCCGCTCTTGTTTGCGACTGAGTTATGACGATAAATGCAAGTAAAACGACCCGCTTTATGATGGTGCTGGACAATTTCACGGTGCAAAATTACTAAATAATTCCCGAATAGTCGTACGATTAATGAAAATTTTGCGTATCTTTGCATCATCATTCGCAAATTGAAGAGAAATAGTTGACATCAAAACCAATAATTCTATGAGAAGATTACTATTAGCAGTGATGTGCGTGGCTTCAATAGCCACTTATGCACAAAAGTCGGGGAATGGTCATACACCTGTGTGGAAAGATCCGGCAGTGAACCAAGTAAACCGTGAGGCAAGGCGTGCCAGTTTCTTTGCCTTCGAGAATGCTGAAAAGGCAAAAGCGAACGACAAAACAGAGTCCAGTCGATACCTATCGATGGAAGGCATGTGGAGGTTCAACTTCGTGAAGGACCACAATCTGGCACCGAAGGATTTCTTCTCGCTGAAGTTCGATGACTCGAAATGGGTAGACTTCCCCGTTCCCGGGCTTTTTGAGATAGAGGGCTACGGTGACAAGATTTACAAGAACGCCGGATATGCCTGGTGTACGACGTTCGAAAACAATCCTCCGTTCATTGGTGAAACCAACAACTACACAGGAAGTTATCGTCGTACATTCGACCTTCCCTCCGACTGGAACGGACAAGAAGTTTACTTCCATGTAGGCTCTGCCACCAGTAACCTTTCGCTATGGGTCAACGGTAAATATGTGGGCTATTCAGAGGACTCGAAGGTTGCTGCCGAGTTCAACATCACCAAGTATCTGAAGAAGGGGAATAACTTGATAGCCATGCAGGTCATGCGCTGGTGTGACGGTTCCTACTTAGAGGATCAGGATTTCTGGCGTTTCACGGGTATTGCCCGCGAGGTGTATCTTTATGCTCGTCCGAAAGTACATATTCATGACATAACTATCAATGCCGACCTAAAGAACGACTTCAAGGAGGGCGTCCTCTCTGGCGAGGTGAAGATTGTTGCTGCTAAGGGCAAGACCCTCGAGATGCAACTATTTGATCCTCAGGGCAAGGAGGTGGATCAGACCGGCGCCACCATGTTCAATAATGGTCCCTTCACCTTCCGTCTGGAGTCGTTAGGTAACGTGAAGGCCTGGACGGCTGAGACCCCCAATCTCTATTCACTCATCATGACGCTGAAGCAGGGCGACAAGGTGCTTGAGGTCATTAACCAGCGAGTGGGCTTCCGTCACATTGAGATCAAGAACGCACAACTGCTTGTCAATGGTCAGCCTATATTAATAAAAGGTGCCGACCGTCATGAACTTGACCCTGATGGCGGCTACATTGTCTCCATGGAGCGTATGATTCAGGACATCAAGATTATGAAACAGCTGAATATCAATGCCGTGCGTACCTGCCATTATCCCGATGATCCTCGTTGGTATGACATCTGCGACGAGTATGGTATTTACTTGACTGCTGAATCTAACCTTGAGAGCCACGGTATGGGATACGGAGAGAGTACACTTGCCAAACGTCAGGACTTTGAATTAGCCCATTTGGAGCGCCAATACGGTAACGTTCTGTCGTTTAAGAATCATCCCAGCATCATCGTCTGGTCGCTGGGCAATGAGGCGGGCTATGGTCCCAACTTCGAAAAGGCTTACGACTGGGTGAAAGCCACCGACCCTACACGCCCTTGCCAGTTTGAGCAGGCAGGACAGAACGGCAAGACCGATATTTTCTGCCCCATGTACTACGGTTATGAGGGCTGCGAAGCCTACTCGAAAGGTGACAATCCCCGTCCACTTATCCAATGCGAGTATGCTCACGCTATGGGTAACTCCATGGGCGGTTTCAAGGAATACTGGGACTTGGTGCGCAAATATCCGAAGTATCAGGGTGGATATATTTGGGATTTTGTCGATCAAGGATTGCGTGATAAGAGCCCCATTACCGGTCGTACGATCTTCACCTACGGAGGTGACTACGGACAGTATCCTGCTTCCGACTACAACTTCAACTGTAACGGTATCATTGCCCCCGATCGCCGTCTCAATCCCCATGCTTACGAGGTGGGGTACTACTATCAGAACATCTGGGTAACAGATAAGGGATTGAAAGATGGTAAATTCGAGATTTATAACGAGTATTTCTTCAAGACGCTCGACGACTTGCAGCTGGAGTGGTTTGTTGGAGGTGCTGGTGACCATCATCACGACAATCCAGGACGTCCTGCCGGAATGACATTTGGCCATGGTGGAACCACCGATATCAGCGGTATCCAGCCTCAGCAGCGAAAGTCCTTTGTCGACGAAAAAATGAAGGAAACAATAGAGCATTTGATGGGACATCATGGCGATCAGGAAGTCTTTGTCATTTTCCAGTTCAAGTCAAAGAATGGTTCGTCTCTTATTGATAAAGGGCAAGTCTTAGCTCGCCAGCAGTTTACGCTCAACAGCTATAAGTTCCCGGAACTGAAGACAAGTAAAAACGAAGGCGTTTCAAAGGAAGAAACTGTAAGCTATGTGAAGTTAACAGCTGGTAAGACTGAATTGTCTATAGGTAAGTGGTCTGGATGGATTGACTACCTGAACGTTGACGGCAATCGCATGCTACAGTTCCGTGAGAGCATCACCCCAGAGTTCTGGCGTGCTCCTACAGACAACGACTACGGTGCAGGCTTGCAGCGCCGTTTCGCTACGTGGAAGAACCCGCAGATGAAACTCAAAGGCTGTTCTGTAGACGATAATTCAGTTGTTGCAACCTTCGATATGCCCGACCAGAAAGCTACCCTCACGATGACCTACACTTTGCAGCCTGACGGACAGATCATTATCCGTGAACAAATGACAACCGACAAGGATACCAAGGTGAGTAACATGTTCCGATATGGTATGCAGTTGCAGATGCCAAAGCAATATGATCGCATTGAGTACTATGGCCGTGGCCCTGCAGAGAACTACATAGATCGTAATACTTCTGAATTTATCGGTGTATATAGTAATAAGGTACAAGATGAGTATTTCGAATATGTGCGTCCGCAGGAGTCGGGTAACCACACCGACGTGCGTTGGTTCCGCGTGATGGACGAACAGGGTAGGGGATTAGAGTTCTATTCCAATGCTCCGATGGAGGCCAGTGCACTACCATACACCATGGATCAGTTGGATGACGGTATGCATAAAGACAAGGCATGGGGCCGCCATTCTGGCGACCTTATTCCCGCAGGAAAGACCCAGGTTCATATTCAGCAACGGCAGTTCGGTTTGGGCTGTGTTAACTCTTGGGGAGCCTGGCCACGTTCAGAATACCAACTGCCTTACAAGGACTATGACTTCACGTTCGCCATCCGACCTATTGGCAAGTGAAAAAATCTGAATTAAGTAACGCCAGTCTTACCATCTCGTGGGGCTGGCGTTATTTTATGCTAAAGGATTTGGAACTATTGGTCGTTTTTGTTTAACTTTGCACGATGAAAGTGCTTACATTGATGATAAGAAGAATAATATTTCTATGGGCAGTTTGCTTGGCAGCAGCTTTGCCGGTAACGGCACAGACTCCTCAACAGTGGCGTGACTCGCTGGTGATATTGAATCGTATTATTGAGAGATATCCTAGAACGGTTGAGTGGCGATTGAGGAAGGCTGCAGTCAACATTGAACTAAACCAATGGGAATATGCTGTAGAGGAATATGGTAATGTGCTCAGAATTGAACCAGAGAATCTTTCTGCCCTATATTTCCGGGCATATGGTAACTTACACTTGCGTCAGTATGCTTTGGCAAAGAGCGACTATGAAGCCATACTGAGAAAAACTCCATCTAATATGGAAGCACGTTTGGGGCTGGCAAGAGTCAACGAACTAATGGGAAGAAAGACTGATGCGATGGATGAATACAACCATTTGGTGGAACTGTTCCCTGACTCTGCTGTCTGCTATGCCGCCCGTGCTGCCTACGAGACGTCAATAAAAGAATATGAGGTGGCACTCTATGATTGGGAAGAGGCAATAACACGCTCTCCCATGAACACGGATTATATTGTTACTAAGGTTGACTTGCTACTTAAGTTAGGACGACAGGATGCTGCCAGGCGCGAAATAGAAGAAGCACTCCGTAGGGGTATTCCCAGAGGAGTGCTTCGTGAGTGGCTTGATAAATGCCGGAAATAAGGCTTTTATCTTACTTATCCATTCATTGACATCAGAAATTCTTCGTTGTTGCGACTTTGAATGAGACGATCGCGAATGGTGTTCATAGCTTCTATGGGGTTCATTTCAGCTATAAATTTGCGTACTATCCACATTCGGTTGAGCGTTGTCGGGTCTTGTAGCAAATCGTCTCTGCGGGTAGACGACTGAACCAAGTCGATGGCAGGGAATATGCGCTTATTTGACAACGAACGATTAAGCTGGATTTCAGAGTTTCCTGTTCCCTTGAACTCCTCGAAGATAACCTCATCCATCTTTGAACCTGTATCCACAAGCGCAGTTGCAATAATGGTTAGCGAACCGCCGCCTTCAATATTACGGGCGGCACCGAAGAAGCGCTTGGGCTTCTGCAGCGCATTAGCATCAACACCACCGGTAAGCACCTTACCACTGGCAGGAGCAACGGTGTTATATGCACGAGCAAGACGGGTAATGGAATCAAGAAAGATGACCACATCGTGTCCACATTCTACCATACGCTTAGCCTTTTCCAACACAATACCAGCTATCTTTACATGGCGATCGGCTGGTTCGTCGAAGGTAGAAGCAATTACTTCTGCATCTACTGTACGAGCCATATCGGTGACTTCTTCTGGACGCTCGTCAATAAGCAACATCATAATGTAAGCTTCTGGATGGTTGGCGGCAATGGCGTTGGCAATATCCTTCATAAGTATGGTCTTACCCGTTTTGGGCTGGGCAACAATCAAGGCTCGCTGACCCTTACCAATAGGCGAGAAGAGGTCGACTATGCGAACTGAAGGATTTGTCGTTGCCTTATCACCGCAAAGTGTGAACTTCTCTTCAGGAAAGAGGGGAGTAAGATGTTCGAACGAAACACGATCGCGCACTTCATTGGGGTTGCGGCCATTGATGCTATTGACATTGGAAAGGGCAAAGTACTTCTCATTGTCATGGGGCGGACGGACGGTACACTCGACAACGTCCCCCGTTTTCAGGCTCCATTTCTTGATCTGCTGTGGCGAGACATATATATCATCGGGAGATGACAGATAGTTATAGTCGCTGCTGCGTAGGAATCCGTAGCCTCCATCTTGAAGAACTTCAAGTACTCCGTTGCCAGTAATGATATCATCAAAGTCATACTTGTCTTGAGTTGAGAATTCTACAGGACGCTGTGCTATAGGCTGCGTTTCTTGCATCTGCTGTACCACAGGACGGTCGAAAATATCGAGCGTTGGAATGGCAGCTTGGTCTTCAATGGGTAAATCTTCAACAATGATGAAGTCTGTACCGTCATTTGGGTCACCTTCCCATATTCCTTCAGGAAAATCCGTCAAACCGTCTTCTTCGTTATGCTGAGCCATCTTTTCCTGCAATTGCTCCAACATCTCAGGCGAAGTCTCGTTGGCTTCAAAGGTAGTGTCCTGAAAATCGGATGCTTCGGGAATAATGTCCTGTTCGATAATAGGCTCGTTTTGCTCCTTCAATTCTGAAGCAGCACGTTCAGCCTCGGCAGCTGCGATGGCGGCCAACTCAGCCTTTGACTTGCGACCACGTTTCTTGGGAGCCGGTTTTTCTTCCTTTGGAGCTGGTGCCTCTTCAACAGGAGCAGTTGACTGGTCAACGTTCTCAACTTGATCTGTCGACTGGGTTGTATCGTTAAATAGTGAGGGAGTGTCACTGCTTTTTATTCCCCTACTTTTGACATCAAAATTCTCACCTTCTTTTCCATTGACAGTATAGACACGGTCAGTGTCCTTTTTGACAATTCGAGTACGTTTGCGTTTATTTGTATCGCCAGATGCACTTTGCTCGGCGGCTTTATCAAGAATTGCATAGATAACGTTTTCCCGACTGTCGTCCGGACTTACCTTAATCTCTAATTCCTGTGCAATACCCATCAGTTGGGGTATCTCCATCTGTTCAAGTTGTTCTTTGGTATACATACAATAAGCAGTGTATAAATGTCGATTCTTAGATATGAAATAATGGTGGAAACGCTTCAACTGCCGCTTCTACAGAAACGCTTGCTTGAGCAAGAGTGGAAACGTTGATTTGAAAAATCGACTGCAAAGGTAATGATTATTTCCGAAACAGCCAAACTATTTCGAATCTTTTTCGTACCTTTGCACCGAAAATGTTATTCGTATGGAAATAAAAAATGCAGAATTCACATTGAGTGCCCCTATGGTAAGTATGTGTCCGAAGGATACAAAACCAGAATACGCCTTCATCGGACGCTCAAATGTTGGCAAGTCGAGCCTTATCAATATGCTTACCCATAACCGTAAGCTTGCTAAAACCAGTTCAACTCCAGGCAAGACTTTGCTCATTAATCATTTTATTATAAACAAGGAGTGGTATCTTGTCGATCTTCCAGGCTATGGTTTTGCTAAACGTTCGAAAAAAGAAGTGGCAAGACTGGAACAAATGATAAATGGTTATATCCTTCAGCGCGAACAGTTAGTCAATGTGTTTGTACTGGTGGATGTGAGATTAGAAGCTCAGAAAATTGACCTTGAGTTTATCAACTGGCTTGGGCAATCATCCGTACCTTTCGCCATTGTATTTACCAAAGCAGATAAGTTAACGGCTAATAAGGTTGCTCAGAATGTAGCTGCTTATAAAAAAGTGCTTGCTGAAACATGGGAAGAGCTTCCTCCAATATTCATTACTTCCTCCGAATCTCGACAGGGCCGGGAAGAGCTACTAGGCTATATTGAGGAAATAAACAATTCATTGAAAAATGGCTAAAGACACCCCCTTTCTGGATGTGCAGCACTTGACGAAGTCATTCGGCTCGTTACTATTGTTTGAGGATATCAATTTCTCAGTGGCAGAAGGCCAGCACGTGGGACTGATAGCCAAAAACGGTACGGGCAAGTCAACGTTGCTTTCAATTCTGATAGGGAAGGAAGGCTGCGATAGTGGCGACATTATTTATCGTCGTGACATTCGGATAGGATTGTTGGAACAGTCACCTTCTTTCGATCCCTCCGAAAGCGTTCTTGATGCCTGTTTCAACCACCAGGGAGACCCAGAGAAAGTACTTAAAGCCAAACAAATATTGACTAAACTGAAAATCCGTGATCTTGACCAGCCTATGGGGCAGTTGTCGGGAGGTCAGCAAAAACGCGTGGCTTTAGCCAATGTTCTGATTAACGAGCCCGATTTCCTGATACTTGATGAGCCAACCAACCATTTGGATTTGGAAATGATAGAATGGCTGGAGGGGTTCTTACAGCGTGGGAACAAGACATTACTCATGGTTACTCACGACCGTTTTTTCCTTGATCGTGTCTGTTCTGTAATTCTTGAACTGGACGACCGAACAATCTACACTTATCGCGGTAATTATTCCTACTATTTGGAAAAACGGCAGGAGCGTTTAGACAACAAAAGGGCAGAAATTGCCCGTGCGAATAATCTTTATCGTACTGAGTTGGAATGGATGCGTCGTATGCCGCAAGCACGTGGGCATAAGGCTAAATATCGTGAGGATGCTTTCTACGAATTAGAGCGTGTGGCCCGTCAACGTATTGAGGAACGGCAAGTGAGGCTTAAGTCGCGCAACGTCTACATTGGCTCCAAGATTTTCGAGTGCCAATATGTCTCAAAGGCTTTTGACAACCATATTATATTGAAGGACTTCTATTACAATTTCTCACGATTCGAGAAAATGGGCATTGTTGGAAACAATGGTACTGGCAAGTCTACCTTCATCAAGATGCTTTTGGGATTGGTTCCCGTGGACTCTGGACGTTTTGATATTGGTGAGACAGTAACTTTTGGATATTTCTCACAGGAAGGATTTCAATTTGACGATCAGATGAAGGTTATTGATGTTGTGAAGGACATTGCAGAGTACATTGACATGGGGGGCGGCAGACATTTCACAGCTTCACAGCTTTTGCAATATTTTCTGTTTACTCCAGAGCAGCAACACAATTACGTGTATAAACTATCTGGAGGCGAACGCCGTAAGCTATATTTGTGTACAGTATTGATGAAGAACCCGAATTTTCTCATTCTTGATGAGCCAACGAATGATTTAGATATCGTGACTCTACAAATACTGGAAGAATATCTTCAGGATTTTGCCGGCTGTGTAATCGTAGTCAGTCACGATCGCTATTTCATGGATAAGATTGTAGACCATTTGCTTGTTTTCGAAGGGAATGGTTCCGTTAAGGACTTTCCAGGCAACTATACACAGTACCGACAATGGCAATCAATGCAGCCGAAAGCTTCAAATACAACAACCACAACTAGTAATGTCAAGAAGGAGTATCGCCATGACACGCGTCGTCGTATGTCTTTCAAGGAAAAGATGGAATTCGAACAGTTGACAAAAGAGATAGAACAATTGGAAACTGAACAGAAACAAATTGAAGATGCGTTGTGTAGCGGAATGCTCTCTATTGAAGAACTGACAGAGAAATCTAAGCGCCTTCCCGTATTGAAAGACGAACTCGATGAGAAGTCATTAAGGTGGCTGGAACTCTCTGAAATAGAAAACAGATGACAATGATAAACCAACAATATCCATCAAAGCTTTTGGAGAACGCTGTTTCACAGTTCTCGCAATTACCGGGAATAGGAAGGAAGACTGCGCTCAGGCTTGTGCTACATTTGCTGAGGCAGGATACAGAAGACGTTGAACGATTAGCTTCTGCCTTGACAACAATGAAGCGCGAAGTGAAGCATTGCCGTGTATGCCATAATATCAGCGATCTGGAGATTTGTCCTATTTGCAATAATCCGTGTCGTGATCGCAAAACAGTTTGCGTTGTTGAAAACATCCAAGATGTGATGGCTATAGAGAATACCCAGCAGTATCACGGCCTCTATCATGTGCTGGGAGGTGTCATATCACCAATGGATGGCATCGGACCTGGAGATATAGAGATTAATTCGCTTGTAGAAAGGGTTGGGCAAGAAAATGTAGAAGAAGTTATTCTTGCACTTAGTCCTACGATGGAAGGTGATACTACAAACTTCTACCTGTTCCGAAAATTAGCCCCCTATAAGGATTTGCGCATTACCGTTATTGCCCGAGGCGTTAGCGTCGGTGACGAACTGGAATATACAGACGAGGTGACATTAGGACGCTCTATTTTGAATCGTACAATATTTGAAGGAAAATGAAAAAGACTAAGAATACATTGCTCGTCCTTTTGTGGACAGTATTAGCACTATCGATGTTAGTAGTAGTTTTGTTTGAGACTGACGTACTTGAATTTGGGTTCTATTCAAGCAGTAGCGAACAAGCAGAGTTCTTATTGACCACAATGATGGAATTGCTGACGCTGGTATCCATTCCCGTTTCACTAAAGCTATTCAAATGGAAACAAATTCATACGGATCTTGTGAGACGCAAGGAAAAGGCACTTCTAAAATGGGGAATACTGCGTTTGTTACTCTTACTCGCGCCACTCTTTGCTAACACCTTATTATATTATATGTATGCAAACGTTGCCTTTGGCTATATGGCAATCATTCTGGTTATAGTCCTGCCGTTTGTCTATCCGTCAATGGAACGTTGTATAGCAGAAACTTCTGATGAGGAATGAAACTATCAATAGTCATAGTCAGTTATAATGTACGTCACTATCTGGACTTGTGCCTACAGAGTGTACAAAAGGCCCTTGAAGGAGTTGATGGAGAAGTGTTCGTTGTTGACAACGCTTCTTCAGATGATACGATGACGGTATTGCCTTCACGCTATCCGTGGGTACATTTTATAGTGAACGAAGAAAACTTAGGGTTTGCACGGGCGAATAATATTGCCATAAGACAGTCAAAAGGTAAATACGTCTTGTTGCTGAACCCAGATACAACGGTAGCGGAACAAACACTAAAAGGGGTCGTACGTTTCATGGATGAACATCCGAAAGCAGGTGGTGCTGGTGTAATGATGCATAATGAGGATGGAACATTGGCTCCAGAATCACGACGTGCAATCCCTACACCATGGGTATCGGCCTTAAAGATGCTTGGATTTACGAAACGCTACTATATGAGTCACCTCCCATGGGACGAGGCAAATCGCATAGAAGTTATTAGTGGAGCCTTCTGCTTCTTGAGGAGAACTGCGCTTGATCAGATTGGACTGTTGGATGAGGATTACTTCATGTATGGCGAAGATATCGACTTGTCCTACCGTCTTCTTAAAGGAGGATGGGAAAACTGGTACCTTCCCCTGTCCATCACTCACTATAAGGGCAAATCTACCCGAAAAACCGACTACCGTTATGTACATGTCTTTTATCAGGCGATGCTTATTTTCTTCCGTAAGCACTACAATCACCTGAGTATCTTCTACACTTTGCCTGTCAAAATAGCCATCTATTTTCGTGCATTTATTGCTCTTATAGATATTCTACGTCAAAAACTCCATCTATGAATAATAATGAAGTAATTCTTCGAGCTATTGAGCCGGAAGATTTGGATTTGCTTTACAAAATAGAGAACGATCAACGATTGTGGGGCGTAGGAACAACCAATGTTCCTTATTCCCGTTATGTGTTGCATGACTATATTGCCAACACTTCTGGGGATATCTATTCCGATCAGCAAGTAAGGCTAATAATTGAAAATGGGGTAGGGGATACAGTCGGCATTGTCGACATCACCAACTTCGATGCCAAGAACTGCCGTGCTGAAGTTGGAATTGTTATTGCATGTGAGTACAGACAACAAGGATTTGCCAAGCAAGCCCTTGCCAAAATTACTGAATATGCGTTGCAAGTCCTTCATTTACACCAGCTATATGCCATTATTGATTCTGACAATGAAACTTCACTTAAACTGTTTGAGAAAGCAGGGTTTTCATATAATTGCCAGCTCAACGATTGGCTCTACGATGGCAGAAAGTACCACCATGCGCAATTAATGCAGTTTTTTTTATAAAATTTTCGCCCAAATGTTTTGCTGATTCAGAAAATATTGCTACCTTTGCACCCGCAAACAAGCAAAGACCTGAAGGTGCGTTAGTTCAGTAGGTTAGAATGCCTGCCTGTCACGCAGGAGGTCACGAGCTCGAATCGCGTATGCACCCCAAGTTCAGAGCCAGTGGAAAACACTGGACTGGTGCGTTAGTTCAGTAGGTTAGAATGCCTGCCTGTCACGCAGGAGGTCACGAGTTCGAATCTCGTACGCACCGCAAAAAAGCTCATAGGATGATTCATTCCCTTGAGCTTTTCTTGTATAAGAAACACATTGAAACTCAAATATTACAAAACTAAAGGAAAGATGAGAACAATAAGCCTATTTATCATAATGCTTTTCTCCGCGCAGTTTTTATGTGCGCAACCAAGAACGACTCAGTTAGGAGTGTACAAACAATTCAAACCTTCTGTCATCCAATTGAAGGACGGCAGACAGATAAAGCAGCCGCTGACTAATATTTTTCTGAAGAATTCCTCGCTTTTGTATATGCAAGGCACTAATTCCATGGAGGCTAATATGGATAATATTGTAAGCGTAAAATTTGACGATCGTTTATATATAAAGATTGATACTTTGTTAGCTTACGAGGTTGATTCTGTTGGACACGATGCTTTGTATTGCGCAACTGTAATTGACATGGAGGCATATATTCAACAACTAAAGAATAATCAGGTTATTACAAATTTATCCTTGGGTGATATTAATATGGGTGGTTTGTCTTCCTTAAGCGATCAAATATCAACGTCGACAATAGATCTAAGCAATGAAGATGACTACAAATTCCCATTAATCAACATTTATTTTTATCGTTATAACGGACAATATGTCCGTACGCATGAACGGCATCTCGGAAGAATCCTTTCCAAGGAGAAGAAACGAATCATGAGAACGTTTATTACTATGCCAGACTTTAGCTGGACAGATAAAGATAGCCTTCTTCGCTTACTAAAAGGACTTCAATAGAAAATAGCACAATCACCATTATGATAAATTGAACAAATAGGGCGTATATCATATACGCTCTATTTGTTTTACTCCCTTAACGGTTCTGAGACGTTTTATCAGAGATTCAAGTTTCGTATTGTCATCAATCATTACAACAAGGTTGCCTCTGAACAATCCATCGTGACTATCAATATTGATGCTCCGCAAAACCAGTTTTTCTTCCTTACTAATCACACTAGTCAAATTGTTGACAATACCGATATCGTCAACACCAATAACGCGTAAAGTAATAGAATACTGCGAAGAACCTTTCCCTGACCACTTGGCGCGAACTATTCTATAGCCAAATCGCTTTTTGAGTTCAGGAGCGTTTGGACAGTCAACGCGATGAATCTTTATGCCACCGCTTACTGTTACGAAGCCAAAGACGTCGTCGCCATATATGGGATGACAGCATTGTGCTAACTGATAATCAATGCCTTTTAGGTTACGGTCTATAATAAGTACATCGTCATTTTGGGGCTGCTGAGACAACGTTTCATCGTAAATGTATTCCTCAGCACTTCGTGCCTGATTGTCTCCCGTTGGAGCTTTCACGCCTGATTGGATTTCTAAATAGTTGTCAATCAGCGTGTTTACGTCAATAGTACCATCAGTTACCTGCTTGTAAAACTCGGAAACTTCCTTGAAATGCAGTTTCTTGATAAGCTGCTGCATCACAGACTCTTCCAGTTCAATTTTGCGGTTTTTGAACTTGCGCTCAATCATTTCCTTGGCAAACAAGCCTTCCTTCACTTGCGTTTCTTTCAGCGCAAGGCGAATCTTGGCTTTGGCGCGACTGGTTTTTACAACAGAAAGCCATTCCTGTTTAGGTTTCTGATTGGCAGCTGTCATGATTTCCACCTGATCGCCACTCTTCAAGATTTGACGGAATGTTACCACCTTATTATTAATACGTGCGCCTACGCATGAAGAACCAATTTTTGAGTGTATGTGGTAAGCCATATCCAGGACGGTGGCTCCCTTGGGAAATTTCAGCAGGTCACCCTTGGGCGTGAAAACGTAAACCTCGTCTTCATACAGATCCATCTTAAACTGATCCATTGCCTCTCGCCCATCGCTGGTTTCCAGCATTTGGCGGATACCAGTCAGCCATTCATCGATACCCGATTCCCCCTTTACGCCTTTATAGCGCCAATGGGCAGCCACTCCCCTTTCAGCTACTTCATCCATCCGCTCAGTACGAATCTGTATCTCCACCCATTTTTGCTCAGGGCCAAGTACGGTAATGTGCAGACTCTCGTAACCATTTGACTTTGGAACACTTAGCCAGTCGCGAAGGCGCTTGGGGTTTGGTTGGTACATATCCGTAACAACGGAGTAAACCTGCCAGCATTGCATCTTCTCAAGCTCGATAGGCGTATCAAGGATAATGCGGATGGCAAACAAATCGTAAACTCCCTCGAAGCCGCATTTCTGCTTCTTCATTTTCTGCCAGATGGAGTGAATGGATTTGGTACGTCCTTTAATGTGAAATTTCAGTCCGGCAGCAGAGAGTTTTTCTTCAATAGGCTTGATGAAACGCTCTATATACGCATCACGACTTGCCTTGGTTTCGCTGAGTTTATCCTTGATCAGATAGTAGGCATCATGCTCTAAGTACTTGAGTGACAGGTCTTCCAATTCACTCTTCAGCTTGTAAAGACCTAACTTGTGAGCCAAAGGAGCATACAGGTAGATAGCCTCTTGGCTGACTTCCGACTGAGCCTCTAAGTTTGTAGTGTCACGTATCTGCCGCATAAGATTTACGCGGTCGGCAATCATAATCAATATGACGCGCATATCTTCAGCAAATGAAAGCAGCAGGTTCCTGAAATTCTCGCTTTCAACAACCGGGTTCTTCTTGTATAACTCATGGATGCGATGCAGGCCATGAAGGATGCGTGAAACAGACTCTCCATATTCCTTTTCGACATCTGCAAGCGTCAGCAGTTCCGATTCCACACTATAATGAAGGAGGACGGCCAGTACAGCATCTCGTTTCAGTCCCGTTTCCTCCACCAGAATCTTTGCAGTCTGGAATCCTGACAGAATGGGATTCAATCCAAAAACATCACGCTGCAACTGCTTTTGCTCCATCAGTCCGGCAATATGCTCACGTATCTTAAGCTCATCACCCTCAATGAGTGATGACCCTATCTGCTCCTTCAACCATGTATACAGAACAAGGGTCTCAGACCGCTCTTCTGTGGTAAATTCAAACTTGTCGTTCATCATTTTCTGATAAATTTAGGGCAAAGTTAATAAAAAAAATCCGTTTTCCCTTGCTTTTCGCAGAAAACTTTGTATATTTGCAAACAATTAACTGAAAGCAAACTTAAAACACTAATATTATGCTATCACAGCAAGACTTACAACAGATTGCCCAGAAAGGCATTACTGAAGAGCAGATTAACACCCAGCTGGGTGAGTTCAAAACAGGTTTCCCATTTCTCAAGCTGAAGGCTGCAGCTAGCATTGAGGATGGTATTGTTGCTGCGAGCGACAAAGACAAGCAGGGGTTCATCGATGCCTGGGATGCCTACAAGAAGGCTGGCCACAAGATTGTGAAGTTCGTACCTGCCAGCGGCGCTGCCAGCCGCATGTTCAAGGACATGTTTGCATTCCTGGATGCTGACTACGACGTCCCCACTACCCCATTCGAGAAACAGTATTTCGACAACATCGAGAAGTTTGCCTTCTACGATGCCCTCGATGCCGTTTGCCGCAAGAATGAAGGAAAGAGTATCAAATACCTCATTCAGGAGGGACAATATAAAAAGGTGGTTGCCAACATGCTCTTTGAAAAAGGCCTGAATTATGGCCAGCTGCCCAAGGGTATGCTGCTGTTCCACAAGTATCCTGAGGGGGCTCGTACTCCTATGGAGGAGCACCTCGTTGAAGGTGCTCTGTATGCTGCCTCAAACGGCGAGGCCAACGTCCACTTCACGGTATCTCACGAACACATGGATATGTTCAAGAAGAAGGTGGCTGCCAAAGCCGACCTTTATGCCCAGAAGTATGGTGTGAAGTACGATATCTCGTTCTCAGAGCAGAAGCCCTCTACTGACACCATTGCAGCCAATCCGGACAATACGCCTTTCCGCAACGAAGACGGTTCGCTGTTGTTCCGTCCCGGAGGTCACGGAGCCCTTATTGAGAACCTCAACGAGATTGATGCTGACATCATTTTCATCAAGAACATTGATAACGTTGTGCCTGACAGACTGAAGCCAGAAACCGTAGATTACAAGCAGGTAATTGCGGGTATCCTCATTCAACTTCAAAAGCTGACTTTCAAGTATTTGGAGGTACTTGATAAAGGAAATGTAGAACACGAGAAGCTTCGCGAAATCCAACACTTCGTTGAGCATGCTTTCTGCCGCCGTCCTGATATTGCCAGTCTGAATGATGCCGAACTTGCAGACTATCTCCGCAAGAAGCTGAATCGCCCGATGCGCGTTTGTGGCGTTGTGAAGAATGTAGGCGAACCTGGCGGCGGTCCATTCCTCACCTACAACCAGGACGGAACCATCAGCCTCCAAATCCTTGAGTCTTCGCAAATTGACAAAAACAACAAGGAGTACATGGAAATGTTTACGCACGGAACCCACTTTAATCCTGTTGACCTGGTATGTGCTGTGAAGGATTACAAGGGCAACCCCTTCAACCTGCCTGACTTCGTTGACCGTTCTACTGGATTCATATCTTCCAAGTCGAAGAACGGCAAGGAGCTGAAGGCTTTGGAGCTTCCAGGTCTTTGGAATGGTGCCATGAGCGACTGGAATACCTGCTTCGTAGAGGTTCCCCTCGGCACGTTCAATCCCGTGAAGACCGTCAACGACTTGCTGCGCGACCAGCATCAGTAAGAAACCTTACCCTACTCCATTATATTTTTACCCTGGGCAAACCCTGAGTTTACCCAGGGTAAACTGTTAGTTTACCCGGACTAAACTGCAAGTTTACCCGGACTAAACTCTACGCTTGCTACAAACGCCCATCTTACGTGCTTTGGAAGCAATATTTGTTAGCGAAAACAACAGTTGAATAAAAAAGCGAATAATAGTATAAAGTTATTCGGATTTTTTTTGTATCTTTGCAGCCGATTAATAATTTGTATACAGATTGATAGAGAAGCATATTGTACTTGAGGACATCGACACCGTTGTGTTCTACGGCGTTGGCAATGGTCATCTTCAGATGATCAGGTCGCTGTTTCCTAAACTCCGTATCGTTGCACGCGACAATGTCATACGCGTTTTGGGCGATGAAGAGCAGATGGCCGTGTTTGAAGAAAGCGTTGAGAATCTGCGCCGTCATATATTGAAATTCAACTCGTTAAGCGAGGAAGACATACTGAACATCATCAAGGGAGGACGCACCAAGGAGGTGCCCGACGACGTTGTGGTGTACTCTATGTCGGGCCGCCCTATCAAGGCTCGCTCAGAAAACCAGCAGCGGCTGATTGAGGCTTACGAGGAGAACGACATGGTGTTTGCTGTCGGGCCTGCGGGAACGGGTAAGACCTACCTTTCCATCGCATTGGCCGTCAAGGCGCTCAAAGAGAAAAGGGCAAAGAAGATCATTCTTTCCCGTCCTGCTGTGGAAGCTGGCGAGAAACTGGGATTCCTGCCTGGCGACATGAAGGACAAGATCGACCCCTATCTGCAGCCGCTCTACGATGCGCTGGAAGACATGCTCCCACAGGTAAAGCTGCAGGATATGATGGAGAAACACGTTATTCAGATAGCTCCGCTGGCCTTTATGCGAGGCCGTACGCTCTCGGATGCCGTTGTAATTCTCGACGAGGCCCAGAACACCACGCCTGCGCAAATTCGAATGTTCCTCACGCGCATGGGCTGGAACACGAAGATGATTATTACGGGCGACATGACCCAGATTGACCTGCCTCGCTCGCAGAAGTCGGGACTCATCGAGGCCTTGCACATATTAAATAATGTGGAGGGTATCGGCGTCGTCAACCTCGACCGTCGCGACATTGTGCGTCACAAGCTTGTAACCCGTATCGTCAATGCCTACGAACAATACGATAAAGAATATAACAATGAAAGCATTAACAAAGACTGAGTTCCATTTCGATGGACAAAAGAGTGTTTATCACGGCAAAGTCCGTGACGTGTATGACATCAATGACGACCTGCTGGTAATGGTAGCTACCGACCGCATCTCGGCTTTCGACGTGGTGCTGCCAAAGGGTATTCCCTTCAAGGGACAAGTGCTGAACCAGATAGCCGCCAAGTTCCTGGACGCAACGACTGATATCTGTCCCAACTGGAAACTGGCTACTCCCGACCCGATGGTTACCGTAGGCCTGAAGTGTGAGGGCTTCCGCGTGGAGATGATCATCCGCAGCATCCTGACGGGTTCGGCTTGGCGCGAGTACAAGAACGGTTGCCGTGAGCTTTGCGGCGTTCGTCTGCCCGATGGCATGAAGGAAAACGAGCGTTTCCCGGAGCCTATCATTACGCCTACCACCAAGGCCGACGAGGGTCACGACATGAATATCTCGAAGGAGGAAATCATAGCCCAGGGACTTGTTTCAGCCGAGGACTACGCTGTAATGGAGGACTATACCCGCAGGATTTTTGCACGTGGTCAGGAGATTGCCGCCAAGCGCGGCCTTATCCTTGTCGACACGAAGTATGAGTTCGGCAAGCGCGACGGCAAGGTGTATCTCATCGACGAGATTCATACTCCCGACTCCAGCCGCTATTTCTATGCCGAAGGCTACGAAGAGAAGTTAGCCAAGGGTGAGCCCCAGAAGCAGTTGTCGAAGGAATTCGTCCGCCAATGGCTCATCGAGCACAACTTCATGAACGAGCCCGGACAGGTAATGCCCGAAATTACCGACGAATATGCCGAGAGCGTCTCTGAGCGATACATTGAGCTTTACGAGAACATTGTTGGCGAGAAATTCGACAAGGCTACGGAAGCTGGTGACATTGCCCAGCGCATTGAGCGCAACGTCAGCGAGTGGCTGAAGACGAGATGATAGGATAAAATATTTCTGAATAGAAAGACCTGAAAGAACAGGAAACGAGGAAAAATGTACGAGCAAGAGACGATAAAGCCCTATAACAACGGGGAAAAGGCGAAGCAGGTGGAGCAAATGTTCGACAACATTGCTCCTACCTACGACACGCTGAACCATCGTCTCTCTTGGGATGTCGACCGTCGCTGGCGCCGTAAAGCCATCAGCCAATTGGCCCCCTACGGTCCGAAAACGATGCTCGACATTGCTACGGGTACGGGAGACTTCGCCATCATGGCTGCTCAAATGCTTCATCCCGAACGGCTTATAGGAGCCGATATCAGCGAGGGAATGATGCAGATAGGTCGTCGGAAAGCTCAAGAAGCGGGACTTGGCAAAGTCATCTCCTTTGAGAAGGAAGACTGCCTGTCACTCTCCTACCCTGACGCTTCGTTTGATGCCGTTACAGCCGCCTTTGGTATCCGCAACTTTGCCGACCTTGACCGAGGACTCAGCGAGATGTGCCGCGTACTGAAAACTGACGGACATTTGAGCATTGTCGAGCTGACCACTCCCGTCAGTTTCCCTATGAAGCAGCTCTTTCGCGTCTATTCCCACACCGTGCTGCCCGTCTACGGTCGTCTCATCAGCAAGGATACCAGCGCCTACTCATACCTGACCAAGACCATCGAGGCCTTTCCGCAGGGTGAGCGCATGAGGGACATCCTGCTGAAGGCCGGTTTCAGGGAGGCTTCGTTCAAACGGCTCACCTTTGGGATTTGCACCATGTATTTTGCAACAAAATAACCTATATACCCCAGCAATATGGAAAAATACGGACTGATAGGCTACCCCTTGGGACATTCGTTCTCCATCAGCTACTTCAACCAGAAGTTTGCCGATGAGAACATCAATGCCAAGTACGAGAACTTTGAGATTTCGAGTATCGACCAACTGCAGGAGATACTCGACATGAACCCCAACTTGAAGGGGCTCAACGTTACTATTCCCTATAAAGAAAAGGTAATAGAGTTTCTGGACAACATCACCCCAGAGGCACAGGCCATAGGTGCTGTCAACGTTATCCGCGTCATCCACGAGGGGAAGAACGTGAAGCTGAAAGGCTACAACAGCGACGTAATAGGGTTTACACAGAGCATTGAGCCGATGCTTGATAAGAAGTGGCACAAGAAGGCACTTATACTCGGAACGGGAGGAGCCTCAAAAGCAATTAACTATGGTCTGAAATCGCTGGGACTGGAAACTGTATTTGTCAGTCGCTACGAGCGTCCAGGAACCATCCAGTATGAGCGCATTACCCCCGAGGTTATCAAGGAGTACAACGTGATTGTCAACTGTACGCCAGTAGGAATGTATCCCCACACGGAGGAGTGTCCTCTGCTGCCTTACGAGGCAATGGACTACCATACTATTCTCTACGATCTCATCTATAACCCTGACGAGACGCTTTTCATGAAGCGGGGACGCGAACAGGGAGCCGAAGTCAAGAACGGTCTTGAGATGCTGCTCCTGCAGGCCTTTGCCTCCTGGGAGTTCTGGCATGAGAAATAAAAAAGGAACGTAAAGATGAATAAGACAACCAAGATAATGCTGGGTGGCGTGCTGGCTGTAATAGCCTTCTTCCTGCCATTCAATATAGGAGCCGACAAGCAGATAGCCGAACTCCTACCGTATATCTATGGTGGAACTTTCGGAGCGCTGATTGCCAGCGGTTTCGTAACTGACAACAAGAACCGCGACGAGCAGCGTAGGCTGATAGCGGAGAGGAATACTATGGTCCAGCAGATTGCCGATAAATATAATGCTGTAACCGACAGGCTTGAGAAGTCGTACGAAACGCACAAGCAGGTAATGCTATCTGGTAGCAAAGGCCTGAAGAAGGAATTCTCTGCCAGATACGATGAAAACAAGAGCGACTATGAACGTGAATACAAAGCCTATATAAAGCAATGGAAGGAGCAGTCGGCTTCAGCCTTCTCCTACAAGCGCTATTGGAAATGGCTTATAGCTGCTGGCATCTTTTGCCAGTTCATAGCCTGCAACTACACGATTGCATCGCAACAAGAACCGGAAGTGACCGCTCAACAGGCTGCCATCATGGAAGCTACGGAAACCAAGGAATGGACGGCAAAAACCATTCCTATGCCCCATCTGACTGATGGTTCACGCTATGTGTCTAATCCAGACGGCATCGTCACCCCCGAGACGGAGCAGAAGTTGAACGTCCTGCTGAAGAAAATGGACGACAGCCTGGACATTGAGTCGGTAGTGGCTATCGTCAACCATGTAGAGAACCAGGATATCTTCCGCTTTGCGCAGGATATTTTCGACATCTATCACGTCGGCAAGAACGACCGAGGACTTGTGATGGTGCTGGCCTATGGCGATCATCTTTTCCGCAGCCATACTGGCCGTTCGCTTGAAGCCGACCTTACCGATGCAGAATGCTCGCAGCTACAGAGCAGATACCTTGTACCGAGCATGAAAGCCGAAATGCCCGACAGCGGAATGCTCTATATGACTCAGGCCGTATACAACCTGTTGCAGCATAAGGAGATGCCCGTGATGGCACCACTCGTTAGTCCTCAACAGGAGGATGACGATTTTGGATCTATGGGCTTCTACTTCCTGATGATGGTATTCTGGCCTATTTTCGCCCTCTATATTGCAAAACGATATGGTATTCTTAATGCCACAGCAGCCTTTGCTGCCAATCCTTTTATTGAACAGGCAGCCCACGTTTCTGGCATAGGTCTTGGTGGCGGTGGCCATCGAGGAGGAGGCTTTAGTGGTGGCGGAGGCGGATTCAGCGGAGGCGGATTCGGAGGCGGCAGCTCTGGAGGTGGAGGTGCTACATCGAGTTGGTAATCCCTGTATCTCGCTGTGTCATAGCAGCACAATTAGAAAGAAAGTATTAACATTTAAATAACTGAAGATTATGAAACTGACAAAAGGTACAATCGGAATTATCGCAGCCGTGGTAGTTATCGCCATGTGGGCTGCAAGTGCTTACAACACTATGGTAAGTGAACAGGAGAATGCCACTACGGCATTTGCTAACGTGCAATCGGCCTACCAGCGCCGTGCCGACCTCATCCCTAATCTGGTAGAGGTGGTGAAAGGCTATGCAGAACATGAGAAGGGAACTTTTGAGGCCGTTGTAAATGCTCGTGCCAAGGCTACGCAGGTTACGATTGACCCCAGCAATCTGACTCCAGAAAAGTTGCAGGAGTTCCAGAAAGCCCAGGGTGAGTTAGGTGCTGCCTTAGGTCGTCTGTTGGCCGTTCAGGAGAACTATCCCGAGCTGAAGGCTAACGAGAACTTCAAGGATCTGCAGGTACAATTAGAAGGAACCGAGAACCGCATCAATGAGGCTCGTAACAAGTTCAACGCCGTCGTACAGCAGTATAACGTTGTTATCCGTTCTTTCCCCAAGAACATCCTTGCCGGCATCTTCGGATTCAACAAGATGGACAAGTTCGAGGCTGATGCTGATGCCCAGAATGCTCCTAAAGTGAAATTCTAAACCTTTAGTATGTTGCTATGCCATAGCAACAAACATAATAAGATGATGAACAACCGTTATATGCAGCGTGGCGTATCTGCCGCTAAAGAGGATGTACATGCTGCCATCAAGAACATTGACAAAGGGTTATATCCACAGGCCTTCTGCAAGATTATTCCCGACATCTTAGGCGGCGACCCCGAGTACTGCAATATTATGCATGCCGACGGTGCCGGCACCAAGTCGAGCCTTGCTTACATGTATTGGAAGGAAACGGGCGACCTCTCTGTCTGGAAAGGCATTGCCCAGGATGCTATCGTGATGAATACCGATGACCTGCTCTGTGTGGGAGCTGTGGATAACATTCTTGTTTCCTCCACTATCGGCCGCAACAAGATGCTGGTTCCTGGTGAGGTTATTTCTGCTATCATCAACGGTACGGACGAACTGCTCGCAGAACTCCGCGAAATGGGCATTGGCATCTACCCTACTGGTGGCGAGACCGCCGACGTAGGCGATTTGGTGCGCACCATCATCGTCGACAGCACCGTAACCTGCCGCATGAAACGTAGCGACGTTATCGACAATGCCAATATCCGCCCAGGCGATGTTATCGTGGGCCTTTCTTCTACAGGACAGGCAAGTTACGAGAAACACTATAATGGTGGTATGGGCTCTAATGGCCTTACCTCTGCTCGCCACGATGTGTTTGCCAAGTACCTGGCCAACAAGTATCCCGAGAGCTACGACCACGCCGTTCCCGACGACCTTGTCTACAGCGGCAAGTACCAACTGACAGACAAGGTTCCGTATGTTGACATGGCATGTCAACAAACAGAACTGCCCAACATGGGTCAGCTGGTGCTCTCCCCTACCCGCACCTATGCTCCCGTCATCAAACGCTTGCTCGATGAGCTGCGTCCTGAGATTCACGGTATGGTTCATTGCACAGGCGGAGCCCAGACGAAAGTGCTCCACTTCGTTGGCGACAACTGTCGTGTGGTAAAGGATAATATGTTCCCCGTTCCCCCACTATTCCGTGCAATTCATGAATGCTCCGGCACCGACTGGCGCGAGATGTATCAAGTATTCAATATGGGCCATCGCATGGAAATCTACGTGCGTCCCGAAGTGGCAGAGAAAGTCATAGGCATTTCAAAGAGCTTCAATATCGATGCCCAGATTGTGGGCCACATTGAGGAAGGCAAGAAAAGCCTGACCATCCATAGCGAATATGGAACGTTTGACTATTAAGGCCGTCGTGTTGTCGTTGCCTTTGTTACTGACATCATGCTCCCTCTTCGTTGAAGAGGTCGCAAGTCCTATTGTAGCTTCCGATATTTATCATAGCGTCAACAATACGAAGCCTGTGACAAAGTCGGCAGACAGCAAACAGAAGAAGAAGGAACAAGAAAAGCTTATACAAGCAGGCAAGTGTCCGGTATGCGGCGGAGTCGGTAAAAGTGCTGACGGTCTGTATGACTGTGAGGCATGTAATGGCACGGGAAAATATAACGATACAGAAAACAAGTAAAGATAATAATGGCAGAAACAACCAACAGCATTTTGCAGAAGCTCGACGGCTTGGAAGCACGCTTTGAGGAGGTGTCAACGTTAATCACCGACCCCGACGTCATAGCCGACCAGCAACGTTTCGTGAAACTTACCAAGGAGTATAAAGATTTGGGCGACATCATGGATGCCCGCAAACGTTACATTGCCTGTCTGAACGGCATCAAGGAGGCCAAGGATATCCTCGCTAACGAGGACGACCCGGAGATGAAGGAAATGGCTCGCGAAGAGCTTGCCACCAATGAAGCCCTACAGCCAAAGCTGGAGGAGGAAATCAAGATTTCCCTTATTCCGAAAGGCCCTGAGGATGCCAAGAATGTGCAGATGGAGATCCGTGCAGGAACGGGCGGTGACGAAGCCTGCCTCTTTGCCGGCGACCTCTTCAAGATGTATAAAAGCTACTGCGACTCTAAAGGATGGCAGCTCTCGATCACCAGCGTTTCCGAAGGTGCTGTTGGCGGTTTTAAGGAAATTGACTTTGCCGTTAGTGGTGCTGACGTTTATGGCACTTTGAAGTATGAATCTGGCGTTCATCGTGTTCAGCGCGTGCCTGCTACTGAGACGCAGGGGCGCATGCACACTTCTGCCGCTACTGTTGCCGTATTGCCTGAGGCCGACAAGTTTGAGGTTCACGTCAACGAGGGTGAAATCAAGTGGGACACCTTCCGCAGTTCAGGTGCTGGTGGCCAGAATGTCAACAAGGTGGAGTCTGGTGTTCGTCTGCGCTATATGTGGAAGAATCCCAATACGGGCGAGACGGAGGAAATCCTTATCGAGTGTACTGAGACTCGCGACCAGCCTAAGAATAAGGAACGCGCCCTCTCGCGCCTCTATACCTTTATATATGATAAGGAGCATCAGAAGTATATGGACGATATTGCCTCGCGTCGCAAGAGCCTCGTGTCTACTGGCGACCGCTCGGCCAAGATTCGTACCTACAACTTCCCGCAAGGCCGCGTGACTGACCACCGCATCGGCTATACTACTCACGACCTGCAGGGCTTCCTCGGTGGTGACATTCAGCCCATGATTGACGCCCTCACCGTAGCCGAGAATGCCGAGCGCATGAAGGAAACGGAATTATAATTTGCATATAGCAGTTCCCTGTTACAATAACACAAAATGATGAGCAATCGGATGAAAAAGTTTTTCCAACCCTTAAGGGAAGAATACAACAATAAAGTTACCTTAGTTGGTGCCTTGATTATATTCCCAGCTGTGATGCTGGGCAGAAAGGTGGGCAGCATCTGGGTTTTGTTTGGAATCGTCCTTTTGTGGTGGATAATTGTAGTTTTTACTTATCTCACCTATCGTTATTATAAAAGCAAATAATCATTATGAATAGGAAGCAATTAATTGAACAAATCCGTGAGAAGCAGTCGTTTCTCTGCGTAGGTCTCGATACCGACCTGAAGAAGATTCCCCAGCACTTACTGCAAGACGAAGACCCCATATTCGCCTTCAACAAGGCTATTATTGATGCTACAGCTCCTTACTGCGTTAGTTACAAGCCCAACCTCGCTTTTTACGAAGCTTTTGGCGTAAAAGGACTCTTGGCCTTTGAGAAGACTATTAAGTACCTGAAGCAGCACTACCCCAACCACTTCATTATTGCTGACGCCAAACGTGGCGATATTGGCAATACGTCGGCCATGTATGCCCGTACCTTCTTTGAGGAATATGATGTTGACTCGTTGACGGTTGCCCCCTATATGGGCGAGGATTCCGTCACGCCTTTCCTCGGCTACGAGGGTAAATGGGTCATCCTGCTAGCGCTTACTTCCAACAAGGGTAGCCACGACTTCCAGCTCACGGAGTCACCCGACGGCGAACGACTCTTTGAGAAAGTGCTGCGCCGCTCTCAGCAATGGGCTACCGACGAGCAGATGATGTATGTCGTTGGTGCCACCCAAGGTCAGATGTTTGAGGATATCCGCCGCATTGCTCCCACCCACTTCCTACTCGTGCCTGGCGTTGGCGCTCAGGGAGGTTCGCTGCAGGAAGTCTGCAAGTACGGCATGATTCGCGACTGCGGTTTGCTCGTCAACTCCAGTCGTGGCATTATCTATGCCTCTAATGGCGAGGACTTTGCCGAGGTGGCAGCCGAGAAAGCCCGTGAGCTGCAAGAGCAGATGGCCGTCGAGCTGAAAGCATAATGCCAGACTATTCGCTAAAGCGACAGTTGAGAGTACTCACCATCCCGGTATTCATCGAGATGGCATTGGTAATGCTCTTGGGTGCCGTCGATACCGTGATGCTGAGTCGCTATAGTGACAATAGCGTGGCAGCCGTAGGTCTTGACAATCAATTAATGTCGCTGGTTTTTCTTGTCTACCAGTTCTTCTCGATGGGTGCTGCCATCATTTGTGCGCAATACATCGGAGCAGGCCTGAAGCAACGTTTGGTGCAGGTAGTTGGAATGGCCTTGGTTGTCAACCTGATACTTGGATTGGGAGTCAGCATCCTGCTCTTCTACAAAGCAGAGCCATTACTGCAGTTGATGGGCTTACGTCCAGAACTGATGGATGACGGTTTGGTTTATCTGAAGTTGACGGGAGCATTGTCTTTTTTCCAGGCCTTGTCGCTTACTTTCTCTGCTTCGCTTCGAAGTGCCGACAAAGTAGTTTATCCGATGGTGGTGACAGGCATTGTCAACGTGCTGAATATCCTTGGCAACTATGCCCTTATTTTCGGCCATTGGGGCTGTCCTCAGTTGGGTGTCGAGGGTGCAGCTATTGCTACTGCCGTCAGTCGTGCCGTAGCCTGCCTACTGCTCTGTGCCATTCATTTCAAGGTACATATTCCCCGCTTCCCTTTGAGCTATTTCCGTCCCATACCTTGGAAGGAACTTAGGAACCTGTTGTTTATAGGTATCCCTGCCATGAGCGAAAATATATCTTATTGCCTGTCGCAGGTAGTTATCACCTATTTCATCAATCAAATCAGCAACGAGGCTTTGGCCACACGAACCTACTGTCACAACATGATTATGTTCGTCTACCTCTTTTGTCTTAGCATTACCCAAGGTGGCGATATCTTGGTAGGACATCTTGTGGGGCAACGTCGGCACCAGGCTGCCTACATTCTCGGCAACTACTTCTTCAGATGGTCAATGGTGATTACGCTCACGGGGTCTGCTCTCCTTGCTCTGTTTGGGCGGAGCCTCCTCAGCGCCTTTACCGACAATCAGGAAATCATCACTATGGGCGTCTGGGTATTGATCATTGACTGGTTTTTGGAAATTGGCCGCACTTCCAACATCTTTGCCGTAGGAACGTTGCGGGCTACGGGAGATGCCATTTATCCCGTTGTCATTGCCATTATCTTTAATTGGAGTATTGCCGTGGGGGTGAGCTACGTCATAGGCATTCCCCTCGGCTATGGACTTGTTGGCATGTGGATAGGCTTTGCTCTCGACGAGAATGTCCGAGGCATCATCCTTATGCGCCGCTGGCGGTCGGGCAAATGGCGCGATAAGGGATTCGTAAATAGTTAAGGAACGTATTCCTTTACGATGACAGATTGTTCATGTCCCATTTTTGGCACGCTTTTTGCAGAACGAATAGTCGGAAACATCATAAAACGACAATAAACTATGCAAAAAGGTAACATCGGGGTTACGACCGAGAACATCTTCCCCGTCATCAAAAAGTTTCTCTATTCAGATCATGAAATCTTCCTGCGCGAAATGGTGTCGAATGCTGTCGACGCTACCCAGAAGTTGAAGACGCTACAGCAGAAGGGTGACTTCAAAGGTGAGCTGGGCGACCTGACGGTACGCATTAACCTGGATACCGATAAGGGTACCATCACTATTTCCGACCGCGGTATCGGAATGACCGAGGAGGAGATTGACAAGTACATCAACCAGATTGCTTTCTCTGGCGTTTCTGACTTCCTGGAGAAGTACAAGGACAATGCCAACAACATCATCGGTCACTTCGGACTGGGCTTCTATTCAAGCTTTATGGTATCGAAGAAGGTGGAAATTGTCACCAAGAGCTATAAGGACGACGCCAAGGCCGTGAAGTGGAGCTGCGACGGAAGTCCTGCCTACGAGATTGACGAGGCACAGAAGGAGGATCGCGGCTCGGATATCATCCTCTATATCGATGACGACTGCAAGGAATTCCTTGACAAGTCGAAACTCGAAGGCCTGCTTAACAAGTACTGCAAGTTCATGGCTGTGCCCGTGGCCTTCGGCAAGAAGCAGGAGTGGTCGAGTGACGAGAAAAAGATGGTGGATACCCAGGAGGACAACATTATCAACAACGTGGTGCCGCTGTGGACGAAGACGCCGTCAACGCTGAAGGACGAGGACTACAAGTCGTTCTATCGCACACTCTACCCCATGAGCGACGAGCCCCTTTTCTGGATTCACCTCAATGTGGACTATCCGTTCAACCTGACGGGTATCCTGTACTTCCCGAAGATTAAGTCGAACATCGAGTTACAGCGCAATAAGATTCAGTTGTACTGCAATCAGGTTTTCGTTACCGACCAGGTAGAAGGTATTGTGCCAGAGTTCCTGACGTTGCTGCATGGTGTGATTGACTCGCCCGACATTCCCTTGAATGTCTCTCGTAGCTACCTGCAGAGCGATCGCGAGGTAAAGAAGATCTCTACCTACATTACCAAGAAGGTGGCCGATCGTCTGAAGGCTATCTTCAACGAAGACCGCAAGCAATATGAGGAGAAATGGGACGACCTGAAGCTCTTCATTAATTATGGTATACTGAGCGAAGAGGGATTCTACGACCGCGCCAAGGATTTTGCCTTGATGAAAGACGTGGAAGGCAAATACTTTACCTTCGACGAGTACAAGACCCTGATTGAGGCCTCGCAGAAGGACAAGGACGACAACCTAATCTACCTCTATGCTACAGACAAGGAGGAGCAGTATTCGTATATCAAGGCTGCCCAGGACAAGGGCTACTCGGTGTTGCTGCTCGATGGTCAGCTCGACGTGCCCACTATCCAGACTTTGGAACAGAAATTTGAGAAGAGTCGTTTCACTCGTGTCGATAGCGACATCATCGACCGCTTGATTGTGAAGGACGATGCCCCCAAGAGCGAACTTAGCGTGGAACAGAGTGACAATTTGTCAGCCGTATTCCGCTCTCAGCTGCCTAAAGTCGAGGGAACTGAGTTCATGGTTCAGGTTGACGCCTTGGGACAGGAGGCTCGTCCGGTTATCATTACCCAGAACGAATGGATGCGCCGCATGAAGGAGATGAGCAAGTTCCAGCAGGGTATGAACTTTTACGGTCAGATGCCCAACTCGATGAATATTGTGCTGAACAGCGACCACCCCTTGGTAAAGCGCGTGCTCGACGATGCTACTGCAGCTACGGCAGAGGCCTTGAAGCCAATAGAGTCGGAGCTGAAGGGTCAGGAAGCCCGTCTGGCTGCTATCCGCCAGCAGCAGGACAAGAAGAAGTATGACGAACTGACACAGGAGGACAAGGACCAGAAGGCTGAGGCCGAGAAGGCCGTACAGGAACAGAAGGACAAGAAGCAGCAGGTAATTGGCGACTATGCCAAGACCAACGATGTGGTTCATCAGCTCATCGACCTTGCCCTGTTGCAGAACGGCATGCTGAAGGGTGAAGCGCTCGACAAGTTCCTGAAGCGGTCAGTAGAGCTGATAAAATAGTCGTCAGGCGAAGTCCTTTATTCGTCAGGCGAAGTCCTTACTGATGGCGCGGTCGAGTTTGTCGATACCTTTCGGCGTACAAAATCCGCGCAACGTGACGAAAAGCATATTGAAGAATAGTTCTTCGAACGAGAACTGCTCATAGAGGCGCTTGTGCTGCATATAGTGGCCAAGCGCCTCAAATATGTGCGATATAATGTCGTAGTTCAAGTCGCTACGGAAATATCCCTCTTTTACTCCCCGCTGGATAAAGCGCAGGAAGTCGTCGTGATTGCGTTGCTTCTGCTCCTCCAGGTAATCTACAATTTGCGGATACTTGGTCAGTTCTTCATAGAAAGTAGGCTTGACAACGGCCATCTTGGCAATGCTCTTACGGTAGAAGTAGACAATGATATCGACAACATCATGACGGGGATCGGCTGCAAAACTACTCAACTCCTGATTTCTCATGCTGTTGTGACGTCGAATACACTCAAAGAGCAGCAGTTCCTTAGTATCGTAAAGTTCATACAATGTCCGCTTTGAGATAGCCAGTTGCGCAGCAATATCATCCATTTTCGTGGCCTTGATTCCATGCTCGGCAAAGGCCTGTACGGCAACAGTCTCAATACGTTCGCGAAGTGATAGTTTATAGTCGGTTAGGTTCTTTATTTCTTGCATAAATCTTCATTTTGGCTACAAAGATACAAAAAACTCCATGAAACGCGTTGTTTTTCCACAAGTTTTTAGTAATTTTGCAAACCGAAACAACAACAAACATATAATAATACAGAGAAATACATGGCAAAGATTACAAAAGAGGCCGCCCTGGAGTATCATGAGAGCGGACGGCCGGGTAAAATTGAAGTAAAGCCAACCAAGGCTTATCGTACGCAGACAGACTTGAGTCTGGCTTATTCGCCAGGCGTAGCTTATCCCTGTCTGGAGATTCAGGACGACGCCAACAACGCGTATAAATATACGGACAAGGGCAACCTCGTGGCCGTTATCTCCAACGGTACTGCTGTCTTGGGACTGGGTGACATCGGCGCCCTGAGCGGCAAGCCGGTTATGGAGGGTAAAGGATTGCTGTTCAAGATTTACGGCGGCATCGACGTTTTTGATATCGAGGTTGCAGAGAAAGACCCCGAGAAGTTCTGCGAGGCTGTTGAGCGCATCGCTCCCACTTTCGGCGGTATCAACCTGGAGGATATCAAGGCTCCTGAATGCTTCTATATTGAGGAGCGCCTGAAAAAGACGCTCGACATTCCCGTGATGCACGACGACCAGCACGGCACGGCAATTATCTCGGCTGCCGGTCTGAAGAATGCGATGGAGGTTATCGGCAAGGACATCTCGAAGGTGAAGATTGTGGTGAACGGAGCCGGAGCAGCCGCCATCTCGTGTACCAAGCTTTACATGGCCATTGGAGCCAAGAAGGAGAATATCGTTATGCTCGACTCCAAGGGCGTTATCCGACAGGATCGTACCGACCTGAACGAGCAGAAGCGTTTCTTTGCTACCGACCTCACCGACATCAAGACGCTGGAGGAAGCTGTCAACGGCGCCGACGTCTTTGTAGGACTCTCCAAAGGCAATGTGCTTTCGAAGGAGATGATAAAGACAATGGCTAAAGATCCTGTCATCTTTGCCCTGGCCAATCCCGTTCCTGAGATTTCATACGAGGACGCTATGGAGGCTCGTCCCGACACGCTGATGTCGACAGGACGCACCGACTACCCCAACCAGATCAACAACGTTATCGGTTTCCCCTACATCTTCCGCGGAGCCTTGGACGTTCATGCAACGGCCATCAACGAGGAGATGAAGCTGGCCGCCGTCAACGCAATTGCCGACCTTGCCAAGCAGCCCGTTCCCGATGTGGTGAACGACGTTTACAAGGTGAACAACCTGCGCTTCGGCCGCGACTACTTTATTCCGAAACCCGTCGACCCGCGTCTCATCTCGGAGGTTTCTGCCGCCGTTGCCAAGGCTGCCATCGATAGCGGCGTGGCCCGCAAGAAAATCGAGGACTGGGACGAGTACAAGGATTCGCTCTCCGTTCTTCTCGGACAGGAAACGAAGCTCACGCAGAAGCTCTATGCTACTGCTGCCGCACACCCCCAGCGTGTAGTCTTTGCCGAGGCTGTTCACCCCACTATGCTAAAGGCTGCCGTACAGGCTAAGGCAGAGGGAATCTGCCAGCCCGTTCTGCTTGGTAACGATGAGGTAATCATGAAGTTAGCAAAAAGTCTTGACCTTTCACTTGAAGGTATTGAGATTGTCAATCTGCGCCATCCCGACGAGCAAGAACGCCGTGAGCGCTATGCCCGCATCCTGGCTGAGAAGCGCCAGCGCGAGGGCTACACCTTCCAGGAGGCCAACGACAAGATGTTCGAGCGCAACTACTTCGGCATGATGATGGTAGAGACAGGCGAGGCCGATGCCTTCATTACTGGTCTCTACACAAAATATTCGAACACTATCAAGGTAGTCAACGAGGTTATTGGTATTCGTCCCGAGTACCAGCACTTCGGCGCCATGCATATCATCAACTCGCCCAAGGGTACCTACTACATTGCCGACACGATGGTGAACGAGAATCCTGATACCGACACGCTCGTCGATATTGCCAAGCTGGCATCGACGGCGGTCAGGTTCTTCAACGAGAAGCCCGTTATCGGCATGATTTCCCACTCCAACTTCGGTTCGTCGCAGAGTGCAGGCGCCAAGAAGGTAAGACGTGCCGTTGAGCAAGTACATGAGGAATTGCCCGACCTGCTCATCGATGGTGAGTTGCAGTTGGGCTTCGCCATGGACGACGAGCTGCGTGACGAGCAATATCCCTTTACACGCCTGAACGGCAAGAAGGTCAATACGCTGGTGTTCCCCAACCTCACCTCAGCCCGTTCGAGCTACAAGATGCTCCAGATGCTCGATGCCGACGTGGAGATCATTGGCCCGATTCAGATGGGTTTGAACAAGCCTATCCACTTTATTGACTTCGGTGCCTCGGTTCGCGACGTGGTGAATATTGTGGCCGTTGCCACCATCGACGCCTATGTCGACAAAATCAAATCGCGCATCAATGCGGTAAAAGGCTAACTGCTAAATGAGGTAAATGAGTCATCGGGTAATCATCTCATTAGCCGCCAACCGGTTCCAATCCAAGAACCTCTCCCGGGCACGCCGTTGCCTGGAAGAGGTTCTTTCTGATATCCACTATACTTCCGAGCATTGGACGGAGCCCGTTCATGCTCATCAGGAAGGAAAACACGGCAATAGCAGCTGCCGCCATGATGCCTACCTCAACCAATTGGCTGTAGGGACGACCTCGATGGAGGAAACAGAACTGAACGAATGGGCCAAACAGACGGAGCGCAGCTTTGGCCGCAACGAGCAGAAGCGGCTGATGGGCATTGTTCCCATTGACCTCGATATTCTCGAGTTTGACGGTGAGCGCCGCCACCTACCCGACTGGGAGCGCTCCTACATCAAAGAACTCATAACGGAATTACCCATAAAGGATGAGGTTCTTTCTGTGTGAATCAGCACACAAGAAAGGTGTCTATTTGTGTAATTTTGTGTGTTTCTCAATATAGTTCATTTCGCGGATAATGCGTTGCTGGCGCTTCTGCATATAGGCGCTGGGATGTTTTGACGAGAACTTGCGGGGATTAGGTAGCGTGACAGCAATCAAGGCGCATCGCTCTTTCGATAGCTGGCTGGCGTGTAGTCCCCAGTTGTCGCGGCTGATGGCCTCTACGCCATAAATTCCCTCGCCCGTCTCTATCGAGTTGAGGTAGACCTCCATGATGCGCTCCTTGGGCCACATGAGCTCTATCATAGCAGTGAAATAAACCTCGAACCCCTTGCGCACCCACGAGCGTCCAGGCCACAGGAACACGTTCTTGGCCGTTTGCTGCGAAATGGTGGAAGCTCCGAGCTTGCGCTTCTCAGGATGCTGCATATTGCGCTTGGCGGCACTCTCGATGGCTTTGAAGTCAAAGCCGTGATGGTTCATGAAGTTGGCATCCTCGCTGGCTATGACGGCATAGGGCATGTGATCGGACATTTCGTCGAGCGATACCCAATTGTGGCTCAGCCGCAGTTCCCTACCCTCTTTCACTTGTTCGGCCAGGCGGATAAACATCAACGGGGTAAACCAGACGGGAATGAAGCGCAGGGCTATGACAGAAAGAATCGTGGAGGCAAAGAACGCCACCACGATTCCACGTATTAGTTTCTTAATCTTTTTCAGCATCTACAGCTTAGTTGGCCTGTGCCTCGGCCTCCTGGATCATCTTCTGGGAAGCATACATGTAAACCTCCACGCGACGGTTCTGAGCCTTACCGGCAGCGGTAGAATTGTCGGCAACGGGGTTAGCCTCGCCATAACCGGTAGTAGAGCGGATCTGGCTGCTGCTGACACCCAGCGACTGCAGGTAGTTGGTCACGGCCTGAGCGCGCTGCTGAGAGAGGTTGAGGTTCTTCTGCTGGCTCTGCTCGGCGGTAGAGTTCTTCCAGCCTGCGTTGTCGGTATAACCCTGAACGGCTACGTCGCAGTCGGCGTTGTCCTTCAGAACGGTAGAGAACTGGGTGAGCGAGTTCTTGGCAGTAGAGCTCAGCGTTGAGCTACCAGTAGTAAAGAGGATACCAGAGTCGAAAGTAACCTTCACAGCCTGCAGACCGTTGGCGTCGGTAACCGACTCTACCTGAGCATTCTGCACAGCCTCGGCCTGAGCCTTAGCCTTGTCCATCTTCTTACCGATAATGGCACCAGCACCAGCACCTACGGCACCACCAACGGCAGCACCAATGGCCGTGTTACCGGCAATCTTACCTACGATAGCACCAAGGAGTGCACCACCACCAGCACCGATAGCGGCACCTTTCTGCATGTTGTTACATCCTGCCATCACAAGTGCAGCACACATGGCGATGGCCAAAGTCTTCATACTTTTCATAATCGTTGTCTTTTTTTGTTTATTGATGTTAGATAGAAAAATTCTACTTTCCGTTGCAAAGATAGCAATTATTTTGGTATTCGTGTATGATAATTGATTTTTTTTATGTAATTTTGCACTCAAATTGATTAATTACCGAATAAACATGGCAAAAGAATTGAAAGAATTGACCAAAAGGGCTGATAATTACAGCCAATGGTACAATGATCTTGTTGTAAAAGCCGATTTGGCTGAGCAGTCGGCCGTGCGCGGATGCATGGTCATCAAGCCCTACGGCTACGCTATCTGGGAGAAAATGCAGCACGAGCTGGATCGAATGTTCAAGGAAACGGGCGCTCAGAACGCCTACTTCCCCCTGTTGATTCCAAAGTCGTTCCTCAGTCGTGAGGCCGAGCACGTTGAAGGCTTCGCCAAGGAGTGCGCCGTAGTGACCCACTACCGTCTGAAGGCTACCGAGGACAAGAGTGGCGTGGTGGTCGACCCTGCCGCCAAGCTGGAGGAAGAACTGATTATCCGTCCCACGTCGGAGACTATTATCTGGAACACTTATAAGAACTGGATTCACTCCTGGCGCGACCTGCCCTTGATGTGCAACCAATGGTGTAACGTCATGCGCTGGGAGATGCGTACGCGTCCGTTCCTGCGCACTTCGGAGTTCCTGTGGCAGGAAGGCCACACGGCTCACGCTACCCGTGAGGAGGCCGAAGAGGAGGCTCAGAAGATGCTGAAGGTCTATGCCAAGTTTGCCGAGGAATGGATGGCCGTGCCCGTTGTACAGGGCGTAAAGAGCGAGACAGAGCGTTTTGCCGGTGCTCTCGACACCTACACCATCGAGGCCATGATGCAGGACGGTAAGGCCCTGCAGAGCGGCACCTCGCACTTCCTGGGCCAGAACTTTGCCAAGGCTTTCGAGGTTACCTATCTTAATAAGGAGAACAAGCCCGAGTATGTTTGGGCTACCTCATGGGGCGTTTCTACCCGACTCATCGGCGCCCTTATCATGACCCACAGCGACGACAACGGACTGGTGCTGCCTCCGCGCCTTGCACCCATCCAGGTGGTCATCATCCCCATCGCTACCAAGCCCGAGCAAATGGAGCTGGTCAACAAGGAGGTGACGCCCATCATCGAGCAGTTGCGTAAGAAGGGCATTACTGTGAAGTTCGACGATGCCGACAACAAGCGTCCAGGCTTCAAGTTCGCCGACTACGAGCTGAAGGGCGTGCCCGTCCGTCTGGTGCTGGGCGCACGCGACCTGGAGAATGGCACCATCGAGCTGATGCGCCGCGATACACTGGAGAAAGAGACGCTGCCTCTGGAGGGCATTGCCGACCACGTGGAGAAGCTCCTGGACGACATCCAGCAGAACATCTTCAACAAGGCCAAGGCCTATCGTGATGCCCACATCTACGAGTGCGACAACTACGAGGAATTCAAGGAGAAGGTAAAGGACGGCGGCTTCTTCCTCTGCCATTGGGACGGCACGGCCGAGACCGAGGCGCAGATCAAGGAAGAGACGCAGGCCACCATCCGCTGCGTGCCCTTCGGCGTGGAGCAGACTCCAGGCGTGGATATGGTGAGCGGCAAGCCCTCGAAGGCTCGCGTCATCATCGCCCGCAGCTATTGATTCCCGTTTTTCCATACTTCCTAATTTTACCCTGGGTAAACTCCGACTTTACCCAGGGTAAACTTTGTGTTTACCCGGAGTAAACTCTTCTCATCCTACGAACTTCCCTTTGGCCTAGTAGAGGAAGAGTAAGTATTCAACCAGCCAAGCGTTTCAGTTGTTTCAGTTTCAGTTAGGTATTTAAGGGTCTGATTTGTATCAAATCGCCTCCTTTTTACTTATAACTAATTAATAATCAAGTAGTTATATAAAAAATGAAGAAAAAGCCGACCCCTCAAAATACTAACTGAAACAACTGAAACTGAAACACTCGGCTAACGTCAAATTCATTTAAAAAGCTGAAAATCAATAAGATACGATATTAGTAAAACCAAGGTTTCCAAGATTCCTAACCTTTAAATAGGACATATTACACCAAAAACTGTCTCTAAAAGGCCTTAAAAGGCATGCTATAACGCCTATTTTCGATACTTATCCCCGTTCTCCGCGAACAAACCTGCGACGAAAAAAAACAATACTTTACCGCGCTCGGAGGGATATTTCTTGCCAAATGGATATCTTGAAGTCGATTGTGGCAGTATCATGAGCCATTTCTTGCAGTACCTGAAACCATTTCTTGCAGTATCTGAAACCATTTCTTGCAGTACCCTGACCAATTTCGAAATCCTCAAAAGAAAAAGGGGAACCTTCTCAGGCTCTCCTTTTTAATTCTCATTCGCATGATAATCTTTCGATTGCGAATAAGTCGGAAAACTTCTTGTCTCACGACATTCCATTTTCCTAACCTTAATAATCTAATACCATGAAAAACACGGTACAAATATAGACATTTCTTTCCTATTTATCTAATTTTTCTTGTTTCTTTCCCCTGATATTTATTCTTTATTAAGCCTTTTCTTTACGGATTCAACAATATTTAACTCTTTTTTTGCTGCAAGAATCCGTTTTTGGTCGGATTCACCTAACTTGGGAGCAGTCTCTAAACGCTGCCAACTGGTAGTATAGAAGTCAACTACCGATTGCGACCACTCGTTCTCTACTCCAATGGTGCTCACCAGGCAGAGCCATCGCTTATCGGCCACCAGCATGAGCTGTATCTGGCAGGCATCATTCAGGCGGAGGGAGAGTGAGTCGTCGGTCAAGGCCGTCATCAGGCTCTTTCCTCCCAACTCGTTGGTCACCTCGGCCTTCATGTTGGAATCCATAAAGTCGATGAGATCCAGGCGGTTGTTCTTCGTGAGGTAGGGAATGACGGAATCGGGCATTTCAGCGAATAGTTTCCTCACGTTCAGGCTGTCGCTGGCCATGATGACCGTTGCGGAAAGTATCGTCAGGAATAGAAAAAGTAGTCGTTTCATTGTCTTTTATTGTCTAAAAGGGTTAGGTATCTCTGTCATTTTATAGGGAAATCTGTTTCGCCAGTTGCATCATCATGACGGCCGAGAGCCCAGCCGTTTCGGTACGCAGGCGGCTCTTGCCCAAGTCGACGGAAACAAAGCCCGCATCCACGGCCAAGCGCACCTCGTCGATGCTGAAATCGCCCTCGGGGCCAATCATTACCAGAGCATCTTCTGAGGCATTGAGGCGGCACAGTTCGTCAAAGAGGTTCACCCGATCCACCTCCTGATAGCAATGAGCAATGTAGCGATGACCCTCGTGATGGGCTGCTACAAACTGCTTGAAAGGTGTCAGTTCGTTGACAACGGGCATAAACGCCTTGTGGCTCTGCTTGACGGCCGACACCACAATCTTGCTGATGCGCTCGGTCTTCAGGTTGCGGCGTTCAGAGAACTGGCAGTTGAGGAACGACAATTCGTCGAGCCCCACCTCGGTAGCCTTCTCGGCCAGCCACTCTATGCGGTCGTTCATCTTGGTGGGGGCGATAGCCAGATGCACGCTTCCTTGCCATTGGCGGGGCTGAGGCATCTTTTCCAGGATGCGATACAGACAATGGTGGGGAGCTGCCAACGTCACTTCGGCGCGATAGAAGTTACCTACCCCATCCATGAGCATCAGCTCATCGCCGCCCTTCAGCCGCAGCACCTTGACGGCATGGCTGGCTTCCTCGGCAGGAAGTTCCGTGGCGTTCTCCGCATCGGGCACATAAAAGAATCTGGTTTCCTTCATTCCTTGCGAAAGTTGAGTTTCTCCTTTACTTGCTATAGATGGGTTACTTCATTCCTTTGGCTTCTGCCTTTTCTGCAGTTCATGATGCAGATAGGAGGCCAATCGGTAGTCCTCGGCGGCAATGGCTTTCTCCAACTCCTCATTGAGCCGTTTGGTGTCGATAGAGTTGATAGGAACAGAAAGGCTGCAGGTCTCAGGCTGATAGGGAGCACTCTGCCGGGCCATGAGGTTATCGTCAATATAGAGGGGAATCTTCGACAGGAAGTGGAGCAGGATGGCATCGCTCATGCGGATGGTTTTTATGACCAGCGAGCGCTTGTTGAGCAACGAGGTTTGATACTGTCCATCGACAATGTCGTAGACCAACAGCTCCATATCGCCTACTCCATCTTTTTCGAATATCTTCAACAGCACCTCGGGCAGCATCAATTCGTGTCCGGGTACTTGATTGATGCGCAGCTTGAACTGTTGGGTAATGGCCTTGTCGCAGACGACGTTCAGAGACCTTTTCTCTTCTGCATCAGTAAGTGTGACAACAGAGAATCCCCTGCTGCCGACAATCTCCGACAGGTTCTTATAGAACAACTGAACCCTACCCATTAATCAGTCTTACCGGGTTTGAAAATCAGGGCGAAAAGAATGCCGACCAGAAGCGCATAGACCGAGAATGTCATCCAGGCTGCCCCCCAGTTTCCTACGGTATAGATGGCGCCGTTGATGCTCTCCTGAGTCGTAAACTGGTTGACCACCAGCTGGGCGGCAAACGAGCCTACCGTAGCTCCGATACCGTTGGTCATCAGGATAAAGAGTCCCTGCGCACTCGAGCGGATAGAAGGATCGGTAGCCTTGTCGACGTACAACGAGCCAGAGATGTTAAAGAAATCAAAGGCCATGCCGTAGATAATCATCGACAACACGAACAGCCAGATGCCGCCTCCGGGATTGCCCAGTCCGAGGAATCCGAAGCGCATGACCCAGGCAAACATGGCAATGAGCATCACCTGCTTGATGCCGTAGCGCTTCATGAAGAACGGTATGAGCAGAATGCAGAACGTCTCGCTGATCTGCGAGATGGAATAGAGTATCGTGGCGTGCTCCACACCGAAAGAGCCCACATATTCGGACATCGTCTCAAAGTGCTGGATATAGGGCGTGGCAAAGCCGTTGGTAATCTGCAGACTGGCACCCAGCAGGGCTGAGAATATGAAGAAAATGGCCATCTCCTTGCGCTTGAACAGGGAGAATGCCTGCAGTCCCAGGGCCTCGGCAAACGACTGCTTGCCTTCCGACTTCTTGACAGGACAGGCGGGCAGCGTGAATGCATAGGCACACAGCAAGAGGCTCAGCACACCCGACGTAACGAACTGATATTCAGTCTGGTTAAAACCCGTCAGGTCGACAAACCACATGGTGCAGATGAATCCGATGGTTCCGAAGATACGAATGGGCGGGAAGTCCTTTACCGTGTCCATTCCTGCCATCGTCAGGGCATTGTATGCCACCGAGTTGGTCAACGCCAGCGTGGGCATATAGAAAGCTACGCTGATGCTGTAGATGGTGAAGAGAACGGGATAGCTGGAATTAATGCCGTTGGTATGGCCATACCAGGCACACAGGATCATGAACGCTCCTGCCACCAAGTGACAAAGTCCCAATAACTTCTGGGCAGGAATCCAGCGGTCGGCAACAATACCCATCAGCGCAGGCATGAAAAGCGACACGATGCCTTGCATGGCGAAGAAGGAACCGATGTGGGCTCCCATACCGATATTGCCAAGGTAGACTCCCATGCAGGTGAGATAGGCTCCCCACGCAGCAAACTCCAGGAAGTTCATTAATGCTAAACGGATTTTCAGATTCATAATTGTTTGGTTTTAAGTGTGTCTATTGGTTCTTTGGGTTCTTCTTTCTTGCGGAACTTGATGAGCTGAATGTTCTTGACGGACATCAGCCTGAGGGTGGTGGTCACCTCCTTCTCGGGCTTCAAGTAAATGTAACCCTTGATTTCCTTTACCTTATGGTCGCCGTTCTGAGGTATGCGCACCTGGTTGATACCACCCGACGACATGCTGACCATGCGGTTCACAATGCTGTCGTTGTCATACTTTATGGCTATGCAGCCCTGAACCTGGCGAGAACCGCTCTGGTAGATAAAGTCGGTATTGACGATAAAGAGGAATGAGTCGCCCTTGCGGAACGAGGTGTCGGCCTTCTGCACAAAGTCGTAGCGGTTGTAGGGAGCATAGGGAATAAGCATGACAGACAGCTCTCCACGCCAGATATCCATGGTGTCGCTGCTGACGGCCGTTCTGGAATAACGAGTCACCTCGCCTTCTGTAGTACCCAGCGCCAGCGCCTGGTCGCTCAACCGTTTGGCCACGTACTTGTAAATTTCGCTGAAGCGGTCGGCACGAACATAATAGTAGGTCAGCGACGAGTCGAACTCGGCTTTGGTCACCCCGTGCTTCTCCAGGGCAGCTGCGAAATAAAGCGTCTGCTTGTAGTCATAATCCATCGAGTCCCACATGCTTTCCTGAGCCATCGACTGCGCTATGTGAATGTCCACCAACAGGTCTTCCATGTCGTCGGGCTGGATATACTTCGACGGAACGGAAGGCGTACAAGCGGCAAGTATGCCTGCAGCAAACAAAATATATAATAGGTGTCTACTCACTCTCAGGCTGGTTTAACTCACTTTCGGGCTGGTCTGACTCACTATCGGGTTGGTCTGACTCACTATCGGGCTGGCCAGAATCCCATTTCAGGCTAATCTGGCTGATTTCCTTGCGATAGAATAGCAACAGCAACACTACGCCAACCGAGATGTTGGCATCAGCATAGTTGAACACCGGACTGAAGAACACAAATTCCTGTCCGCCGAAATAGGGCACCCAGTCGGGCCAGGTGGTGACAATCAGGGGAAAGTAAAACATATCGACCACCTTGCCCATCAGGAATGGTGCATAACCCGTTCCGAAATCGACAAAATAGCTGGTGTAGAAATCTGAGGAAGAACTGAACACCATACCATAGAACATACAGTCGATGAGGTTGCCCACAGCACCTGCCAGCACCATCGAGAGGAGCACAATATAGCCTGTTCGGGCATGCTTGCGCACCTGCAGAAAAAGGTAATAGGCTAACAAGGCAATAGCAACGATGCGGAAGACCGACAACGCCAGCTTAGAACCTATCTGCATGCCGTAGGCCATTCCGGGGTTCTCGATAAACGCAATGTGGAACCAGTCGAAGATGCGGATGCTCTCGTGGAGCGTCATGTTGGTCTTTACCCAGATCTTGATGAGCTGGTCGATAACAATGGCGCTGACAACGATAATCGTTGCCAGCCAGCCATTGGATACTATTCGAGTCTGTTGCTTCACTTCTTTTCCATCATTTTCGACTCAACGCTCAACGTGGCGTGAGGAACAGCTCTCAGACGCTCCTTGGGAATGAGCTTGCCCGTCAGACGGTCTATGCCGTAGGTCTTGTTTTCAATACGCACCAAGGCGGCCTTCAATCCCTGAATAAACTTCTGCTGGCGGGCGGCCATAGTGATAATCTCTTCCTTCGACTGGGTGGCACTTCCTTCCTCCAACGCCTTGTAAGTAGGCGATGTGTCGTCCACGTCGTTGGAGTCCTGATTGGTTATGGCAGCCATCATTTGGTCGTAGTCACGCTTGGCCAGGGCCAATTTCTCGTTGATAATGGTGCGGAACTCCTCGAGTTCCTCATCGCTGTAGCGAGTTTTCTCTGTTTCCATAATTTTAGTTCTTGGTTATTTTAATGTTTAACTTAAATTCATCGAATTCCACTTCGGTACCGTCGTTCTGGGCAATCTCTATGATGTCGGCCAGCACCTGAGCCTTGATGTAGTCGCCAAAGGCCTTTACGGCAGCCTCCACCTCGTCGTTGGGAGCGATGGTAATGCTGATGCGGTCGGTAATCTCTAGTCCGCTATCCTTGCGCAGGTTCTGAACGCGGTTGATCACCTCGCGTGCCATACCTTCCTGGCGCAACTCGTCGTTGAGTTCCACCTCAAGGGCTACGGTCAGCGAACCCTCATTGGCAACGAGCCAGCCAGGAATGTCCTCGCTGATAATCTCGACGTCGGCAATTTCGATGGTGACAGGGGCCTCCGCACCCTCTGGGGCTAATGAGAGGGAACCGTTCAACTCCAGCTCGGCAATCTGCTCCTGACTCAGGGCATCAACGGCAGCGGCAACAGCCTTCATAATCTTGCCAAACTTCTTACCCATCGTCCTGAAGTTGCACTTTACCTTCTTGACAAGAATTCCCTGTCCCTCAACGAATTTCAGCTCCTTGACATTCACCTCGTTCATGATGAGCTGCTTCACGGCTTCAATATGCTTTTTCTGCTCGTCGTTGGCAGGAATCATGATAGCCTGTAGTGGCTGGCGCACCTTGATATTCACCTTGCGACGCAGGGCAAGCACCATCGAGGTAATCTTCTGAGCCATCTCCATTCGGGCCTCCAGATCCTTGTCTATCAGGCTTTCGTCGGCAACGGGGAAGGTGCCGAGATGAACACTATCCAGAGCGCCACCTAAGTCCTTATAGAGCTGGTCGGCATAGAACGGGGCAAATGGAGCCAGAAGCTTTGCTACGGTCATCAGACAGGTATAGAGCGTGTCGTAGGCCGAACGCTTGTCGTCGCTCATGTCCTTACCCCAGAAACGCTTGCGGTTCAGTCGCACATACCAGTTCGACAGGTCGTCGTTGACGAAGGTGTCGATAAGACGGCCTGCGCGTGTGGGGTCGTAGTTGTCGAGTTCCTTCTGCACACCCTTGATAAGCGTGTTGAGGCTACTAAGGATCCAGCGGTCAATCTCGGGAGTCTCATAGGTCCCATTGGCCTTATTGGTCTCATTGGCCCCATTAGGCTCATAGCCGTCGACATTGGCATAGAGCGCGAAGAAGCTATAAGTATTATATAAGGTGCCGAAGAACTTGCGGCGCACCTCGTCGACGCCCTCGGGATCGAACTTCAGGTTGTCCCAAGGCTCTGAGTTGGTTAGCATATAGAGACGAACGGCATCGGAACCGTACTTCTCAATCATTTCGAAGGGGTTTACCACGTTACCAACATGCTTCGACATCTTGTTGCCCTTGGCATCGAGCACCAAGCCGCTGGAAATCACGTTCTTAAAGGCTACAGAATCGAATATCATCGTGGCAATAGCATGCAACGTGAAGAACCAGCCGCGTGTCTGGTCAACGCCCTCGTTGATAAAATCGGCGGGGAATGCCTCGCGCTTGTCGATCAGGTCGCGGTTCTCAAATGGATAGTGAATCTGGGCATAGGGCATCGAGCCGGAGTCGAACCAAACGTCAATCAGGTCGGCCTCGCGCTTCATGGGCTTGCCCTCCTCACTAACCAGCACGATATTGTCAACGTAGGGCCGGTGCAGGTCAATGCGGTCATAGTTTTCCTTCGACATATCGCCGGGCACAAAACCGTTAGTCTTCAGCGGATTCTCCTTCATAACGCCAACTGCAACAGCCTTTTCTATCTCGTTATAAAGCTCTTCAACGGAGCCGATACACTTCTCGGCCTTGCCGTCCTCATCGCGCCAGATAGGCAACGGAGTGCCCCAGAAACGGCTACGTGAAAGGTTCCAGTCGTTCAGGTTCTCCAGCCAGTTACCAAAGCGTCCCGTACCCGTTGACTCAGGCTGCCAGTTGATGGTCTTGTTGAGTTCAAACATACGCTCCTTCTTGGCCGTCGAGCGGATGAACCACGAGTCGAGCGGATAGTAGAGCACGGGCTTGTCGGTACGCCAGCAATGGGGATAGTTGTGGACGTGCTTCTCAATCTTAAACACCTTGTCCTGAGCCTTCAGGTCCATACAAATGCTGATGTCGAGCGTCTCGTCCTTGTCCGTGAGGTTCTCGTCGTAGGCGTTCTTCACGTAACGCCCGGCAAACTTGTTCCACTCCTCAACGTTCACATAGTGCTCGACGAATTTTTCATCGAGATCCTCAACTACAAAGTACTTTCCCTGCAGGTCTACAACGGGGCGTTCGTTGCCCTTCTTGTCGATAAGCACGATGGGGCAAATGCCGGCCTTTTTGGCAACGAAGGCGTCATCAGCACCGAAATTGGGAGCGATATGCACGATACCGGCACCATCCTCGGTAGTCACATAGTCGCCGGGAATCACGCGGAAGGCGTCGCCCATGGGCTTGATGGCGGGCATCAGCTGCTCGTACTCCATTCCCACGAGATCGCTACCCTTGTAACGGCCAACGATACGGTAGGGGATAAACTTCTCACCTTTCTTATATTCAGGCATCTCACCGCCGTCGGTAATCTCACCCTCGGGAACCAGGTAGGCAGCCAGACGGGCTTCGGCCAGCACGATAGTAATCTTCTCAGCACTATAGGGATTATAGGTCTCCACAGCCACGTAGTCAATCTTCGGACCTACGCAAAGCGCCGAGTTGGCAGCCAGAGTCCAAGGTGTGGTTGTCCAAGCCATGAAATAAGGCGTGCCCCACCCCGTCATCTCAGGCTTTGGGTTCTTCATCTTGAACAAAGCCGTACACGTTGTGTCCTTCACGTCGCGATAGCAGCCGGGCTGGTTCAGCTCATGACTCGAAAGACCCGTTCCGGCAGCCGGAGAGTAAGGCTGAATGGTATAACCCTTATAAAGCAAGTCCTGCTGGTAGAGCTGCTTCAGCAACCACCACAGGGTCTCGATATATTTGTTGTCGTAAGTAATGTAGGGATTGTCGAGGTCAACGAAGTAACCCATTTTCTCCGTCAGGTCGCGCCATTCGGCGGTATACATCATCACATTCTTGCGGCACTTGCGGTTGTAGTCCTCCGTAGAGATATACTTCGGACTCTCGTGGTTGTCGATGTCGGCCTTGGTAATGCCCAGCTCCTTCTCCACGCCCAGTTCTACGGGCAGTCCGTGGGTATCCCATCCAGCCTTGCGCTTCACCTGCATTCCCTGCATGGTCTTATAGCGGTTGAATGTATCCTTGATGGTACGAGCCAGCACGTGGTGGATGCCCGGATGCCCGTTAGCCGAGGGAGGACCCTCGAAGAATACAAACTGCGGACAGCCTTCATGCTCAGTAACAGAGCGCCAGAAGACATTCTTCTCCTTCCACATCTGCAGCACGTCGTTGTTCGTCTGCGTCAGGTTTAAGCCGTTGTGTTCGGCAAATCTCTTGCTCATTTTTTATTCTGTTTTTATTACGTTTCTCAAAAAGATGTGCAAAGGTACGTATTTTTCCTGACGCCACCAAATATATAAATATATTTTAATGATTTTGCGAAAAAAGTTTGGCGGCCTGCCATTTTATTTGTAACTTTGCAGCCCAGAAAAAGTTTCAAAACACAGCATTAATTATGAAAAAGCAAATGAAGAAGGTGCTCGTTCTTGGTTCGGGTGCCCTTAAAATCGGACAGGCTGGCGAGTTTGACTATTCTGGCTCCCAGGCGCTGAAAGCACTTCGTGAGGAAGGTATTTCCTCCGTGTTAGTTAACCCCAACATCGCTACCATCCAGACGTCGGAAGGTATTGCCGACAAGGTGTATTTTCAGCCCGTCACTCCCTACTTCGTTACGGAAATCATCAAGAAGGAACGCCCCGACGGCATCCTCCTAGCCTTCGGCGGACAGACGGCCTTGAACTGCGGTACTGAACTCTACCAGAGCGGCGTGCTGAAGGAATACGGCGTCGAGGTGCTGGGAACCAGCGTTGAGGCCATTATGAATACGGAAGACCGCGACCTCTTCGTCAAAAAGCTGGGAGAAGTGGATTTGAAGGTTCCCGTCAGCCATGCTGTTGAAAACATGGAAGACGCCCTGAAGGCTGCCCATGAGATTGGTTTCCCCATCATGATTCGCTCAGCTTACGCCCTGGGAGGTCTCGGAAGCGGTATCTGTCCCGATGAGAATACATTTATCGAACTGGCTGAGTCGGCCTTCACGTTTGCTCCCCAGATTCTTGTTGAAGAGAGCCTGAAGGGATGGAAGGAGATTGAGTTCGAAACCATTCGCGATGCCAACGACCATTGCTTTACTGTTGCCTCGATGGAGAACTTCGACCCCTTAGGTATCCATACTGGTGAAAGTATAGTGGTGGCTCCCACGTGTTCGCTGACTGAGGAACAGGTGAAAATGCTGCAGGAAATCACTATCAAGTGCGTCAAACACTTGGGTATTGTTGGCGAGTGCAACATTCAGTTTGCCTTTAATGCTGTGACTAACGACTACCGTATCATCGAGATCAACGCCCGCCTGAGCCGTTCGTCGGCCCTTGCTTCGAAGGCTACAGGTTATCCGCTCGCTTTCGTTGCCGCCAAGATTGCCCTCGGCTACACGCTCGACCAGATTGGCGAGATGGGCACCACTTCAAGTGCCTACGTCGCTCCAAGCCTCGACTACATGATTTGCAAGATTCCCCGTTGGGACTTGACGAAGTTTGCCGGCGTAAGCCGTCTGATTGGCTCGTCAATGAAATCCGTGGGCGAAATCATGAGTATCGGCCGCTCGTTCGAGGAGATGATCCAAAAGGGCCTGCGCATGATTGGTCAGGGAATGCACGGCTTCGTAGGCAACGACCATACAAAGTTTGACGACCTGGATAAGGAATTGGCTAACCCTACCGACCTGCGTATCTTTGCTATCGCTCAGGCATTGGAAGAAGGCTATAGCGTGGAGCGTATTGAGGAACTAACGAAGATTGACGTGTGGTTCCTGGAACGTTTGAAGCATATCGTCGACTTGAAGCATAAACTACAGGAATACAATAAGTTGGAAGATTTATCAGATGCTTTACTTCTAGAAGTGAAGCGTTGTGGATTCAGCGATTTCCAGATTGCCCGCTTCGTGCTGAAGTCGACGGCTACAAACATGGAAAAAGAGAACCTGCAGGTACGCCAGTACCGCAAGGAACGCGGCATTATGCCTTCGGTAAAGCGTATTCCTACCGTTGCCTCTGAGCATCCCGAACTGACCAACTACCTCTATTTTACATACACGCACACGCCCGCGTTTGGCAACCCCGAAGGCGAGCAGTACAAGCCCAAGCACGACATCAGCTACTACAAGAACGAGAAGTCGGTCATCGTGCTCGGCTCTGGTGCCTATCGTATCGGTTCATCCGTAGAGTTCGACTGGTGCTCGGTAAATGCCATCAATACGGCACGCAAGCTTGGTTACAAGTCTATCATGATCAACTACAACCCAGAGACCGTGTCTACTGACTATGACATGTGCGACCGTCTCTACTTCGACGAGCTGTCGTTGGAGCGCGTGCTCGATGTCATCGACCTGGAGTCGCCCAAGGGTGTTATCGTCTCGGTTGGTGGCCAGATTCCTAACAACCTGGCTATGAAGCTATACCGTCAGGGAGTTCCTGTTCTAGGAACAAGTCCTGTTAACATTGACCGTGCAGAGAACCGCGACAAGTTCTCGGCCATGCTCGACAAACTGGGCATCGACCAGCCTGCATGGCGTGCGCTGACCTCGTTCGAGGACGTGAAGGACTTCGTCAACCAGGTAGGCTACCCTGTGCTTGTACGTCCTTCTTATGTGCTTTCGGGCGCTGCCATGAATGTGTGCTACGACGACGAGGAGCTGCACCGTTTCCTCAACATGGCTACCGAAGTGTCGAAGGAATTCCCCGTGGTCATCTCGAAGTTCATGACCGAAACCAAGGAGATTGAGTTCGATGCCGTTGCCGACAAGGGTGAGGTCATCGAGTACGCCATCTCTGAACATGTAGAATATGCTGGCGTTCACTCCGGCGACGCTACGATGGTGTTCCCCGCCCAGCACATCTACTATTCTACCATCCGTCAGATCAAGAACATCAGCCGCAAGATTGCCAAGGAGCTGAACATTAGCGGACCGTTCAACATCCAGTTCCTGGCCAAGAACCGCGAGGTGAAGGTCATCGAGTGCAACCTGCGCGCTTCGCGCTCGTTCCCTTTCGTTTCAAAGATTTTGAAGCGCAACTTCATCGAGACAGCTACGAAGATCATGCTCGACGCTCCCTACTCAAAGCCCGACAAGAGCGAGTTCGACATCGACCGCATCGGCGTCAAGGCCAGCCAGTTCTCATTTGCCCGTCTGCAGAATGCCGACCCCGTCTTGGGTGTAGACATGTCGTCAACGGGTGAAGTAGGCTGCTTGGGCGATAGCTTGAACGAAGCACTCTTAAATGCTTTGATAGCAACCGGTTATCGTCTTCCAAAGAAGTCGGTTCTTATCTCCTCTGGCGGCGCCAAAGGCAAGGTTTCGCTCCTTGAGCCTGCTCAGGATTTGGTGAAGAAGGGCTTTGAGGTTTACGCTACTGGCGGTACTGCCAAGTTCTTCAACGAGAACGGAGTGAACGCAACGCCCGTGAGCTGGCCCGACGAGGAAGGAGCAAATAACGTGATGGACATGATTGCCGCCCACAAATTCGACCTCATCGTTAACGTGCCGAAGAACCACACCAAGCGCGAGCTGACCAACGGCTACCGCATTCGTCGTGGTGCCATTGACCATAACATTCCTTTGATGACCAACGTCCGCCTGGCTAAAGCCTTCATCGAGGCGTTTACCGCTATGAATCAGGAGGATGTCCAGATCAAGTCTTGGCAGGAGTATAATAATTAAGGAGTTAAGGAGTTCTTTGCAAGCAAAGCGAGCAAGCTCGAGTGAAGAAGTTAATGACAAATGTTGAATCGTGAAAAGTGAAATAAGAACCCTATTGGAAGATTTGCTGCCGTTGGTTGACTTCGACTCCGACTTCCTCTTTGCCGAGCTGAACTCGTTGGACGTCACAACGATACTCATGTCGTTATCCGACAAGTACGGCATCAAGCTGGAGGCGATCGACGCTACTCCCAAGAACCTGAAGACGCTCGACAGCATTGTGGCCATGGTGGAACACAAACTACAAGACAAACAATAGCGCCGTGATGATAACCTTAGAGGATTATCTCGCAAAGAACGCACGTCTCTACCCCGATAAGGCAGCAGCCATCTGTGGGGCGGAGACGTGCTCTTATAGTAATCTCTACCAAAGGGTAAAGGCGCGTGCTGCCGACTACGAAGGGCAGAAAGGCAAGGTGGTGCTGTTCCGCGCTTCACAAACCATCGATTTCATCGTTACCTACCTCGCCATCCATCTCGCTGGTGCAGTTGCTGCACCATTGGAGCGTGAAACACCTGCCGAAATATTCGATGAATTGGGCAGAAAGCTCGCTTCTTATCCTGTGCCCGAAGGTATAGCCGACGTACTTTATACTACCGGCACTACCGGGCGCTCCAAAGGTGTCATGATTAGCCATAGCACCATCATTGCCGATGCCGAGAACCTGATTCAGGGGCAGGGATTCAGCCACGAACTGGTGTTTATCATCAACGGCCCCCTGAACCACATCGGCAGCCTCTCGAAGATTTTCCCAGTTATCATGCTTGGGGCAACGCTCTACATTATCGAAGGTATGAAGGATATCAACCGATTCTTCGAAGCCTTGGATTATCCTGCCCGTAAAATGGCCACTTTCTTCGTGCCAGCCAATGTGCGCATACTGACGCAGTTCAGCGCCGACCGCCTGGCTTCTTATGCAGAAAAGATTGATTTCATCGAGTGCGGAGGCGCTCCACTACCCCACTCTGACATGCTGGAACTGTGTCGGCTGCTACCCAAGACGCGCCTCTACAACACCTACGCATCTACCGAAACCGGCATTATAAGCACCTACAACTACAATGACAGGCGCTGCATCGTCGGCTGCTTGGGTAAGCCAATGCCACACTCGCGCATCATCATCACTCCCGAGGGGCATATTTCCTGTCAGGGCGATACGCTGATGAGCGGCTACATTGGAGAACCGGAGCTGACGGCCACCGTGCTACGCGACAATACCGTCTATATGGCCGACCTCGGTTATATTGACGACGATGGCATGCTCCACATCGAAGGCCGGGAGGGTGACGTTATCAACGTTGGCGGCTACAAAGTCGCACCAACCGAGGTTGAAGACGCAGCCCTGCTGATGGCGGAAGTAAAGGACTGCATCTGCATTTCTGCCCACCACCCCATTACCGACAACGCCCTGAAACTGCTGGTGGTAATGGCCGATGGCATGAAGTTGAACAAGCGCAAGTTGGCCTTACACCTAAAGGAACGGCTGGAAATCTACAAGGTGCCGATGCTCTACGAACAGGTATCGACCATAGAACGCACCTACAACGGAAAACTCAACCGAAAGTTCTACAGAACCTAAAGTTGGAATAAGCAGAAAGTTTGCTCCGGGTAAACTGGGAGTTTGCTCCGGGTATATTCTGAGTTAGGGAATAATGTTGAGTTTTATTGGTGGAACGTATCGCGGTCGTTGAGTACTTTAAACTTTGTCCTTACTTTATCCAAGTTGTCAAAATCGAGGTTGACAGTAAGGGCACATTCACAATTTGGCAAGGCTTCTGCAATAGCATCGCCCTTGGAGTCAGCCACCAGACTCTCACCGCGATAATGACAGAACTGGTCGTCGCCAACGCGGTTGGCACCAATCAGATAGCATTGGTTCTCAATGGCTCTCGCCCTTGTGAGCACCCGCCAAGCCTGTTGACGACTCTCAGGCCAGTTGGCAACAGCGATGATGGCATCGTAGGCACCTGCCCTGCCATAGCGCGCCCAAACGGGAAAGCGCAGGTCGTAGCAGGTAAGTAGCAGGAATTTGCGACCTTTCCATTCGACGATGACGTTTTGGTTGCCCGGGGTGATATACTGGTCTTCGTGACCATAGGTAAAGAGGTGGTGCTTGTCGTAGAAATTCACTTCTTCTGGTGTGACAAAATAATGACGATTATGGTATTTCCCATCCTTGGTTTGAATCAGCAGGCTTCCGCTGAGAGCACATTGATGTTTCACGGCTGTTTCACGCATCCAGCGAAGTGCGATGGAATCTTCGTTTTCTGCAATATCCTGCGGTATAGTGGCAAAGCCCGTGGCCCACATCTCGGGCAGTACATAAAGGTCGGAGCCCGTGTGCTGCTGAAAGAGCTTACGTACTTTTTCTACGTTTTCATCGGGATTTGCCCATGCGATATCGGTTTGAAAAATCGTTACTTTAAACATTGATTGGAGAAGTTAAAGATAAAAGTCGTTGGTGAGTTGCTGATACCACTCGGAGCGGACGTTGGGCGCCGTCTCGATGACCCCTTCCGAGCGCTCCAGATCGCAAGGATGACGGCGAAAGGCAAGCAGATAGCGCCTGGGCTGCTTACGGGGCGTTGTTCTGACAGCACACTCACGCACCTTGAAAAGTCCGGCCAATGCTGCTTCCGCCTCCAACAGGGGCTTGCAGTCGAAGGGGATGACCACCGAGAACTCTCCGTCATCGGTCAGCAACCGAACGACAGCCGCCATTAGCTCACGATACGTCAGAGAACTGGTGTGACGGGCTAAGGTGCGCTGCTCGTCTGGGCATTCGAGGGAATCAACGAAGTAGGGCGGATTGCTCACGATGGCAGCAAAAGCTGAGGGCTGGAAACAGCGGATATCGGCATTTACCAGCTGAATCTGCCCCGCAAACGGTGATCTCACGACGTTTTCTCTTGCCTGCCCTATCGCTTCGCCGTCGATGTCAACACCCACAACGGAAGCCTCAGGGAAGCGCTGGGCCATCATGAGGGCTATCAACCCTGTGCCTGTACCGATGTCGAGCACCGTCGGTCCTCCGTGAGCCCAAGCTCCAAGAAGGGTTCCGTCAGTACCAACTTTCATGGCGCATCGTCCCTGATAAACCGTAAATTGGCGGAATTGGAAGTAATCATTTGCCATTTCGGGCACAAAGATACACATTTTTTGTTAATTATCAACTTTCTATGACCAATTCTCAATAAAAATTCGTAACTTTGCACGCTCTAATAGAAAGGAATAAGAAAGTAGTATGTTTTTAGATAGTCAGAATAACAAGGCATTCTCTATGATTGCCGACATTGAAGGAGACATTAAGGACCTTATCAACAACGTTCCAACCCCCGACGAGCTGCCTATCCTTGCCGTTCGCAACTTGGTGCTCTTCCCAGGGGTTGTCTCGCCCATCCTCATTGGCAGGGAGTCGAGTTCCATCCTCATCAAGCGTGCTGAGAAGAAGCAAATGGTTATCGGTATCGTCTGCCAACGTGACCCAGAAGTAGAATCCCCTACCAAGGATGACCTCTATGAATATGGCGTCTTTGCCAAAGTCATCAAGCAACTGACGCTGCCCAACGGTAATATCACTACCATCGTTCAGGCTTTAGGGCGCCTGAGGCTGATTGACATCATCGGCGACCAGCCTTTCCTGACCGGCCGCGTGGAGCAAGCTCCCGAAATACAACCCGAAAAGCGTGACAAGGAATTCCGTACGGCCATGCAGGATCTGCGCCAACAGGTGAACGACTACATCAATATGAGCGAGGAGATTCCCGACGAGGCAACCTTTGCCGTCCAGAACATCTCGAACGACGTGATGGCCCTGAACTTCACCTGTTCCAACATGCCATTCTCCATCAAGGACAAGATGATGCTGTTGGAGGCCGAGTCTGTCAAAGAGCGCTTGTTTGCTACGATGAAGGTACTTAACCGCGAAATCAACCTTCAACACCTGAAGGCAGACATCCGCAACAAGACGCGTGAGGACCTGGACGAACAGCAGCGTAATTACTTCATCCAGCAGCAAATCAAGAACCTTCAGGCAGAAATGGGCCACGGAGAGTCGTCGCCCGAGAAGGCAGAGCTGCTGCAGAAGGCACAAGGCAAGAATTGGCCGGCAGAGGTAGCCAAGACATTCTACAAGGAAGCCGACAAGCTGGACAACCTGAATCCGCAGAGTCCGGATTTCAATGTCCAGCTGACTTACCTCCAAACAATGGTAGACCTGCCGTGGGGCGAGTTCACCAACGACGACCTGAACTTGCAGCGCGCCCAGAAGATTCTGGACCGTGACCATTATGGAATGGAAAAAGTGAAGGAGCGCATCCTGGAGCACATGTCCGTCCTTTCACTTCGTGGTGACCTGAAGTCGCCCATCATCTGCCTTTACGGTCCTCCAGGAGTAGGTAAGACCTCTTTGGGAAAGTCTATTGCCGCTGCCATGAAGCGCAAGTACGTGAGGATGTCGCTGGGCGGACTGCACGATGAAGCCGAGATTCGCGGCCACCGCCGCACCTACATCGGGGCCATGCCTGGACGTATTATCAAGTCTATCCAGAAAGCAGGCTCCTCGAACCCTGTATTCATTCTCGACGAGATTGACAAAGTAACGCAGAACACACATAACGGCGACCCAGCATCGGCCCTGCTCGAAGTGCTTGACCCGGAGCAGAACAATGCCTTTCATGACAACTACCTTGATGTGGACTACGATCTCTCAAAGGTGCTCTTCATTGCAACGGCCAATAATCTGTCGACCATTCCCGGTCCTCTTCGTGATCGTATGGAGATTATCGAAGTAAGCGGATATATCACGGAGGAAAAGATAGAAATTGCCAAGCGCCACCTCATCCCCAGGGAGATGGAGAACACCGGACTGGACTTGGTTCCCGTGAAGCCGAAGTTCAATAAGGCAGCCATCGAGATGGTTATCGAACGCTATACCCGCGAAAGTGGTGTGCGCCAGCTGGAGAAGCAAATTAACAAAGCCATGCGCAAACTGGCTTTTAAGCAGGCCCTGAACGGCGAGATGCCATATAGCAAGATTACCCCAACGGAGATAGAGGAGTTGCTGGGAAATCCCCCATTCTATCGCGATATTTACCAAGGCAACGACTATGCCGGCGTGGTAACGGGACTGGCTTGGACAAGCGTAGGCGGCGAGATTCTGTTCATAGAAACCTCGCTGTCGAAAGGAAAGGCCGGAAAGCTGACATTGACAGGTAACTTGGGCGATGTGATGAAGGAATCGGCCGTCATTGCCTTAGAGTATGTCAAGGCTCACATCACCAAGCTCGGCGTCGACTATCGCATCTTCGAGAACTACAACCTTCACATCCACGTACCTGAAGGTGCCACCCCCAAGGACGGCCCCTCGGCTGGTATCACTATAGCCACCTCTATTGCCTCGGCCCTGACGCAACGCAAGGTGCGCAAGAACACGGCCATGACGGGAGAAATCACCCTGCGAGGCAAGGTGTTGCCCGTAGGAGGCATCAAAGAAAAGATTCTGGCGGCAAAACGAGCCGGCATTACCGACATCATGATGTGCCAGGAGAACAAGAAGGATGTGGAGGAGATCCCCGACATCTACCTCAAGGGGGTCACCTTCCATTATGTTGAGAATGTTCAAGACGTGTGGAACTTCGCCCTGACCAACCAATTGGTGGACAATCCCATGCCGTTTGACATTCAGGAGGATAAAGAAGAAAAGAAGGAAAAATGACGTTTGAACTACAACATACAGACCCTTACAGCGATGCCCGTGCAGGACTAATCACTACTGACCACGGCCAGATCAAGACCCCTATCTTTATGCCGGTAGGTACTGTGGGTAGTGTCAAGGGCGTACATTTTGCTGAACTCCGTGAACAAGTAAAGGCACAGATTATCCTGGGTAACACCTATCACCTGTATCTGCGTCCCGGTCTTGACACCTTGCGCAAAGTTGGTGGGCTTCATCAGTTCAATACATGGGACCGTCCCATATTGACAGACTCCGGCGGTTTTCAGGTGTTTTCGTTGACAAGCATCCGCAAACTGCGTGAAGAGGGATGCGAGTTCCGTTCCCATATTGACGGTTCAAAGCATATCTTTACACCAGAGAATGTGATGGATACGGAGCGTATTATAGGTGCTGATATCATGATGGCGCTCGACGAGTGCCCTCCTGGACAAAGCGATTACCAATATGCCAAGAAGTCGCTGGGACTGACTCAGCGCTGGCTCGACCGTTGCGTCAAGCGCTTCAACGAGACAGAGCCGCTCTATGGCTATCAGCAGTCTCTATTCCCCATTGTGCAAGGATGCACCTACAAGGATCTTCGTCGTGAAGCGGCCAAACACGTGGCCGACAAAGGGGCAGACGGAAATGCCATCGGTGGACTGGCAGTAGGTGAACCAACAGAGGTGATGTACGAAATGATTGAGGTGGTCAATGAGATACTGCCGAAAGACAAGCCCCGCTACCTGATGGGTGTAGGCACTCCGCAGAACATATTAGAAGCCATTGAGCGTGGCGTTGATATGTTCGACTGCGTGATGCCCACCCGCAACGGACGCAACGCGATGCTGTTCACCTATGAAGGTACCATGAATATGCGCAACAAGAAGTGGGAACAGGACTTCTCGCCAATTGACCCTGACGGTTGCGAGGTCGACAGAATCCATTCAAAAGCCTACCTGCACCACCTGTTTAAGGCTCAGGAGCTGCTGGCCTTGCAGATTGCTTCTATCCATAACCTCGCCTTCTATCTGCGACTGGTAGCTGATGCCCGTACACATATTGAGAATGGTGACTTTGCACAATGGAAACGCTCTGTAATAGAACAACTTGGAAGAAGGAGATGAAGATAAAGTTTAAGTTAATAAGGAAAACAAAGAAGCAGAAGAGCTTTGCTCAGATACGTCGTCACGTGAAGCGGTACAGACGCAGACGTGCCATGAAGAGATTCATGCAGAAACTGGGACGCCCGTTCCGTTGGCTCGGACGCCATCTGCATTGGATGCGCTACCTGAACCCCTTCCACTACTTGACACGGATTGACCGATATATCATCAAGAAGTTTATCGGCACCTACATCTATTCCATCATCCTGATTATCTCTATTTCCATAGTCTTCGATATTAACGAGAACCTGGCCAAGTTCACCACGAATCATGCTCCCCTTCGGGCTATCGTCCTCGATTACTACGCCAACTTCGTACCCTATTTTGCCAACCTGTTCTCGCCGTTGTTCGTCTTCATTGCCGTTATCTTCTTTACTTCCAAACTGGCAGGCAACAGCGAGATAATTGCCATGCTGGCCTCCGGTCTTAGTTTCAAGCGGCTAATGCGTCCCTACTTCATTTCTGCCGCCCTGATAGCCCTGCTGAACTATTATCTCGGATCGTTTGTCATTCCTGAGGGAACGGTAGTCCGCCAGAACTTTGAAGAGCGGTACAAGAACAACAAGAAGATAACGACTGCAGCCAACGTGCAACTTCAGGTGGGACATGGTATCATAGCCTACCTACAGCAGTATGATGACAATACAAAGACGGGCTATGGATTCTCACTTGACAAGTTTGAGAAGAAGAAGCTGGTGAGTCACATGACAGCAAGCGTTATTCACTACGACACCATCAGCGATTCGCGTTACCATTGGCGCGCCCAGAACTACAAGATACGCACCCTGAAGGGATTGCGCGAGGAGATTAAGACGGGTTCCGAGATTGACACCACCATCATGATGGAGCCCATGGACCTCGTGTTCTTCAAGGGACAGCAAGAGACTTTTACCAGCCCTGAACTGCGAGCCTATATCAGCAAACAGCAGGAACGAGGCTCTCAGAACGTAGTGCAATACGAAGTGGAGTACCACAAACGAATAGCCATGTCGTTCGCCTCGTTTATCCTGACGGTTATTGGTGCCAGTCTATCCTCCCGCAAGCGTAAAGGCGGCATGGGACTCTATCTTGGTATAGGCCTGGCACTATCGTTTGCCTATATCCTGCTACAGACCATTAGCGCCACATTCGCCATCAACGCGGGTACGCCTGCTTTATTGGCAGAGTGGATTCCCAATATATTATATGTGTTCATTGCCTACTTCTGTTGGCGACAAGCACCGAATTAGCATAAAGCGTAGAAGAAATGAAATTTGAAGAGACCTATCTGAATGACAATATCCTCGATGCGCTCTATGACATGCGCTTTGACGAGATGACTCCCATCCAGGAGAAATGTATTCCTGAGATTCTGGACGGCTACGATGTGTTAGGCGTTGCCCAGACGGGAACAGGAAAGACGGCGGCTTACCTGCTGCCGATTCTCTCCATGCTTGACGATGGCGGATTTCCCAAAGATGCCATCAATTGCGTCATCATGTCTCCCACCCGAGAGCTCGCGCAGCAGATAGATCAGGCCATGCAGGGATTCGGCTACTATCTGGACGAGGTGAGCAGCGTGGCCGTCTACGGCGGTAACGATGGCAACCGCTACGACCAGGAATTGAAAGGCATGCGCTTAGGTGCCGATGTGTTGATAGCAACGCCAGGCCGCCTCATCAGCCATCTGAAAGTAGGTAATCTCGACCTTTCGCGATGTTCCTTCTTTGTGTTGGATGAGGCAGACCGCATGCTTGACATGGGCTTTTCCGAGGACATCATGAAGATTGTTGCAGAACTCCCTCAGGATTGTCAGCGTGTGATGTTCTCAGCCACCATGCCTCCTAAGATTCGTGAATTGGCAGTCTCTCTTCTTCACCATCCTGTAGAGGTAAAATTAGCGGTATCAAAACCAGCCGAGAAAATCAGACAGTCAGCCTACGTCTGCTATGACCCTCAGAAGCTGGGCATCATTGAGCACCTGTTCAAGAACGGCGACTTACAGCGCGTCATCATCTTCAGCGGCAAGAAAGACCGTGTGAAGGAAATCACGCGTCAGCTGAAGCGAATGAAGATTAACTGTGCCGAGATGCATAGCGATCTCTCACAGACTGAACGCGACAATGTGATGTACCGCTTCAAGGCCGGACAGGTGGATGTGCTTGTTGCAACCGACATCGTCAGTCGAGGTATTGACATAGACGACATACGCATCGTTATCAACTACGACGTTCCCCATGATGCCGAGGATTATGTACATCGTATAGGCCGTACAGCCCGTGCCGACCGCGACGGCGTCGCCATTACTTTCGTGAGCGAGGCTGAAATCTATAAGTTCCAGGAGATAGAGCATTTCCTCGGCAAGGAGGTTGAGAAGCTCCAGCTTCCTGAAAAGCTCGGCGAAAGCCCAGTCTATGCCAAGCGCGAGAAAAAGCGCTCCAACACGCGCCGTCATGGCCGATGGCATAGTCGCGGCAACGGACAACATAACAACCGCAAACGTAACAATTCAAAGAATTGAGCAACTTTTTGCGTTAAAACATAAGAACAATAGCAGAAAATCATCCGAATTATAACGTGCGAACCATTTTTTTTAGTACCTTTGCACACTAAAATAGGAAAAGAAAAAAGAAACAAATGAAACAGACAGCAATTCTTCTCTTGCATTGTCCTGACCAGCAGGGCATCATCACGGAAGTAACGAAATTCATTACCGACAATAAAGGTAACATCGTATACCTTGACCAATATGTAGATAAGCTCGACGGTATGTTCTTCATGCGTATTGAGTGGGAGTTGGAAGGCTTTATGATTCCCCGTGACAAGATATTCGAATATATCACCACCCTCTATGCCCAGCGCTACGAGATGAAGTTTAACCTCTATTTCAGCGACAAGCGTCCCCGTATGGCTATCTTCGTCAGCAAGATGAGCCATTGCCTCTACGACCTGCTGGCCCGTTGGAAGGCAGGAGAGTTTGCTTGCGACATTCCTTGTATCGTCTCCAATCACGAGGATCTCCGCTATGTGGCCGAGCAGTTCGGTATTCCCTATTATGTATGGTCTATCAAGAAAGATCACTCCAACAAAGCCGAGGTAGAGCAGGCGGAGATGGAACTCCTTAAAAAAGAAGACGTCTCGTTCATCGTATTGGCTCGTTATATGCAGATTATCTCTGACGAGATGATTGCTGCCTATCCCCATCATATCATCAACATCCACCACTCATTCCTTCCCGCATTCATAGGCGCAAAGCCCTACCATCAGGCGTGGGAGCGTGGTGTGAAGATTATCGGCGCCACCAGCCATTATGTAACAGCAGAATTGGATGCCGGACCCATTATCGAGCAGGATGTGACCCGCATCACTCATAAGGACACCCCCGAAAGCCTTGTGCTGAAAGGAAAAGACCTTGAGAAGATTGTACTGTCGCATGCCGTACAGAAGCATATCGAGCGGAAGATTCTGACCTACAAGAACAAGACTATTATTTTCTCTTAACAATGAATTTGAGTAAAGAATGAACGTAGCAATCGTAAAATATAATGCCGGAAACATCTACTCTGTAGTGAATGCCTTGAAACGTCTGGGCATCGACCCCTTGCTGACAGATGATGCCGAGTCGCTACAGAAAGCTGACCGGGTACTCTTCCCAGGACAGGGAGAAGCGACTGGCGCTATGGAGTACCTCAAGGCGCGTCGCCTGGATGAGGTTATCCGCTCCCTGAAGCAGCCCGTCTTAGGCATCTGTATCGGTCAGCAGCTATTGTGCCGCCACTCTGAGGAAGGCGATGTCGATTGTATAGGAGTGTTCGATGCGGAGGTAAGGCGTTTTCAGCCCCAGCGCCATGAAGACAAGGTCCCCTGTATGGGGTGGAACAAGCTATATGACACCAAGTCGCCATTGATGGAAGGCATCGAGGGCGGCTACGTCTATTTTGTACATTCCTATTACGTACCTGTCTGCTGCGAGACCATCGCTACTGCCGATTACATACTGCCCTACGCAGCCGCTATGCACAAGAATAATTTCTACGCTTGTCAGTTCCATCCCGAGAAAAGTGGCAAAGTGGGCGAACAAATCATTAAGAACTTCCTAGCCTTATGATAGAATTAATCCCTGCAATCGACATCATTGACGGACAATGTGTGCGTCTTACCAAAGGCGATTACGACCAGAAGACCGTATACAGCAACTCTCCGCTCGAAATAGCCCAGCGTTTCGAGCAGCTGGGTTTCAAGCGCCTTCACGTTGTCGACCTCGACGGAGCCAAGTCTAAGCACGTCGTCAACGATAAGGTTCTCAAAGACATCACCTCCACCACCAATCTGACAGTAGACTTTGGCGGGGGCATCAAGACAGACGAAGACCTCGAGAAGGCTTTCGACGCTGGAGCAAGTATGGTTACCGTAGGCTCTATAGCTGTTACGCGTCCCGACCTCTTTGAGAAATGGCTCAATAAATATGGGGCAGAGCGAATGATTCTTGGGGCTGATGTTAGAAACGGCAAAATCAGTATTAACGGATGGAAGGAGGACTCTACAGAAGACTTGCTGCCATTCCTGCAGAAATACATCGATGCAGGCGTCAAGAATGTGTTGTGTACGGAGATTTCCAAGGACGGCACCCTACAAGGACCTGCTATCAGTCTTTATAAAAAGGTAATGGCGGCTTATCCCAGCCTGCACCTGATAGCCAGCGGCGGCGTGTCTTCTATCGATGATATCGAGCAGCTTCATGCGGCTGGCATTCCCGCAGTCGTCTTTGGAAAAGCTATCTATGAAGGCCGTATCAGTCTTCAAGAACTTCTTTCCCGTATTCACGTAAACAATTAAATGTCATGTCATTAGCAAAACGAATCATACCCTGCCTGGATGTTAAGGACGGCGAAACCGTCAAAGGCACGAACTTTGTCAACCTCCGTTCTGCGGGCGACCCTGTTGAATTGGGAAAAACCTATTCCGATCAGGGAGCCGACGAGTTGTGCTTTCTTGACATTACGGCATCTTTCGAGGGGCGCAAGACCTTTACGGAGATGGTTACCCGCGTGGCGCAGGAGATCAACATCCCCTTTACCGTAGGCGGAGGCATCAACGAACTCAATGACGTGGAGCGCCTATTGTATGCAGGAGCAGACAAGGTGAGCGTCAATAGCGCAGCCATCCGCCGTCCAGAGCTTATCGACGAGATTACCACCCGTTTTGGTTCTCAGGTATGTGTGTGCGCCATCGATGCCCGCCTCGACGAGGATGGATGGCATTGCTACTTGAAGGGGGGGCGCGAGCGCACCGAGCGCGGACTCTTTGAGTGGGCCCATGAAGCTCAGGAGCGTGGTGCCGGCGAGATTCTGTTTACGAGCATGAACCACGACGGGGTAAAGGAAGGCTATGCCAACGAGGCCTTGCGCGAGCTGGCCGACCACTTGAGCATTCCCATCATCGCCAGCGGTGGTGCCGGCAAACGCGAGCATTTCCGTGACGTATTCATAGAAGGTCACGCTGATGCTGCTCTCGCCGCCAGTGTTTTCCATTTCGGCGAAATTCCCGTACCCGAGCTGAAGCAATACCTTCACAGCGAGGGCATCAACGTAAGACTATAGCATATAGTTTTATCGAGACAGAAGTTTTAAACAACAGTCAAATAGTGAAATTCTCAATAGTAATATGAAAATTGATTTTGAAAAGTGTGGCGGTCTTGTACCTGCCATCATCCAGGATGCAAGGACGAAGAGTGTGCTGATGCTGGGCTACATGAACCAGGAGGCTTTCGACAAGACACTTCTCACGAAGAAGGTCACTTTCTGGTCGCGCTCGCGCAATTGCCTGTGGACGAAGGGAGAAACCAGCGGCAACTTCCTGAACCTTGTCGACGTGAAGATTGACTGCGACAACGACACGCTGCTCGTCCGCGCCATTCCTGACGGTCCTACCTGCCACAAGGGAACTGATACTTGCTGGGGCGAGGACAACGAGCAGAATCCCCTACTCTTTTTGACTGAGCTGCAGGACTTTATCAACAAGCGCCATGAAGAGATGCCCGAAGGCAGCTATACCACCTCGCTTTTCAAGGACGGCATCAACCGTATTGCCCAGAAGGTGGGAGAAGAAGCACTTGAGGCTGTGATTGAAGCCACCAACGGTTCCAACGAGAAACTGGTATACGAAGCCAGCGACATGATCTACCACCTTGTCGTGCTGTTGACCAGCAAGGGACTGCGCATTGAGGATGTTGCTGCCGAACTGGCAAAGCGGCATGACCCCAACTGGGACAAGAAGCGCCGAGAGGCCAAAGCCAAGGGCGAAATGGAGTAAAACCGAATAAACGTTCATCGAATAATTGACAAATGGTTCTGATTAAATACAAGAATGCAAACATCCGTCATGATGATGGTGAGACCGCCCTCCGCAACGTGGACTTCCAGGTGGAAGAAGGTGAGTTTATCTACCTCATCGGACGTGTGGGTTCGGGCAAGAGCTCGTTGCTCAAGACCTTTTACATGGAACTGAACATCGAAGATGCCGAGGAAGCTACGGTTTTGGGCTATGACCTGCAGAATATCCGCCGCAACCAGATTCCCGAGCTGCGCCGCAAGATGGGCATCATTTTCCAGGACCTGAAACTGCTGAGCGACCGCAGTATATACCACAACCTCTACTTTGTGTTGAGGGCTACAGGCTGGAAAGACAAGAAAGACATCAATAAACGTATAGATGAAGTGCTGAAGCAGGTGGGAATGACCGAGATGAAAAACAGGATGCCCCACGAGCTATCGGGTGGCGAACAACAGCGCATCTCAATTGCCCGTGCCTTGCTGAACCATCCCCAGCTGATTGTGGCCGACGAGCCCACCGCCAGCCTCGACAATGAAACGGCCGACAACATTATCCTGCTGCTGCGTGAAATCTCGCAAACGGGGACGGCTGTCATACTCACTACCCACAACCGCTCACTCCTGAACAAGTATCCGGGTATTGTTTATCGTTGCAACGACTTCCATATTGAAGAGGTGAGCAACGACTACAACCAGTTGCTGCTGACGGAGGATGAACTGAATGATTGAAACAATAAAAACAAATAACGCTATGAAAGTAATGAAATTTGGCGGCACTTCCGTTGGCTCGCCACAAAGAATGAAAGAAGTCACCAGCCTTGTCACCAAGTCTGGAGAACCTGTTTTTATCGTACTCTCGGCTATGGCAGGCACCACCAACTCGCTGGTCGAGATTGCCGACTATCTCTACAAGAAGAACTCTGACGGGGCCAATGAGGTAATCAACCGTCTGGAGGCCATTTACACCAAGCATGTGGATGAGCTTTACACTAAAGAGGAAACCAAGCAGAAGACGCTCGAATTCCTCAAGGAAGAATTCAACTATCTCCGTTCATTCACCAAGGAAATCTTTACTTCATTCGAAGAGAAGGCTATAGTGGCACAAGGCGAACTGATGTCTACCAACATGGTGGTCAACTACATGCAGGAGCAAGGCTATAAGGCCGTTCTGCTTAATGCGCTCGACTTCATGCGTACCGACAAGAACGCTGAGCCCGACCCCGTCTATATCAAGGATAAGGTCAACGCTATCCTTGCCGAGAACGAGGGACAGCAGGTTTATGTTACCCAAGGATTCATCTGCCGTAATGCCTATGGCGAGATTGACAACCTGCAGCGTGGCGGTTCCGACTATACGGCCTCACTCATAGGTGCTGCCATCAACGCTGAGGAAATCCAGATATGGACCGACATTGACGGCATGCACAACAACGATCCCCGCGTAGTCGACAAGACGCAGCCCGTTCACCAGCTACAGTTTGACGAAGCTGCCGAGCTGGCCTATTTCGGCGCAAAGATTCTGCACCCCACCTGCGTGCAGCCCGCCAAGTATGCCGGAATACCTGTACGCCTGCTCAACACGATGGATCCCGATGCAGAGGGAACCACCATCTCCAACACTACGGAATACGGTAAAATCAAAGCCGTAGCTGCCAAGGACAATATCATCGCCATCAAGATCAAGTCCTCACGCATGCTGCTGGCTACTGGTTTCATGCGCAAGGTCTTCGAGATATTCGAGTCTTACCAGACTCCTATCGACATGGTCTGCACCTCCGAGGTTGCCGTTTCCCTGAGCATAGACAACTCCTCACACCTGGGCGAGATTGTCGACGAGCTGAAGAAGTACGGAACCGTTACCGTCGATACCGGCATGTGTATCGTCTGCGTGGTCGGTGACCTCGACTGGTCGAACATCGGTTTCGAAACCCGCATCATGGATGCCCTCAAGACTATTCCTGTACGCATGATTTCCTACGGAGGCTCCAACTACAACATCTCGTTCCTCATCAAGGAAGAAGACAAGCGCCGCGCTCTCCAGAGCCTGAGCGACTATCTCTTCACATAAGTCTCCCAAAGTCAATCATACATAATATAGCACAACACAAGCATGAAAGGAATATTTCCTGTAGACCGGTTCCAGGACCTGAGAACCCCGTTCTACTACTACGACACAGAACTATTGCGCAAGACGCTCCAAGCTATCAAACAAGAGACAGAGAAGCACGAGGCATGGAACGTACATTATGCTGTCAAGGCTAACGCCAACCCCAAGCTGCTCCGCATTATCCGCGAAGCAGGTTTGGGTGTTGACTGCGTCAGCGGAGGCGAGATTGAGGCCAGCATCAAGGCAGGCTTCTCTCCCTCCAAGATTGTATTTGCTGGTGTGGGCAAGAGCGACTGGGAAATTAACCTGGGACTCGACAACGACATCTTCTGCTTCAATGTAGAGAGCATCCCCGAGTTGGAAGTCATCAATGAGCTGGCTGCTGCCAAAGGCAAGATTGCCCGTGTGGCCTTCCGCCTGAATCCTAATGTGGGCGCCCATACCCATGCCAACATCACTACCGGTCTGGCCGAAAACAAGTTTGGTATCGCCATGCGCGACATGGTGACCGTCATCGAGCACGCCCAGCAACTGAAGAATGTCTGCGTCGTAGGACTCCACTTCCACATCGGAAGCCAGATTCTCGACATGGGTGACTTCCAGGCACTATGTAACCGCATCAACGAATTGCAGGACGAGCTGGATCGTCATCGCATCCGTGTAGAACATATCAACGTGGGCGGCGGTCTGGGCATTGATTATGAGCACCCCAACCGTGTACCCATTCCCGCATTCAAAGACTATTTCGACACCTATGCCAAGAAGCTGAAGCTACGTCCCGGACAATCGCTCCACTTCGAACTTGGTAGAGCCGTCGTAGCACAATGCGGTACTCTTATTACGCGTACCTTATATATAAAAGAAGGTGCTATCAAGAAGTTTGCCATCGTCGATGCCGGTTTTACCGATCTCATCCGCCCCGCTCTCTATCAAGCCTACCACAAGATTGAGAACCTGTCGAGCGATGAACCCGTTGAAACCTACGACGTGGTGGGTCCCATCTGCGAGTCTACCGATGTCTTTGCCAAGCAGACAGACCTTAACCGCACCCATCGCGGCGACCTGCTGGCCATCCGTTCCGCAGGTGCCTACGGCGAAATCATGGCTTCGCAGTATAACTGCCGTCGTCTACCAGTCGGTTACACCATCGACGACCTGTAAAATATCGATGAAAACGGCAGAAATCTCTGCTTTGGGTATCTAAAAGAGGGGCTTATGCTCCTCTTTTTCATAAAAAATGAGGTTTCTGCGAAAAAAGTTCGGAAAATATTTGGTGGATAAGAAAATTATCAGTACCTTTGCACCCGCAATCAAGGAGATAACCCCAACGGTTTGCAGCTAAGAAATCCGGAAGGATGGGTGAGTGGCTGAAACCAGCAGTTTGCTAAACTGCCGTACGGGTTCCCGTACCGGGGGTTCGAATCCCCCTCCTTCCGCAGGGGTTTCCCATGGTTGCTAGGATGGTCGATTCATCTAATGGTTAGGATACAAGATTCTCAATCTTGGCATAGGGGTTCGATTCCCCTATCGACTACAACAAGAAGCTCCTTCATGAGGAGCTTTTTTTATTTTGTAATACAATTTGCTCCTTCCAAATCCAACGCATAGTTTACCCGGACTAAACTGGGAGTTTACCCGGAGTAAAGTGCGAGTTTACCCGGAGTAAAGTTTGAGTATACTCAGGGAGGTTCTCCAGCTCTCGCGCACGTTCCTTATTATACGATAAGTTGGTACGGCTTAGTTTTTCCCAGCAAAGAACGGGGTTGAAACAGGAAAATCCATAAAAATCGAAAAAAAACGCGTAAAAATTTCCATATCTCGTTGAAAAACAGTATCTTTGCACTCCAAAATCGAAATAACGACGATTAAAGACATTAAATTAAAGAATTTAGCGACATGACAAAAGCTGACATCATCAACAAAATTGCCGATGAAACGGGCATTGCCAAGAAGGACGTGGCAGCTACCGTTGAGGCATTTATGGAAGAAATCCGCGTGAGCCTGTCCACCAATAAGGATAATGTTTATCTGCGCGGCTTTGGTAGCTTCATCGTAAAGCACCGCGCCCAGAAGACAGCACGCAACATCTCGAAGAACACGACTTTGCTTATTGATGCGCACGATTTCCCCGCCTTCAAGCCCGCAAAGAGTTTTATTGCCAAGATGAAGTAATTAAGTCAAAATACAAATTAACATTTAGAACTATGCCAAACGGAAAAAAGAAAAAGGGCCACAAGATGGCTACCCACAAGCGCAAGAAGAGACTGCGCAAGAATCGTCATAAGAGCAAGTAAGCTCTAGGCGGAGAAAGAAATGAAGGGAGTGTGATCGCGACAACATTCGCGCCACACCCCTTTTTGTAAAACACCTATTCCCAAGTAAACTTACCCAAGAATGACAAGCGAAGTAATCATCGATGTTCAACCGAAAGAGATATCCATCGCGCTGCTTGAAGACAAGGAGCTGGTGGAATATCAGAACGAACGGCGCGAGGCCTCGTTCTCGGTGGGCAACATCTACGTGGCAAAGGTACGCAAGCTGATGCCCGGACTGAATGCCTGCTTCGTCGACGTAGGGTACGAGAAGGATGCCTTCCTTCATTATCTTGACTTGGGCACTCAATTCAGCTCTTATGAAAAGTACCTGAAACAGGTACAGAGCGACAGAAAGAAGCTTTATCCCATACAAAAGGCCACGAGGCTGCCTGACCTGCCCAAGGACGGTAGTGTGCAGACAACGCTTCAGGTGGGTCAGGAGGTAATGGTGCAGGTGGTGAAGGAGCCCATCTCGACGAAGGGTCCGCGCCTGACTTGCGAACTCAGCTTTGCTGGCCGTTACATCGTGCTCATCCCCTTTGGCGATAAAGTGAACGTTTCTTCTAAAATCAAGAAAAGCGAGGAACGCAGCCGACTGAAACAGCTTATCCAGAGCATCAAGCCGAAGAATTTCGGGGTTATCGTGCGTACGGTGGCAGAGGGCAAGCGTGCAGCAGAACTGGACCAGGAGATGAAAGTCCTGCTTAAGCGATGGGAGGAAGCCATCACAAAGGTGCAGAAGACGCAGCAGCGCCCCCAATTGGTTTTCGAGGAGGAAAGCCGAGCCGTAGCGCTGTTACGCGACTTGTTCAACCCTACTTACGACGCTATCAACATCAACGACGAAGGCATCTTCCAGCAGGTGAAGGACTACGTGGGACTGATAGCCCCAGAGAAGCAGGACATTGTCAAGTTGTACAAGGGCGTAGTACCCATCTTCGACAATTTCGGTGTAACCAAACAGCTGAAGTCTGGATTCGGCAAGACGGTGAACTACAAGCACGGGGCCTATCTCATTATCGAGCACACGGAGGCCATGCATGTGGTGGACGTCAATAGCGGAACTCGCGTCAAGAAAGAAAACGGTCAGGAAGCAAATGCGCTGGAGACCAATCTGGGTGCTGCCGACGAGCTTGCCCGCCAGTTGCGACTACGAGACATGGGAGGAATCATCGTGGTCGACTTCGTGGACATGAACCTCGCGGAAGATCGCCAGATACTCTACGAGCGCATGTGCAAGAACATGCAGAAAGACCGTGCGCGCCACAACATCCTACCCTTGTCGAAGTTCGGACTGATGCAGATTACGCGTCAGCGCGTCCGCCCGGCTATGGATGTCAACGTTGAAGAAGACTGTCCCACCTGTTTCGGAACCGGAAAAATCAAATCGTCAATACTTTTCACCGACCAGCTTGAGAGCAAGATTGATCGCTTAGTCAATAAGATAGGTATCCGCAAGTTCTACTTGCATGTTCATCCCTATGTAGCAGCCTTCATCAATCAGGGAGTCATCTCGATGAAGGTTCGCTGGCAGATGAAGTACGGCTTAGGAGTACACGTTGTCCCCTCTCAAAAACTGGCTTTCCTGCAATACGAATTCTACGATGCAAAACGCCAGTTTATTGACATGAAAGAGGAGATTGAAACTAAAAAGTAAAGGGAACACATCAAAATGTTCCCTTTTTTCTTGGTCAACCCAATTATTTTTTGTTTCTTTGCATAGTCAAAAAGCTATATCCATCAAGAAAGGTTACTCATGACTATACTCAAAATCGCATTCTGGATATGCCTCGCCATTGTCTTCTATACCTATCTGGGCTATGGAATACTGCTCTACGTACTATTGTTGCTAAAACGCACATTCTGCAAGCAGCAGCAGGAGCCCACCCTTCCGCCTGACGAACAGCTTCCCGACGTTACCCTAATGATTTGCGCCTACAACGAGGAAGAGGTAATCAGGGAGAAGATGGAAAATATTCGGCAGATAGACTATCCGCAGGACAAGTTCTGTATAATGTGGGTGACCGACGGCAGCAACGACGGAAGCAACGACCTACTCAGGCAATATCCCGAGGTTACACTTGTATACTCGCCTGAACGACTGGGAAAAGCTGCTGCTATGCAACACGGATTACGCGAGAACAAAGCCGAGTATGTAGTCTTTACTGACGCTAATACTATGTTGAATCCCAGCTCGATACGTGAAATCGTTCGACAATTCATGAAAAACAATGTAAGCTGCGTATCGGGCGAGAAAAGAGTGGCTGCACGTAAAGACGGACAAGTGGCAGCCGAGGGTGAAGGACTGTATTGGAAATACGAGAGCACACTCAAGCGATGGGACAGTGAATTCTACTCTGCGATGGGTGCAGCCGGAGAGCTCTTTGCCGTAAAAATGTCGGACTACCGTGAAGCTCCAAGTAATGCTTTGCTCGACGACTTTATGATTTCGATGCTTATGGTCAAGGACGGTCATCGTATCGCCTACACCTCCGAAGCCTACGCTATGGAATACGGATCAGCCGACATGCACGAAGAATCAAAGCGTAAGCGTCGTATTGCTGCTGGTGGCTTACAGAGCATCTGGTGGCTGCGCTCGCTCATGAACCCGCTGAAATACCCAACGGTAAGCTTCCTGTTTATCAGCCATCGTGTGCTGAGATGGTCGATTACACCGTTTGCCCTGCTGGCACTCATTCCCCTGAACATTGCGCTCATAGCCCTTGGGGCAGGCAACATCTATTTGCTGATAGGCATCCTACAGGTGGTTTTCTATACTGCCACCATCATCGGCTGGCTCCAGGCTCGGACAGGACAGAAGAGCAAGGTATTCTACGTTCCCTATTACTTTATGTTTATGAACGCGAATGTCTTCCGGGGAATCAGCTACCTGCGCAGCCACAGACACAGCGGAACATGGGAAAAAGCAAAAAGAGGCTAAAAAAAGTCCCAAATATTTTTGTATAACGAAAAAAATGTTTATCTTTGCCAAGAAATTACAGCCTAACGGGAAATGGATCTGGAAGAAAGAGAAATATTGATGCAAAAGTTTGCAGAAGCTAACAGAAAGTTATTGTTAGCCAACGAAAAGCTCGAAGCTGCAAACCAAAAGCTCAAGGAATATGAAGAGAAGGCTGCGAAGGCTGAAAAGGCCAGTCGCATGAAATCTCTTTTCCTGGCCAACATGAGCCATGAGATCCGTACTCCCCTGAACGCCATTGAAGGATTCTCCCGCGTCATTGCAGAAACCGACTCTCCTGAGGAGCGCATGAAATACCTGGAAATCGTTGAGAGCAACAACAATCGACTGCTGAGCCTCATTAACGAAATCCTCGACCTCTCACGCGTTGAATCCGGCGAGATTGTCATCAAGAGAACTCCCGTCGACCTGGCAGTGCTCTGTTCCAGCATACAGCAGCTGTTCAAGTTCCGCTGCCCCGAAACGGTTAAGCTTGAATGGAAGAAACCTACGATGCCCGTCATCATGAACACCGACGAGAACCGACTCACGCAGGTGCTCTCCAACCTCATCAGCAACGCTCTGAAGCATACCCACAAGGGAGAAATCACCTATGGTTATAAGATGATTGACGACGGGCAGCGTATTTCGTTCTACGTAAAAGACACCGGTTCTGGCATCGACCCCGAATTCCTTCCCCACATCTTCGACACCTACGCCTCGCAGGATGCAGAAAAGCAGAAAGGCTACGGACTGGGATTAGCACTATGCCGTATCATCGTCGAGAAGATGGAAGGCACTATAAGCGTGGAATCAGAACTTGGCGAAGGCTCTACCTTTACCTTTGAGTTCCCCTTCCAAGGCAACATTGGCGGCATGGCCACCAACACCCGCACTCAGACCACCAGCGTGAAGACCCTGCGCGTAAGCAACCGTCCCGATGAGAAGGATATGAAGACCATTCTCGTAGCCGAGGATGAGGAAAGCAATTTCGAACTGGTGCGCATCGTCCTGCAGAAGCGCTATAGGCTGCTGCGTGCTCACAACGGCATTGAAGCCGTCACTATGAACGAAGACGAGCATCCCGACCTGATACTCATGGACATACGCATGCCCGAGATGAACGGACTTGACGCTACTCGCATCATCAAGGAAGTGAACCACGAAACGCCCGTTATTGCCCTCAGCGCCTATGCCTTTGACGAGAATATACGCGAGGCCTTGGCAGCAGGATGCGATGAGTTCATGGCCAAGCCCTTCAGGGTGGAAGACCTCATAGAAATCTGTGCAAAATACATTAAATAGCCAATAGTATGGGAAAAGTAGCCATCTATAAGTACACCTCATTCCTATTTCTTATCGTCACATTCCTCTTTGTTGGTTTTACTATTGTTGGACTGTTTGGTGGCAACTATCCCCCAGGCGGCAATACCGCAAAGGCCATGATTGTCTATGTGCTGCCTCTGCTCATTATCGCCGATGCTATTCTCCTGCTTTACTGGCTCATTCGACGTCGCTGGCATTGGGCAGCCATTCCCTTCGTTACCCTTCTTTGCTGCATACCCTATATCAGCACCATTTTTAAGTTTGGCTCCCTCGACGAGGAGGCCGACAAGAAGTCCGGACTGAAGATTGCCACCTACAACGTGGCACGTTTCAACCGCGAAACAACGGGATTCATCTCCAACGACATACTCGCCCAAATGAAGAAGCAGAAGGTAGACGTGTTCTGCGTGCAGGAGTATAACGAGCAGAACGGAAGCGCCAAGAAAGTGTCTGACAGCTACAAGGAATACTTTACCTATATGGCCAAGGGCCTGGACGATATGGTTATCTTCAGCCGCTATCCCATCATGAGCCACAAGACCATTGAGTTTGGCGAAAGCAACCAAAGCGCCATGTGGGCCGACATCGACGTCAACGGACAGATGATCAGGTTTGTAAACGTCCACCTTGAGACCACCGGATTCAACCGCACCCTGCATATAGCCGCCAAGACAGGACAGCAGTTGCCTGGAACCAATGTCGAGAGCAACCGACTGCTACGTGCCATCTACGGCAAATACACGATGGGAATGGTGGTGCGAGCCGAACAGGCTAGAAGCCTGCGCGAACAGCTCAAGGCCGATATGCCAGAGGATGTGTCACTCGTTATTTGCGGCGACTTCAACGATGTCCCCTATTCCTACACCTATAACACTATGTTGGGTGACCTTGTTGACGGATTCAAGGAGTGCGGAGCCGGATGGATGTACACCTTCCGCGGTAACAAGAAAGTAAGGATCGACTACATCTTCCACGATGAGACCTTGAAGGGACTCACATACTACCGCCAGGATCTGAGCTACTCAGACCACTATCCTGTGTACATGAAGCTAGAGTATTAAAGGAACTACGGGTCTATACTTTATACAATCTTGAAGCGTACGCGGAACGAGTGTTCCATCTCGTCCCAGTTGGTACCCAGTAATTCAAACCGACCAATCTGGCTTGTTGAGCGTACATGTTTGCCAATACACGGACAAACATCATAGTCGCCGATGCGTACCAGCCTGATGGTGTCAGAAGCATCCTCGGGCAGCCGTTCCGTTGAAATCTCCTCGGGCAAATCGTCACGGTCTACAAACTCGAAGGTAACAGGCAGGTCTTCGTCTATCAACTCGTTTATTCTCCGCTCAATCTCCTTTTCCTCCTGCCGCGTGGGCTTATGGTCAAGGTGAAAACTCATCTTGCTTTTCTTGCGCTCCACATGGGCATTATACGACCGCCCACAGCCAAACAACCGAATCATTGTCTGGTTCAAGAGGTGTTCCGCCGTATGTGCCGGCGGAAACTCCTCTTTATGATGCTCGTTCAGAATATAGTCGTCCATTATTCCTGTTCCGTTCAGAATATAGTCGTCCATTATTTCAGTTTATAGATTACTGCTCCGTAACCAGGAACAGCCATGCTAACGGTCTCGTCAGCCTTCAGCGACCACGACTGTATGTCGTTGGCATCCAGCAGGTTTGTAGCTGTATACGCTTTCTCACGCAATCCCAGGAACTCAAGGGCGTGGGCAGGGATTCTAACCTCCACCTGTGCCGTTGTTTCCTCGAAATTGGCAACCACCAGCAATGTCTGGGTCTTGTACTTACGAAGGAAAATGTATTGGCGGTGGTATTGCTGGTTCACGTACATCAGGTCGTAGCTGAGACCTTCCGTCACGGCCTTCTCCTTACGGGCAATGTTCAGCACCTTCTTGTAGATGTCGGCCAACTGCTGTTCCTCCTCCGAAAGCTGCTTCTTGGCAGCCCGTGTCAGCGTACCCACCGACCAGTAGTCGAAGATGGTGGTGCGCCCGTCGTGCCCGCTGAAACCTTCCTGATCCATGCCTCGCTCGCCATACTCCTGTCCGGCATAGAGCATAAAGGGATTCTGCTGCATCAAGGCATTGACCACCAGCGCCGGCACAGCCTTTCGGGCATCGGCAGCAAAGAAATCAGAGGCTATGCGCAGTTCATCGTGGTTCTCCAGGAAGTAGAGCATGTGGTCGCGAATATCGTCGGTAGCCTGCCAAGCTCCTGTAATGGCCTGTGTCGACTGCTGTCCGCGGATAATCTGGAACATCGTGTCGTACATGCCCACCTTGTCGTACAAGTAGTCGAAGCCCGAAGCAATGTAGTGGCGATACTCCTGGGGGTTATACACCTCGCCAACAAAAACGATCTGGGGATACTTGTCCTTCACCTGCTGTGTAGCCCAAGCCCAGAATTCGGCAGGCACCATTTCCGCCATGTCACAACGGAAGCCGTCGATGCCTTTTGAAGCCCAGAACAGCAGGATATTCACCATCTTCTTCCACGTCGACGGAACGGGATTGAAGTAGCCTACTCTACCGGCATAGTAGTCAACGCCATAGTTCAGCTTGACGGTTTCGTACCAGTCGTTCTGTCCCGGTGCGTTATGGAAGCAATCGTTACCTGTAGCCTTTGCCGGCTCTTCCATATATGGCTCTTTTTCACCATGATAGAGGTCGAAGTATGGAGTAAACCTTTGCCCCGGACAATAGTAGAAATTATTCTTCGGGTCGAAGCCCATTTCGGGGTTGTCGCCCTCTCCCAGGTCCTTCACGCCACGAGGTTTGCAAATGCTCTTATACTGACGAGCCACATGGTTGGGCACGAAGTCTATGATTACCTTCATGCCAGCCTTGTGTGTACGCTCCACCAACTGTTGGAACTCCTCCATGCGCTTGTCCACGTCAACGGCCAGGTCGGGGTCGATGTCGTAGTAGTCGGTAATGGCATAGGGAGAGCCTGCCCTACCCTTCACCACAGCCGGGTGCTGGCGTGGAATGCCATATTTGGAGTAGTCGGTCATCGTAGCGTGGCGAATGACTCCCGTGTACCAAATATGGCTCACGCCCAACTGACTGATTTGTTTCAGTACAGCGGGCGTGAAGTCGTTCATCTTACCGCATCCGTTTTCCTCAATCGTGCCGTTCTTCTTGCACGTTTGATTCCTGTTTCCGTAGAGACGGGTGAAGATTTGGTAGAGTATGATTTTACTCGATTCCATGAGCGTTTACTTCCGTATTAATCTTGGCAATCATACCGCGCAGGGCCTTTCCAGGACCACACTCCGTAAAGTCGTCGGCACCGTCGGCAATCATCGACTGCACGCATTGCGCCCAACGTACCGATGATGTCAGCTGAGCAATCAGGTTCTCCTTGATTTCAGCGGGGTCGGTATGGGGTTTGCCGTCCACGTTCTGATAGATGGGGCACTTCGGCGTCATAAACTCGGTCTTCTCGATAGCGGCCTGCAGTTCATCCTTGGCGGGCTGCATCAGGGGAGAGTGGAATGCACCGCCCACCTTCAGGGGCAGAGCACGCTTTGCACCGGCAGCCTTCAGCTGCTCGCAAGCCTCGTTCACAGCGTCGATGTTGCCGCTGATGACAATCTGTCCGGGGTTATTATAGTTGGCACACACCACGATGTTTCCTTCCTTGCTGACGGCGGCACACACTTCCTCCACCTTCTCGTCGGGGAGTGCAATAATGGCAGCCATTGTCGAGGGCTGAGCCTCGCAAGCCTTCTGCATAGCCATAGCACGGGCATAGACCAGCTTCAGTCCGTTCTCAAACGACAGCGCTCCGGCAGCCACCAGAGCCGAGAACTCACCCAGCGAGTGGCCGGCAACCATATCGGGCTGGAAACCCTCGCCCATGCACAGAGCCGAAATAACCGAGTGGAGGAAAACGGCAGGCTGCGTCACCTTGGTCTGCTTCAGGTCCTCGTCAGTACCGTTGAACATGATGTCGGTAATGCTGTAACCTAAGATTTCGTTAGCCTTGTCAAACAATTCTTTTGCTGTGGCGTTCGTTTCGTACAGGTCCTTGCCCATACCTACGAACTGTGCTCCCTGTCCGGGAAAAACAAATGCTTTCATTTCTCTTTTTTTTTCTTATTATTGTTTAATTCAAGTTTGGAGTTAAGGAGTTAAGGAGTTAAGAAGTTACTCCTTCACTTGCATTTTGCGGCTGCAAATTTACTACTTTTTTTCGAGATGGCAGCCATTATCGGCCGAAAAGATGATAAATAAGGTTAAACTAAGGGGGCAGAACGCGCAAAATAGAGAATTATTACTTATCTTTGTGGACTAATCTGAAACAAAAATCACGTTATTACTATGAGCAAACGTTTTTATCTCCTGCTTGCCGCTGCCCTGATGCTGCTTGCTTCGGGCACGATGGCTGCAACGACTACTACCAAAGTAACGGGAATGGTAACCATTACCGATGCTACTGACTACATTATCAGCTCGGCTACTCCTTTTGCCGACGACGGCCTTGTCGATATTGTGAATACCGACCACGCTGTAGTGATTCTTTCTGCCGTCAAGCCATCGGCAGCCATCAAGCTGCTGTCCAAGCATGTCAGGATCAACGGTGCTCAAGCCGTGAACAATACCAACTGCCAGGTGAAGCTCTACAACCGAGGCTGTATCATCCTGCCCTACGGCACCAGCTTCAAGCCGCTGACGGTATACTCGGAGCCCAACTTCGGCGGTGAGTCGGTCAACAACTTCGGAATGGAAAGCTCGGGAGGCTTCATGAACACGCTGACGGAGGCCAAGCTGAACAACCGCATACAGAGCTTCAAGCTGAAGCGCGGCTATATGGTGACCTTCTCCACACGGCCCAACGGACGCGGCTACAGCCGTTGCTTCATTGCTGCCGACAAGGACCTGGAGGTGGCCGAGCTGCCCGCCATTCTGAACAATACCATTTCGTCGTACCGCATCTTCAGGTGGTATGACACGGGCAAGACCGGACTGGCCAACGACACTCGTGCCGACCCCGTGAGCAAGCTCAACGTGACCAGCTGCTACTCCTTCGGCCTGGGCGAAAGCCGCTACCCCGATGCTGAGTGCGTGCCTCACCGTATCCATGAGGGATGGCCCTCGCCTGCTGATTGCGGTGCCGTGAGCTACTCTCCCCACCTGAAGACCAACAACGAACCCCGCAACTCCGGTGACGACAGTCCCGCTACGCTCGACCAGATTCTTGCCAACTGGGAGGCTTTGATGGCTACGGGCATGCGCCTGTGCTCACCCTCGTCGTGGGACGGCAGCGACTATGTGGCTAATGCATCGGGATTCCTCAAGGAGTTCTTCGACAGCATCGACGCCCGCGGATGGCGCTGCGATATTATCGACCTGCATTGCTACTGGCCTGAGGGCTCTTTCGGCATGCTGAAGAACTGGGTGAATGCCGTACACCGTCCCATCTGGATTTCAGAATGGGTGTGGGGTGCCTCCTGGAACAACAACGGTGCCTTTGCCAGCGGAGTGACCGAGGCCCAGAATGCCGCCGCTGTTGAGCGCATCTGCAAGAACCTGAACAGCTACGACTACGTGGAGCGCTACTACTACTGGAACAGCGAGCGCGACCCGTCGAAAATCTACAAGGAGGACGGCAAACTGACGCAGGCAGGCAACTACTATGCCGGCATCAACTCAGGCCTGGGCTACAACGGCAAGTACGACTACGTGCCCAAGACCCCGAAGCAGTATGCTCCCCAGAACTTTGAGGTGACGCTGGAGGGCAAGAAGGCCACCATGAAGTGGAGAGAGTTGAACGGTGAATACAACCAGACGATGGAGGTGCAGCGCAAGCTGGAGGGCGGACAATGGACTACCCTTGCCGTGATTGAGCAGAAGGAGGAGGCCGCCGACTACACCTATACCGACGAGAACGCTACCGAGGACGCCCTCTATCGCGTATATATAAAAGATGTGAACGGACGGGAACTGTTCACCAACTCCGACATTGAGGCCGGCGACGTGATCAGCGTCGACGGAACAACCATGTATCAGGGCGGCAACATGATTGTGAACGGCGACTTCGACCTGGGACTCACAGGATGGATATCGGGTGCCGATGCTGCCATCAGCCAGCCCTACTTCGAGGTCATTACCAAGGGAAGCATCGACGGAGGAAACTTCCTGCAGGCCTACAACAGCGTCAACAACAACCAGCCTGGCTCAATCAGGACGGTCATCGACATCAAGCCCAACACCACCTACTTCTTCCGCATCGCCTCACGCTACGCCAGCCAGGACTACTGCAAGGTGAGCCTCACGGACGACGGCAAGACCGAGAGTCAGATAGTGGGCAAACTGGCCAACAACAGCGACTGGCAGCTCCACTCCACTACCTTCAACAGCGGCAAGTACAGCAAGCTGCTGATTTCGTTCCGATGGCTGAACAAGGCCCAGTTCGACAAGGCTGAGCTCCGCGAGCTGTTTGCCACCTACGATGAAGCCGTTGCCGACGGTGCTGCAAAGGCTCAGACTGCCGAACAGGCTGCCGAGGAATGGGCCGCACAGCATCCCGACCTGGAAACACCCGCACGGGCTGCCAAGACGGCTGAGGTGTTGACCGCCCTTGGACTGCCTGCCGATGCCGAGATTACCTACCAGAAGGCCGCCCAACAGCCCAGCTCGCCCAAGCTCAACAACACCACGGGATGGGAAACCAAGGTGGGCACCTACAAAGCCGGCGACCAGCGCACCAACACCGCAGGAGGCAAAACCTGCTGGAACGCCTGGTGGGGAGGCCTCGATGCTACCACTGGCACTAAGAACACGATGGAAATCCGCCAGCGCGTTACCGGACTGCAGGAGGGCGTCTACGTCATGGCCTGCAAAGCCACTACCGAGCACTACTGCCTGAGCGACCAGCGCGGCTATATGGTGATGGACGGCGACACCGCATTCACCGCCTATCTGAAGGCCGACTTCTTCGACGTTCCCGGCATTGGCGACATCTGGGAAGAGCTGGTCACCACGCCCATTTACGTGCCCCAGAACAGCTCCGTCACCATCGGTTTCGTGAGCTCCAAGCAGGGTGCCGTCAACAACGCCTGGCACCAGGTGGGCAACTTCAGCACCTCCGACAAGCGCGAGGGCTGGTGGTGCGCTACCGACTTCGAGCTGCGCTACTATCCCGCCTACAAGAAGCAGGCCACCGTCAACCAGTGGTACACCATCTGCCTGCCCTACCAGTTCAACATTCCGCAGGGCATGAAAGTCTACGAGCTGGCCGGACTGGTGAAGGATAAGAACGAGATAGCCCTCCGCGAGGTGTTCGAGACACAAGCCGGAGCCCCCTACCTCTTTACCACTTTAACCCCCGAGTACATACTCACCACCCAGGGTGCGGCAGTCACCTCCGCCCAGAAGGTGAACGGACTGCGCGGATTCTTCGTCACCGCGACCAAGGCTCCCCTCAAGAGCTATGTGCTCAAGGACAATGCCTGGCACCAGGTTACCAGCGAGCGCCCAGCCATAGAGAACTACACGGCACTCATACAGAAACCCGAAGACCTGACCGTGCTCGACGAATGGAACGGCATCACCATACCCATTGCCGTAGCCGACAAAATAGCCGGAACCGAGTATGAAGGCGCGCAAAGCACCAAGGTATTCACCCTCGACGGAGCCGCTGCACAGCCCCGAAAAGGCATATATCTTGAGCAAAAGCAAGGAAAGACGCAAAAAATACTAAAAAGAAATACCCAAAGATAGGTATTTTCGCATCTTTTTTGTAACTTTGCGCTCGAAAAAACAACGATAATTCATTTTTATCTTAAAACGTTTTTAAGAAATATGCAGTATTCTAACGAAGTCAACAACATGTGCGTTGTTGCAAAAGGTCCTAACCACGGACCCGCCCCCATTCCTGAAGAGGGCAAATGGATTCAGGCAAAGGAGATCAAAGACATCTCAGGTTACACTCACGGTATCGGCTGGTGCGCACCTCAGCAGGGTGCCTGCAAGCTGTCGCTCAACGTCAAGGACGGTATCATCCAGGAGGCTCTCGTCGAGACCATCGGCTGCACGGGTATGACCCACTCAGCTGCTATGGCCAGCGAAATTCTTCCCGGCAAGACCATCCTCGAGGCCCTGAACACCGACCTCGTGTGCGACGCCATCAACACCGCCATGCGCGAGCTCTTCCTCCAGATTGTCTATGGACGCACACAGAGCGCCTTCTCTGAGGGCGGTCTCGTTATCGGCGCCGGACTGGAAGACCTGGGTAAGGGTCTGCGCTCACAGACAGGTACGCTCTACGGCACCGTTGCCAAGGGCACACGCTACCTCGAACTCACCGAGGGTTACATCACCAAGCAGTTCCTCGACAAGGACAATCAGGTTTGCGGTTACGAGTACGTACACCTGGGCAAGATGATGGAAGCCATCAAGGACGGCATGGACGCCAACGAGGCCGTGAAGAAGTTCACCGGCAGCTACGGACGCACCACCGCCGAGCAGGGAATTGTTAAAGCTATTGACCCACGTAAAGAATAAGAGGAGGACCGACACATGATTAGAAAAGTATCATTCGAGAGCTACGAGCGCCGTATCAACCAGGTACTGGCCGCTCTGAAAGAGAACGGAATCAACAGCATCGAAGAGGCCAACGAAATCTGCGACAAGGCCGGTGTTGACCCCTACCAGATGTGTGAAGACACACAGCGCATCTGCTTCGAGAATGCCAAGTGGGCATACGTTTGCGGTGCTGCCATCGCCATCAAGAAAGGCGTGAAGAATGCTGCCGACGCTGCCGAGGCCATCGGTATCGGACTGCAGTCGTTCTGCATCCCCGGATCAGTAGCCGACGACCGTAAAGTAGGTCTGGGCCACGGCAACCTCGCCGCCCGTCTGCTCCGCGAGGAGACAGAGTGCTTCGCATTCCTCGCAGGTCACGAGAGCTTCGCTGCAGCCGAAGGTGCCATCAAGATTGCCGAGAAGGCCAACAAGGTGCGCCAGAAGCCCCTCCGCGTCATCCTCAACGGTCTGGGCAAGGACGCAGCCATGATCATCAGCCGCATCAACGGATTCACCTATGTACAGACACAGTTCGACTACTACACCGGCGAGGTGAAGGTAGTGAAGGAGACCCCCTACTCTGACGGTCCCCGCGCAAAGGTGAAGTGCTACGGTGCCGACGACGTACGCGAAGGCGTAGCCATCCTCTGGAAGGAGAACGTCGACGTGTCCATCACCGGTAACTCAACCAACCCCACCCGCTTCCAGCACCCCGTTGCCGGAACCTACAAGAAGGAGCGCGTGCTCGCCGGCAAGCCCTACTTCTCAGTAGCATCAGGTGGTGGTACAGGCCGCACCCTGCACCCCGACAACATGGCCGCAGGTCCCGCCTCCTACGGTATGACCGACACCCTGGGCCGCATGCACTCTGACGCTCAGTTCGCAGGTTCCTCTTCAGTACCCGCACACGTAGAGATGATGGGCTTCCTCGGCATTGGTAACAACCCCATGGTAGGTGCCACCGTTTCCATCGCCGTCGAGGTCAGCCTCGCCCTGAACGGAAAGTAATTCTTTAGGAGTTTAGGAGTTAAGGAGTTCTTTGCAAGCAAAGCGAGCAAGCTCGAGCGAAGGAGTTAAGACAATACTCATTACGCTATAGCTCTTTACTTCGGAATAACAATCAAGAGCTCAGCCAATGGCTGGGCTCTTTCTTTTTGTCTGGGCTCTTTCTTTTTTGTCTGGGCTCTCGTTTTCTACGCTCTTTCTTTTACTTGGCTCCCTTTTGTGCGCTCTTTCTTTTACTTGGCTCCCTTTTTGTGCGCTCTTTTTGCCCTTCAAACCGCCCTTGAAGTTTAGTCGGAGTAAAGCAGCAGTTAGTCGGAGCAAACAAAACCTTGCAATCTTGCAACCTTGCAACCTTGCATAAGCCCCTTTCATGATTTATAGTAGTTATATAGTAATAACCTGTTGGTTGAATTAAATTTGTTAAATATTTATGCTTAAAAAGTTGCGCATGTCACTGAATTTTAGTAACTTAGTGGTCGCCAAACTATTAAGTTATAAAGTTACAGCCATGCGCAACTTCGTCG